>Ga0105237_10000193_pt1 | contig 86593 bp, 54 predicted proteins | sample KBSC24metaG_FD_81520 | JGI IMG/M metagenome (GOLD analysis project Ga0105237, IMG submission 81520) | Corn rhizosphere microbial communities from Kellogg Biological Station, Michigan, USA - KBS C2-4 metaG | ecosystem: Host-associated > Plants > Roots > Rhizosphere > Soil | place: Michigan, USA...
GGATTCGAACCTGCGGCCTCCACATCCCAAATGTGGCGCGATACCGGGCTACGCTACATCCCGAAAGGGAACGCAAAGGTAAGCTTTAAAATCACTGCTGCAAATATTTTTTCAAAGAAGTTTAAAATAATTTCAACGGCGAAAAATCAAAGAAAATTAAGGCCGTAAAATCCCTTTATTAATTAACTGTGCAACAATCATATGACAAATAAGCAACAATTATATGACAATAAAATATTGATTAAACTTTCCCGGTAATTTCGGCTCGAATTAAAATCTGCAACAATTATCAGCTTATGAAAAGGCCGTTATACTCCTTTAAAGCAATTTTATTTATCCTGCTCGCAGGCATATTTAATACTGCTATCGCTCAAAAAATATATAATGTACAGCAAGGCAGTGTTACTGCACCTGCCGGGTTAAAAATTGACGGCAAGCTTACCGAATGGGGCCCTGAATTGCAGGCTTATAATAAAAGCACCAAAGTTTGGTACACGCTGGCCAATGACGACAAGGGTATTTATTTGGCCATAAGATCAACCGATGCGACCAATATTAATAAGATACTTGCGGGCGGTATAAGCTTCGCTATAAATACTGCTGGTAAAAAAAGGGATAAAGACGCATTCATTATTACCTACCCTATGCCAATTAAGGGCGGGGGAAGAATGAACCGTGGAAGACGAGGTTTTGGGCAACAGGGCGATGCACCCGACTCGGCCGAAATACTGGCGCAGCATAAACAAACGCTTGATGCCTGCAAGGAAATTAGTGCCTTAGGCTTTAAGGAGATAACCGATACGCTTATTTCCATTTACAATGAATACAGCATTAAAGCGGCAGCAAAGTTTGATGACAAAGGAAATTTTATATATGAACTGGCTATACCTTTTAAAATGCTGCAAATAGCAGCAGGTACACCAACAGAAATAGCTTACCAGGTTAAAATTAATGGCATACCCATGGGAGGCGGAATGGATGCCATTAAAATTGGCGGCGGTGGCTACAGAATTAGTGGCGGTGGCGGCGGTTTCGGCGGTTTTGGCGGCAGAGGATACAGCGATGCTGATGATATGATGACCCCGACTGATTTTTGGGGAAAATACACCCTTACCATTTCAAAACCCGCAACCAATTAAGTCTGCCTAAATATGAAGAGATTAGTACCCTTGTTATTTTTGTTAACATTATCGGCACAAAGCCTGTTTGCTCAATTCCAGCAGCGGGGCGGCCGTGGTAACGCCCCCGCCCCTCCGCCTGTACCGCTAAGGGAAGTTAGCGGTATAGTTAAAGACTCCACAGATAACCCGGTTGTAGGCGCTATCATTACCCTAATGTCAAAAACCGATACGGTAAGATCGGCAACTAATGCCGATGGCATATTTGTTTTGAAAGATGTGAAGTCGGCGGTGTTTGTGCTTACCATAACCAGTTTGGGCTATCAAACTTCAACACGTAAGTATTTACAAAATGATGCACTAAAAAAACTGGTTTTAGACCCTATCATCCTTAAGTCGCAAGCAAATGTATTAGCTGAGGTAAAAATTAACGGCAAACCCAGTATAGTTTATAAAACAGATACTGTTGAGTATAAAGCCAGCGATTATAAGGTGCGCGAAAACGCCACCGTAGATGAATTGTTAAAGAAAATGGAGGGCATGGAAGTAGGTTCTGACGGCACCCTTACACACCAGGGGCAACAGGTAACCAAAGCCCGATTGAACGGAAAAGATTATGCCGGTGGAAACGTAGCACAAGCTATACAGAACCTGCCTGCTGATATTGTTGAAAAAGTGCAGATAGTTGATGACTATGGTGATGAAGCTGCACGTACAGGCGTTAAGGACGGCCCCCCGCAAAAAGTATTGAATATTACCACAAAGGCAGATCGTTCGGTAGGCAATGTAGGGCGTATAACCGCTGGCGAAGGCAGCAACGGCCGTTTTGACGACCGGCTGTTTGCGCAACGCATTAATGCCAACCAGCAGATCAGCGTTATAGGAAATTTCCGCAATACCATAAATGGTGTGGCAAGTACGGGCATTACTAGTGGCTCAGGCGGTACGTTTGGCAGCCAGAGCAGCAGCGGCGGCAGCGGGGGCACAACTAAAACCCTTACTCCTACCATAAGTTACAGCGACCAGCTAAGTAAAAAAATACAGGTAACCTCCAGTTACGCTTATAACTATAACGATGTTTACTCCATAAATAGCAGCACCGGGCAACAGTACACCACTTTTAGAAATGGGCTGAATAATATTGATACCACAACTTATTTTACCAGGAACAGCACCGGCAATAATAGCAGTATTACGCACCGGTTTAATTTTGATATTATTTATAATATTGACAGCGCCAATTATTTAAGAATATCTGAGCCTACCGGTGGCAATATGTTATCTTATACATCAACCAATAACAGTAATGATGCACAAAACATACAAACCGGTTTTATCCATCAAACCTCAATAGGCCATACTACAAGCACAAACACTTCGCCGTCATACGGCGGCCAGGTATTTTACCAGCATTTATTCCAGAAAAAACGCAGGAATATATCAATGCAGCTCACTTATTCGCACACAAATTCAACTTCGTTAAATGAACAATTAACTCATATACTTTATTACCGGGATACAACAAGTACGCTTACACCTTTTGAAGATTCGCTGGTACATCGCGTTATACAACGCGGAAGTTTGACAAAAAGCTATCGTGCAAGTGTAACTTATGTAGAACCTTTAGGGCCATTATCGCAATTGGAGTTTAATTCGCAGGTAATTTACCGGGGATATAATAATAATGCCTATACGGATAATATTGTTGACAGCCTCGGCGGTATCCATGTACCTATTGACAGCCTCACAAATGTTTACCATTATTCATTTACCGAAGGGCGCATTGCATTGAATTACCGCCTTAATAAAACCAAATACAATTTATCGTTGGGAATTACAGCTATCCCTACTCTGTTGCAGGGTTCGCGGGTTGGGTATGATGCAGCCGTTAACCACTCCAGCCTCAACCTAATCCCAATAATACGGTATCAGTACGCCTGGTCGCGAACGCAACGACTTTCAGTTTATTATACAGGTACGCCAACCGAACCATCATTTAACGAATTGCAGCCATATACCGATCTTACCAATCCGCAAAACCCCGTTACCGGCAACCCCGACTTGAAACCATCATTTACCAATGCCATAACGCTGCAATACAATAATTATATCCCTAATTCGCAACTCAATTTTTCAACCAATATAAATGCCTCGTTCATTAACAACCAGGTTACCACAAATAACGTTTTACAACCTGTAATTGTGCCCAAAACTGTAAATGGCGCTACCCAGCTCGATACCAGCTATATAACGAATACGCATTATGTAAATATTAACGGTTCGCGGTCAATCTCAGGTAATTACAATATCGCCAAGCAGTTTGATGACCGTAAATATAACCTGGAATTAAATGGTAATATTACCTATGGCTACAACGTGGCTATGACCAACAACCTGGAAAATTTTTCGACCACCTGGCGTTATAATGAACGTTTAGGGCCAAGAATAGATCCGAACGACTGGCTGGAAGTAAATCCTTATGTATCATACGATGTAACTACATCAACCAATACCCTTAGCGCTTTCAACACCAACACTAAAACTGTTGCGTTGAGCATGGATGGCCGTATGTATTTTCTGAAAACCTTTATGTTTGGCTACAGCGCCAGCAAGAACTTTGTAAGCGGTATCAGTTCAAATGTTACTAAAAACCCGTTGGTGATAAATGCCACTATTGAAAAGGAGTTTTTCAAAAAACATAATGGCATATTGAGCATCCAAATGTTCGACCTGCTTGATCAGAACAATTTTGTGAACCGGGTGATAACCCCTACCGGCTTTACCGATACCAAAACAAATGCGTTAAGCCGCTATGTGATGGTGAGTTTTCGCCTGAACCTGCAAAAATGGAGTGGCTCGCCGAAACGAAACGGAAAGATAATGCAACGCCGTGGGGATGGTAGTTTTATTTATTAATGCGTAAAGACAGAGATAAGGTTAATTAGAGATTAGATCTTGAAAATAAATTACCGTCTCAGCACTGTCTCACTTTGAGACAATTTACCGTAATTCGCTTGATTTTTAGCCTCTGAAATGCTGAAATATACTGGTTTTTCAGCGTGTTTTAGATAAAGAAGTCTGTTTTTTGGGCATTTTCGATGAAAAAACAGGGTTAAAAAAGCACTTTTCTGGTGTTTTGGCGGCTCAAAACAACGCATTTTGGCGCATTTTGAGGGATTTTTAATTACCAACAGCGCTGATAATGAACCTGTTAATTTTTTGGCTGAGTAAAATTTATCGTGAGGTGTATCACAGTGTATCATATTGTCTCATTTGTTAAAGTGAGACAGTATCGGGATGGCTACTCAAATCCAATATCTTCTAACTGTACATCTGCATGTTTACATTAGTCAAATACCTATCTTTGTGACCAAAGAACATCTATGTCTAAAAAGAAAAACAACTCTTCAATTAAGCAGGTACTCACCCAAATGGTGCTTGACATATTTGAACAGAATGGAAATACCCCACTGAATTACAAGCAGGTTTCGGCGAAATTGAACGTTCGCGACCCGGAATCGCGCGATATTATATTGGAGATACTAAAAGAAGAAGCTAAAAAAAACGCGCTTAAAGAATTATCTCCAGGCAAATTCCAGTTATTGGAATTAAAAACATTTATTGAAGGCAAGGTTGACCTTACCAACGATGGCTCGGCATTTATAGTTACCGATGATGAGTTTGAGAGCGATATATTCGTTGCCCCCCGCAAACTCCGCAACGCCCTTAACGGCGACCGTGTAAGGGTTTACGTTTATGCCAAAAGCAAAGGCAAACACAAGGAAGGCGAAGTAATAGAGATATTACAGCGCAACAAAATGGAGTTTACAGGTATTGTGAAACTCAGCGAACGTTTTGCCTTCTTCATTCCTGATGACCGCAAAATGATGCACGACATCTTCATTCCCATGAACCAGTTGAACGGGGCGAAGAACGGTATTAAGGCGGTTGCTGAAATTACCGATTGGCCGACCGATGCAAAAAACCCCATTGGCAGAATTAAGCATATTTTAGGCGCGCAGGGCGAGAATGACACCGAAATGAACGCCATCCTGGCTGAATATGGTTTTCCCCTATCCTTCCCTGCCGAAGTGGAGCATGAATCAGAAGAAATTCCTGAGGTTATTACCGAACAGGAAATAGCCCGCCGGCGTGATTTCAGGGATATACTTACGTTTACCATCGACCCTTTTGATGCGAAGGACTTTGATGATGCCATCAGCTTCAGATACCTTGATAACGGGCATTATGAAATAGGTGTACACATCGCCGATGTATCGCATTATATAAAACCCGATTCGGCACTGGATAAAGAAGCGCTGGACAGGGCGACATCAGTATACCTGGTTGATAGGGTTATCCCTATGCTGCCGGAGCGCCTCTCTAACGGCTTATGTTCGTTGCGGCCAAGGGAAGACAAGCTTTGTTTCTCTGCGGTGTTTGTAATGGACGAGAACGCTTATATACAGGAGGAATGGTATGGCAAAACCATCATCCATTCCAACAGGCGCTTCACCTATGAGGAAGTGCAGGAAATTATCGAAACGAAGCAGGGCGATCACAGTAAAGAAATAGAAGAGCTCAATGCGCTCGCTTATAAATTGCGCGAGCGTAAATTTAAAAATGGCGCTATTAGCTTTGAAACTACCGAGGTTAAATTCAAGCTGGATGAAACGGGCAAGCCTATAGGCGTATATGTAAAAGAGCGTAAAGATGCCCATAAACTGATAGAAGATTTTATGCTGCTGGCAAATCGAAAAGTTGCCGAGCATGTAAGCAAAATGGGTAAAGGCAAGCATAAATATACTTTTGTTTACCGTGTGCATGATTCGCCGAAACCTGAATCATTGGCCAACTTCGCCCAATTTGCTGCAAGGTTTGGGTACAGGATCAATACTAAATCTGATAAAGAAACCGCTAAGTCGCTGAATTACTTAATGGAGGATGTGGAAGGCAAGAAAGAGCAAAATGTGCTTACCCAACTGGCTATCCGTTCAATGGCTAAGGCTATTTATACCACCAAATCGTCAAGCCATTACGGTTTAGCGTTCGATCATTACACGCACTTCACTTCGCCTATCCGCCGTTATCCCGATGTGATGGTACACCGGTTGCTGTTCCATTATTTAAATGGCGGGCAGTCGGCCAATGCCGAGCATTATGAAAAATTGTGCCAGCACAGCTCGCAAATGGAGAAAAAAGCGGCTGACGCCGAGCGTGCATCGGTTAAATACAAACAGGCTGAATACCTGCGCGACCAGGTGGGCAATATCTTCAGCGGTGTTATATCTGGCGTTACCGAATGGGGCATGTATGTAGAGATCATCGAAAACAAATGCGAAGGCATGATACGCTTACGCGATATTTCGGACGACTTTTATACCTTAGACGAGAAAAATTATGCTATCATCGGCCAGCGTAAAAAGAAAGTTTACCAACTGGGCGATGAAGTGAGGATACGCGTTAAAAACGTAGACCTTACTAAAAAGCAGATCGATTTTTCCCTTGTACAGGATTAAATATTATTGAATGACTGATCTCAGTAAATTACAGGCTATTATATCCAATTCGGTTAACGAATTAACTTTTCCCGGGCATCCCGGTCAGCTTTACGAACCTATAAGTTATATCCTGGCGTTGGGCGGTAAACGTATGCGCCCAGCCCTGTTGTTGATGGCGTGTGAACTATTTGGCGGCGATGTAAATAAAGCTATCCAGCCCGCATTGGCTATTGAGGTGTTTCATAACTTCACCCTAATGCACGATGATATTATGGACAATGCGCCATTGCGTCGTGGTAAAACAACGGTGCATGAGCGCTGGAATAAAAATGTGGCCATATTATCGGGCGATGTGATGCTGATAGAAGGCTATAAACTGATGATGCAGGTTGATAACCATATATTGCGGGATGTGCTCAACATTTTCAATGAAACAGCTGTTGGCGTATGCGAAGGTCAACAACTGGATATGGAGTTTGAAACCCGCGAGGTGGTAGGTATTGATGAATATATTGAAATGATACGCCTTAAAACAGCCGTAGTATTAGGTGGTGCGCTTAAGATAGGTGCTTTGATAGGCGGAGCATCAGCCGATGATGCGGCATTGCTAAGCGCCTTCGGCGTGCAGTTGGGTGTAGCTTTCCAACTACAGGATGATATATTGGATGTTTACGGCAACCCTGAAAAATTCGGCAAGCAAGTAGGCGGTGATATTATATCCAACAAAAAAACTTACCTGCTGATAAAGGCCCTCGAATTGGCCCAAGATGAACAAGCGGCTGAACTGAATGCTTTTTTAACTTCAACCCACTTAGATAACACTGAAAAGGTAGCCGGTGTAAGCCGCATTTATAATAATCTTGATGTAAGGCAACATGCCGAAACTGCGATGCAAGGCTATGCTGAAAAAGCTTTTGCCGCGCTTGAGGAAATAAATTTACCTGATGGGCATAAGCAATACTTACGTGATTTTGCGGATGGTTTGTTGGTGAGGGAATTTTAGTAATGTTCCTCTTTGTCATTCGAAGAATTTTCTAAGACATACAGACAAGGTATATATAGAGAATGCAAACCTATGCCAAGCTTTCCCAGAGGCCAGGAAGCTTTTCGTAAATTTTTAGCAAAAAATGCAAAATGGCCTGATAAATCAGGAATGATAGATGTTCAGGGGAAAGTATTAGTGACGTTTGTAGTAGAAAAAACTGGTGAGTTAACACATTTAAAAATAACAAAATCTCTCAACCCCATATTCGATAAAGAAGTACTGCATGTTATTAAACTTTCTCCGAAATGGATACCTGGGAAAGTGAACGGCAAAAAGGTTAGATGCTGGTATACTGTTCCTTTTAACTTTTCTTTAAACAATTAACTCCCATGCTGCTGCGAGTGTAGCGCAGTGTAACTCGTGGTATAACATCAGGTGCCAAAGACGGTGATTTAGCCAATACAACAAAAGCCGGGCGTTTGGAACGTCCGGCTTTTTATTACAGATGATTTTTAATTGTTTAGTATATACTAAACTCAACACGGCGGTTAATCTGACGGCCTTTGTCGGTTTTGTTACTTGCTATAGGATGGGATTTGCCATAACCTTCAGCAGTAATTTTTGATGGATCGACCCCTTGCTGTGCAAGGTAAGTTTTAACAGCTGCTGCACGATCTTTTGATAATTTAAGGTTAGCTGAAACTGAGCCAATGTTATCAGTATAACCGGCTAATTTTAGGCTAAAGCCCTTGTTTACCAACAATTGAGCAAGCTTATTTAAGCTTTCGAATGAGTGTTGACGAATGGTTGATTTGCCGAAGTCAAATTCCAGGTTCTTTACAGCTTCGTTAACCACTTCCTTATCTTCTTTGGTTACGTAAACCTTAACATCCGGCTTCTTTTCGGGCAGTGGGCAACCTGAGCCATCAACTGCAGTACCTTTTGGCGTATTGGGGCATTTATCATACACATCAGGCACACCATCGCCATCGGAGTCAGTTGTGAGTTTGGCAAGGTTAGCATTCGTAGTATTTAAATTAGCATTTGTAGTGTTCAGGTCCGAACGCAGTTGAGCGTTTTGTGCCTTTTCCTGGTCAAGTTGTATTTGTAACCTATGCTCACTCATTAAATACTCGGTACGCATAGATGACACCGGGTTATGTGTAGCCATTTGTGGTTTGGAACGGCCGCCCAGGGCAAACTCTAAACCAACATGAGCATAAGAAAAGTGGTCGTTAGTAGTGCTTGCTGCAAATCCGTCAAAATCATCGGCATTAACAAAATTGATCTGGTAGCCCAAGTCTAAATTGATACCCCTGGCCAGGTCGAACTTTAGGCCAGCCCCTACCGGCACGTAAAATTCACGGCTTTTTGCCTGAGTGATTGTTCCGTTCGCATCGGTAAGTGTGGGTTGATAACCGATAACACCACCACCGAGCGTTATATAAGGCTGTATAAATGTTTGCTGGTGCCTCCAGTTGATGTTAGCTAATGTGAAATTTGCCGACAAATCTACGGCATAATTAATCTTTGTAGAGAAGCTTGTGTAAGTACCATCCACCTGATTGCCATATGTTACGGCGCCTGCATCTTTCCCCATCAGGAAATTAGCCTGCAAGCCAAATGATGGCAATATTTGTTCTTTAATAAAGCCGCCATAACCTATTTGTTCATGAGGCGATTTAAAGTCTTGTTTATTGGGGCCTAAAAAAGTTAAAGGAGATAATACACCGCCTTCGATACCTATTGAAAAGGTGCGGAACGCGTTATCTGAAAATGGCCTTACGTAATCTCTGTTCATTGCTGAACTGTCAGGAGTTTGTGCAAAAAGTTTACCACCCACCATAATTCCTGTTAAAAGTAGTGTGGCTTTTTTAAATTTCGATTTCATAATATTATCATTTAGTAATGCCTTATCCATTTAATTATTTACCGGATAAAACCTTTTCCTAAATGACAATAGCAATGCCATTGACCATCATTTAATCACAAGGTGCTTTTAATATTGGTATTATAGCGAGTTAACCGATTGAAAAGCAATGCCTAATGGTAACACTTTATGGCCCTCATTACAAAAGTTATATAGTGACGAAACTACAAATCACATATAAGAGGATGGATTTAAAAACATACACTTTTGTATGTTAATTGCTAATATTTAAAAATTTCATTAAAATTTCATATTTTAATTATGATTTTTAAAACAAGACAACTAATACATTATCAAGTTAATAAACCAATAGTTACATTATAACATATTGGTTAATATCATAATACAAAGCATAGACTTATTGATAATATAGCTAGTTTTCAATAAGAGCTATCTGGAAGTTTTTATGGATGCACAAAAACTTTGTACTTAATATCGCTGCCTGATTTACTTAAAGTTGCAGCAACTGAACAATATTTACCAATAGAAAGGTCAGCCGCTTTTTGGGCTTTATCCGGGTCGATATTGCCGTATAGATGAAATTCAACATCTACATCCTTCCATAACGACGGCTCCTTGTTAGGCTCACGGTCGCCGTTGACTACCATTTTGTAATCGCGAACTTCCTGGCGCTGTTTTTTCAGTATTGCAATAACATCAATGGCCGAACAGCCGGCCAAACCCATTAACAGCATTTGCATTGGGCGCACACCATAATTAAGGCCGCCGCTTTCGGGGCTGCTGTCCATTTTTATGGTATGTCCGTATTCGTCGGTGGCTTCAAAGCCATAATCGCCGCTAACGCGTGCAAGTTCTATTTTAGGCATAGTAAATTATATAATAAGCGAATGTAGGCATTACGGCAAACTAAACCATAGGCATGGTTGATTTATGATATTACTATGAAAGATGCCTGTCCTTAACAGGTATAACCAGTTTCAACCCCGACCATATTTCATCAACAGCGCAAACTTTAATATCAACCAGGCCGATTTGCAGTGCATAATCTCGGATAATATTTTCATTAATATCCGTAACCACTTTCGATGACTTTTTGGGCCACGACACCCATATCATACCATTAGGTTTAAGTTGGTATTTTAATTCGGGCAGGTGGGTAAAGTACTCGTCCTTTTCCATCACAAAAAAATGAATGAAGTCCTTTTTCTTTTCAGGGTTATTTTCAAAAGTAATACTACCGGACAGGTCGGTAAACAGGTCAAAATAATATTCAGGCGCATTAATAAGGTTAATATCAAACCCCTCCTTAATGCCCAGTTTCTTTGCTAATGGTGTGGATGAATAACCTGCCATATAACAAATATAAATATTTCATGTTGTGGCTGCACCAGGAGATTTTCGCCTGAACTGTATCATTTTAATACAACAGTGAGACAGGAAAAAAACCACCTGCTCCCAACAAAAAAGCCCCTGAACTTTTTTGTTCAAAGGCTGCAAATCTATAATTCAATAAATCAGTAATTCAATAATTAATCTAATTCCCCAATTCCGACATGAATTTTATCCTCATCAGTTGCACTTCTTCGCGTGTATAATCATCGCTACCCAGTTCAACCAAAGCATCATCGATTGAGTCGATCTCGGCGCTGCGGAAATAATCAAACACTTCTTCCTGCTTGTCTTCGTCAATAACCTCGTCAATATAATAGTTAAGGTTAAGCTTGGTGCCCGAGTTAACTATCGTTTCTACCTCTTTAAGTATCTCCTCATAGCTTAAGCCTTTCGAAGCTGCAATATCGTCAAGGTTTAAATGGCGGTCGATATTTTGGATAATATAAACCTTAAGCGCCGATTTGTTGGCAGCGCTTTTTATAACCATATCAATCGGGCGGTCAATATCATTATCCTCAACGTATTTCTTTATCAGATCAACAAATGGGGCGCCGAACTTCATGGCCTTCCCCGCCCCTACGCCTGATATTTGCTTCATTTCCTCGGTATTAATAGGGTAATGCGTACACATTTCCTCTAACGATGGATCCTGGAAAATAACAAATGGTGGCAGCCCTTTTTGTTTGGCTATCTTTTTACGCAGGTCTTTTAACATCTGCAGCAATTCTGTATCCAATGCCCCTCCACCCTGTTTAGGGCCATCCTCTGAGTCATCATCATCAGTTGCCTCTATCGGGGTATTCATGGTAAAGCGTATGCTGTACGGGTTATCCAAAAATGCGTTACCTGTACGTGTTAAACGCAGCAGGCCATACTGGTCAATATCCTTCGATAAAAAGTTATTCAATAAGGCCTGGCGCAATAACGAGTTCCACAATATTTCGCCATCTTCCTTACCTGCGCCAAAGGCATCAAGTAAATGATGTTCGTAATTATGTATCTGCGCGTTGTCCTGCCCCATCAAAATGCTGATGATGTGGTGGTCGTCAAACTTCTCACCTATTTGTTTTATCAAACTTAATACCTGGTGCAATTGCGTTTCACCATCAAAATAAGTTTTATGGGCACAGCAGTTATCGCACATATTATTACAGCCGGCTTCGTTAAAGTTCTCGCCAAAGTAATGCAGCAGCTGCTTGCGGCGGCATACCGACGATTCGGCGTAATCAATAACTTCCTTCAATATCTGGGTACCGATCTCGCGTTCCGAAACCGGCTTATCCTTCATAAATTTCTGTAGCTTGTCAATATCCTTTTGCGAATAGAAAGCAACGCAAACGCCCTCTCCACCATCACGACCGGCACGGCCCGTTTCCTGGTAATAACCTTCCATACTTTTAGGTACATCATGGTGTATCACGTACCTAACATCTGGTTTATCAATACCCATTCCAAAAGCTATTGTAGCAACAATAACATCAACGTCTTCCATCAGGAATTTGTCCTGTGTATCAGCCCTAACCTTTGGATCCAAACCAGCATGGTATGGTAAGGCTTTTATACCGTTTAGGTTAAGCACCTCGGCAACTTCCTCAACCTTTTTGCGGCTAAGGCAATATATAATGCCCGATTTTCCCTGGTTTTGCTTAACAAACTTGCATATCTCCTTTATTACGTTACGTTTTGCGCGCACTTCATAAAAAAGGTTCGAACGGTTAAATGATGATTTAAAGATTGTGGCGTTATTCATTTGCAGGTTCTTCTGAATATCCTGCTGAACTTTTGGCGTAGCGGTAGCCGTTAATGCAATGATCGGGATGTTCTCGCCAATGTTGCTGATCACCTGCCTTATTTTACGGTATTCAGGACGAAAATCATGCCCCCATTCTGATATACAGTGCGCCTCATCAACTGCCACGAACGAAACCTGGTTAAGGCGTAAAAAATCTACATTTTCCTGCTTGGTTAATGATTCGGGGGCAACATATAATAATTTAGTTACGCCACTCAATACGTCTTCCTTAACCCTTGCTATATCTGCTTTTGTAAGCGATGAATTTAAAAAGTGTGCAATGCTGTCAGATCCGCCGAAGGCCCTCAACTGATCTACCTGGTTTTTCATTAGGGCAATTAATGGGGAGATAACAATCGCTGTACCCTCACTCATTAAGGCAGGTAATTGATAACACATAGATTTGCCGCCACCCGTTGGCATTATCACAAACGTATCGTTACCTGCTAAAATATTAGTAATAATCGCTTCCTGTTCTCCTTTAAAATTGTCAAATCCGAAAAAGTTTTGGAGATTATCAAAAAGCGACTTATTGGTCTCTATCATTTTTTATTATGAATTATAGATGTATTTAAGAATAAGATTAAAAATAACATTTTTTTATAATAAACGATGTGTTTTTATTAAAATTTTATATAAAAATGATTATTCTGTGAAAACTTTTTTCCTGCTAATACCTTTTAAAATATTGTGGATTGATTTTTTAGTCTATTTAATTTTATTTAATATTTATTTTACAGAATATTGTTCAATTTTGTTGGCTTATTAGCAATTAAAATTTTTTACTACACATGAATAAAAATTACTATGCCATTATAATGGCAGGTGGTATCGGGAGCCGGTTCTGGCCTATTAGTCGCACATCGCACCCCAAACAATTTATTGATATACTCGGAACCGGAAAAACGCTTATACAAAATACTTACGATCGCTTTTTAAAGGTTTGCCCCAAGGAAAATATATATGTAGTTACTAACGAGAATTATGCCGGCCTGGTAAAACACCAATTGCCTGATATGGCCGACGACCAAATACTTACCGAGCCTGTAATGCGCAATACCGCGCCCTGCATAGCCTACGGCTGTTTTAAAATCGAAAACCTTAATCCTGATGCCGCCATTGTTGTAGCGCCATCAGATCATTTAATTTTAGATGAACCTGCTTTCGTAAATACCATAACACGCTCATTAGAAGTTGCCTCAGAGCAAGACTGCCTGATAACCCTGGGCATTAAACCTTCAAGGCCCGATACAGGTTATGGTTATATCCAATATACCGATCATAGCCTTAAAAACAGCGACTTTTACAAAGTAAAAACCTTTACCGAAAAACCGACCCTTGAAATTGCCAAAACCTTCCTGCAAAGCGGCGATTTTTTATGGAACGCCGGTATATTCGTATGGTCGGCAAAAGCCATAGTTAAAGCATTTGGCCAGTATTTGCCCGACATGAACGAGACATTTACCGAAGCGCGCTCGGTTTATAATACGCCCGATGAAAAGAAACATATTCATAATGCATACCAGCAATGCATAAATATTTCTATCGACTACGGCATAATGGAAAAAGCGGACAACGTGTACGTACTGCCCTCAGAATTTGGCTGGAGCGACCTGGGTACCTGGGCCTCGATCTACGAGCTGGCCGATAAGGATTACGTAGGCAACGCCGTTATCCCGGCTGAAAAAGTAATTATGTACGATTCATCAAATTGCATGGTAAACGTACCCGGCGAAAAGCTGGTAATATTACAGGGGCTGCATGATTACATTGTGGTTGAATCCAATAACTCTCTCCTCATCTGCCCCCGCGACCAGGAACAAAATATTAAGCAGGTGGTGGCCGATGTAAAACAGAAGTTTGGGACGAAGTATATTTAGCCCCCCGCCCCCATAAAGGGGGAAGCTACGTAATTATACAGAAATAAAAACATAAAGCTTGGTTCGAAATGAGCCAAGCTTTATGTTTTTCAAAAGCTCCCCCTTCAGGGGGCGGGGAGGGCTGTACGCTGCCTTATCGCTTCATACACAATCACCGCTGTCGATACCGACACGTTCAATGATTCTATCTCCCCAAACATCGGTATCTTAGCAAGGTGGTCGGCAATGCGAATAATTTCGTTCCTTATACCATCTTCTTCCGAACCCATTACAATGGCGGTTGGTACGGTGTAATCCGGGCTGTAAATATTCTCTTTGGTTTTTTCAGTGCAGCAAACAAGCTGCAGGCCGCTTTCCTGTAAAAAGCGCACCGTTTGCATAAAGTTATCATGGCGGCAAACCGGGATCTTATACAACGCCCCTGCCGATGTTTTGATAGCATCGGGGTTTATTTGTGCCGAACCTTTGGCGGGGATGACTATAGCATGTACACCGGCGCATTCTGCAGTACGGGCAATGGCGCCCATGTTGCGTACATCGGTAATCGCATCAAGCACTAAGATCAACGGCACTTCGCCTTTCTCAAATATTTGGGGGATAATGTCCTCAACTTTTTGATAAATGATAGGCGAAATATACGCCACAACGCCCTGGTGGTTCTTTGGCGTAAGGCGGTTCAGCTTTTCAACCGGCACCATTTGGGCGCTGATATTGTAATCAACCATCAGGGCCCTTAATTCATTAAGCAGCCCGCCACCAATGCCCCGCTGAATGTACAATGATTCAATTTCCTTACCCGAACGTATAGCCTCCACCACCGCCCTGATACCGAAAACCATCTGGTTACTTTCGCGTTGCGGCGGCCTCTGATTAAATGTCATTTTTTAAAATATAGTCCGACAAAAGTAGATAAGAAATTTACTTATCAACTAAAAAATTTTACAACGCTAAATATTTACTTATTTCGTTATTAATATTCAACTATTACTTATCAACAATTTATAACAAATTAAATTTCAGCAAATTGCAAAGACAAAAATAATTTTCAACAATTTTATGTTGATTTCATAGTGCCTTAATGCAATGATTTAAGGCATTTAACTCTTACTAAAAAAAAGATATTATTTGTGGATACGCTGATGATTTTTTAGTATATTTTTGTTGTCCCATGATTTTTGAGAACGACCAAAACAGCAAGCAAAATTCCGAACGCAGGAGCAGAGTAACCAACCCTACCCCCTTTAGCGGGCTCGGCAAACTACCGCCCCAGGCAGTTGACCTTGAAGAGGCAGTATTAGGCGCTTTAATGTTAGAGAAGGACGCCCTGTCGTCTGTTATCGACATACTGAACCCGCAGGTTTTTTATGTAGACAAGCACCAGAAAATTTTTCATGCTATACACCAGCTGTTCGAAAAATCATCGCCGGTTGATATATTGACCGTAACTGCCCAATTGCGCCAGTTAGGCGAACTGGAAATGATAGGCGGCGCCTATTACATTACCGAGCTAACAAACCGTGTAGCATCGGCCGCCAACATCGAATTCCATTCGCGTATCATCATCCAAAAATTCATCCAGCGCGAGCTGATACGTATCTCAACCGAGGTGATCCAAAGCGCTTATGAAGATACTTCGGATGTTTTGGACTTATTGGATAAAGCGGAAAAGAACCTTTTCGAAATAGCTCAGAATAACCTGCGCCGCGATTCACGCAAAATGGACGACCTGATACACGAAACCTTAAAGGAAATTGAGGCTCTTAAAGATAAAAAAGATGGCCTGACAGGTGTGGCCTCAGGCTTCACCGATTTGGATCGCATGACCTCCGGCTGGCAGAAATCCGACCTTGTAATTATCGCTGCCCGCCCCGCGATGGGTAAAACGGCATTCGTACTAAGCTGCGCCCGTAACGCCGCTGTCGACTTTGACAAACCAGTTGTAGTGTTCTCACTCGAAATGTCCTCGGTACAGTTAGTTAACCGTCTCATATCAGGCGAAACAGAAATTGAACAGGAAAAAATACGCAAGGGCACGCTGGAAGAATGGGAATGGCAGCAAATACACTCCAAAATAGGCCGTCTTGAGCAAGCGCCATTAATTATTGATGATACACCCGCGCTAAACATATTTGAATTCAGGGCCAAATGCCGCCGTTTAAAATCACAGCACGATATACAACTAATCATCATCGACTACCTGCAACTAATGCAGGGCAAAGGCGACGGCAAAGGTGGCGGTAACCGCGAGCAGGAAATCGGCAGTATATCGCGTGCGTTAAAATCAGTAGCTAAGGAATTGAACGTACCAGTGATAGCCTTATCGCAGTTAAGCCGTGCTGTTGAGAACAGGCCCGGTGGTTCAAAAAGGACAATGCTTTCGGATTTACGTGAGTCCGGTTCAATTGAGCAGGACGCGGATATGGTGCTGTTCCTCTACCGCCCCGAATACTACGGTATGGAAGTAGACGAAGACAACAACCCAACCAAAGGCGTAGGCGAAATTATTATAGCCAAACACCGTAACGGTGAAACCGGCACTGTCCGACTGAAATTCGTAGGCAAATTTGTCAAATTCCAGGATTTAGACCAGGGTATGGACAGTTTCCCACCATCAGCAAGCCCATTTACAGGCCTCAACCCATCACAGGATTTCGACAAGCCAAGCAACTTCATCATCCGCCCGTCAAGGATGGACGATATGGATGATGAACAGCCATTTTAAATTTATTTCGAATTTTCGATTTCAGATTTATTTTGTCATTCTGAGCGACAGCGAAGAATCTTCTAAAAGCGATAAGCCGGCGATAAGCGTATCGCAGAAGATGCTTCGTACCTCAGCATGACAAATTAAAATAAATCCGAAATCGAAAATTCGAAATCCGAAATACTAAAACACCAGTCCCAGCACTATCCCTATCAAAATCACTATCGGCGCTTTTATCTTAGTAAAATAAAGCAGCAAACCTGTGCCTATCATCAACGCATAGGCCAGCCAATCCGTACCAAACGGGCGCGCCAATAGTATAAACGCGGTTGCCATAAAGCCTACCGCCACAGCGGTAATTCCGCTAAGCGAATTTTTTATACGCGTAATTTTCTTCAGGTCCTCCCAAAAAGGCACTATAAACAATATCAGTATCACCCCCGGCAGGTTAATGCCTATTACAGCCACCAGGCTTCCGATAATTTGCCCGCTGATGCCAAAGCCCTTATTCCCCATGGTAACCCCGCCCACAAATGAGGTAAAACAAAAAGTCGGCCCCGGCAATATCTGCTGAAAGGCATAACCCGACAGAAATTCCGAACTGCTCAGGTAATGTTTTACTTCAACAAACTCCGTATACATAAGCGGCACCAACACCTGCCCGCCGCCGAATATCAGTATCCCGTTACGGTAAAAGTTTTCGAACAAACGTATAGGCAAGCTAAAAGGCGAGGTTTGTTTAATAATAGCACCCAATACTGCAAACAGTAACAGGATACCTATAAAATACCCAACTTTATTGGTATTAACATTTGCAAACAACTTCCCCCTCAGCTCATTTTCCTGCTGATGGGTTTCTAATGCCGATGATACTATCCCGCCCAATAAAATCAGTATAGGAAATGCATAAGGGTTCTGCAAAATAAGCGTAACAATAAGCGAGCTGATGGCCAGCATTACACTAACTTTTGATTTCAAAAATTTATTAGCGAAAGTATAGGTAGCATAAGCCACGATCCCTACTGCAATAGGCTGCACAAAACGCAGTATATTGGTAAATTTAGCCTGCCCGGCAAACATTTTATAGCTGATAGCCGCCAGGCACATAATGGTGGCCGATGGCAGTATCCATATTAAAAAAGTAATAATAGATAACCGCAGCCCACCAACTTTCCAGGCAATGCCCACCAGGGTTTGGGTTGATGCCGGGCCGGGCAATACCTGTGCCAGCGCGTTCAGCTCCATCAATTCCTCCTCGGTAACATAGCCGCGTTTTTCAACAAATTCGCGCAGCATAATGGCTATATGCGCCTGCGCCCCACCAAATGCCATGAAGGTGTATACAATTACATCGCGGATAAAGAGTAGCTGGCGTTTTTTCAATTCAGGTTAATTTATATCATGCAGGGCTAAGGTGCCATGAATATATGAAACTTAAATGAAATTAATAATCATCATCGTCATCATCAAACAATCCCGTCGCCTCGTTATAAACAGCTTGCAATTCTGAAAAGGCATGATTATCGCGCTTCTCACGGGCCACCTGCATACCTTTTTCATAGGTAGCAATAGCATCAGGCTTCCTGTTCAGTGCCTCATACAGTTTACCCAGGTGATAATAAGTACCCACATAGCCCGGATGGTTTGTTACCAGATCTTCATAATATGCAAGTGCTTTTGCAGTATCATTTAGCTGAAGATACTCTGTTGCAAGGGCATATTTCAAAAATTCGTCGTTCGGTTCGTTCTTAATAAATTCCAATAATTTCTCTAATCTGCTATCCTGCATTTTATACGCTTTGTCTTTTTAAATTTTACTAAATTTGCAAAAAACCATTTATGATGAAGATATTGGTCTGCATAAGCAATGTCCCCGATACCACCACAAAAATAACTTTTACTGATAACAACACCCAATTTAATACAAACGGTGTTCAATTTATCTTAAACCCGTATGATGAGATAGCCCTTTCGCGCGCTATCGAGCTTACTGAGGGCAGTGGCGGCTCAATTACCGTGATAAACGTTGGCGAAGTTAATACCGAAGCCACCATTCGCAAAGCACTGGCCATTGGCGCTGCCGATGCCGTGCGCATCAACGCAAAACCACACGATGCCTGGTTTGTGGCCTACCAAATCGCGCAATACGTTAAATCGAACCCATTCGATCTGATATTAACCGGCCGCGAATCCATCGACTACAACGGCTCAAAAATAGCCGGCATGCTTGGCGAGCTTCTCGACCTGCCATCAGTATCCATCATAAAAAAACTGGATATAGATGGCACACAGGCAACCGTTGAACGCGAAATAGAAGGCGGCAAGGAAGTATTAACCATTCCCCTGCCCTTTGTAGCGGGAACAGCTGAAGGCGTAGCAGAACCTAAAATACCAAACATGCGTGGTATAATGTCGGCCCGTACAAAGCCGCTAACTGTTGTTGAACCTGCTGACGTGAAATTATCATCAGAAGTCATCAGTTATGAAACCCCTGCCCCTCGCGGACAGGTAAAACTTATCCCTGCCGATGATGCAGCCAAACTGATTGAATTGCTGCACACCGAAGCAAAAGTTATCTAACCAAAACAACCAATTATTACTATCAACATCCTCTGATATGCCAGTTTTAATATATGCAGAAAATACCGGCGGCAAATTCAAAAAGTCCATTTTTGAAGCGGTTTCATACGCCCGTGCCATTGCCGATAAAAATAATACCACGCTTACCGCCATCTCAATTGGCAATGTAAGCAACGATGAGCTGTCGTCACTTGGTAAATACGGCGCCAACAAAGTTTTAAACGTATCTGGCGATAAGTTGAAAAACTTTGTAAACCAGGCCTATGCCTCTATTATTGCCGAAGCTGCAAAAAAAGAAAGTGCTGATATAGTAGTGCTATCAAATACATTTTCAGGCCGGGGGCTTGCGCCTCGTTTAGGCGTTAAGCTCGAAGCCGGCGTTGCCGATGGTGCTGTAGCGCTTCCAAACCAGGATGGGGGCAAATTCACCGTTAAAAAAACCGCTTTCTCAGGCAAGGCCTTCGCTACAGTTGAGCTGACATCGACCAATAAAGTGATAGCGCTTATCCCAAATTCATACAAAGTTGTTGAAACCGGCGGCACAGCGCAGGTGGAAGATTTCAGCATTGAAACCAAAGAATCTGATTTCAGGGCCATGCTGAAAGAAATAGTACGGTCAACCGACAAAATATCGCTGCCTGATGCCGAACTTGTAGTATCAGCCGGACGCGGGTTAAAAGGCCCTGAAAACTGGGGGATGATCGAAGAGCTTGCCAACTTGTTGGGTGCTGCCACTGCCTGCTCAAAACCGGTATCGGATGCCGGCTGGCGGCCACATAGCGAACATGTTGGGCAAACAGGTATTGCTATCAGTCCAAATTTGTATATTGCAATAGGAATTTCGGGCGCTATACAGCACCTGGCGGGCGTTAGTTCGTCAAAGGTTATTGTGGTGATAAACAAAGACGCCGAAGCGCCGTTTTTCAAAGTGGCCGACTACGGTATTGTGGGCGATGCCTTTGAAGTGGTACCAAAATTAATTGCGGCAGTTAAAGAACTTAAAGCATAGCAGAAATAAGGATAGGTTGTGATGGGTAATAATATGAAAAAAATAAAGCTGGATATTGTTGGATTATCATACAGCCAAACGCAATCTGGCGCTTATGCACTTGTTTTGGGCGAGATCAGCGGCAGGCGAAGATTACCGATCATTATCGGCAGTTTCGAAGCGCAGGCCATAGCCATCGAAATTGAAAAAATGACCCCCAGCCGCCCGCTAACACACGACCTATTCAAGAGCTTTGCCGATGCCTTTCACGTTAACATTCAGGAAATTATTATTTATAATTTGGTTGATGGCATATTCTACTCCAAACTGATATGCAACGATGGTAAAAAGCTGATAGAGATAGATGCCCGTACATCCGATGCCATAGCCATAGCAGTTCGTTTCGATTGCCCTATTTATACCTACGAATTTATCCTTTCAACGGCGGGAATAGTAATTGAAGGCAACGACTTCGTGTACCTTGAAAATATGAACGAAGGAGCTGAAGAAAAAACAGTTACAGCAACTGCCTCGCCAACCGGCTTCACTTCGTTAAGCACCGAAGAATTAAAAAACAAACTGCAGGAAGCCCTGTTTGAGGAAGCCTACGAAAAAGCTGCCAAAATAAGGGATGAGCTAAACAGAAGAAAAGCCTCGTAATTTCGGATTTATGAAAAGGCTTTAATTTATAAAATTATATGAATTGTTTATTGCCGTTGGCTGAAGCCAACGGAGTGTTATAATTTGTTATATCCGGCTTCAGCCAAAAAAACTAAGGTGGTAAATTAGGCTAAAGCCATTGCCTATCTCATTAAATATTCCGTTGACTAAAGTCAACGGCAATGTATCTTTTGACAATAAATTTAACGGGCCATACTAACAGTTCTTTTAAATCCGAAATCGAACATCCGAAATCCGAAATATTTCCCTATTTTCCCACCTGATTTAACTGATAATACTAATCCCATAACCCCGCCTACATATGAATATTAAGGTTCGCTTAATACTGATGAATTTTATGCAGTTTTTTATATGGGGGGCGTGGCTGTTAACCATTGGGGCGTATTGGTTCCAAACCAAGCATTGGTCAGGGGCGCAATTCGGGGCCATTTTTTCTACTATGGGCATATCGGCCATCTTTATGCCGGCACTCACCGGAATAATCGCCGACAGGTTTATCAACGCCGAAAAACTTTATGGCATATTACACATCCTGGGCGCGGCAGTGCTATTTTGCCTGCCAATGGTGCACACCCCAACCGCATTTTTTTGGGTGATATTGCTGAACATGTTATGCTACATGCCAACATTGTCGTTGTCAATAACAGTTGCCTATTCCGCTTTAAAATCTGAAAATAAAGACGTTGTAAAAGAATATCCCCCAATACGTATATGGGGTACGATAGGCTTTATCGCTGCATTGTGGACAGTTAGCATCACCCATAATGAAACATCGGCCAACCAATTCTATATTGCTTCGGCAGTGGCTTTGGCATTGGGTATTTATTCCTTCAGTTTACCAAAATGCCCGCCGCTGTCGGCCAAAACCAATAATAAGTCATTTGTCGATTCATTAGGGTTAAACGCGTTTACGCTCTTTAAAACACCAAAATTTGCCATTTTCTTCGCCTTTTCGCTCCTTTTAGGTGCAGCATTGCAATTAACAAATGCTTATGGCGATACCTTTTTGCATGATTTTGCCGGCATGAGTATTTATAAAGATTCCTTTGGCGTAAAATACCCGGCGGTTATTATGTCTATCTCGCAATTTTCTGAAACATTTTTCATCATCACTATCCCCTTTTTCCTGCGCAGGTTCGGTATAAAGTATGTGATGCTATTCAGTATGATAGCCTGGGTATTACGCTTTGGCCTTTTTGCCTTCGGCGACCCGGCAAGCGGTTTGTGGATGATAATTCTATCATGTATCGTCTATGGCATGGCGTTCGACTTTTTTAATATCTCAGGCTCATTATTTGTCGAAACACAAACGACACCTCAAATAAGGGGCAGCGCCCAGGGCTTATTCATGATGATGGTAAACGGTTTCGGGGCGTTCTTCGGCAGTGTTATCAGCGGCATTGTGATAGATAAATATTTTACTCTGGCCGATCACAGTAAAAACTGGCATGGCATATGGCTTAGTTTTGCGGGCTATGCTTTGGTGATCGCTATAATTTTTCCGTTTGTATTCAGGTATAATGATAATGCCGCGCTTAAAAGAGCGGTAGACCACATTTAAATATGAAGAAGCATTACCGCAAAGAAAATGATTGCCTGAACTGCGGCACCATCCTCGAAGGCAAATATTGCCATAACTGCGGGCAGGAAAACCTGGAGATGAAGGAAAGCTTTGGCCACATGATGAACCATGCCATCAGCGACTATTTTCATTTCGACCACCAATTTTTTTCAACACTCAAACCTCTTTTTACCAAACCGGGGTTCTTAACAAACGAGTACATGGCTGGCAGGCGTGCAAGTTACCTGCACCCGGTTAAAATGTACATATTCATCAGCCTGGTTTACTTTGTGATACTGTTTCAAACAGGGCATCAAATGGTCAATATGCACGTCAACAACGGCCCGCAATCAACCCAAAAGATTATTGATTCAGTGATGAAAGACCCTGAGATACCTGCTTATATAAAAAAGTCGCTCATAGCAAAAATAAAAAAGGACAACCCGCCACCTGCCTCAAAACACAACAGCGTGAATTTTATGGCAGATGATAAAGAGGCTAATGAAAAGTCAGCAGCTTATTTCCTTTCACCAACCAGTAACGACAGCACCTACCAGGCCTACCTCATCGCACAACAAAAATTACCCGAACAAAAACGCGACGGAATTATTGAAAGGTATTACAATGAAAAAGCTTATGCTTATAAAGCCAAATACGGCTCGCGCACTCAGGAGGTTGTATTGGATGAATTTAAGCACAACATACCTAAAATGATGTTTTTGTTGCTGCCTATATGCGCCCTGATATTGATGGTGACCTTTCGAAACAACAAAAAATATTATGTAGAGCATCTGATCTATTCATTTCACCTGCACTGCTTTTTATTCCTGTTTCTGGCAATAATTATGTTGTTGCAATGGCTCATACCATCAGAAACAGTTGATGGGCTGTTATCCTTTTTAGCCTTTGCAACGGTAGTATGGTATATATACAGATCGCTAAAAGTAGTTTATGGACGCAGCGGCTGGCGCACACTCACTAAAATGGCGGGGATGTCGGTTATATATCTTTTGAGCTTTGTAAGTTGCCTTGCCCTGGCCTTTATTCTCACAGCAATATTAGCTGTGTAATATTAGTTACCGCCAAAAGCATCCAAAGCTATTGTGGGTTTACCGCTGTTATCAAAAGCGCCTAAACCGTAGCTTTGCCAGTTGTAGGCTTCAGGTTCCCAATAAAATACACCAAGGCCATTAGCAGCTGATACCGAATTTACTTTAGTAATAATATCAGTAAGAAAAGACCGGGTGGTGGATGGCTGATCAGCCTCCATGCCAACTTCAACAATCATTACAGGTGTGCCATAGCGCGATACCATATCATTAATATTGCTTAAGCATTGAGCATCTTTAATAGTATAATCAGTTATTGAAGGATATAACGACATACCGATAATATCCCACTTGGCGCCATTGGATTTCAAACCGTCGTACATATAACGGAACAGGTTGTTATCGTACCCATTTGAAGTATGCACAATAACCTTTGTGGTAGGACTTACAGATTTCACCGCATTATATCCGCTTAATACCAATGCTGCAAAATTGGCCATATTAGTAGAGGCACGGCCGTCTTCCCAAAGCATACCATCATCGGTTTCATTACCAACTTGCACCCAGTCAGGGGTTATTCCGTTATTTTGCAAGCTATCCATCACTCCTACCGTGTAATCATGCAAGGTACTGACTAATGTTGCAAAATTTAAACCAACCCATGCGGCAGGTTTTGTTTGATGGCCCGGGTCGGCCCATACAGCGCTGTAATGAAAGTCGATCATCACTTTCAATCCCGCATTCTTTGCGCGCAGGGCTTTTTTTACCACATCAGCAGTGTTGCACCAGCCATCGGTTGGGTTTACCCAGGCCCTTAACCTTATAGCGCTCATGCCAAGGCTTTTCATCAATACAAAAGGATCCTGCTGCTTACCGTTCTTATCATAAAATTTATAGTTCGATGCCTCCATTTGGGTAACCCAGCTAATATCGGCCCCTTTTATAAAAGTGGAAGCAACAACCGGCGCCTTGTATGGCGGCGCGGTAGTATGAACATTTGAAGTATTACTCCCTTTTGAGCACCCCGCCATTAAACACGCTATTACAGCGCAACCTATCAATATCGTTTTCCGCATCATCAAATGTCTTATCGGCTAGTTGGTATAACCGTGTAATCAAATGTAATTATTCTTACAATAAATGTAAAATAAACATTTTATCAATTGTGGTAATACGCAACAGATAGTTAATAGCCTGTTATTCGCCGTTACTATAATCAGAGAATATACTATAGGAAATAGTAATATTTACCAGGTTTAACCTTGTGTGCAGGGTTGTTGAAGTGCCATAAGGTATTTTATTAAAACCAGCCTCGTATCGTACATCAAACGAAAATTGTTTAACATCGGCGCCTAAACCCAATTGCCAGGCATAATTCAGGTCATGATAATTAAGGTCGGATGTAAGCGTTGCATTGGTAAATGATTGTCTTTTGGAAAGGGCGAACGAAATCACCGGGCCCGTGTAAAACCTGAAACCTGCATTGGCATTGCCCATTTTTTCACCAACTAATAAAGGCAAGTCACCATTAATAAACCTGGCATTGTTAATAAAAGTGTGGTTATCGGCAACTTGGGTAACCATTAAACTGGTTGATTTAACATATAGTTCAGGTTGGAAAAAGAAGCCCTTACCGCCAAAACGCGCCCAACCGCCGCCTATGTAGCCAAAGTCACCTTTATTATGCGCGCCATCGGGTGAAGGGAACAGCGAATAATCGGCACCGCCTTTTATCCCGGCCTGTATATCGGGTAAATAAGTAGTTTGTGCCGACACAAAACCGGTAAAAAAAACCCCAATAATAACAGTAAGTATAAGTTTCTTCATACCGGTTTTTTAGTTTTTTGCCTATAACGGGAAATATAGACTATATGTTCGGCTTTATTAAGCCAAACTTTATGCCAAATTGAGAATACCCGGCTTACAAACTATGCTGCAAGCCGGGTATCCATAAAAGTATCTGTAATAAAATTAGAAAATTTTATTTGATATGCTAATAAATCAAAAAAATTATAGCGACAGCTTTCCCTGGTAGTAATCTAATATTTTGCTATCGATGAAGTAATCGTATTTCGCGCTTATCATATTAACCGTAGCACCGTCAAGGTTATTTTTAGCGATGATAAAATCAACAGAAGTTATTACACCGGCATCAAAACGTAGTTTGTATATGCGGTAGCTTTCAGTATAAACTCGTACCTGCTCGGTTAATGCCTGGTAGCGTTTGTACGCGCCGGTCATGTTATAAAATGCCTGCTCAATATTTTGTTTCAGTACAATTTTACTATTCTCTTCTACATCGCGGGAGTACAACGCGTTAATTTTAGCGCGGTCAAGGTTATTCCGTTTCACACCATTGGTAAAAATTGGGATGTTTAGCCCAATTGATAATGCTGAGTAGTAATTATTCCTAAACTGGCTATTATAGCTTATAAGGTTACCGGTAGCATCAGTTGCTGTACTGTAATAATTGGTTCCCAACCCGCCGTTCAATACCAATGATGGTGCTAATAACCCGCGTTGTGCGCTGACATTTTTTTCAGCTGCTTCACGGCTTAGCGTTGCGGCTTTTACCGCTGCAAATTGTTGCAGTGCCGTTTGGTAAGCTTTATCAGGATCAAGGCCTTCATGCCCCGTCAGGTTTTCTGCATTAAGGCCTGCAAATTTTGCATCAGGCTGGTACGGTATATTCATTTGCTGAAAGAGGCTAAGCTTAGCGGCATCGAGGTTATTTTGCGAGCTAACTACCGCTACCTGGTTACTGGCAAGCGCCCCTTCCTGGTCGGTAAGGTCCGATGCCGCTTTATTGGCACCTTGTTGTTCTAGTATTTTCAACCTGTCAACATTTTCCTGTTGCACGGCTAATTGGCTTTTGTTGGCGGCCAATAATTCCTCGGCATCCAATATGGCCAGGTAGCCCGTAATTACATTTACGGTAACAACATCCTTAGCCGCCTGAAAATTCATTTTGCCCGCTTGGTAAGCATATGAAGCAGACTTGATAGCATTTATTAATGAAAAGCCGTTAAATAACGTTAAGCTTGCCGAGGCGCTATAATTATCAGCTGTTTGCGATTGGCTAACGTAAGAGTTTGATGAGTTTAAGCTCCGGCCCTGGCTGTATTGGCGCTGTGCACCTGCACTTAGTGAAGGTATAATATTCTCTTTCGCCTGCCGAAAGTCAATACCGGCTAATCTTGAGTTCGCATCACTTTGTTTTACCTGCAGGTTATTTTTAATAGCAATATCAAGGCATTGCTGAATAGTAAATGTGCTATCCTGCTGCGCGTAAACAGTGCTGCAGGCAATCAATAAAACTACTACTATTATATATTTACGAAACGACATTTTTAGTTTGATATATTTATTTGCTTTAGAATTTTCGCGATGATTCTATCCTGCCATCCAAAAGGTTAATGATACGGCTGCCGTACTCAGCATTTTTTTCGGAGTGGGTAACCTGTATAATGGTTACACCATCTTCCTTATTCAATTTGCGGAACAGTTCCATGATCTCCTCCCCTTGTTTGGAGTTTAAGTTACCTGTAGGTTCATCGGCCAGTAACAATTTCGGTTTGGCTATCAATGCACGGGCAATACCCACCAATTGCTGCTGCCCACCTGATAATTGAGCCGGGAACAGATCTTTCTTCCCAACTATCTGGAAACGGTCAAGAATATCTGCCACCATGGCTTTACGCTCGGCGCTTTTGTAATCCTGGTAAATAAGCGGCGTTTCAATGTTTTCGTATACGGTAAGCTCATCTATCAAATGGTAAGCCTGGAAAACAAAGCCGATATATTTTTTATAAAGTGCCGAACGCTGTTTTTCTTTAAGTTGATGAACGGCCTCCCCCGCAAAATAATGGTATCCATCTGAAGGCTCATCAAGCATACCGATAATATTTAACAATGTAGATTTGCCCGAACCTGAAGGGCCCATGATGGAAATGAATTCACCTTCATCAACATCAAGGCTTATATCGTTAATAACAAAATTGCGCGTTCCACCGGTTTGGTAGTATTTCGAGATGTGCTGAAGTGATAACATTTATATAATTATTGAATTACTGAATTATTGAGTTAGTGAATTTAGCGATATATACATGAATAACATACCAAAAATACAATTAACTAACTATCAATATCTTACAATAAAATCTTCAATAAAAAACTGTTCGCTTATGTAACATGGAGCGTTCGGTTATGATACAGTGGGTTGGTTTATTAGTTCATTGGTGATTGAAGCTAAATTTTAATAAAGTGATACTAATGAACTAATGAACCAGTAAACTAATGAACTATTCCGACCGAAGGCTCTTCACCGGATTGGCATTTGCCGCCTTAATGGATTGGAAACTGATAGTAACAAAGGCAATGATAAGAGCCAATATACCTGCCAGTATAAATATCCAATAGTTAACATTAATACGGTAAGCAAAGCCCTGCAGCCATTGGTTGGTAGCCCACCAGGAACACAACCACGCTATGGGCATTGCAAATAATACCAGTTTCAGGAAATCTTTGGATAGCTCGGTAACAATTTGCGATACACTGGCGCCTAATACCTTGCGCACACCAATTTCCTTAACTCGTTGGGTAATAGTAAATGCCGACAACCCAAACAGGCCTAAGCAAGCAATGAATATGGCAATGCACGAAAATATAGTGAACAAACTGCCCTGCTCCTGCTCACTGTTATAAAGTTGCTGGAATTTCAAATCAAGAAAAGTGTAATCAAACGGAACATTGGGTAGATAACGGTGCCAGATATTCTGTATGCCTGTTAAAGTTGCCTGTATATTATTACTGCTGATGTTTATAGATAAGCTATGATAGTAGCTTCCGGCAGGCATGTAAAATATCATCGGCACAATTTTTTGATGCAGTGATTCGAAATGAAAATCGCTTACTACACCTATTACCTTGCCTTTGGTGCCCCCGTAAACCATATCCTTGTCGATCGCGTTTTGGGCATCGCCCCAGCCCAGCATTTTAACTGCGGTTTCATTTAATATGTAGCTGGCTGTATCGGTAGCAAAATCACGCGAAAAATTACGGCCGGCTGCCATGTGCATACCATACGTGGGAATGAAACCATAATCAGTAGTGAGGCATTTTAAATCGATCTTAACTTGCTGTAGTACGCCATTTTGCATAACCGAGGCACCCTGGTCATCCAATAAGCGGCCCGATGGCGTACGCGAGGAGCGCCCCAGTTCTTTTACACCCGGTATTTTCAACAAATCATTACGGAAAGAATCATATGGTTTGGTTAGGTCGCTGTTATACGCCATAGTTAACACATGGTCTTTATTAAACCCAAGTGATTTCTGCTCGATAAAATGCAACTGCTGAAAGACAACCGTTGTGGCTACTATAAGTACTATTGAAATAGCAAACTGCGTAACCACTAATACCTTACGAAAAGAAACTCCGCCTGAACCTGCTTTAAATAGCCCCTTCAGTACTTTTACCGGTTTAAACCACGACATAAACAGTGCAGGATAAATGCCGCTTATAATGCCCACGACAAATGGTAAAGCAAACAATGCCAGGAATATATCCCAGCTGTATAATTCGGACAGCTTTAAATTAAGGTTTGATAGCTTATCAACATATGGCAGTAACACACTGGTTAATACTATAGCAAGTATCAATGCTATCCAGGTAACCAAAACCGATTCGCTTAAAAATTGCCTGATGATCTCTTTACGCTGCGCGCCGATCACTTTTCTTATGCCAATTTCTTTGGCACGTAAAGCAGAACGGGCGGTTGACAAATTCATGTAATTAATGCAAGCTATTAGCAATATAAACAGCGCTATTACCGAAAAAATGTAAACCCGCGAAATATCGCCGTTGCTTTCCACCTCATCATCCAAATGCGACCGCAGATGAATATCTGTAAGCTTTTGCAGTGTTAGCGTAACAAACTTTGATGTTTTTGCATTTGCCGCCATACCCTGCATGTGTACATAATTATCCAAAAACGATGGTAACCTTCCGCGCAGCTTATCGGCGTTGTAGTCCTTAGGTAATAGCAGGAAAGTGTAAAATGCATTACCACCATAGTCGTTTTCCAATTCTTTTTCGCCCATTACAGCAGGGTCTTTAAGTGTGTTAAATGACATCAGTATATTCGGGTGCATGTGCGCATTCATAGGAAATGGCTTAAAGATGCCTGTTACCTTAAACTCATGCTTCGAATTATCAAGTATTATGGTTTTATTGATAGGGTCGTCATCGCCAAAATATTTGTGCGCTACGCTTTGGGTGAGCATCACCGTATATGGATCATTCAAAGCGGTGCGTTTGTCGCCATGGGTTACATCTACTGAAAAGATGTCGAAAAAATGTTCATCAGCAAAAAAGGCATTTTGTTCGTTGAACATTTTTTCTTTATAGCGCAAAATAACAGTGCCTGAAGGCAACACACGCGTCATTTGCTGCACCTCGGGAAAAGCGGTTTTAAGCAACGGCCCGAAAGGTGGTGCAATAGCGCTCAGATGCAGGGATTCGTTTCCGTTACCATCATAAAAAATGCGCGTTACACGGTAAGTACGGTCGGCATTAGTATTATATTTATCATAACTGGTTTCGTTGATGATATAGGTTAAGATCAACAGGCAGCAGGTGATGCCGATGGTCAATCCAAAAATATTTATAAACGAAATAAACTTGTGCCTTGCGATATTACGCCATGCACTTTTTAAATAATTTTTTATCATGATGGTTATTCATTAGTTCAATTGTTCATTAGTTCATTGGTCTTGTCATTTTCATTCATTCCTTAAGCTATTAATAGGGTTGGCTATCGCGGCCCGAATGGTGTGGTAGCTTACCGCTATTATCGCGGTGAATATGGCTATGGCCCCTGCCGATGTAAATAACAGCCAATCGGGTTTGATGCGGTAGGCAAAATTTTCCAGCCATTGCTGCACCAGGTAATAGGCTACCGGCGCCGCAATCACAAATGAGCCGGCAGCTAAATAAAGCGTTCCCCGGTTAAGCATTACAAATAAGTTCGAAACTGACGCGCCCAATACTTTGCGGATGCCTATTTCTTTAGTACGGTTAAGTGTTGTTAGGCCCGATAGGCCGAACAACCCTAAACAAGCAATAAGTATGGCCAATATGCAAGATGTGGTTATGGTACTCATCCAGCGGTTATAGGCATCATAGCTTTTAGCTACGTCCTGGTCCATAAATGAATAGCTGAAGGGTAAGTTACCTGTTAATTTGTTCCAGCCGGTTTGCAGCTTGTCCATTGCCTGTGGTATACTTTGCCCGGGCTTTATTTTTATCCAGAAATAGCCCGCCGGATTGCCTTGTATTTCGTGATAGGCCGGCTCTATTTTTTGGGTCAGGTCAGCCACATTATAATCTTTGCAAACGCCTACTATTATACCGCCAAGTTCACGGTTTACTACATCAAGTTTTGGTTTACCTAAAAGGTTATACAGGGTTTCATTGGCTATTATATTGTGTTCGGCGGCCGAGCTATGGGCTGTCATTTGTGTGGAATCGAGCTTAATTGCAGCGCTATCACCATGAAATACAGTTGAAAAATTGCGGCCTTTTATTATGGGGATCTTATTAAAAGTAAAATAGTTAAAGTCCACATTCAGTTCATGCACATCAATGTGGTTGCCACTCAGCATAAACCCGTTTGTATTATATCCTCCAAAATTAAAATAGGTGCCGGTAATGTCCTGTAAATACGGCTGATCTGCTACAAATTGAGTTAATCTCGCCTTTAACGATGCGCGTTCTGGCTTCTCATCCCAACCATAAGGGTTTTGTAAAACTACTACCTCGCTCTTATCAAAGCCCATATCGGCATTATTTAAAAAACGCATTTGCTTATTAATAACCAATGCCGAAATAACCAATACTATACATATGGTATACTGCAAAACCACCAAACTTTTTGACAAACCGGGGCTGATTTTATAAGCAGAAAAGCTGCGCATAATATTTAACGGCTTTAAGCCCGACATTGCTAAAGCCGGGTAAATACCTGCCAATAACCCCAATACAACCGCGAGCGCCAACATCATTAATCCAATATCTTTTACTGAAAAATCATGTATATTGAGGTCGGAACCTATCAGCCCGTTAAAAAAAGGCAAACAAACTACAGCTATAAAAAATCCTGCTATCACAGCTATAAAAGCCAGCAATTGCGTTTCTACATAATATTTGAGCACTATCTGTTTACGGTTTGCGCCTATGGTTTTCCGTACACCAACATCCTGCGAGCGCGCCATGGCGCTGGTAAGGGTTAGCAGTATATAATTTAAGCAGGCAATAAGTAAAATAACTACCGTAAGGCATATTAACTGGTAAATATTCTTCAGGTTGGTATAATGGTCCCAGCCCTCGCTTTGGTTGTAGTGCGCCTGTGCAAAGGGCCTCAAATAAACGTGGAAGGGCTTTAATTTCTCCTTAGGGTTGTATTTGGCCATCGATTCCATTAGCGGCTTAAAATATACCTTGGTAAAAGCAGCTAACTTCTTCTGAAAATTCACCACATTGGTGCCTGGTGTCAGTTTAATTACCAACAAATGGCTAAAGCTATTAGTGCCCTGCGCCATTCCTCTTTTATAATAGGAATCAGCCTGTACAGGAATAAATATATCATACTGAAAGCTGGAATTTTGCGGGAAATCTTTTGCCACACCACTTATGGTAAGCATCAACTTGTCGCTGGTAATATTGATTGTTTTGCCTACAGGGTCGGCATTGCCAAAGTACTTTTTTGCCATACGCTGGCTTATCACTACCTGGTTTATAGATAATAATACGGAAGCTTTATTCCCTTCTATCAGCGGATAATTAAATACCTGGAAAAAATTCGGATCAACATAAACTACTGCATTATCCTTTTCCTTAAAGCTTTGGTTACCTATACGCACTATAGGATTATAACCCGTTTTTAAACGAACTGCCGCTTCAACCTCGGGAAAATTTCTTTTCAGGTCAGGTCCGAAAGGCAAAGGCGTTGTTATCATATTTTGCTGGTCGGCATCGGCAGTTAAAAAAGAAAAAAAGCTTTTTTTCTGCTGATCGTTGCTATTCCCGCCAAATATCTGTGATTCTTCTACCCTGTACAGACTGCCATTATCCTTATGAAAACTATCAAACGACTGCTCATTTTTTACATACAAATAAACCAGTATGCAAAACGCGCTTGCTACGCCCAGGCCAATAATGTTTATTGCAGTGTACAATTTATTACGGAGAATATTCCGCAACGCCAGTTTCAAATTGGTTTTTAACATATTGGGTTCATTAGTTTATTTGTTCATTAGTTCATTGGTTTATTGGTTTATTAGGTTGTTGGTTGCTTCAGTTTATCAGTGCCTATATTTAAAGTCATCAAAATAATTTTTATCGAGCTATACTAATGAACCAGTGAACCAATAAACAATTACTCCGACCGAAGGCTCTTAACCGGGTTTGCCAATGCCGCTTTTACAGCCTGGTAACTTACGGTTAACAAAGCTATCAGTATGGTTACCACACTCGCCAGCGCCATTATCCACCAGCTAAGGTTGGTATGCAGTTCATACTTATCAAGCCAGCTATTTAACAGCCAGATCGATAGTGCAACTGCCGGGACTATAGCTATTAAAACCAACTTCAGGAAATCGGTTGATAATAAGCCGACCAGGTTAGTTACCGTTGCCCCTAATACTTTGCGAACGCCTATCTCTTTGGTACGCTGTTCGGCGGCATAGGCGGCAAGCCCAAATAAGCCCAGGCACGAAATAATAATGGCCAACCCACCAAACAGGTTCGATAGCATACCCAACACCTTTTCGGTCTGGAATTTTTTAGCGAAATCACTGTCCACAAAATTTATTGCTGGCGGATATGCCGGGTTTATGGCGCGCAGGCTTTTGTTTATCTGGTCTACATTCGCGCTTATACTGCGCGAGGGGTTAAGCCTCAGGTCGATAGTTGTTGCCTGCCCTCCGATATAGCCGGTTATCATTGGCGGTATCTTTGCATAAGGTGAACCGCGTACAAAGTCTTTATAAACGCCCACAATGGTTACAGGCGTGCCACCATATTTAATTTGTGTACCTATGGGGTTTTTAAGGTGCATGGCCTTTATGCCGGCCTCGTTTACCATCACTGTTTTACCGGCAGTATCAACCGGGTACTGGTTTGAGAATTCGCGCCCGGCAACTAATTTAAGCCCTGCTGTGTGTATAAAATCAAATCCGGCGTTTAAAACATCAAATAATATTTTAGCATTCGGGTCTTTCCCCGGCCAGTCGACACCCCAGGTATTGTTGCCGCTTTGGGTAATGCTTAATGATACCGTTGTTCCATTTGTAATAGCACCTTTATTTTTAAGGTCGTTTATCAATACATCCGATTTTGTATCGAGTACGCCTTCCACAGGCACCTCAACAAGGTTATTTTTATCGTAGCCGTTGCCCATGTTTTGTATATACCTTATTTGCCGGTATATGCAAATGGTAGCAGTTATTAAAAACACGGCAAATGCAAATTGCACCACTACCAATATCTTGCGGATGGGCAATACGCTGCTACTACCTTTAAACCTGCCCTTTAATACTTTTATAGGTTGAAACGACGACAGGTAAAAAGCAGGATAGCTGCCCGAAATTAACCCTGTAATAGCAGCTATACCTACAATACCCGCCCAGGTATACCATTCATTAAATGGCAAAGCCAGCTTAATGTTCAATAAATTATTAAAGTAAGGTATACACAGCACCAATATAATTACCGCCAATAGGGTTGACAGAACTGATAGGATAAGCGATTCGGTAATAAACTGCCATATCAACGACGACCTGTTTGAGCCGATAGCTTTACGAATACCTACCTCCTTGGCCCTTTCCTCAGAACGTGCAGTAGACAGGTTCATGAAATTTACACAGGCAATAAGCAATATACAAAGCGCCAGTATTTCAAACAAATGCATCTGGTCAATGGTACCGCCAACTGATTTGCCATTCTCAAACTTTTCATACAAATGGAATTTTGAAACGGGGAAAAGGAAAAGCTGGTTTTTATCGCCGTCGGCATGTTTGCCAACCATTGGCGCTAAAATGGCATTGGCGCGGTTAAGGCTGCCTGCATCTTTTAGCTGTACAAATGTTTGGCAAAAATTACTTCCCCAACCCGCGTTTTTAGCCCAGGGCTGGTCGGCCTCAAACTGTGCATAAGGTATTACATAATCAAATTGGTACGATTCATTGGCCGGTATATGGTCAATAACACCTGTAACCATTAAAGGCGACTTACTGTTACGGGTGATAATTTTACCCATCGGGTCTTTATCACCAAAAAGTGTTTGGGCAAGATCAGTAGTAATAACTATTGAATTTGGGTTGGCCAATGCCGTGGCTGGCTTACCTTTTATAAAATGATACGAGAATATGGAGAAAAAACCTGGGTCGGCAAATAAGCCCGCTTTTTTAAAGCTGTTGTTATTATAAGTAAGCAAGCCCCCTGCCGAATAACTTTCGGCACGCGCGGCCTGTACAACACCCGGCACCTCACTTTTTATAGCAGCAACAGCCTCACCGGGCGTAGCGCTGAAAGTGTATATTTTGCCATCGCCGGGCTGATTATTTTCAACCACATAAATATTATCCAGGTTTTTAAACTGATGGTCGTAACTTAAATGGTACGATACATACAATAATAGCAGCAAACAACTGGCTATGCCCAACGTTAAGCCGCCACCATTTATAAACGAGAAGCCTTTATGCTTCAAAATGTTTCGCCACGCGATCTTGAAATAATTCTTTATCATATTTTAGTTCATTTGTTCACTGGTTCATTAGTTCATTGGTATTTGCGTCTTTGTTATTCTGAACGAAGGCTCTTTACCGGGTTTGTTATTGCCGCCTTTACCGTTTGGAAACCCGAGGTAAACAAAGCGGTGATCAGCATTCCTGCTCCACTTATGGCGAATATCCACCAACTGATGCCTGTACGGTCGGAGAAACCCTCCATCCATTTGTTCATAACCCACCAGGCAAGCGGGGTAACAATTATAAATGCCAGCAAAATAAGCCGCACCATTTCGGTTGAAAGCAGTGTAACTATTTGCGATACGGATGCGCCTAATACTTTACGCACCCCTATTTCCTTAGTGCGCTGATTAGTGGTATAAATAGCCAAACCTAATAAACCCAGGCAGCTTATAAATATGGATAAGCCGGTCGCCCAGGTTAACAGTGTCGCCGTATGCTGTTCGTTCGTGTAAAATTTGGCTATGGTCGCGTCAAAAAATTGCAGGTCCATATTATCATCGGGGTAAATTTGCTTATAAGCTTTTTGCATGGCGGCTATAGCGGTGTGCCATTCATTGCCGCCGGGTGTCTGCGGTTGTAAGGCTATATGGAAAGTACCGAAATTATACGGATAATCAGGGTAAATAGCCAGCGGTTTTATTGGTTTATGCAGCGACCCTTGGTGAAAATCAGCAAAAACACCCACAACTATTTTTTTGTAGGTATCGCCAAAGTTAATGGTCCTGCCTATTACCTGTCGCGGATCGTTAAACCCTAAAATGTGCATGTAGGTGGTGTTTATCAGCATACCTGTTCCCCACGCGGTATCAGCCATAGTTATATTTCGCCCGGCAAGTAATTTTATATGGTAAACTTTGATATAATTTTCGTCGCCCGATTTTCGGTATAGTTCCGATTTAATTTCTTTTTTTCCGTCACGATAAAACACATCACTTGAGTTCCAGCCGTCTGACGATGGTATGTCGCCCCCCTGGCTCACTACCGCTACTTGAGGCAGCATTTTTATTTTATCATACAATAACTGCCTGTGCGAGGGGCTCTGATCCTTCCACGGCGTATAAAAACTCACTATGGCATCTTTTTTAAAGCCAAGGTCTTTATGCAAGGCAAAGTAGATCTGCTTGCTTACCAATATGGTAGCCATCATAAAAAATTGGGCGACGACGAACTGGCTAACCGTAAGCGATTTACGCAACCATGCATTGCGTGTTTTGCTTGTCCCCGAAAAGGCTTGGTTCTTCAACACCAGCACAGGTTTATAACCCGATAATATCATGGCGGGGTAAAAGCCCGACAAAGCGGTTACCAATATTACCAGGACGGCCAGGAACCCGATAATATCTGGATGATGAATGAAATCGGCAGTAATTTTGGGTGAAATAAAATCGGCAAATATCTTTAATATAACCGGGGTAGCGGCAACTGCAATAATTACTGCCAATAAAGTGATAAGAAACGTTTCGCTCAAAAATTGAATTATCAATTGCCTGCGCGTACTGCCCATGGTTTTGCGTATACCTATTTCCTTTGCGCGCTGCGAGGCCTGCGCGGTTGTAAGGTTTATAAAATTGATGCATCCCAACAACAGTAAAAAAACACCAATTACCATTAACCCGTATAAGGTGGTCTTATCAGCAGTGGCAGCATCATAAACGCCATACTTGCTATTGAAATGAACGTCGCTCAAAGGTTGCAAACGAAATACTTGTGTATTGCCTTTATCTTCAGGTTTTGTGGGTTGATATTTTTTCAACAGTGCCGCTAATTGAGCCTCGACATGCTGTGGTGATGTGTTTGGGGCGAGCTTTACGTAAAATTGTGACGAGCCGTTTGTACTAGCCCATTTTTTAAGATAGTCTCTTAAATCTTTATTGGTATACATAGTTGCATACGAAATAAAGCTGTTAAATATCAAATCGCTGTTTTGGGTGACATTCTGAACTATACCTGTAACAGTAGTTTTAATGGTATCATCAAAAACAACCTGCCTGCCAATGATCTTGTTGTTAGTTAATGAGGGAAAATATTTTTTCGCAGCCGATGCAGTAAGTACTACCTCGTACGGACTATTCAGCGCATTTTTAGGCGAGCCTGCCAGCCAGGTATATTGAAACATATTAAAATACCTTTGATCGGCATAAATTATATCCTGCTGGTTTTTAAACCTTACGGGAGATTTTTTATCGGCATCAATTTTAACATCGTACGAATTGTAATAAAACGTTGCAGATAAAGTTAAACCTGTAACTTCGTTTTTTGTGGCCTCGGGCAGCGGGCCGGTAACGCCGCTGTTGTTAACAGGTTCTCCTGCAAAAACAAAATCAGTTACGACGCGGTAGATACGGTCGTTATCCCGGTGAAATTTATCGAAACTGAAATCGAAACTAACAATAAGATAAATTGCAATAGCAGCGCTAATGCCGATTGAAAGGCCTACAATATTTATCAGCGTAAATATTTTATGTTTCCAAAAGTTGCGGAACGCGATCTTAAAATAATTCTTTATCATATTTTTAGTCATTAATTTATTACGCTTCGCTGTCATTGGGTCATTTTCTTAGACTCGGAGCAATGACTTAATCACCCAATAACTCAATAATTATTCTGAGCGAAGGCTTTTTACCGGGTTTACTAATGATGCTTTTATTGCTTTATATCCAACTGTTATCCAAGCTATTATTAACGACATTACAATCGCTGCTACAAATACCCATGGACTTAATGATATGCGGTACGCAAAATTTTGTAGCCAGCCCGACATAAAATACCATGCAAAAGGAACAGCGAAAACACAGGAAATTATTATCAGTATTAAAAATTCCTTCGAGAACAGGTAAACAATACTGCCTACCGATGCCCCCAGCACTTTGCGTATGCCTACTTCTTTTGTTCGCTGCAAGGCCATAAACGACACCAAGCCATATAAACCAAGGCACGATATAAAAATGGCTATGCCAGCAAACAGTTTATACACCAGCGCCAGTTGGTTCTCCTGTTTATAAAATTGCGCAATGCTATCATCAAGGAAAAAGCCATTGTAAGCATATTCGGGGTATGTACCTTCCCATAGCTTTTGTATGGCAGCAACGGTACTTTTTAAATCTTTTGTTTCAATTTTAACTGCGGCTTCATTTTCAAATGCTTTGCGTGGGAATATAGCCGTTGGTTTAACAGCCTCGCGTAATGAATTAGTTTTAAAATCCTTAACAACTCCCGTAATGGCAACCCAAATGCCGCCTCCTATCCTGATGGTTTTACCTACTATTTCGTTCGGCTTTTGTATACCGAGCTTGTGCATCAGTGTTTCATTTATTACTGCCTGGCGCAGGGTATCGCTTGGGTCATAACCTTTTCCGGCAACAAATTGCAAGCCGAATGTCTTAAAGTAATCAGCATCGCCATTCTTTAAAAACAATTGGAAATCAGCATCTTTTGCTGCCTTATTAAAAGCAAAATTTGTACCCCAGTTATTCTCTGATGATGGCGGATCAGATATAAAGCTTACCGATTTTACTTTCGGGTTCTGTAACAACTGCAATTTAAAAGCTGCCATTTTTTGCAGGCTGATACTATCGGTATACCCGGGAATTATCAGCACTGCTTCTTTATTAAAACCAAGGTCGGCCTTATTCACATAATCCATTTGGTTTACAGCCACAATGGTGCCGATGATAAGCAATTGCGAGATAGCAAACTGGGCCACTACTAATGTACGGCGCAGCGGGATGCCCCCTACCGATGCCGCATTTATTTTATTTTTTAACGCCAATACCGGCTTAAAGCCCGATACCACCAAAGCCGGGTAAAGCCCTGACAATACCACTACCGCAATAGTTGTGCAAACAAGAAACAGCAAACAACCGGTATCGAATATGCTGATGGTTTGAGGTACACTTGCAATGTTCGACAGATAAGGCAACGCGAATTTTGCAATAACTATAGCAAAAACAGTAGCACTGATAACTATGAGACCTGTTTCAAATATCACCTGCATTATTAACTGTGTGCGGCTGCTGCCTAACACTTTGCGGATGCCCACTTCTTTTGACCGCCCCACAGATTGCGCGGTAGACAGGTTTATGAAATTGATTGCTGCCATAATGATGATCAGCAGGCCAATGAATGACAACGTACGGATGGTTGACATGGAAGTAATATGATCTCCTAAAGAACCCGAGAAGCGGGTATCAAAATGCAGCTCGGATAATGGCTGGGCGAACATGTTACGGACAAGGCCATTCCTGTTATTGAAATTCTTTTTAGATGATGCCTTAAGCTGGGCATTAATTTTATCAATAGATGTATTTGCCGGCAGCAACATATATACCTGGTGATTGCTGCCTACGCCGTTCCATTCATTACTATAATTATAGTCGCGGGGATGCTCTTTCCAACTGATATATGATACCATCACCTTTAATGGAAAATCACTGTTATTAGGCGCATCATTAACAATACCAGCAACTTTTAAGGTGAGCAGGTTATCCATTTTAATTGTTTTACCAACAGCGTTTTGCCAGCTTCCGAAGTATTTTATAGCTGTGCTTTTATCAAGCACCACCATATCGGGGTCATTCAGCACCGATGGTTTACCAGCCAACCAGTTCCATTTAAAAACATCAAAAAATTGTGGTTCTATAAAAACTACACCAACGTTTTCGGTAAATTTTTTATCATTTATTTCGTTCCCCGTGCCTGATGGGACAGTCACCTGGCTGCCATAGTTGGATTCAACAGCTGCTATTTTTGCATGGGGCATATCAAGCCGTAATGCAGTAGCCGCAGGGTTTGCTGTACCTGGGTTATAAGTTACCTCACCAGCTTGTTTATTAACCGTAACTATACGGTATATATTTTTATAATCAGGCTGAAATGTATCATAACCCAACTCATACTTTATCACAACAAATATTAGTAAACATGCTGCGATGCCTACGCTTAACCCTGCTATGTTAATTGCTGAGTACCCTTTATGGCGAATAATGTTGCGCCAGGCTATTTTTATATAATTCTTTATCATTTACCCCTCCTAACCTCCCCAAAGAGGAGGAATTTTATTTAAATAATTACTGCTGCAAACACGCGCATTCTTAAAAAGCTATAGCTCATTCTGAGCGAAGGCTTTTTACCGGGTTAGCAACTGCCGCCTTAACCGATTGGAAACTAACTGTTGCAAATGCTATTAATATGGCGCCGGCACCGGCTATTACAAATACCCACCATTGCACATTAATGCGATATGCATAGCCCTGTAACCAGTGGTTTACGCTCCACCACGCGCCTATCCATGCTATGGGTATGGCTATAAGCACCAGCTTTATAAAATTACTGGCCAGCATTAATACTATATTTTGTACCGATGCCCCCAGCACTTTCCTCACCCCTATTTCTTTTACCCGTTTCTCGGCTGAGTATGACGCCAAGCCAAATAAACCCAGGCACGATATGATAATGGTTAATACCGCCAGTATACCTACTATCTGGCTTACCTGGTTATCGGCTTTGTACACTTCGTTAAAATGGTCGTCAAGGAATTGGTACTCAAACGGGTGATCGGGGTTAATGCTGTCCCATTTTGATTTGATAAGGGCGAGCGCGGCTTGCGTATTACCGCCGCTTATTTTTACTGATACATCTCTAAAGCCCCATTGCGTTTGGCTAAAAAGGCACATGGGCTCAATTTTATATTGCAGCGAATTAAAGTTGAAATCTTTAGCAACCCCTGCAATAACCCCTAACGAATCAATTCCAAACTGGTCGCCTATTAACGAGGACAGCGGCGCTTTGGGATTGTCCTTCAACAACTCTTTGGCCAATGCTTCATTTACAATGTATTCCCTGCCATTGCGAGCTTTATCTTTTGAAAAGTTATGGCCGGCGGCAAGCTTCATTTTATACAGGTCGAGGTAGTTATCCTCTACTACCATTATAGTGGTGCCTAACTGCTGCATAGGGCCGTTGGCGGGTTTAAATTGCACTCCTCCCTGGTCGAGATGGCTGCCCATAATATCCTGCGAAGCAGTAATCCCCGAAACCAGTGCACTGCCGCCCAACTGCTCTTTAAACTGCGGGTATCTTTTTGAAGTAATATTATCTAATGGAATGTTAACGATCTGGTCGCGTGTGTAGCCTGGATCTTGTTTTTGCATGAAGTTTAGCTGCCTTAACACAAAAATGGTAGCGATCATCAGGAATATGGCGCTGGTGAATTGCACCACCACCAGCACATTGCGTAACGATGCCTTGTTTTTGCCAACCTGTATCGATCCTTTTAAAACCTTTACCGCCTGGAACGAGGACAGGTATATCGCCGGATAGATGCCTGATATTAAACCAATAACTATTGTTCCACCAAATATGGCAGCAATAAAACCTAAACTGCTGAATATGGGCAAAGTAATATCGCGTTGACTTAGGTTATTTATATAGGGCAATGTAAGTTCAACCAAAATGAGCCCAAGTATCAACGCCATAAAAGATATTAAAACCGTTTCGCCCAAAAATTGGATAGCCAACTGGAAACGATAGGCCCCAATAGATTTACGGATACCCACCTCTTTAGCCCTTTCAGCCGAGCGCGCGGTGGACAGGTTGATAAAATTTACGCAGGCTATTACCAAAACTATAAGCGCGATAATGGCGAACAGATTAGTTGATTTCCTGTCGAACTTTTGATAATTGATGTAATCTAATCCAATATCTGCTGAATTTGAATGCACGTCTTTTAGTGGCAATACAAACAATTTCATGTATTTAGGGCCGTCATTGCCTAAATGTCTTTTTATAAAACCCGGGAATTTTTTCTCTAATGCGGCAGTATTAGTACCTGGCGCTAATTCAAGATATGTATTTAACCAGTTTCCACCCCAATTAGTAAACATCCAGGGTTTATAAACGCTGCTGAATGATGCCAATGCATCAAATTGCAATTGAGAATTTTTGGGTGCATCAGCAACTATGCCCGTTACAGTAAAGGCAACAGTATCGCCACCATAATGGTTCACTATTTTTCCCATCGGGTCGGCATCGCCGAATAGTTTTTTAGCGGTAGTTTCGGTAAGCAGTACGCTATGGGGTTTTAGCAATGCCGTATTCACGTCGCCGCGTACAACCTTAAAATCGAATATTTTAAAGAAGGTGGAATCCACAAAGAACATAGCGGGCATGAATATTTTTTTCTCGCCAAAGGTCATTTGGTATTTCATATCCCAATGGATGCGGGTATAATTCTTTATTTCAGGATATTCCTGTTTAAGCGCTGCTCCCATCGGGAACATTGATAAGGCAACCTTTTGTGTAGCGCCCTGGCTGCCTACAGTTTGCACTTCATTCAGGCGATAAATATTCCGCGTATGGAAATTATCAAAGCTCTTTTCATAAGTCACAAAAAGCATAATTATCATAAACGCGGCCATGCCAACAGCAAGCCCGATAATGTTAATGCCCGAAAAAACCTTGTTCTTCCAAATGTTGCGCCATGCAATCTTAAAGTAGTTTTTTATCATCTTTTAGTTCATTGGTTCAATGGTTCATTAGTTCATTTGTAACAGCAATTCGCTAATTCATTTTTTAGACTTTCTTCGAAAGCCATAGCTCATTCTGAGCGAAGGCTTTTTACCGGGTTAGCAATTGCCGACCTGATGGCTTGTATGCTTACCGTTGAAAATGCTATTAATACCGTTACGCCGCCAGCTATTACCAGCACCCACCATTCCACGCCAATGCGGTAGGCAAAGCCCTGTAGCCATTTATTCATAGCCCACCAGGCAATTGGCGCGGCTATTAGCGTGGAAATTAATACCAGCTTTATTAATTCGCCTGACAGTAGTTTTACAATATCATTTATGCCGGCTCCCAATACCTTACGTATGCCTATTTCTTTAACCCTTTGCTCAGCAGTGAAGGTTACCAGCCCGAATAAACCTAAACAGGCTATGGCTATGGCCAAAATGGTAAATACCATTAGCAGATTGCCTTGTTTTTCTTCGGTTTGATATTGATGGGCAAAGTTTTGATCAAGGAAATGGAACTCGGCCTTATTTTCGGGGTCATAGTCACCATATACTTTTGAAATGTAGTTTAATGATCCCTGAATATTATTTTTACTGATGCGCAGATACAGATTATCGCCGTCCATAGCATCGGCGGACATTTGCAGCATCATAGGGGCAATTTTGTGCTGCAGCGAATAGGTGTTAAAATCTTTTACAACGCCAATTATGGTAACTATCCGCGGTTTCCCCTGCTTGTCAGGGCCAATGCTTACTGTACGCCCTACCGCATCCTTCCAGCCCATTTCATCAACCAGTGTTTGGTTAACAATGATCGACCTGTCCTTGTCAGCTATTACCGTGTTCGAGAAATTACGGCCCTGTACCAATTTTATCTGCATTGTTGGGATAAAATCTTCATCAATTGCTAGTTGTTCAACCAGCTTGGTATCAGCAACCGAACTGCTTCCGGGGACGGTGTTCATATTGCGCAGACCAATATCATTATTACCAATGGGGTTACCTGCAACGCCTACACTTTCTATTGATGGATTTTGCAGCAATTGTTGTTTTATGGCCGCTACTTTTGTGCGTGCATCGTGGCTGCGGATATGGAAGGTTAGTGTTTGGGCCTTATTAAAACCTAAATCTTTATTCGAAACATATTTTAATTGCTGGTAGATGATGCATGAACCGGCTATCATTACAATAGTTATAATGAATTGGAACACCACCAGCGATTTACGGAAAACGATGGTTGATGCCTGGCTGCCCAGTTGCCCCTTCATGGCCGGGATGGTACGAAAACCTGAGAGGAACAAGGCCGGATAAATGCCGCTCAAAATACCTGTAATTAATGAAAAGCCGATAAATGCAGCTATCGTTTTAGAATAGTCAATTTGTAACAGCGATAAGTTTTTGCCCGAAAGGTTGTTAAAATAAGGCAGCGCGGCCTGTATAATAAACGCGGCAATTAAAGTGGCAATAACAGTAAGCAATACCGATTCGGTAAAGAACATAAGGATCAGCTGCCTGCGGCCTGAGCCGATTACTTTCCGTATCCCTATTTCTTTTATCCTGACCGATGAACGCGCAGTGGTTAGGTTTACATAATTAATAATGGCGATGATCAATATCAATAACGCCACTCCGCTGAATACATAGATGTAAGTAATATTACCGTTATTACTTATCTCGTAGTCGAGATTTGAATGGAGATGAATGGAAGTTAGCGGCTGCAACTCCATTTGGTAATGCACATCGCCAAAATTGGGCTTGAGAAATTTATTAAAGAAGTTGGTCGATTGCGCTTCTATTTGTTTATAGCCTTCATGATCGTTCAGCAGTAAATATGTAAATAAGGTGGCATTGCTCCATGTGCCGGTAAAGCCGGTGTCGAACGACCGTAACGCGCTGAATGTAAAATGCGAGTTGGCCGGTACATCGTCAATAACCCCTGTAACGGTATTTGGAAAATTATTATCAAAATAAACTACTTTATTTAACGCGAACGAAGCATCGCCAAATAATTTAGTGGCAAGGGCTTTAGTTAAAACAATACATTGGGGCCTTTTTAATGATGCTGTTGCATCGCCATATAAAAAATGATAAGTGAATATGTTGAATATGGAGTTATCCGCAAAAAGTATATCGTCAACATTTAACTTTTTCTCACCAACGGTTATTTTACCACCGCCATTGGCGTATATACGTACTGCATCTTCGACTTCCGGGTAGGTGCTTTTCAGTGCCTGGGCATAGGGTGCAGATGTAACCGCAAGGTTAAAACTACCACCGTTCCAGGTACCATGCTGTACCACGCGGAATATACGGTCGGCTTTAAGGTTATAGCGGTCGTAGCTTAATTCATCGGTTACGTAAAGGGCAATGAGCCAAAACGCGGCAACGCCAATAGCCAGACCTAAAATATTGATAATAGAAAATATCTTGTACTTGCGCAGGTTCCGCCAGGCTATTTTAAAGTAGTTTCGTATCATGTTTGGTTCATTAGTTCACTGGTTCATTAGTTCATTGGTGCTTATGGCTGAACTTTTTTACCTGCGTTTACTAATATACCTAAAACATATACCAAAATATAAATAACTAACAATCAGTATTTTACAAATAACTGATTACCCAGAAATGTTCGCAAGTGTAACACCTTGTGTACGGTTATGATACAGTTTATTTTGGTTTGTTTGTTCACTGGTTCATTAGTCCTGCCATATTAAATATACACCAATGAACTAATGAACCAGTGAACTAATGAACAATTACTCCGACCGTAAACTCTTAACCGGATTAGCGAGCGCGGCTTTTACGGCCTGGAAGCTGATGGTTATGAAAGCGATCACCAATGCTATTATGCCTGCCAGTGCAAATATCCACCATTGTATATTAACACGATAAACAAAGTCCTGCAGCCACTTACTCATGGCGTACCACGCTATTGGCGTGGCAATTACGATAGAGAACGTTACCAGTATAAGGAAATTCTTCGAAAGCATACCGGTAATATTGGCAACACTTGCGCCTAATACTTTGCGTATGCCTATTTCTTTTACTTTAACCTGCGCTGTATAAGTTGCCAAACCGAACAAACCCAGACATGAAACCAATATGGCTATCCCTGCAAACCAACTAAAGAGTATGCCAGATTGCTGATCTGCTTTGTACAAATTGTTATAATCCTCGTCTAAAAACTCATAATCCATCGGGAAGCCGGGGTTGTATTGTTTGAACACTTTTTGGGTGGCTGCAATGGCCAGCGATGCATTTTTACCTGTTGTGCGTACAAACATTTCGGGCATATCGGGGTAATAGGAAAATACGGCAGGCTCGATTTTTTGTTTAAGCGAGGCAAAATGAAAATCTTTTACAACCCCAATAATGGTTCCATTTTGGTCGTGCAGTTTAAAGCGTTTTCCGATGGGGTTAGTAATACCGGCTTCACGCACAGCCGTTTCGTTCAAAATATAATGTGCCGAATCGCTTTTTATGCCTGTAAAAGGGCCGCCTGCAACAAATTGGAGCTTGAAGAACGGCAAATAGTATTTATCGACATTAATTGGATGGATAACAAAAGTCACATTGGGGTCTTTTCCATCCCACTCAGTATCGGAAGTACTGTTTTGTATATTGGTTATATTGTCGCCGGCGCTGGCAATACCATCTATACCAGGTTGCATTAGTAATTGTGCCCGTACTGCTTCATAATTCTTTTGCATATCGCGCATAATAAAACCAAAGACGTATGATTTATCATAACCCAATTCCTTTTCCTTTACATACTTTAACTGACTGTTGATGATAAGCGTACCAATAATAAGCCCGATGGAAAATATAAACTGGGTTACCACTAATACCTTGCGGAAGGCAACATTCCCTACCCCTAATGATATTTTTCCTTTAAGGGCATTTATCGGCTTGAATGATGATAACAGCAACGCCGGATAAATGCTTGAAGCTACCAATGTGCCAACAATAGTAAGGCCTATTACCCGCCATATACCGGCATCGAATAAGTTAAACTGTAGGTGTTTGCCCGATACATTATTGTACAAAGGCATAAGCAACTTTATAAGGCCAAAGGATAAAATCAGTGCTATTGAGAAGAATAGAATAGTTTCCAAAACAAATTGCACGAACAGTTGCTTTTTGCCTGCACCAATGATCTTGCGAATACTTACCTCTTTTGAACGCAGCATAGCCCTCGCGGTGGAAAGATTGACGTAATTTATACAGGCAATAAGCAGTATAAGTATAGCTACAATTAAAAATACCCGTACAGTTTGTATACCCGATGGGGTACCATCGGCATTATATAAATGCAATTGTGTTAATTGTTGGGCAAGGAATTTTACCGTAGAAGCATCGCGACCCGGTTGGTTCTTAATATGTATTTGCGTTAACATATCGGCTACCGAGGCGGGTGAAACACCCGGCCTTAGCAACAAGTAGGTGTTTGCATAATAGTCACCCCAATCACTATCCATTGATTTCCAGAAACCTTTGCCGTTGTACTCCTTCTTTTTTAGTTCGATAGAGAACAGCATATCAAACTTAATGGAAGAATTTTCGGGCACATCTGCAAACACGCCAGCAATGGTGTAGTTATCACGGCCATCACCCTTTATTACCTTGCCAACAGGTTCAGCATCGCCAAAAAGACGCTTAGCTGTGGTTTGTGAAATAAGAATAGATTGTATATCAGGGAACGGGTTATTAGCGTTGCCCTCAAGCAGTTTAAAATCAAAAACTTTGAATATGGAAGGGTCGGCAAAATACATCCCGTTATCGCCTGGTTCCAGCATTTTGTTGCCATATTTAAATAAGGCATAGTTTTGATTGCCTACAAGGCGGGCCGCGTTTTCCACACCGGGAATCTCTTTCAACGCAAATGTAGCAACCGGGGCCGAAACATTGCCCCATATTTGCCTGCTGGTGCCTGTACCTACCTGCGCCTCTATTTGGTATATCCGCGGCGCTTTGGTATGGAAAGCATCAAAACTCAATTCATCATTCACCCATAATAATATAAGCAAACCTACAGTTAGGCCAACGGTAAGGCCAATAATGTTTATGGCTGAATAAAATTTATTACTCACCAAATTGCGCCAGGCTGTTTTGAAATAGTTTTTGATCATGGTTTATTGGTTCATTAGTGGCATTGGGTTAATTCTGTATTAAGATGTTTATTACTGGCTTGTGGTTACAGTTGTTTTACTCACTTCCTAAGCTTTCTTCGAAAGCCATAGCTCATTCATTCTGAGCGAAGGCTTTTTACCGGGTTTGCCAGCGAAGCTTTTATGGCCTGGAAACTGATGGTAATAAAAGCTATAATTACAGCCATTAAGCCGGCCACAGCAAATACCCACCACTGTATGTTTACGCGGTAAGCAAAGGTTTGCAGCCATTTATCCATGGAATACCATGTTACCGGGAAAGCGATGAGCGCGGCAATAACAACCAGCAATAAAAATTCTTTAGATAGCATCATGGTTATTGTTTGTGGCGATGCTCCCAATACCTTGCGTATGCCAATTTCTTTAACCCGTTGTCGTATCATAAATGCTGCCAGTCCAAACAAGCCCAAACAAGCTATAATTATAGCTACTACTGAAAACGCAGTGAATATTGCACCTATATGCTCTTCCGAACTATAAAGTTGGGCAAATTGCTCATCAAGAAATGAGTAACTGAATGGTAAACCAGTATTATATCCATCCCATTTCTTCTTTATATCGGCAATTAGACTGTGGACATCGGCAGTTTTTATTTTAACCATTATCGAACCGTTATTATGCCCGTAAAGCATCATTAACGGACCTATTTTTTGTTTTGCCGAGGTATAGTGAAAATCCTTTACCAATCCTACCACAGTATAGTATCGATTACCTGAACGTACAATGGTTTTGCCTAAAGGATCTGCGTTTCCCCAGCCCAAGCTTTGTACGGCGGCCTGATTAATAATAACCGATGATGAATCGGCCAGTGAGCCTGTATAAAAATTCCTGCCTTTTAAAATTTGCATCCCCAGTGTTGGAATATAGGTATCGTCGATATTAAAAATACCGATCTGTATTTCAGATCTCTCCCCTTTATCGGCAATATCTTTTGCATAAACTTGTGTTCCATTCATATTGCCGTTACCCGGCACGTTACTTGATATACTGGCGTTTACAACCCCGGTAGTATGTAGCAGTTCCTGTTTAAATGATTCTATACCGGTACGAAGTGAGTAGGTTTCATGCAATACAAGTACCTGGTTCTTGTCGTATCCCAGCTTTGTATTCTGCATAAAATGCAATTGCTGAAAAACGATAAATGTGGCGATAATAAGTGCTGTTGATATGGTAAACTGGAAAACAATTAAACCGCTGCGCAACGTACCCTTACTAACCGGCCCACCAGTTGCATTGCCTTTTAATACGGATAGTATCTGGAACGATGACAGGAAAAACGCGGGATAAATACCTGCAATAACGCCAACAAACAAACTTAATATCATTTCAAAAGCTATAGCATGATAATTGAGGAAAAAATCCATATTGATATTTTTGCCAGCCAGGTTATTAAAATATGGTAATAGCAGGTAAACCAACCCAAGTGCAAAAAGCATAGCCAATATTGTAAGCATTACCGATTCGGTAAGGAATTGCCAAACAAGCTTATCTTTTTCCGAACCTAATACCTTACGGATGCCTATTTCTTTCGACCGTTTTGATGAACTTGCAGTTGATAGGTTGGTAAAGTTTATACAGGCCAATAATAATACAAAAAACGCGAGCGCGCTGAAAATGTATATATAATGAATATCGCCATTAGGTTCTAATTCGTATTTGGTTGCCGAGTACAGGTGTATATCAGTTAACGGCTGTAAATAAAAAATGAAAGTATTTACCGATTTTTGGGCTTCGGCCAGACTTACACCCATATCGTGCTGCACTTCGGGCACAACGTATTTGGCCACCAGTTGCTTGAAGTGCGATTCAAGTTTCTTTATGTCCACATTTTTATTGAGAAGTAAATAAGTATAATATCCTACGTTGCTCCACGTTTGCTGAGTAGAAGGTGTAACTTCAGTAGACATACTAATAAAAGCATCGGCATGAAAGTGGGAGTTATCAGGTATTTTATCAATAACACCTGTTATTTTATACAGTTTGGTTCCTGCAGTAAGTATTTTGTTTAGTCCGGGTGAACTGCCAAAGTATTTTTTTTCAAAAGCCTTGGTTATCACTATACTGTTTGGCAAGGCAAGGGCAGTTTTACTATCTCCTTCAAGTAAAGGAATCGAGAATACTTCAAAAAAATTCGCGTCAGCTAATACCAGTTTCTCTTCCTTAAAAGTCCTGTTATCATATTTTATAAAAGCAGGTTTGTCTTCCTCCATTCTGGTAGCGGCTGCAACTTCGGGACAATTATTTTTAATTCCTTGCGCTACGGCTACATCTACCATCGGGAAATCAGTAACACCTCCGTTCTCAACCGAATGAATACCCACGCGGTAGATTTGCCCGGCTTGAGCAGGATAGGTATCATAATTTAATTCCTGATATAAATAAGCACCAATAAACATGCAGCAGGTAAGCCCTACCGATAAACCAAAAACATTAATAAAAGAAAATATTTTATTATGCTTCAGATTGCGCCAGGCAGTTTTAATGTAATTCCTTATCATCTCATTTAGTTTATTGGTTCACTGGTTCATTAGTTCATTGGCTTTAGCGCTTTAGTTATTCGCTTCGTAAGCTATCAACGGGGTTTGCGATTGCCGCCCTGATGGATTGAAAGCTGATGGTTACAAATGCTATTAATATGGCAATCAAACCAGCTGAAGCTAATATCCACCATTGGATGTTAACCCGATAGGCAAAACCTTGCAGCCACTTATTCATGGCCCACCATGCAACCGGCGAAGCGATGAGGATGGAGATAATAACCAGTTTTATAAAATCCATCGACAGCATACTCACTATAGTTGATACACTTGCACCTAATACTTTGCGTATACCGATCTCTTTATTGCGTTGTTCGGCGGCATAAGCAGCCAGCCCGAATAAACCTAAACAGGCTATGGCAATAGCTAGTGAGGTAAAGGAGATGAATATGGTGCCTATGCGTTGTTCGGAACGGTAGGCAGCATCAAAATCCTGATCCATGAAGGAATAGGTAAATGAGTTATTTGGCGACAAGTCTTTCCATCTATCCTGCAACTTTGCCATTAGCAAAGGTAGTTTAGCGGTATTTACACGGGCGGTTATGGAACCCCTGTCTTCATCAAAATAAAATGCCAGCGGCTTTATTTCATCTCGTAATGAACTATAATGAAAATCTTTTATCACACCTATAATATGATATTTCTGTATACCATAAGTATCGCGGTAAAATATTTTATTTAGCGGGTCTTTCTGACCGAACTTTCTTACAAAGGCTTCGTTCACTATAGCTGCTGATGAGTCGGAAGCTAATTGATTTGAAAAGTTGCGGCCTGATATGAGTTTGAGACTAAGTGTATTAATATAATCTTCATCAACAGGCCAAAAATCGGTGAGGACATCTTGTTTTATGTCAATAGGCAATGCAGGGAACAAGCCTGTTGTATTTCGCTCTTCGCTGGTGGGCAGATAGGTCGACATGGTGGCGCTCATTACCCCCGGCATTTGTTTAACTTCCTGCTTAAATATTTTGGCCTGCTCACCCAATACATTCACGTTTTTGATGACCAGCATTTGGCTGCGGTTGTAGCCCAGGCTTTTAGTGTGGATGTAATTAAGCTGGTTGTAGATAACCAGGGTGCCGATGATAAGGAAAATAGAAATTGAGAATTGGAACACCACTAAAAAGCTACGTAAAAATCCGGCTTTTAAGCCTGTGGATATTTTGCCCTTTAATACCTCTATCGGCTGGAATGATGACAGAAAAAACGCAGGATATGAGCCCGCAAGAAAACCTATCACCAACACTACAACTACCAGTGACGGCAATAACCAACTGAGTGACTGCATAGTAAATGTTAAATGTTTTGCCGCCATTTGATTAAACAAAGGCAAAGCCAGGTAGGCCAACCCAACGGCTATTATGGTTGACACCAACGTTACTAAAATAGATTCGGTTAAGAACTGAGCGATAAGATATTTACGGGCTGAACCTAACACCTTACGTACCCCTACCTCTTTAGCCCGGTTTGCTGAACGCGCGGTCGACAAGTTCATGAAGTTTACGCAGGCAATGAGCAAGATAAATATGGCTATTAGTGAAAATATGTACACATATTGAATATTACCACCTTCGCTAAGCTCATACTGGCTGGTTGACCGCAAGTGTATATCGAGTAAGGGCGTCAGTATTATTTTGAGGTAATTAGTACCCGTTTTCCAGGTAGATGGTGAATATGAGTTTTTTAATTCAACTTTTAATATCTGATCTTCAAGGCCTTTAACATCAGTACCCGGTTTCAGCAATAAGTAATTATGCACACCGCTATATCCCCATCCCCCGGCATGGCTTTCGGGGATAGACGAATATGATAACAGGAAATCATAATTAAAATGTGATTGTGCAGGTATATTTTTTATAACGCCTGTAATTTTATAAAAGCTGGTATCATTGATCGTAAGTGTTTGGCCCACTACGTTAGTACGGTTAAAATATTTGCGGGCGGTACCCTCGGTTATTACTGCTGAATGAGGTTCGGTTAACGAGGTTGCCGGGTTGCCATCTATCATCGGCAGGGTAAATACATCAAACAAATTCGATTCAGCGAAAGCTACGTTCGTTTCCGGGATATTGTTATTTCCTTTTCGCACGCTGAATTTTGGCTTAGTTATAAACAAGTCGTCTTTGGGAAATATCCTGGCCATTTTCTCTATTTGCGGAAAAACCTTCAACGCATCCATTAATGGTTTCTCGGTACCGGCATATGAGCCTTCATTCCCGTTAAGCCTGGCATTTTCGGTTATTCGATATATCCTGTTAGCGTTTACATTATAACGGTCGTAGCTGCATTCATCAACCACATAAAATACTATTAACAAACAAGTAGCGAGGCCTACCGACAAGCCCAGGACATTCAAAATGGTGAACCCTTTATTTTTCATGAGGGAACGGAACGCGGTTTTAATGTAATTTCTTATCATTGTCTTAGTTCATTGGTTCAATGGTTCATTAGTTCATTGGTCTTGTCGCTTCAATTGTTCGCTTCTCTATCTTTCTTCAAAATACATAGCTTATTCCGATCGCAGGCTTTTTACAGGGTTTGCCAGTGCGGCTTTTATCGATTTAAAACTCACTGTTAGTATCGCGATAGCAAACGTAATTGCCGCTGCTGCAAGAAATATCCACCAGCTTAATGTAGTGCGATAGGCAAAATTTTGGAGCCATCTATTCATGCAGTAATACCCAACCGGTATGGCGATTATAGTTGCGATACCCACGGGCTTAAGCAAATCGCGCGATAGTAGCAGTATGATATTTTGTACTGACGACCCCAGCACTTTGCGTACACCGATCTCTTTTGTGCGTTGGGTAGCCGTGAATGAAGCAAGCCCAAACAGCCCCAGGCAGGCAATAAATATGGCCAGGGCCGAAAATATGTTCAGGATAGATTGTTGGCGGATATCGGTTTTATATTCTACTGCAAATTTCTGATCGAGGAAAGTGTATTCGAACGGGTAAATTGGTGCAACGCGGGCGTATTCAGCTTTTATAGCAGCCATGCCTGCTTGAATATTTCCCGGTTTTATTTTTACCAGGGCCACCCTCCTGTCTTCATTAGGCGAAATAACCAAGGCATCCATGTGCTCTTTCAACGATAAGAAATTATAATCCTCCACCACGCCTACAATAGTGCGGTTAGTGGTATCGCGTCCGGGGTCGCGTATCCATTTTCCTATGGCCTGTTCAGGTGTAAAGCCGAGCATTTTGGCGGCGGTGCGGTTTATCAGCATTGCCTTTGTTGAATCGGAGGGGAACTGGGCCGAGAAATCGCGCCCGGCAATTATCTTTAAGCCAAGCGTTTTTACAAATTCAAAATCGACAAATTCGGTCCTGGCCTTAAACGGGTCAACCTGTCCTTCTACATTAAAATTGTGTACGTCATGAAAACCACCCGGCTCGCCTGACATTAATGATACCCCCTGTATGTTGCTGTTACTTTCAAGGTCGGTTTTAAATGCCTGCCGGTGATTGTATATATCGTTATTATCAATACTGATAATGGCCGTTTGCGATTGGTCATAACCCAGGTTGCGCTTTTTCACAAAATTCATCTGGTTATTGATAACTATGGTGCCTATGATGAGCAGCACCGAAATGCTAAACTGCACTATTACCAGCGACTGCCTGAAGAACGCGCCTTTATTTAGCTGCAATTTACTTTTCAGCGCTTGGATTGGTGAAAACGCGGAAAGGAAAAACGCCGGGTAACTGCCGGCCAAAAACCCTACAACCAGTATAACACCAGCCAGGAAGGCATATATGGGCCACGAGTTCCAGTGTACAGTTAAAGTGTAGCCTAATAATTCGTTATATTTTGGCATGAGCAAGATCAACAGCCCGATTGCCAGCGTGCAGGAAATGAGTGCCAGCAAAAGCGATTCGCCGATAAACTGGAATATAAGATGATTGCGCAATGCCCCCATTACTTTACGCAAGCCAACTTCTTTTGAGCGCTCAACAGCGCGAACGGTGGAGAGGTTCATGAAGTTGATGCAGGCGATAAGCATAATGAGTACCGCTATGGATATAAAAATATAAACCACTGCCTTGTCGCCGTGCTTCACATTATCAAAAGCTGAATAAGGTTCAAAGTAAATATCGGTTAATGGCGTAAGCGAGAGATCTTCGTGGAAACGATATTTGGCCATAGCGCCCGAGAGGTACTTGTTTACAAACTGCGGGAATTGTTTTATTAGTTTTTGAGATGTAGTGTTTTTATCAAGCAGTACATAAACAAACATGCTGTTGTTCATCCACATGTTAAAACCGGCGTATTTGGTTTCGTTGGCTATGGGTATCACCAGGTCAAAACTGAGATGCGAATTCGAGGGCACGTTCTTAGCCACACCGGTTACCTTAAGGCTTTGGTCTTTATCCAGCTTAACAACCTGGCCCATTGCTTTATCGGCACTACCAAAATATTTTTCGGCGAGTTTTTCGGTCAGCACAACACTGTTAGGGTCTTTTAAAACAGTTGCGGCATTGCCTTTTATAAGCGGGAACGAAAACAACATAAAGAAATCCGGATCGGTAACATACATGTGCTGTTCAGAAAAAGCTTTATCACCAAAAGAAATAAGGCCGCTGTTTGGCTGCACGCGCACGGCACGTTTTATTTCGTCGGGAAAATCGGTTAACAAGGCAGGCGCGTAAGGGCCTGAAAGATAAGGTGTCCTTGGATTACCGGGTTGAAAACCGCGCATTACCCGATAAATGCTTTTACCCTGCACATGAAACCTATCGACACTAAATTCATTGCTTACATACAAAAATATCATCATGCATACGGTAATGCCGATAGTTAAACCGAGGATATGTATGAGCGAAAAAACCTTGTTCTTGTATAGGTTCCGCCAGGCTATTTTAATGTAGTTTCTTATCATGATTAGTTCATTTGTTCACTGGTTCATTAATTCATTAGTCCTGCCCCTTCAATTGACCGCTTCTCAAGCTGTCTTTGAAAGCCATAGCTCATTCCGACCGAAGGCTTTTTACCGGGTTTGCGATAGCTGCTTTGACAGATTGAAAGCTTACGGTGGCAATGGCTATAATTATTGCCGCCGCGCCTGCCAGTACAAAAACCCACCAATTGATACCTATGCGATATTGGTAAGTTTTCAGCCAGTTGGTCATGAGCCAGTATGCGGTTGGGAAAGCCACCGCACAGGATATTACCACTAACAATAAAAAGTCTTTTGATAATAAGCCGGCCAATCCTGAAACGCTTGCGCCCAGCACTTTACGGATACCGATCTCTTTTGTACGACGTTCGGCAGTATAAGCAGCCAGCCCAAATAAGCCGAGGCATGAGATAATTATAGCTAAAGCCGCGAATATTTTCGACAACTGGCTTACCAGCATTTCGGTTGAGAACATTTTGTTAAACTGGTCATCTACAAAGCGATAATCAAACGGGTAAGCGGGGTTATCTTTTTTCATTATTCCCTGCATAGCGGCTAAGGTTTTTTCAATATCGCTTTGGGGCTTAATGTGGATATACATTACCGTTGCATTGTTAGGCGGCGTGGCAAAAAACATTACCGGATCGGGCTTACCGTACATATTGCCATACACATAATCATTCACCACTCCTACTACCACCGCCGAAGTTGTATCGCCATCACCATGTATCCTTTTGCCAACCGCGCTGCCTTTACCCATTAATTTTTCAAGCGACTCGGTAATAAGCATGCGTATCGGCCTCGCAGTATCAGCCATGGTAAGGTTACGGCCCTCCGACAGCTTAAGGCCCGATGTTTCAATAAACTCCGGGGTAATATAGCGTTGAGAGATGAGCACCTTTGAATCGGCGGGCTTGCCTTCCCAGGTTAAATCTGAAGTGTTATTTCCGCCATAGATAATGGAATGATCGGAGAGGGCAACGCTTGAAATGAGGCCGGTGTTCAGCAGGTCTTGTTTTATTACTGTATAATTCGTGCCCATTTTACCCTGCAGGCTCATTTCAACAAGATTATCCTTATTAAAACCTAACTGCCTGCTTTTAACATGCTGTATTTGCTGGTAAACTATTACGGTGCTGATAATAAGTATTATAGATACACTAAACTGCATTATCACCAAGCCCTGGCGTATAACCGCTGCACCGCTGTTTTTAAGCTTAACGCCCTTAAGAACGGCTACCGGGTTGAATGATGAAAGATAGAAGGAAGGATAACTACCGGCTACCAAACCACAAACAAGGGTTATTAATAACAGCCCGAAAATATGCGTTGGGTTACCCAGGCTCAATGTAAGCTGTTTTTGCACCAGCATATTGAATGCCGGCAAGGCAAATATTATCATAAATACGGCCACAACAGTTGCAATCAGCGCCATAAACATGGCTTCGCCGATGAATTGCAAAACCAGCAGGTTTTTACCGGCGCCGAGTACTTTACGCACACCAACCTCGCGCGAGCGTTTTTCGCTGCGGGCAGTAGCAAGGTTCATGAAGTTGATGCAGGCAATGAACAGGATGATCCAGGCAATTAAAGTAAACAGATGCACATATTCTATCTGGCCTCCACCGGTCATTCTGCCGTCTTTAAAATCATCGCGCAGGTGCCAGTCGTTCATGCCGAACAGAAAACAGTGCCCCAAAGCAGTGGGTACACGTTTTTGGACGTATCCGTATAATTGTTTATTAATAGTTTCGGGCCTTACACCAGGCTTTAGTTCAACATAGGTGGTTAACGACTGATTACCCCAGCTTGTTAGCCACGGGCTTTGGTCCCAGAATATTTTGAAGGGCATAACCCAGTCGAACTGTATTGAGGTATTAGGCGGAAAATCTTTAATTACGCCGCTTACCACATAATCCTGTTTATTATCAACCCTGATACTTTTGCCGATGACATTTTTATCGTTACCAAAGAATTTTTGAGCAGTTTTTTCGGTAATGACGAGGGAATGCAACTGTAAAAAGGCCGACCTGGCGTTGCCCTGCACAAACGGCAGGGTGAACATATCGAATATGGATGATTCGGCATAGATTCCCGTGGCATATACCGACTTGTCGCCCTGCGCAAATAACAGTGTAGTTCCACCCTCTGATGTGCGGCAGGTGTTAGCCACACCGGGCAATTCAGCCTTCATCGATGGGCCCATTAACCCGGGGGTGGATGATTCAGTAAATACATAAGTATCATATTGCTGGTTTTCTTCAACCATATACAGGCGGTCTTTTTTCAGGTTTACTGCATCGAAGTGCACTTCATCCTCAACCCATAAAAAAATAAGCGAAGCACAGGCTATGCCTACTGCCAAACCAAATATGTTTAAAAAACTATAAGTCTTGTTTTTAGTAAGACTGCGCCATGCGGTTTTAACGTAATTGCGTATCATGGTATTTGGTTTATTGGCTTACTGGTTCATTAGTTTATTGGCCCTGTCGCTTTGCTAATTAAAACCAGCCAATAGTATGATAAGCTTAAATCATGTACCAAAATTTAAATCGCTAATAATCAATATATTAAATAAAAACACAAGCGCATTATGTACGAAAGCGTAACACCTACTGTACGGTTATGATACAATATTTTTTTAGGTTCATTTGTTTACTGGTTCATTGTGGTGTGCGGTTTATTGTGTCCACCGATAAACTATTCGATCAAGTTATAAATTATTCACTGTTAAGCTTTCTTCAAAAGCTATAACTCATTCTGAGCGAAGGCTTTTCACAGGATTTGTAAGCGCTGCTTTAATCGACTGGAAACTAATGGTTATGAAGGCGATAAGTATGGCTGCTATGCCGGCAACGGCTACTACCCACCATTGGATATTCTGCCGGTAGGCAAAATTTTGCAGCCAGTAATGCATGGCCCACCACGCTAATGGCGAAGCTATTATGATCGATATTATCACCAGTTTTATAAAATCTTTTGACAGCATACTTACTATGGCACCAATACTTGCACCCAAGACTTTGCGTACACCAATTTCTTTTGTGCGCTGTTCGGCTGCATAGGCGGCAAGGCCAAATAAGCCCAGGCAAGCAATAATAATAGCGAACGAAGTAAATATAACAGATATGGTCCCCATACGCTGTTCAGACCGATACATAGCTTCAAAATCCTTATCCATAAATGAATAGTTGAATTGCTGGTTGGGTGAAAAGTTGTGCCATTTAGCTTTCATTAGGTCAAGCAGGGCGGGAATATTTGCCGAATTTATACGTACGCTTAAAGCGCCTCGGTCTTCGCTGTAATAAAACACCAAAGGGGTCACATTGTCGCGTAACGACTGAAAGTTAAAATCCTTAACAACGCCTATGATATGGTATGGTTTTAATATTTTGGCATTCTGATCCTGCGGAACGTAAACCAACTGGTTTAGCGGGTTTTTAAATTGAAGCATCCTCGCTGCAGTCTCGTTTATGACCAAAGCGTCAGAGTCGGTTTTCATTTGGCTTAAAAAATTACGGCCATCTTTTATTTTTATACCGAGTGTTGGAATATAATCCTCGTCAACATTCCATTCCTGGGTCATTAACGAGCGTTTCTGATCAACAACCGGGTCTTTAAAAATAGTAGAGGTATTCCCATAATTAGAGGTGGGCAATGCGCTGGTAAGTGTAGAACTTTGTACCCCTGCTATTTGATTTACTTCGTGTTTAAATGATTTTGCTTTATCGCCAAGTGTGTAAACATCCCATATACAAAGCACATGGTCGCGGTTGTATCCCAGGTCTTTATTCTGTATGTATTTAAGCTGGTTATAAATTATTAAAGTGCCGATGATAAGAAATATAGATATAGAGAATTGGAAAACAACCAGGAAGCTGCGTAAAAACCCGCCTTTAAATCCTGCTGATATTTTACCTTTTAATACGTCAATGGGCTGAAACGCCGAGAGGAAAAATGCCGGGTATGAACCTGCCAGTCCGCCAATTATTATTATAATGATAAACAAAACAGGCAGCAGCCACGAGATAATTTGAGGCGTAACTGCCAATTCTTTATTAGATATTTGGTTAAATACAGGTAACAACAGCCACGCAGCAACTACCGCTATAACAGCGCTTACCAACGTTACAATTACCGACTCGGTAAGAAACTGGAAAATAAGGTATTTGCGCGGCGAACCTAATACCTTCCTAACCCCCACCTCGCGGGCACGGTTTGCTGAGCGCGCTGTAGACAGGTTCATGAAGTTTACGCATGCTATGAGCAATATAAATATGGCAATGGCCGAAAAGATATATACATACTGGATATTGCCATTTGCACCTAATTCGGCTATCATGTTTGAGTGCAGGTGGATATCGGGTAGCGGGGTAAAATTGAACCTGAAATAGTTGCCGCCCTTTAAAAACTGCTCATAAGTTACATGTATTATGCTTTGTAACTGCGGCCCGGCATGCACCCTGAAAAAGTTGGGCATCTTAGCGTTAAGGGCTTTGTAATCTGCACCGGGGCGTAGTAAGATATAGGTATTAAAATTACTGCTGAACCATGCATTATCCCTGCTTTGGGGCAAGGTTGACATGGAGATAAGGAAATCGAAATCAAAATGCGATTGCTTAGGTATATTTTTTATTACGCCGGTTACTTTGTAAAGAGATGTATCATTAAAAGTCATCATCCGCCCTACCGCATTGGTGGTATTAAAGTATTTTAAAGCGGTCCGCTCGTTTATAACCAGGCTATGCGGCTCTTTCAAGGCACTGGCTGGGTCGCCGCTTATCATGGGCAATGTGAACACTTTGAATAAGGTGGAATCGGCATACACCATGTTGTTCTCCTGGATATTCAGGTTGCCTTTTTTAACCTGGTTGCCGCCACGGGTCCTGAACCTTGTCACTTGCTCAATTTCGGGAAAATCGGTTTTCATCGACTCTGCCAAAGGGGGCGGCGCAACCGCGAAAGAATTCGTAGTACCGCCAAACCTGATGGCTTCGTCAACACGGTAAATGCGGTTGGCATTTACGTTGTAGCGGTCATAACCTAACTCATCAAACACATAAAAAACAATAAGCAGGCATGTGGCTAAACCTAATGCGAGGCCAAGCACATTTATGGCCGTAAATCCCTTATTTTTGGTAAGGGTACGGAAAGCGGTTTTAATATAGTTTTTTATCATGATCGGTTCATTTGTTCACTGGTTCATTAGTTGTGCCAATCTATTAGTCGCTTATAATGGGTAAAACGTTACACCCTTTTATTCACTTCGTAAAACTTCTTCAAAAGCTATAACTCATTCTGAGCGAAGGCTTTTCACCGGGTTTGCGACAGCGGCCTTAAACGACTGGAAGCTTATTGTAATGAATGCTATAATTATTGCTGTAAGCCCCGCGATAACTAATATCCACCATTGAAAATTTACACGATAGGCAAAATCCTGCAACCACTTGTTCATGGCCCACCATGCAAAAGGCGAGGCAATGAGAATAGCAATACATACCAGTTTTATAAAATCGCGCGAAAGCATGCCTACAATTACAGATACATTGGCCCCTAAAACTTTGCGGATACCTATCTCTTTGGTACGCTGTTCGGCTGCATAGGCGGCAAGGCCAAACAAACCCAGGCAGGCTATCGCGATGGCTAAAATAGTAAAGGCTATAAAAATTGTACCTGTACGTTGCTCGGTGCGGTACATGGCATCAAAATCCTGGTTCATGAACGAGTATTGAAAATGTGCAGCCGACATCCCCTGCCACTTGGTTTCGATTTGCGAAAGCAATGCAGGCAGGTTAGCTGTTTGAACCTTCAGGCTTAGATCGCCGGTATCATCACCTAATTGCAGGATGACAGGATTAATATTATCGCGCAGTGAACTAAAATTAAAATCCTTTATAACACCAATAATTGTATATGGCTTAAATGTTGGATTATTTCCGCCTGATGATTTATATATCACTTTATTCACCGCATTTGTAAAACCAAGGAATTTGGCAGCAGTTTCGTTTATAACTACAGTATTCGAATCGGATGGCATTTGTGACGAAAAAGTACGGCCGCCCGCCATTTTCATGCCCAACGTTTTAACATAATCTTCATCAACGTTCCATGTTTGCGGAAAGATGGCCTGCTTCGGATCGGCCACAGCTTGTTTGTAGAAAATGGCCGTGCTGCGGTTTTTTGTTGTAGGCAGAAATTCAGTCAATGTGGCATCTTCAACACCCGGGAGCTGCTTCACTTCCTGCTTGAATGTTTTTGCGTGCCCACCTAATTCAAAGGCATTTTGTATAACCAATACCTGGTTGCGGTTGTATCCTAAATCGCGGTTCTGGATGTAGTGCAACTGGTTGTATACCACCAGTGTGCCTGCAATAAGTATTATGGAAATAGAAAACTGAAAAACAACCAATATGCTGCGCAACCTGCCGCCTTTAAAGCCGGTTGATACTTTTCCCTTCAAAACATCAATAGGTTTAAAGGCCGATAAAAAAAATGCGGGATATAAGCCGGCCAAAGCGCCAATTACCAGCACAGCTAAAAGTGAGGCAGGAACAAGCCATATTAGCGTAGCCGTATTTATGCTGATGCTTTTACCCGAGAAATGATTAAACTCAGGCAATATGCAAAGAGCAAAAAATATTGCGATGATTACTGAAAACAGGGTTACCAACATAGATTCGGACAGAAATTGCGCCACCAGGTATTTACGTGCCGAGCCCAATACTTTGCGAACTCCTACCTCCCGTGCGCGGTTTGATGAACGGGCTGTAGACAGGTTCATGAAGTTAACGCAAGCTATGAGCAGTATAAATATGGCTATGATCGAAAAAATATAAACATATTGAGTGGTTCCATTAGGGCTTAGCTCACCGGACTGATTGGAATGTAGGTGAATATCGGTTAGCGGTATCATATTCATGCGGAAATAGCTGCCGCTTTGCTCAAATTTATCATAGCTCATTTTTAGCTCGGCCTGCATCTGATTGCCGCTATACCGGCGCAGCAATTGCGGGAACTGAGCTTCCAGCTTTTTGTAATCAGCGCCTTTGCGCATTAAAACATAGGTATTGTAATCGCTTCGCAACCATTCATTCGAGCGACTATCAGGGAATGAAGCCATTGAAAGGATAAAATCGGCATGAAAGTGCGATTGCTGCGGTATGTCCTTAATTACAGCTGTAATTTTCATGACATGGTTGCCATCGGTAATTAAATTCTGCCCTACCACATTAACCTTATTAAAGTATTTTTTAGCTGTTGATTCGGTAATTACAACTGTATTTGGTTCGGTTAGAGCTGTGGCTTTATCGCCATAAAGTACAGGCAGTGTAAATACATCAAATATGGATGGATCGGCAAATATCATGTTATACTCAAGGATATTCTCATTCCCTTTCTTCACATGCATACCACCACCTGCTTTTAGCCTTACGGTATTTTCCACCTGCGGAAAATCATTTTTAAGCGTTTGTGCCAATGGCGGCATGCAAACTGCGTATTGAACTTTGTTGTCGCCCAGTTTAAGGTCTTCGTTAACGCGATAAATACGGTCGGCATTTACATTGTAGCGGTCATAGCTTAATTCATCGAACACATAAAAAACAATAAGCAGGCAGGCAGCGAGGCCCAGAGCCAGGCCAAGCACATTTATGGCCGTAAATGATTTGTTTTTTACAAGGCTGCGAAAGGCTGTTTTTATATAATTTTTGATCATGGCTTTAGTTTTAGTTCATTAACAATTAGTCGCTTTAGCCCCGCAACTAGTTGCAACTTTATTTCATTTTATTCGAAAGCATAATTCATTCCGAGCGAAGGCTTTTTACCGGGTTGGCAATTGCTGCTTTTACCGATTGAAAACTGATGGTAAACAAAGCGATACCAATTGCTGTTAACCCCGATGCGATAAATACCCATAGCGGAACATCTATACGATACGCAAAGTTTTGCAGCCAATTATGCGTTAGCCACCAGGTAACGGGTGAGGTGATCAGCAATGCAGTTATAATAAGTTTTACAAAATCTTTAGAAAGCATCAGGGTGATATTACCTACCGATGCTCCCAATACCTTCCTCAACCCTATTTCTTTGCGTCGCTGAGCGATGTTGTAGGCGGATAATCCCACCAAACCAAGGCACGATATGACAATGGCTATAATCGCGAAGCAAATAAATAACTTACCGAAACGTTCTTGTGCGATGTATTGCTGATTGTAGGCATCATCGGCAAAAAAATAGGCAAATGGCACATCGGGAGCGATATTTTTCCAAGCTGATTCCAGTTGGCTTACAGTTGACCTTACATTGGACGAAGTTATATCAATGGTAACATTGGTTTGGTGGCTTGGATCAACGCGCAGGGTTAACGGTTGGATAGCATCAAGGAACGAGTGGTTATGAAAATCCTTTATCACCCCAACAATAGTCCCCGAATGGCCAAGCTGAGTGAATTGTTTACCTATCGCATCGTTAGGGTTAATAAAACCGAGGCTTTTCAGCATAGCCTGGTTAATAAGCATTGACCGCATAGTATCAACTGCTATATTTTTATAGAAGCCCCGGCCTGCAACAACATTGATATGAAACTGTTTCAGGAAAGCGTCATCGATAAAATAAACGTCGTTCTTCTGAACTTGATTCTCGCCTTTGCTATTTTGTATAGTGGTACTAAACTGGTTGGTTGGCGTACCGGGTATGGATGAGGAAAAACTAACATTGCCGGCACCTGGGATATTCATTAGCCGCTGTTTAACCATCTCGGTGCGATGGTTTATAAGGCTGTCGAATTGGTAATCAACCACCAGTTTATGGTCTTTCTGAAAACCTAAATTCTGGTTTTGCATAAAGTTAAGCTGAAGGTAAACGATGGCTGTAGCGATAATCAAAAAGATAGATATAGAAAATTGCGCCACCACTAGCGAACGCCGCAACACAAGACCTGTACCCGATGAACCTGTTTTCCCTTTTAAACTGCTGATGGGCTTAAAGCCGGATAAAAACAAAGCCGGATATGTACCCGATAAAACACCAACTATCCCGGCTATTATAAATAACCAGGTAATATTTTTAAGATCAGTAAAGATACTAAGTGCTACAATGGTGCCAACCAGTTGATTGAATAATGGCAACAATAGCGCTGCCAGCAACAGAGCGATAAAGAATGATACAAAGCAAAGTATTATCGCATCCATAAAAAACTGCAGCATTAACTGGTATTTGGATGCACCTAGCACCTTCCGCACCCCTATTTCCTTAACCCTTTGCAACGAAAATGCAGTTGTAAGGTTGATGAAATTGAAACATGCCACAAATAGCACTAAAACGGCAATTATAGATATGATATAAATATTGGTTACGCTGCCGGTTGCTGAAGTCCCAGTACGGTGACCGCGGGCCTTGCCATACAGGTAAACTTTTTTTAGTGGCTCGAGTGATAACTGATATTTGAAATCACCTTTATTGTCAAAGTTAGTATTTACGAAAGCGGGGAATTTTGATTGTAGATTATCAGGTGACTGGCCGGGTTGTAACAATAAGTAAGTATAAAAGCCAAAACGTGTCCAGTTGTGGCTCCAGTCGTCGTCAACTAATGTGTTTATAGAAAAAATGTAGTCTACCCTTAAATGCGAATTGTATGGGATATCTTTCATTATTCCCGTCACTGTAGCCTTGATCTTCCCGTTTATCAGCATGGTTTGACCCAGTGGATCGGCATTCCCAAAGTATTTTTTCGCAGCAGCTTCAGACAGTACCAAATTGCATGGCGCGATGAATATGCGGCTTAAATTACCACGGAGCAGCGGCCAGCTGAATATTTTAAATACCGATGAATCGGCGTAGGCTACTTCTTCTTTGGTTGCATTGCCGGGGTTGCTTTGTAGAATCATGTCGTCCATAAACACCCTGGCCATGTCCTTAATTTCCGGGAAAGCTGATTTCACTGCGGGGCCAACCGGGGTCGAGGTACTTTCGTAGCTGATGCCGGTAGGCGTTTTAACATCGGTAACAAGGCGGTAGATATTATCGGCTTGTGTGTTATAGGTATCGTGGTTTAATTCAAAATGCACATACAGCAATGCAAAAAAACAAACACAAATGCCTGTAGCCAAACCAATGATATTTATGGAAGAAAATATTTTATTTCTCCATAAATACCTGAGTGTTGTTTTAAAATAGTTTCTTAGCATACAGGTGCTCTTTGTTTTAGCTGTCGACCAACTTCTTTAATTTATTAATTTTGTAACTTTTCTTCGGAAGCCATAACTCACTCCGAGCGAAGGCTTTTCACAGGGTTTGTTAAAGCCGATCTTATACCCTGGTAACTTACGGTAAACAGTGTAATGATTATTGCCCCGGCAGCTGTGCCTGCGAATACCCACCACGACAGGTCTGTATGATAATTATAGTTCTTTATCCAACCACGCATAAAGTAATAGGCCGTAGGAATGGCAATCACGATGGCTACACTTACCAGCACTACAAAATCTTTCGACATCAGGCTCCATAGATTGAATACTGTGGCGCCAAGTACTTTGCGTATGCCAATTTCTTTGGTGCGTTGCTCTGCCATAAAGGTTGCCATACCAAACAGGCCCAGGCAACTGATGAAGATGGCTAATATGGTAAAGAATCCTGCGAGTTTGCCTACGCGTTCTTCATCCTGAAATTTACGGGCGTACTCACTATCGGCAAACTTATAGTCGAACGGGCTTTGCGGGTTATACCGGGCAAAAATGGGTGCTACTTTTTCAATGGCTTCATGCGGGCCCATATTTGGGTTTAGCCTTACGTTGATAAATGCCCCGGCTTCGCCCAATTCAAAAAATAATGTTGGATTAACCGGTTCATAGGGCGATGTCATTACCATATCCTTTACCACACCTATTATGCGATAGTTATGGTCTTCCTTCAAAATTTTACCTATGGGATCTTTCATATTCATGAATTTTACCGCAGCCTCGTTTACTACTACGGCTAATGAATCGGTGGCAAAATCCTTTGAGAAATCGCGCCCGGCAATAATTTTCCAGCCAACTGTTTTTCCATAATCGGGACTTACCGGTATAATTCCAAAGTTTGTTTGCAAGGCGGGGTCTTTCCCTTGCCACGTAAAATCACTATAATATGCATTGACATTGGTAACCGGGCTGCCGGATTCAGCAATGCTGATTACGGCGCCTGTTTGTTGCAGGTCGTTCTTTAAGGCTACAAAGTGGTTATGAATATCATTTGTTTGTACCTCAACCTGTAATAAACCTGCACGACTATAACCAACCGGGCGGTCTTTGGTGTATTCTACCTGTTTAAAAACAATTATGGTTCCGATGATAAGCGTTATTGATACCGTGAATTGCAGCACAACCAATACTTTCCGGGGCAACGCCGCGAAACGACCCGCTTTGAAAGTGCCCTTTAACACCTTAACCGGCCTGAAAGAAGAAAGATAGAAAGCCGGATAGCTACCGGCCAGTAAGCCGGTTAACAGGCTAAAACCTATACTTATCAACCAGAATAGCGGATTATTAAATAAAATAATCATGTTCTTATCGGCTACCTGGTTAAACCATGGTAAGGTTAATTGTACAATGATTAACGCAAGCATAAATGCAAATACCGACATAAGCAGCGACTCACTGAAAAACTGGCCTATGAGCTGTGTACGTGCCGAACCCAATGTTTTGCGGATACCTACTTCTTTAGCGCGCTTTTCGGAGCGGGCCGTACTTAAGTTCATAAAGTTGATGCAAGCCAGCACCAGCACAAACAAGCCTATAATGCCGAACATGATCACAAATTCGATCTTTCCGCCTGTGCATACGCCATTTTTAAATTCGGAGTATAAATGCCAGCGGCTCATAGGGTATACAAATACTACCGGTTTAAATGAAGCGCCAAGTTTATCCCCTTCAAGGATTATTCCTTTCAGTTTAACGTCCTTTATTTTGGCGGAAACATCATTAGCATCAACTCCCGGATTAAGCTGTGCATAAACCATCCACGAATTATTACCCCAGTGATTTACATTGCGGATATGCCATGGCTCGGTAGTCATGTATAGCGCCCAGGTGCTGATAAACGCCATATCGTGAAAAGTGGTATTTTCAGGCAGATCAGCATATACACCGGTAACTTTAACCGGGAATTCGCCATCAATTTTTAACGTTTGGCCCATAGGATCGGCATTGCCAAAAAGCGCTTTGGCTAATGACGCTGAAAGCATTATGGACGACATCTCTTTTAAGCCGTTGCGGTTGCCGCGCAACATATCAAGTGTAAACAGGTTGGGGGCATCTGCTTCCATAAAACTGCCTGCCTGCTTTATTTTTTTATCATTGGTGCCAAGGATATGATTGTCATTATAGGTTGACATGACCACGTATTTAAAATTGCGCCCATATTCCTGGCGTAATTTGGGCGCTATGGGCATTGGCAAATTACTTTGCGTCCCTACATCACCATTCAGGGTTTGATGCTGCATTACCTGGACTATCCGATCGTAGTTTCTAAAGTATTTATCCCACGACATTTCATCGTATATCCACAAGCCAATAAGCATTACAACAGCCATGCCCAGGGATAGCCCTGCGATATTTATAAACGTACTTGCCTTGTTTCTTAGCAAATTACGCCATGCTACCTTTAAATAATTCCTTATCATACCTTTAGTTTATTGGTTCTTTGGTTCATTAGTTGATAGGTATCTGATTTATTCTGAGCGCAGGCTCTTAACCGGGTTAGCCAGTGCGGCCATAATGGCTTTGTAGCCAACCGTTACCCATGCAATTGCAATAGAAACAGCCATGGCCAATATGAATATATAGGGTCCTATTGGTATACGGTAGGTAAAATGCCGCAACCACTTGTTCATAAAATACCACCCCAAAGGTGCTGCAATTGCAAATGCGATGATAACAAGCACAGTAAACTCCTTTGAGAATAAGTACACTATGCTTCTTACCGATGCACCTAATACCTTGCGGATACCCACTTCTTTGGTACGTTGTACCGCCATAAACGATATGAGCCCATATAAACCTAAGCAGGAAATAAAAATGGCTACAGCGGCAAATATTTTGTAGAGCGCGGAGAGCTGGCTTTCGGTTTTATAAAAATGTGCGATCTTATCATCAAGAAATTGGTATTCGTATAAATTATTCGGGAAAGCGTTATTCCATAGTCTTTCAACGGACGAGAGTGTTTGGGTTACATTTACCGATGAAATTTTAATGTTTGCCAAGCGGTAAGTCCCTTTCCACGAGGCCATTAACACAGCAGGGATACCTTCCTTTAATGAGCTTACATTGTAATCTTTTACAACCCCTACAATTGGGGCCGTTTTGGTTTTATCATCCCATATATTTATATATTTCCCAATAGCATCTTTAGGGTTTGAAATACCCAGTTTTTTTAATAATGTTTCGTTAACCACATATTCATGCACTGTATCGGTTTTGGTATATGGCCTGCCGGCGACAAATTGTAATTTGTATAATTTAAAATACTCATTATCGGCCCATTTTAAACTGGCGTTAAAATCAGTTTTTTTAGGCAATTTGTCGTATTTAAAATCGGTACCCCAGCCCATATTATCGCTTGGGCTAGTAAAACTGTAGCTTACATCAACTATACCCGGTTGCTGTAACAGCTGGTTACGCAGTTCGTCTGTTTTAGTCTGGCTTATACTATCATTAGGTATTGGAACATTTATAACAGCGTCTTTTGAAAAACCCAAAGAATGATCTTTAAAATAATCCATTTGACTGATAATAACCAATGTACCTATCACCAATATTTGTGCTATACAAAACTGAAAGACAACCAATCCGCGGCGTAACGATACGCCACTTGTATTGGTTGATGATATTTTATTTTTAAGCGCGGCAATAGGATTAAAACCCGACAATACAATTGCAGGATAAAAACCTGCCAATAGCGTGATTCCTGCTAATAAACCCATCATAAATACTATTGCCGAAGGTGTATATAATAAAGACCAGCTAACCTGTGTGTTAAGCAGTGCATTTAAAAACGGCAGAAGTATAAAAGCAATAGCAATGGCCAACACAAACGCGCATACCGCTATGATAAGCGTTTCGGTAATAAACTGGATAATGAGTTGTTTACGGTTGCTACCCAACACTTTACGTATGCCAACTTCTTTTGAACGGTTAACGACCTGAGCAGTAGCGAGATTTATAAAATTAACGCAGGCTATCACCAAAAGAAACAACCCGATAAGGGTGATGATATTTATTAACTGTTTGCTGTATACAATTGGAGTAAACGCACTAACCTGTGTATTATAGTGCATATCGTTCAGTTGTTGAAGCACCATTCCCTCCTTAACATACTCAGCTGGTTTGTGCCTTTTTACGAAGGTGGCAAGCTGTTGGTTAAAAGTGGATTCGCTTATATTGGGAGGTAACAGGATAAAACAAAAATGCGAACCATAAATACTTACCCAATCGGTTTTATGCTGGTCATAATCGCCGTCTTTAAGTTTCATTGTGGCGTAAGAAATAACCACCTTTAACGGAAAATCGGTATTTGGAGGCATATTTTTTAAAATGCCGGTCACTTTTAAATTATTTGTATTCTCGAATTTTACGATCTTGCCTACAGCATTATGCCAATCGCCAAAGAATTTTTCGGCCTCATCTTGTGTTAGCACAACTGAATTAGGTGCAGTAAGCGCGTCTTTTTTATCACCAGCCAACCATCCGAAGTCAAAAATGTCAAAAAACTGTGGCTCGGCAAAAAATGTTTTGTCCTCCTTAAACTTCTTGGCACTAAGGCCGTTTTCACCAATAGTAAATTGAACCCCTCGATTCTGATAAATTGATGCCACGCTTTTTAGCTCAGGGAAATCCATCCTTAAACCTTCGGCAGTGGGCATTGGTACGCCTGGTTGAAAACCGCCGCCATTAGCTGCCGGAACAGTTGAGATGACACGGTATGTCTGGTTTTTCTTTATGTGAAAATTATCGAAACTCGTTTCAAAGGTGACTGTAAGAAAAATAAGCAAACAGGCAGCAATGCCAACGGCAAGGCCTGTAATATTTATGGCGGCGTAGCTTTTGTTGCGAACTAAACTTCGCCAGGCGGTTTTTATGTAGTTGCGTATCATAACTCAGTTCATTTGTTAAATGGTTCATTAGTTCATTGGTACGCCTTACGAGGATGGCATTCCAGAATATATTACACACCGCTCAGTATCCAACCGCACAATTCTCCAATCCGCCCCTTCCGAACAGCCGGAAGGGGCACCGGAGACATTTAATTAACTATATACACTATCTTAATAAGTGCCTTCTCAGATCATGATATTTTCCATCACCGTTTGGCCGTCTAACAAACGGATAATACGGTGGCTGTAACGGGCATCATGCTCGGAGTGTGTTACCATGATAATAGTAGTTCCCTGTTCGTTCAAATCGGTTAACAGTTCCATAACATCATTACCATTGCTGCTGTCCAGGTTACCGGTGGGCTCATCCGCAAGTATTAATTTCGGTTTGTTTACCACTGCGCGGGCAATGGCCACACGCTGTTGCTGACCACCCGATAACTGCTGCGGATAGTGGTTGCGACGGTGCATGATCTGCATTTTATCCAATACCTCTTCTACTCTTTTTACACGCTCAGATGATGGCACACCGGTATAGATTAGCGGCAGTTCCACGTTTTCGAATACGGTGAGTTCATCGATCAGGTTAAAGCTCTGGAACACGAAGCCTATGTTGTGCTTGCGCAGGTCGGCACGTTTGCGCTCGTTAAAACCGGCCACTTCAATGCTGTTGAACATATAACTGCCTTCATCCGGGTCATCAAGCATACCCAATATGTTGAGCAGGGTTGATTTTCCGCAACCTGACGGGCCCATAATGGCTACAAATTCGCCCGTGGCAACTTCCATTGAAAGCTTGTTCAATGCAATGGTTTCTACCTCTTCAGTGCGGTAAAACTTTTCAAGATTAGTAATTTTTATCATGTCAGTTATTCTTAAGGTTCCCGGTTAAGGGTTATATTAATATATAGTTTAAATTGGTTTTGTTATTTAAGTACAAGTTCCTGTATATCGCCATAAGTGTCATAGCTTGATGTAATTACTTTATCACCCGGTTTCAAGCCATCCGTAACTTCGTAATAGTCAGAGTTTGCCCTGTTTAGCTGTATGTTAACCCTGTAAGCTGTTTTACCATCGGAGCTTACTTTGAATATCCAGTTACCACCCGTTTGCTGGTAGAAACCACCTTTGGGCAGTATTACCGACTGAACCTCATCGCTCAGGTAAAGCCTAATCTGTAATGTTTGGCCCACCCTAAGCCCTTTAGGCACTTCACCAACAAATGCCATATCAACCTGGAACTGGCCTGTACCGGCTTTAACCTGGTTATCCACCTTTACTATCTTCAGCTTATAAGTTTTATCTGCGAATTGAAAATCGCCCACAAGGCCATTAAATACCTGCGAAATATAATGTTCGTCGATAGGCACTTTAAGCTTGAACCCTGATAAGACATCAATTTCTCCCAAACGTTGCCCCTTGGTTATATTTTCCCCAACTTCTGATTCCATTGCGGTCAACTGGCCATCAACCGGCGACACCACCGTTAGGTCTCCTACTTTCCTTTTCATTAATGCAAGCGAGTTTTGCATGTTCTTTAGATTGTCCTGCGATTGCTGGGCCTGCAGCTTAACAGCGGCTGAATCGCGTGATAATATCTGCTGGTTCAATCTTTTTTTCTTCAAAGCATAATCATACGCATTTTCGGCCTGCTGCCATTCCTGTAAACCGATAGCTTTCTGGGCATATAAGCGTTTATCGAGATTGTAAACACGTTCGGCTTCGCGAAAAGCGTTGTTTGCATCGGTCATGGCCTGCAGGTAACCAATGGTATTTTGCTGGGCCTGGTTGCGCGATATTTGCATTTGGGTTAATACGTTAAATACCTGTGTTTGCTGATCGGCCAATTGAAGTTCAAGGTCTATATCAGAAAGTTTTAATATAGGGTCGCCTGCCTTCAGGTTGGCGCCATCTTCGGCATATTTCTTTTCAACACGGCCACCTTCAACAGCATCTAAATAAATGGTGGTAATAGGCTGTACAACACCATTTACAGGTATGTACACGGTGAAAGGGCCTTTGGTAACTTCGCTAATGGTGATACGTTGAGGGTCTACATCGAGCTTACTTTTGCCCGAAGTAAATACAATACTTAATGTAATTAATAAAATAAGTGCAGTAACGCCTGCTATTATCATGATGCGTTTACTGTTCCACCTCTTTTTTTCTATAATTCTATCCACAGTTATAAATATAATTTTGATTGTTATACCAAAAGAATATGCCACAAATTAAATTGCTGTTTTACAGCGCATTAACGGCAAATTCACAAATTAAAGCGTACGCTATTGTTACAGCAAGTGTACGGTAATGATACAGTGGGTTTACGGTTCATTTGTTCACTGATTCATTAGTTCATTGGTGGTAAGTTCGTAACTATGTGATTAATAAGCAAATTGTATTTTATATAGATATTTAGCATTAAAATTGTTGATAGTGCATAAATATGGTATTATTGAGGTAGGTTGCCGATGCGCTAAGACCAATGAACTAATAAACCATTGAACTAATAAACAAATGATACTTAAAAAAGCTACTGTTTTAATTGTTGATGACGATACCGATGTGCTTACCGCGGTTAAGCTTTTGCTAAAAACCGAGGCGCAGGAGGTAATTACTGAAAAAAACCCCGAGAACCTGAACTCGCTGTTGCAGCGTAACCAGGTTGACCTTGTTTTGCTGGATATGAACTTTAATAGCGCCATTAATACCGGCAACGAGGGTTTATACTGGTTGAAGAAAATAAAGGAATGGAAGCCAAATATCTGTGTGATAATGATAACCGCTTACGGCGATATTGACCTGGCCGTACGATCATTAAAAGAGGGCGCCAATGATTTTATTGTAAAACCGTGGCACAATGAAAAACTAATAGGTACCATAAAAGACCTGCTGGATAAAAAAGAAGGTGTAAAACCCAAGGCTTCGGTAAAAAGTACGGCGGGTGAAACCTCGATCTTGGGCGAGTCGGATGTAATGCAGGATATTTTTTATAAGGTAAATAAGATAGCCCCCACCGATGCCAATGTTTTGCTGTTGGGTGAAAACGGTACAGGTAAGGATTTAATGGCCAAAGCCATTCATGAGCGCAGCCTACGTGCCGAGAAACCCTTTATTAAAGTGGATGTGGGCGCTTTGACCGATACGCTGTTTGAGAGTGAGTTGTTCGGCCATAAAAAAGGGGCTTATACCGATGCCCGTGAGGACAGGACAGGGCGCTTTGAGGATGCAGAAGGCGGCACCTTATTTTTGGACGAGATCGGCAACATTAGCTTGCAGCAACAGGCAAAACTGTTGACCGTATTGCAAAACCGCCAGGTAACCAAGTTAGGCACCAATAAAGCAGTTGATATTGATATAAGACTGATATGTGCAACCAACCTGCCTTTAAGCGAACTGGCGAATGAAAGCCGTTTTCGTAAGGATTTGATTTACCGTATCAACACCGTTGAAATCAATATGCCGCCATTGCGCAGGCGGAATGAGGATATAGTGATGCTGGCCCGCCACTTTGCAAAAATGTATGCAGGCAAGTATTTAAAACCATCGATGGATTTTGAACCGGCGGCTGTTCAAAAATTGAAATCGTACAATTACCCCGGTAACGTGCGCGAACTACAATATACTATCGAGCGCGCGGTAATTATGGCCGACGACCATATACTCCGCTCCGATGACCTGATATTCAGCATACTGGAAACACCGGCAGATACCCCGGCAGACAATGACAATGTGCCTTTAAGCACTATGGAAAAAAACGCCATTTTAAAGGTTATTGAAAAGCATAATGGCAATATTACCCGTGCGGCAAAAGAACTTGGGCTTACCCGCACTGCATTATACCGCAGATTGAGCAAATATGATATTTAAGCGTTACGAATGGCGGCTGTTGCTGCGTATAGTTTTTTTGTTTATCACCCTGATGGTCACAGCCATGATACTGGTGAGGGATACTACTCTGTACATGTACCTGGCCATAACTATCCCGTTGCTGATATACGAGGTGATAGACCTGATACGCTTCCAGAAAAAGGCACAGGATGAGGTAAGCCAGTTTGTTGAATCCATCCATTACCGCGATTTTTCGAGGCATTTTGATGTGCGCAAGGCGCCGAATGAATTGAAGCCGTTGCGTAAAGGTTTTAACGAGATCAACTCCACGTTTAAGCTCATAAGCCGCGAACGCGAAACGCAATACCATTACCTGCAAAAAATACTGGAACTGGTAGATACCGGCATTTTGAGTTATGAACTGGAAACCGGCGAAACGGGCTGGATAAACGAAGCCTTTAAAAAGCTGATAGGCGTACCCTATTTAAAAACTATAGGCTCGCTTGAAAAACGCGAGCCGGCTTTGTGTGCCGACCTGATAGCCCTTAAACCCGGCGACAGCAAGATAGTTACCATTACACGCAACCAGCAATTGGTTAAAATTTTGGTTACCGCCAGCATTTTGCGAAGTGACGATAAACCTTATAAGCTGATAGCCTTCCAGAATGTGAGCGAGGCGATGGATGAAACAGAATCAAAGGCCTGGCAAAAGCTGCTGAATGTAATGACACACGAGATCATGAACTCGGTAGCGCCTATCTCCTCATTAGCTGATACGTTGAAGAACCGTTTGCAGGATCCTGAAATTGTGAACAGTCCCGTGAGCAGCCAAATGGAAGACCTTGAACTCGGCATTGATACCATTAAACGCCGCAGCGAGGGCTTACTTAAATTCACTGAAAGTTACCGCAGCCTGAATAAAATCACCAAGCTCGACCTTACTAAGATACTGGTACGCAACCTTTTCGAGAGCCTGAGCAATTTGATGCGGCCAACTTTGGAGAAAAAGAACATTGAACTGGAGATAATTTTGCGCGACCCTACCCTTGCCATTGAGGCAGATATTAACCTGATAGAACAGGTATTAATAAACCTGGTGGTAAACGCTATTGAGGCTATAAAAGACCGTGAGGAACCTCGAATAACTCTAACCGGCGAGTTGCAAAGCAATAACAAGATACTGGTAAAAGTAGCTGACAACGGCTCGGGCATGCCGCCTGAACTTATAGAGAAGATATTTATCCCCTTTTTCAGTACCAAAAAAACCGGCAGCGGTATAGGTTTAAGTTTATGTAAACAGATCATGCTGCTGCACAAGGGTAATATACAGGTGCAAAGCTCGGAAGGCTTCGGGTCGGTTTTTGTGATGACGTTTGGTATGGTTGGGGTTTAACAAAAGACTAACTGTCTCATTTTGAGATATGAGACAATTTGAGACACCACATGCCATAATTCACTAACACGCTCATAATCAGCGTACATCGGTATTCAAAATCGCTCAAAAAACATTAAAAAAGCTTGCTTTTTGCATGAAAATGCGAAAAAACAGCCCTTTTTTGACCCGTTTTTTTGCCGAAAAACGCTAAAAACAGCCTTTTTTTAGTTAAAAATAGGGCAAAAGAGCCAATTTTTATCCGTTAAAACCATCGAAAATCAACAATAAATGGCATAAATGAGACACCCGTGAGACAGCAATTAACTCCCGGTTTGAACAATGCCACTGCCCCTTTTCGCACCGCTTAGCCTTTGTTGTGTTGTCACCCACAAAAACATTTCCGTCTCCGCAGGGTCTCTCGCAGAGAACCCTGCGCTGCAACAATCCTAATAAATCCAGCTTAACACAAATTGTGTTGTCACCCACAAAAACATTTATATTGATTTTAGAATGACATCTTATCAACCCGTAAATCCGATATTCGGCATTCAGCAATTAACCCGTCATGCTTAAAAAATCCATCTTCACCATCCCCGGCAGCCTGCGCAACGGCTCATCAAACCACAATATTCTACAGTATTTAAGCAAAATAGCACCGGCTGATACAAATTACACCATCTATAACAGCCTCGCTGCCATCCCACCCTTCGACCCCGGCCTCGATAATGACACACCACCTCAGGCAGTAATTGAACTGCGCAAATTAATTACCAATGCCGATGCCATAATTATCTGCACCCCCGAATATGCCTTTGGCGTACCCGGTCAGCTAAAAAATGCTTTGGATTGGTTGGTAAGTAGCAGTACTTTGGTGGATAAGCCGGTGGCTTTGATAACAGCTTCATCATCGGGTGAATATGCACATCCGGCGTTATTAAGAACATTGGGGGCACTATCGGCTAATGTGGTTGAGGATGCTTGTTTGCTGGTGCCGTTCATAAGGTCGAGGATTGTGGATGGGGTATTGGATGACAACCTTAAAACCGACTTAAAGCTGGCGTTTGAATGCCTGCTAAATATTTTATAAACTCCAGACATCTTGCTAATCCTTTAATCTGTTTAATCAAGGTTCAGACAAATTGCGTTAGGGACAGCAGTGGATACAGGCCACGCGCCTAAGGCCTGCAGGCGTATGAACGGATGGCCCGGGCCGCAGGCAACGCCGTAATACTAATTATGGCACAAGTCACCCACCACGCAGGCGCCCGCATACGACTTGCGCCAGGGAAGATAAATTATAATGGTAATCCTTTAATCTCATAAATCAAGGTTCAGACAAATCCTACTGCCAATTTGACAACCTCTCCCCTTTTGGAACAGGCATTGATATAGTGCAGTAACAATCATTAATAAACAAAAAGTAATATAAATATTATGCAAGAAAAAGGAACTATCTCGATACATACCGAGAACATTTTCCCGATAATCAAAAAGTTTTTATACTCCGACCACGAGATATTTTTGCGCGAGTTGGTATCGAATGCGGTGGATGCTACGCAAAAAATAAAACGCCTGGCTTCACTTGGCCAATATAACGGTGAGTTAGGTGACCTTAAGGTAGAAGTATCATTCGACGAGGACAAAAAAACCATCACCATTAGCGACCGCGGTTTGGGTATGACAGCTGATGAGATAAAAAAATACATCAACCAGATCGCTTTCTCAGGCGCTACCGAGTTTATGGAAAAATTTAAGGAGGCTAAGGATGCTAATGAAATCATTGGTCGTTTTGGCCTGGGCTTTTATTCGGCATTTATGGTGGCTGATAAGGTGGAGATACAAACCCTGAGTTACCAGGATGGCGCCGAGCCTGCTTATTGGGTATGCGATGGCAGTACTGAATTTGAAATTGGTACCGGCATTTTAGAAGAACGCGGTACCGAGATCACCTTACATATTAACGAAGAAGGTAAGGAGTTTTTAAGTAAATACCGTTTGCAGGAGATACTGGACAAGTATTGCAAATTCTTGCCCGTGCCTATCAAATTCGGCACTAAAACCCAGGAAGAGGAAGACGGAGTGGATGAAGAAGGCAAGCCAAAATATACATCGGTTGAGGTTGATAACATTATTAACGATACCAACCCTATCTGGACAAAATCGCCATCGGAATTAAAGGACGAAGATTATTTAGCTTTTTATAAAGAGCTTTACCCCTTTTCGGAGGACCCGCTGTTCTGGATTCATTTGAATGTGGACTATCCGTTCAATTTAACTGGTGTTTTGTATTTCCCTAAGCTTAAAAATGACTTCGAAGTACAAAAAAATAAGATAAAATTATTCTCGCGCCAGGTATTTATTACCGATGAGGTGAAAGATATAGTACCTGAATTTTTAATGCTGCTGCATGGCGTAATAGATTCACCGGATATCCCACTGAATGTTTCGCGCAGCTTTTTACAGGCCGACAGCAATGTAAAGAAAATAAACACCTACATCACCAAAAAAGTGGCAGACAGGTTGGCAGAGCTATTCAAAAATGATCGCCCCGGTTACGAAGAAAAATGGAACGACATTGGCGTATTTGTAAAATACGGTATGATAAGCGAGGACAAGTTCTACGATAAGGCTAAAGATTTTGTACTGCTGACTAATACCGAAAAGAAGAATTTCACTTTAGAGGAATACAAGGACAAGGTTGAGCCGGTACAAACCGACAAAGACGGGCGGCTGGTGTATATTTATACCAACGACCCGAAAAAACAGGATGCGTTTATCCAGTCGGCCAATAAAAAGGGATATGATGTATTGTTGATGGATTCGCCTATTGATAATCATTTCATTAGTCACTTGGAACACAAGCTCGAAAAAACCTCACTGAAACGTGTGGATGCTGATGTGGCCGATAAATTGATCAATAAGGATGAAGCCCCTGAATCAGTTTTAACTGAAGAACAGATCACTAAGGTGAAAGAAATCTTCGACAAAGCCATTAACAAACCGGCTTACAAGGTTGAACTGGAAAGTTTAAACCCTGACGAACTACCTGTTACCGTTACCATGGACGAATTTATGCGCCGTATGAAAGATATGGCAGCTATGGGCGGTGGCATGGGCTTTTACGGCAATATGCCCGATAATTACAAGGTGGTAGTAAACGGCAACCATAAACTCATCAGTCGTATATTGAACGATGAGAACGAGGCCGAACAGTCGCAATTAGCTAAACAGGCATTTGACCTGGCACTACTATCGCAGGGATTACTTACCGGCGCTGAACTAACCGAGTTTGTGAACAGGAGCGTAAACCTGATATAACACAAATTTTCTGATAAGATTGATTTGATTGAATTATAAAAAAGCCGCCTTTTGGCACGAATGGTCGGAAGATTACATCTTTCGACTTTTTTGTTTTGGGCTTATTATTTTGTATTTAACTATTTGATTATCAATTATTTATTTGGTTTTCTCATTGGTTTTAAGTATATTAAATGCTGTAAATCAATGAGATATGGCCGTATTTAAAGATCACAATATCACTGTAAAACAGCTCCTGGGTTTCATTCCTGAGGCACTGATAGCAAATTTGTCGCTTACAACCAAGATTGATCATTATGCAAAGGTTTTGCATGGCAATAAGCTGTTTTATTTGCTGCTCTATGGCATTTTGGACAACGACAGGCTTAGTCAGAGAAGCCTTGAGGACACGTTTAACGATTCCGTATTTAAAGTGCTTTTCAACCTTGATGAAGATGAAAAGGTACGCCGGAGTTCAATCTCGGAAAGGTTGTCTAAAGTCGACCCGGACTATTTCAGGCAGATCTATGAATACATCTACGAGCGTTTTTCCGGCTCCTATACGTTAACGGAAAGAAAGCAATATAATCTTATCCGTGTAGATAGTACGATAGTCAGTGAAACTGCCGGCAAGCTAACCGAAGGTATTGTCAATCCCGGCAGCAGCAAGAAAGCCATCAAATATAGTCTTGCTTTTGATGGCTTGCTGCCTGGCCTTGCGCAGGTTTTCACCAACCCAAAGTATGGCAACGAAGACAATGCACTGCCCGAGGTTGTCATGGCGCACGTAAAGAAAGAACCCGGCCATCAGAATATCTATGTATTAGACAGGGGGCTTCAATCTACCCGGACAATGAAAGCTTTCAGCGAAAGCGAAATAACCTTCATCTGCCGCGCAAAGGAGAACAGGAAGTTTGAGTTGGTAGAATCGCTGATAGCCGAAGACCAGGACATGGATATGGGTGAATCCATTTTACTCAGAGATAGCATCGTCCGGCTTTATACAGGTATGCCTGTAACCAACAGGCGCGGAAACAAACATTACATAGAGATACTGGTGGATCGTCCTTTTCGCCTGGTCATTGTAAAAAGTAAATCGGATGAAGGTAAAGAATACTGGCTGTTAACCAATGAATTCGACTTATCAGCCAAAGATATTGCGCAGGCCTACCGAAGACGTTGGGACATTGAGGTTTTTTTCCGGTTCCTCAAACAGGAACTCAACGTAAGTCACCTGGTTTCGCTTAATAAAAACGGTCTACAGGTTATGTTATATATGACATTGATAACCAGTATGCTGGTATTGATCTACAAAAAAGGGAATAAACAAGGCTACAAAACCTCCAAAAGACGGTTTGCAATGGAGGTGAGGGACTTGGCAATCGCACTCATAGTTGTTCAATGTGGTGGTGACCCGGGACTCTTTTTTAAAACATAAAAAATGGCCGGAATTTCTTCCGACCATGACTGGCCTTTTGGCGGCTTTTTTGCTTAGTAATTTCCGTTCATCCATTATTTCTTTTTAACTTTATATTAACCGTGCCCCTTCTGCGTTACAATTATTTAAAACATTAGCTATGAAAACTTTAGTTAAAATACTCACCCTGTTAACCGTTTCTGTTTTTATTACAACCGGTGCCATTGCACAGCAAACTACAAAACAGGCTAAGGACGCGAAAAAGGCGGCTGCTATAAAAAATAATATCGAAGCAAAAAAATACACTTTTAAGGCCGAATATGCCCAACCCTTACGGGGTGGGCAAAAATACCTGACATCCGAATATGATCTGCGCGTTACGCCGGATTCGGTCATTGCTTATTTGCCGTATTTCGGGCGGGTATATATGAGCGCTCCACTAACACCCGAAGAAAATGGGGTTATGTTCACATCAACTAAATTTGAATATAGCATTACACCGAAGAAGAAAGGTGGCTGGACTATTATTATTATCCCTGCCAATGTAAAGTATGTATCGAAGTTATTGCTTGATGTTTATTTTAACGGCACTGCCAGTTTGCAGGCAGTAAGTAATTACCGCGACCTGATAACTTTTACTGGTTATGTGAAGGAATGATTAAGATTTACCCAAACCATTTATTAATTTAACAGAATGGGCATTTTTGGCATGAAAAACAGATGAAATTTGGAATGTTTTGTGCCGGCAGGATCACCCCTAAAATAAAAAAAGGCCACAAAAGCATACAAAAATCAACTTTTTATTAATTGCCTGCTAATCACATTATAGATTTTCATTATATAATAAGTACTGTATAATATACATTACGGTATATATAAAATTTATCTGCGATGAAAAAAGAATTTAACCTATACTACATTTTAAACTCCGCACATTGGCAAAGTATTTGTAAAGTATGAGGAATAGATACCCTATTTTATAACTAACAAATACAACGATGAAAAAATCAACAAACCTAATAGCTTCAGCATTATTTGCTTGTGCTATGTTTTTCGGATCACACGCAAAGGCGCAAACCTCGACACCTGCTACATGGCGTTTGGGCGTTGGCCTTGAAACAGGTATTGCCACAGGTGCTGAACATAAAAGAGGGCATTATGACATTGGAGGTACTGCAAGATTACAATATGGATTAAGTAAAAATTTTGCATTAACCTTGACATCAGGATATTATGACTTTATTGGCATAAAGAACACAAGAACAGGTTTAGACTTCCCAAATTTGGGTATAATACCTGTTAAAGTTGGTGTTAAAGCTTTTTTTGCTCCAAACCTTTATTTTGGGGCCGAAGCTGGGGCTGGATTTGTAACTAATAATGGTAATACCAAATTAATCCTTTCACCTGCTTTGGGTTATGCTAATACAAAATGGGACTTTAGCGCCCGTTACGAAAACTTTTCAGGCCAGGGAATTAATTACGGTGTGGCAGGTTTACGTATAGCATATGCGTTTGGCCTGTAAATTTAGGTAATGCCGTAAAAAGCCCCTGATTTTATAAAATCAGGGGCTTTTTACATTCAGTAAACAGGACACTAAATGTCAGGCGGCAAAAATCACAGATATTTATTTGTCACTTTTTTCCACTATGTTCACAGGTAATATTATGACTTTTAAACGGTGTGATTATCAGCCATTAAACCTTTCTCAATCTTTGTAATAGGTATTTTACATCTTCAAAAAGTTATTCGATTGATTGATTTTTTGGCACATTGGCAAAGTATTTGTAAAGGTGATGTTAAATAAAGTACATTTTATTTAAATATCTAACAAAAACACAACAATGAAAAAAGTATCAAACTTATTAGCTTCGGCAGTAGTAGCAGTAGCTATATTATTCGGAACAAACGCAAAAGCACAAACAACTCCCGCGACGAGTACAAGCCCAAATCCATGGCGTTTAGGTATTGGAGTTGAAGGTGGCATACCTACAGGTAATTTACATACTCCGTCAGGATTTGAACTTGGCGGTTCTGTCCGGTTGCAATATGACGTAACTTCGTCAGTAGCGCTTACTTTAACCTCAGGTTATACTAATTATTTTATTAAAAGCGACTATAGGGCATCTAACGAACCTTCAGGCTTGGGTATTGTGCCTGCCAAACTTGGCGTTAAATGGTTTTTTGTACCTGGCATCTATGTTGCCGGTGAAGCCGGTGCCGGTTTTGAAACCAACTATGGTAATAACACCAAATTAATCTTATCGCCTGCCTTGGGTTGGGCGAATGAACATTGGGATGTTGGCGTAAACTATACCAATTATTCTGGTCAAAGTAATAATTTTGGTTCTGTTGGCCTGCGTTTAGCTTATGGGTTCGGGTTATAAGAAATCAAAAACAATTAAAGAAAGCGGCTCCGCAATTTGTGGAGCCGCTTTTTTGTTTAACCTTGTGCGTCATTGCTGCACGAAGCAATCCCATACTATAGGTTGCCGACTTACATATCCGCTACCAAGTATGTGGGGTTGCTTCGTCGTACCTTACAGCAATGACGTTTTTTATATCGTTTCCAGGCTATTACCTAATTCCAGTACCCAATCGTTAAACAGGCCGGTTTCCATATCTACCGCTTTTTGGGCATGGTATTGCCAATCAGGCGAGAAGGTTTTCAATTGGTTTATCATTTCTTCCAAATGCCCTTCTTCCTCTAAAATAATTGATTTTACGTTTACCTTGCTGCCCACAGCATCCAGCGCATCCTGGTAAACGGGGTAGAGTTCATCGGCGCGTACTTCAATGGCGTAGGTTACCAGTAAGTAAGCCGCAAAACGCAGCTCGCGGCCGCTTAAACCCAGCTCTTTTTTCAGGTAACGGCAAACATCAATATCCAACTGGTTTAAATAATACTTGCTATATGCGGGAGCCAATAAATATTCCTGCGAATAGGTGGGACATAGGCCTTCGGCTGTTTTTTCTATTTGTTTTTTTAGGTAGAAGGCATGGCGGTGTTCCTCGGCGGCATGTTTTAAAATAATATAAGTCACCGTAACCGGGTCTTCGCTTGCAGAGATTTTCCGCGCACCGGTGTTTTCCATTAGCGACAGTGTGTTCAGCCAGCGTGCATGTAATTCGTTATCGGCTATTATGGTTGGTAGTATGTTTGATAGTTCCATTTTCGAGATCAAATTTCCTCTAGCGCGTCTTCAATTTTGCGGTAAATATAGTTTAGCTCGTCATTGGTTATGCAATACGGAGGTAAAATATATATAATGTTGCCCAGCGGCCGCAAAATTATACCGGCATTTAAAAAGTACAGGTACAACTTATCGCGCAGCGAACTAAAATACGATGTACTGCTGCCTGTTTCCCATTCCATGGCCACTATAGTGCCGGTTTGCCGGGTGGTTTTTATTTTAGGGTGATGTTTTATTTTTTCAGCAAAAGCATGGTGCATATTTTCAATTCTTTGGATATTCTCCATAGTTGCTGTATCCAAAGTAATATCCAAGCTCGCCAGCGCCGCCGAGCAGGCCACAGGGTTAGCAGTATAAGAATGCCCGTGAAATAATGTTTTTAATTTATCATCCGATAAAAAAGCATTATATATCTCGTCGGTACAGGTTGTCAGCCCCAAAGCCATGGTACCGCCCGTAAGCCCCTTCGAAAAACACATAATATCCGGCTGAACGGTTAAATAATCACAGGCAAATAGCTTACCAGTACGCCCAAAGCCTGTGAATACTTCGTCGGCTATGGTTAAAACACTTTCCTGTTTGCAATGTTGAAGCAAATCATCCAAATATTCAGCTTCATACATAACCATCCCAGCTGTTCCTTGCACCAATGGCTCAAAAATAAAGCAAGCAGTCTCGTTCTTGATACTTGATACCTGATACTTGATACTCTCTATATTTTCGGCAGTGGGCAAATCGATAAACTCTACTTCAAATAACAACTGGTCAAACGCCGCTGTAAATGCGCTTCTGCCACTCACTGCCATTGCGCCGAAGGTATCGCCGTGATAAGCGTTTTTAAAAGCCAGCATTTTAGTGCGGGGTTTGCCCTGGTTGTGCCAGTATTGCAGGCACATTTTTATAGCCACTTCAATAGCGGTAGAGCCATTATCCGAGTAAAACGCCTTTTTTTGATTCGATGGTAATATGGCCAGTAAACGCTCCGCCAGTTCAACTGCTGTAGGGTGTGTAAAACCGGCGAATATCACATGCTCCAGTTTTATCAATTGTTCCGCCACTTTTTTGGCGATGTATGGGTTGGCGTGTCCATGGATATTCACCCACCAGGATGATACGGCATCAATATACCGTTTGCCGTCCTCATCATATAAACAGGCGCCCTCGCCGCGAACTATAGGTACATGCGGCAAGGCGGTTTTCATTTGTGTGTAGGGGTGCCATATAACGGCTTTATCCCTGTCGACTAAACTCATAATTGTTTTATTAGTAGCTCTGCAACGTGTTTATCAATCGGGAAGGTAAAATCGGCGGCACTCAGTTCGCTTAACTTTATCCACCTGAACGACTGCAGCACATCGCCTTCGCCATCAAAATCAAATGTTTTTGTCTTTATAGGTAAATTCAGCTCACTTATATTCTTCACCATGTAATACACACTGATGATTTGCGAATCATTAAACGCCGATTTTACAAAAAAGTCGGTAGTGTAAAAGTGACCTAGTATTACTATCTCCACATTACACTCCTCAATAAATTCGCGTTTTAAGCCTTCGGTCAACCCTTCGCCCAGTTCTAATCCCCCGCCTGGGAATTTGGTAAACTGCATGCCGTATTCCTGTTCGTCGCTAATGAGTATTTCATCGCGGTCGTTTATCAACAAGCCATATACGCGTACATTGAATAGCGCCATCAGTCTTCGTAGTGTTTTTTGTTGCGGATAACTTTATCCATTGTCCAGGTAATACGTTCCGTTTTCGCCTCCGACCGTATGGGGCAATTGGGCATGCTGCAATAGTGGCAGCAATAAGGTACACATGGATCGGTATGGATAAAAAGTTCTGTTTTTGTTATTTCGGTATTTATTAGTTTATCTACCAATGATACTTCCTCATGTACACGATTCAGATCGAAATAATTTGGTAAGGTTAAATGGCAGTCGATATGCAGTTCGTTGCCGTATTTCTGGGCGCGGAAGTTATGCAGGTCGATCCATGCATCGGGGCGCTTTTCGTCAAGCACTTTTACAATTTCAGATACCACATCAAAATCGGCCTCGTCCATTAAGCCGCTTACTGATCTCCGTACCAGTTTATAGCCTTCGAAGCTTATATACAACCCCACAATGATGGATAGTATATTGTCGAGCAGATCAATTTTGGTAAAATAAATAAGTAACAGGCCAATAACCAGTCCGCCGCTGGTGACCATATCGGTAAGCAAATGCTTGCCGTCTGCCTCGAGTGTTATGGAGTGCAGGGCCTTGCCTTTACGTATCATGTAGTAACCATAAGCGCCGTTTATAGCACCAGTTA
>Ga0105237_10000197_pt1 | contig 85308 bp, 70 predicted proteins | sample KBSC24metaG_FD_81520 | JGI IMG/M metagenome (GOLD analysis project Ga0105237, IMG submission 81520) | Corn rhizosphere microbial communities from Kellogg Biological Station, Michigan, USA - KBS C2-4 metaG | ecosystem: Host-associated > Plants > Roots > Rhizosphere > Soil | place: Michigan, USA...
AGCGCAGTCGTCGCGGGAGGGTTTGGGAACCCTCCCAGGGTTCCCATCTGATCCCGTTGACGGAGCTCGGCTTCGCCGAGCGCAGTCGTCGCGGGAGGGTTTGGGAACCCTCCCAGGGTTCCCCCCTGATAGAGCCCATTGAGGGCGGCCAGGAGGCGCGGCCGGCGCTGGGCCATCGGCGTGCCGTCGGCGCGCCAGAGCGCGCGCTGTCGGGCGGCCTCCTCCACCCAGGTCTCCAGCTCCTCGGGCAGCACCGCCTCGAGCCCCTCGCGCAGCAGCCCGGCCAGCGCCGGCGCCTGGCCCGCGGTGGAGATGGCGAGCGTGACCCCTGCCTTGCGCACCACCCCCGCCCCGTACGCGCTGGCGGACGGAGGATCGTCCACCGCCACCACGAACAGCTGCCGCGCCTCCGCCGCCTGGGCGACGGCGCGGTTCACCTCGGAGGTGGCGGCCGCGATGGCCAGCCAGACGCCGGTGACGTCACCATCGACGAAGCCGCGCTGGTGAACGGTCCATCCCCGGGCGCCAGCCAGCGCCACCAGCGCCTCGGTCAGCTGCGGCGCCACGACCGTGACCACCGCGCCGGCCTCGGCGAGCGCCTGGGCCTTGGCCGTTCCCACGGGGCCGCCGCCCACCAGCAGCACGGGGCGGCCCCGCAGCTTCAGGAACAGCGGAAACAGCTCGGCCCCCGACTGGCTCATGCACGCGCTCCCCGCCCTGGCCACCACCACGCCGCCGTCATGGCAGATCGGCGGCCGGCGGCCCTCCCACACGAGCGAGCAACGTGCTCAGGTCGGACGGCTCGCCGGTACCGACCAGCTTCACCCCGAAAAGGGCTCGCGCATCGCCCACGCGCGTCAGCTCGAACGGGCCCTCGAACAGGCGGCCCGCCATCGCCTCCAGCGCTGGGCGCAACGCCGCGAACGTCTCGTCGCTGGCGGGGGCGGCCAGGCGATCGTTGACCCGGAACAGCAGCTCGTTCGTGCCGAACCGCAGCCCACCCTGGCCAGCGCCGGTCGCCGGCGCTTCCTTTTCCAGCAGCGCGGCCGCGTGCAGCGTGCGGCGAAACAGATCCTCCAGGCGGGCCTCGAACGCCGCGCCCGCCAGGCCGCGCTTGCGGCTGTACAGCAAGCCGAAGCGGCCATCGCTGTCGTCCAGGTAGTAGTCGCCGGTGTGTCCGATCAGCACGACGCCCGGGCCCTTCGGCACATGCGCGTAGTTCGCGACGTCGATGACCAGCTCGGCCAGGACATGGTCCCTGATCCAGCGGTGGAAGACGGGAATGAACGCCTCCGACTCCGGGGCGTGGACGTTGCGGTCGGCGAACAGCTTCAGCTGCAGCTTCGACGGGTTCATCGCGCTCACGCTCCCACGCCGGGCGCGGGCGCGGGTGAAGGAACGGTGGCGGCGGGCGCCAGGCCCAGCGCCGGCCCGCCCAGCGAGGCGCCCAGGCGCGCGTACACCTGGTGCGCGGCGTCCACGAACAGGGTGGCCTCCTCGATCAGCTGATGGACGGCCTCGGGATCCTTCGCGCTGGCGTGCTCGTCGTGGATGCGGAAGAAGTACTGCGCGAACTTCGGCCCGGCGTACGGATCGTAGAACAGCTGCGTGTCGCAGAAGTGCTTGCGGAACTCGGCCACGATCTCGTTCGGGTCGTTGCTGAGGTTGCTGTTCTTCTCGCGGCTCAGCGCCCGCGCGGCCACCAGCATGGCGCTGTAGGCGCGGGCCACCGCCTCGGCCGGCTTCTTCTCTTCCAGCAGGATCTGGGACTCGAAGATCTCGCGCTCGGCGTCGGCCAGCCCCACCTCGACCAGGGGGACCACCTCGCCGGCGCACTCGCCCACCCCCATGTCGTCGATGGTGTACTCCCGGGGGTCGCCCCAGTCCGTGTAGAAGCTGGGGTCGACCTCGTGCGGCGGGACCGCCTGCATCTCCTCCACCAGGGCGCGGATGGTCTTCTTGCCGATGCGGTTGACGAAGGCCGAGAAGGTCTCGTCACCCTGGCGCTCGGCGGCGAAGCGTCCCGCCAGCCGCTTCACCACCTCGGGCACCCGCTTCGAGGGCACCGCGCCGATGGCCAGGCCGTACGAGCCGGCGTTGTTGGTCCACTGCCCGCCCACCACCAGCTGGAAGTGCGGCACGCGGCGGCCGTTCACGTTGCGGCTGACGCCCAGGAAGCCCAGGTCGGCGACGTGGTGCTGGCCGCAGGCATTGAAGCAGCCCGAGGCCTTGATGTGCAGCCCCTTGGCGTTCGGGTTCTCGGCCAGCGCCGAGCCGGTCAGCTCGCGGCCCAGCTGCGCCGCCAGCGCGCGCGACGAGGAGATGCCCAGCTTGCAGGTGTCGGTGCCCGGGCAGGCCACGATGTCCGTCAGCGTGCCCGCGCCCGCGCCCGCCAGCTCGGCCGCCTGCAGCGCCTGGTACAGCGCCGGCAGATCCGCCTCGCTGACCCAGCGGAGCAGCAGGTTCTGATCGGCGGTGGTGCGCAGCGTGTCGCCGGTGAACCGGCGCGCCACGTCCGCCAGCAGGCGCGCCTGATCCGAGGTGAGATCGCCGAGCGGCAGCGTCACCAGCGCCATCACATAGCCGGCCTGGGCCTGCGGGACCACGTTGGTGGCCCGCCAGGCGTCGAACCCCGCAGGATAGGGGCCTGCCGGAAGAGGACCGGCCGCGCGCAACGGCTTCTCGTCGGTGACGTGCAGGTCGGCCAGGAACGCCGTCCAGCGCGGATCGGGCCGCAGGGTGGCGCGCTCCTCCAGCACCAGCCGCTTGAACTCCTCCAGGCCCAGCTTCTTCACGAGAAACTTCAGGCGCGCCTTGGCCCGGTTCTGCTTCTCGCCCAGACGGGCGTAGACCCGGCTCATGGCCTGCGCCAGCGGCAGCAACTCGGTCTCGGGCACGAAGGCGTCGAACAGCTGGGCGTTCTGCGGCACCGAGCCCAGCCCACCGCCCACCACCACCTCGAAGCCACGCTCCTTGCGGCCGTCGACGGTGCGGGTGCGGGCGATGCAGCCGATGTCGTGGAAGTTCGCCAGCGCGCAGGGGTTGTCCTTGCACCCCGAGAACGACAGCTTGAACTTGCGCCCGAAGTTCTGCGTATCGTCGTGGCCCAGCAGGAAGAACGTCATGGCGTGCGCATACGGCGTCACGTCGAACGACTCGGTCTGGCACACCCCGGCGTAGGGGCAGCCGGTGACGTTGCGGACGGTGTTGCCGCACGCCTCGCGCGTGGTGATGCCCGCCGCGGCCAGGCGGCGCATCAGGTCGGGCGTGTCCTCGATGTGAATGAAGTGAAGCTGGATGTCCTGGCGCGTGGTGACGTGCAGGATGCGGTCCGAGTACTCCTCGGCCAGGTCGGCGATGGTCTCCAGCTGGGCGATGGTCAGCCGGCCGTAGGGGATCTTGATCCGCTGCATGCCGGGCGCGTCCCACAGCGTGACCGGGCCCTTGGTGATCTCGCCCGAGGGGTAGGCGAGCAGCTGCGTCACCGCGCCGTCGTGCCGCTGTCCATTATCGTAACGCTGGCCGTAGGTCCCGCGCCGCAGCCGGGTCTCGGCGAACAGCTTCTCCTCGATCTTGCCCTTCTTGCGCAGCTCGATCTGGGTCTCGAACACGTCGATCTCGCGGGCCCATGCCTCGGGCACCGTATTGCCCAGCTTCTCTTTCCAACTCTTGGCGGCGTTCATCTTCGTTCGTACCTGTTTCCTCTCACGAAATGCCGGTGGCGGCGGGCCCGCTACCATAGCGCGTTTGCCGGTCAGCCAGCATGGATCGAAGCGACGGCAACGCCCCCCCGGGGACGTCTCTTGTCTACTATATGAGACGGAGAGCGTCGACAGAAAACCGCCCCGGGCTCACTCTGTTCCGACAACGGCGTCGACGCTGGCCGTCAGAAGGGCCACCATCTGGTCGAGGTCTGGGGCGGCCGTGTTGAGCGGCGGGAACAGGTACAACGTGTCGCCCAGCGGTCGCAGCAGCGCACCGCGACGGACCGCCTCGCGGTAGACGCGATAACCGGTGCGCTCCCGCGGGTCGAGCGGCTGCCCTCCGGCCGCCCGCAGGTCGACGGCGCCTACCATGCCGCACGCCCGCAGCCCCGTCAGCGAACGACGCGTCCGCACCGCCTCGGCGAGCGCCGCGCGCAGGTGCGCCCCCTTGCACGAGACGTGGGCCAGCACCTCCTCGGTGGCGTACGCGTCCAGGGCCCCCAGCGCGGCCGCCACGCCCAGCGCGTTCCCCGTGTACGTGTTCGAGTGCAGGAAGCCCCGGCGAGCGGACCAGTCCGCGTCGAACAGGTCATAGATCGCGTCGGTCGTCAGCACCGCGGACAGCGGCAGGAACCCGGCGGTCAATCCCTTCGACAGCAGCGCGAAGTCGGGCAGCACGGGCCCCGGCGCCAGGCCCTGCGCCGGCGCCAGGTGACTGGCCAGCATCGCCCCCAGGCGCCCCATGCCGGCCGCGATCTCGTCGGCGATCAGATAAACGCCGTGGGCGTCGGCCCAGCCGCGCAGCTGGACCAGCAGCTGGGGGCTGTAAAGCCGCATGCCTCCGGCGGCCTGCAGCACCGGCTCGTAGATGATGGCCGCCAGCGTTCCCGCCAGCGGCGCCAGCGCCGCCTCGATGCCGGGCCACTCCTCGCCCGCGTCCAGCCAGCGCGGATCGTCGGGCCCCGACCGCAGGGGCAGCGGCCCCAGCTTGGTCACGGGGAACATCAGCTCACGGTAGGGATCGGAGTAGAGGCCCAGGTCGCTGGCCGACAGCGCGCCCACCGTCTCGCCGTGGTAGCCGCCGTCCAGGGCGGCGAAGCGCGTGCGCTGCGGCTGGCCGCGCTGGGCTTGCGCCTGCAAGGCCATCTTCAACGCGATCTCCACCGCGGTCGAGCCGTTGTCGGCCAGGAACACCTTGCCGAAGTGTCCGGCGCCGCGGCCCGCCTGCGCGGAGGGCCCCCAGGCCGGGGCGGGCTCGCCGTTCGCCATGCGCAGCAACCGCTCGCACAGCGTGACCAGAGGCTCGTTCGTGGTGTTCGCGGTGATCACGTGCTCGAAGCGCTCCAGCTGCTGTTGCAGCCGGCGGCGCACGCCCGGGTGGCCATGGCCCAGCGACTTGCACCACCAGCTGGACACGACGTCCAGGATCTTCTGGCCGTCGCGCAGGGTCAGGCGACAGCCCTCCGCTGACGCCACCTCGAGGGGCGGGAAGTCGCCGTAATCCCGCATCTGGCTGCAGGGGTGCCAGAAGACGGCCAGGTCGCGCTCGACGAGAGAGGACATGGCGCTGAGGCTGCTGCGTCGCCGCCACGCGCGCAAGGTCCTTCCCACGCGGCAGCCCGGAGACGAGTCTCGGGGTGGCTCGTCACCGGGAGCTGCGCCCGGTTCTTCCCGCGGTCTTGGTGACGAATGGGGAAGGCGGGCCGGACGGCGACCGATGCGCTATCTTCCGCGGCCGATGAATGCCGCCATCAGCATCTCCAACCTGACGAAGACGTACGCGTCGGGCTTTCAGGCCTTGAAGCGCGTCGATCTCGACATTCACCAGGGCGAGATCTTCGCGCTGCTGGGGCCGAACGGCGCCGGAAAGAGCACGTTGATCAACATCGTGTGCGGCATCGTCACGCCCACGTCGGGCACCGTGCTGGCCGATGGCCACGACATCATCCGCAACTACCGCGCCGCCCGCTCGAAGATCGGGCTGGTTCCGCAGGAGCTGACCACCGACGCCTTCGAGTCGGTGCGGGCGACGGTGGGCTTCAGCCGGGAGCTGTTCGGCCGGCCCCGCAACCCGGCGCTGATCGAGGGTCTGTTGAAGGACCTGTCGCTGTGGGACAAGCGCGACAACAAGATCATGACCCTGTCGGGCGGCATGAAGCGCCGGGTGATGATCGCCAAGGCGCTGGCGCACGAGCCGGAGATTCTGTTCTTGGACGAGCCGACGGCCGGCGTCGACGTCGAGCTGCGCCGGGACATGTGGGCGCTGGTGCGGCGCCTGCGCGCCAGCGGCACCACCATCATCCTGACCACCCACTACATCGACGAGGCCGAGGAGATGGCGGACCGCATCGGCGTCATCGCGAAGGGCGAGCTGATCCTGGCCGAGGAGAAGACCGTGCTGATGCAGAAGCTGGGCAAGCGACAGCTGACGCTGAATCTGCACGAGCCGCTGCGGGCCGTGCCCCGGGAGCTGGAGCCGTGGCACCTGACGCTGAACGCGTCGGGCACGGAGCTGCAGTACAACTTCGAGGGAGCAGCCGCGCAAGACGGCGAAGGGCGGGCGGAGATCTCGTCGCTGCTGCGGCGCCTGGGTGACCTGGGCATCTCCTTCAAGGATCTGAACACGCGCCAGAGCTCGCTGGAGGAGATCTTCGTCAATTTGTTGAAGGATCGCGACGCGGCCGAAGGACGAAAGGCATCATGAGCGCAATGTTGTTCAACGCCCGCGGGGTGGGCGCCATCTACAAGTTCGAGATGGCCCGCTTCAAGCGGACCCTGCTGCAGAGCGTGGTCACGCCGGTGATCGCCACCTCCCTGTACTTCGTGGTGTTCGGGTCGGCCATCGGGTCGCGCATGTCGCGGGTCGACGGCGTCGCCTACGGCGCGTTCATCGTGCCGGGCCTGATCATGCTGTCGCTGCTGACGGCCAGCATCTCGAACGCGTCGTTCGGGATCTACTTCCCCAAGTTCACGGGCACCATCTACGAGCTGCTGTCGGCCCCGGTCTCTTACGTCGAGATGCTGATCGGCTACGTGGGCGCGGCGGCCAGCAAGTCGATCATCCTGGGGCTGATCATCCTGGCCACCGCGACGGCCTTCGTGCCGGTCGAGGTGCGCCACCCGTTCTGGATGCTGGCCTTCCTGCTGCTGACGGCCACCACCTTCAGCTTGCTGGGGTTCGTGATCGGGGTGTGGGCGAAGGGCTTCGAGCAGCTGCAGTTGATCCCCAGCCTGGTGATCACGCCGCTGACCTTCCTGGGCGGCGCCTTCTATTCCATCGACATGCTGCCGCCCACCTGGCGCGCCATCGCCCTGGCGAACCCCGTCGTCTACCTGATCAGCGGCTTCCGCTGGAGCTTCTACGGCTCCGCCGACGTGGCCGTGGGCATCAGCCTGGGCATGACCGCCGGCTTCCTGCTCCTGCTGCTGGTCGTGATCCGCTTCATCTTCAAGACCGGCTACCGACTGAAAAAGTAGCGCCCGGTCGCGGCGCGTGCGCCCGCGCGCACCAGAACCCGCGGCGAGCGGGATGTCAGGGCGTGGCCGGCGGTGGCGTCGAGTTGGCGGTGTCGAGGATCTGGCGGACCTTGCGGCTCAGGGTGTCGGGGGCGAAGGGTTTCTGCAGGACGTGGGAGTCGGGGTCGACGGCGCTGGGGCCGCTGAGATCGGCCTGGGAGTAGCCCGACATGAACAGCACGCGCAGGTTCGGTTCCTGGGCGCGGATGCGCTGGGCCAGCTCCTTGCCGCCTAGCACCGGCATCACCAGGTCGGTGACCAGCAGGTCCACCTTCTCCGTCAGTGCGGCGAAGCGCTCCAGCGCCTCCTGGCCGTTCGTCGCCTCGATGACCTTGTAGCCCAGCCGCGACAGGATGCGGGCCGCCACCTTGCGCACCTGGTCCGTGTCCTCCACCAGCAGGATCACCTCCGAGCCACGCACGTTGCCGGGCTCTGCCTTCGGCGTCACCACCTCGGTCGGGGCCGACACCCGCGGCAGATAGATCTCGAAGGTGGTGCCGACGCCCAGCTCGCTGGTGACGCCGATGAAGCCCTCGGCCTGCTTGATGATGCCGTAGCAGGTCGACAGCCCCAGCCCCGTGCCGCGCCCCGGCTCCTTCGTGGTGAAGAACGGCTCGAAGATGCGCGCCTGGGTCGCCGGCGACATGCCGATGCCGGCGTCCTCCACCCGGATCACCACGTAATCCGCGGGCGCCGTACGGATGGCGTCCGGCGACGAGGGCACCGTGTGGGCGTTCCTGGTGCGGATGACCAGCTTGCCGCCCGACGGCATGGCGTCGCGGGCGTTCACCGCCAGGTTCAGCAGCACCTGCTCGAGATCGTCGTGATCGATCTTCACGTTCCACAGATCGGCGGCCGGCTCGGTCACCAGCTGGACGTCCGCGCCCAGCAGGCGCTGCAGGATGCGGTCGGCCGACGCCACCACCTCGTTGACGTTCAGCACCCGGGGGGTCACCGACTTCCGCCGGGAGAACGCCAGCAGCTGGCTGGTCAGGCTCTGGGCGCGGCGGGCCGCGTTCAGCACCTCGCCGATGTCCTCCAGGGCGCTGTTCCCGGCCGGCACCGCCTCCTTGGCGAAGGTGCCGAAGCTGATGATGGCCGTCAGCAGGTTGTTGAAGTCGTGCGCCACGCCGCCCGCCAGCTGCCCCACCGCTTCCATCTTCTGGGCCTGGCGCAGCTGCGCCTCCAGGTGCTTGCGCGCCGACAGATCCAGCAGCACGCCCACGATCTGCACAGGTGAACCGTCGGGACCCCAGGCGAAGGCGCTGGCCGACGCCGCCACGTCGACCCACCGGCCGTCCTTGTGGCGCATGCGGAACTCGGCGCTGTAGCGGGCGTCCTGCCCGGCCTTCGTGGCCAGAAACGCCCGGGCGCCCTGGACGGCGGCGGGCAGATCGTCGGCGTGGATGTTGCCGGCGATCCAGCTCCGCAAGGCGCGCGGGCGGGGGGGCAGCTCGTCGGGCGCGTACCCCAGCATGCGCGACCAGGCCCCGCTGTAGTCGGCGGTGCCCTCGTCGTCCAGACGCAGCTCGAAGATGCTGGCGCCGCTGGCCTCGACGGCCATCGCCAGCCGCCGCTGCTCGCGCTGCGCCTTCTGCGCCGCCCGCTGCCCCTCGCGTCGGTTGCGGGCCTCCTCGATCTCGCGGCGGACCGCGGCGGTCAGCCGCGTCAGCTTGCCCTTCAGGAAGTAGTCCTTCGCGCCCGAGCGCATGGCCTCGACGGCGCGATCCTCGCCCAGGGCGCCCGACACGAAGATGAACGGCGTCTCCGGCGCCGAGCCCCGGTAGATCTCGAACGCGCGCATCCCGCTGAAGCCCGGCATGGCGAAGTCGGAGATGATGACGTCCCACTGCTTCTGCAGCGCCTCGCGCAGCAGCGGTTCGGAGTCGACGCGGATCCAGTCCAGCGCGAACCCGCCGCGTTCCAGCTCCAGGCGGACCAGCTCCGCGTCGCTCTCGTCGTCCTCGACCAGCAGAAGTTTCAGCTGTTCCTTCATGACGCGTTCCGCGGAAACTCGTTCAGGGTCAGCCAGTAGTGGCCCAGCGCCCCGATGGTGGATTTGTAGGTCTCGAAGGCGACCGGCTTGCACACGTAGCTGTTCACGCCCAGCTCGTAGCTGCGATTGACGTCGTCCTCGGTGTCCGAGGAGGTCAAGATGACGACCGGCAGGCTGCGCAGCCCGGCGGTTTGCCGGATGTGCCTCAACACGCCGAAGCCGTCGACCTTGGGCAGCTTCAGGTCCAGCAAGACGATCAGCGGTCGCGAACCAGGGGCGTCGATGCCGGGCGACACCAGGCGCTCGATGGCCTCGGCGCCATCCCGCGCCACCACGATGGGCAGGCGCAGCCCGGCGCTCTTCAAGGCCATGACGGCCAGCTCCTCGTCATCGGCGTTGTCCTCGACCAGCAGGACGAAGCCGTTTCTATTTCCAGTGTTACTCAGGGGCACGCGCTTCTCCCGCCGCAGGTGGAACGGTGAACAGGAAGGTCGCTCCCTGACCGGGGGCGCTCTCGGCCCAGATACGACCGCCGTGGCGGTGCACGATGCGCTGGACGGTGGCCAGGCCGATGCCCGTGCCCTCGAACTCGCTGGCCGCGTGCAGCCGCTGGAAGGGACCGAACAACTTGTCGGCGTAGGCCATGTCGAAGCCCGCGCCGTTGTCCCGCACGTAATAGACCGTCTGCGAATCAGTCTCCTTGCTGGCGATCTCCAGCCGGGCATCTGGCCGCTTGGCCGTGAACTTCCAGGCGTTACCGATCAGGTTCTCCAGCATCGACTCCATCAGCGCCGGATCCGCGCTGACCTCGATCCCCGACTGGATCTTCGCCTCGATCTCCCGGTTGGGCTCGGCCTCGCGGAAGCGGGCCAGGATCCGATGGGCCAGCGCGTCCAGCCGCACCGGCCGCGTCTCGATGGGTTTCCGGCTGACGCGCGACAGGGCCAGCAGGCCGTCCACCAGCTCGCCCATGCGCAGCGCGCCGCTGCGCACGCGCGACAGGAAGTGACGGCCCCGCTCGTCCAGCACGTTGCTGTACTCCTCCAGCAGGATCTGGCTGAACCCCGCCATGCTGCGCAGGGGCTGGCGCAGATCGTGGGAGACCGAATAGGCGAACGTCTGCATCTCCTGATTCAGGCGCTGCAGCTCGGCGGTCTGGATCGACAGCTCCTCGTTCTTGCGCGACAGCTCCTCCAGCAGCACCTTCCGCGCCTCGGCGATGCGGCGGGCAGAGTCGGTCTCGGCGTCCTTCCGCAGCAGCTGATCGCGGACCCGCCGGTGGGCGTCCTCGAACTGCTTGCGGCGAAGCTGGGCGCGCAGCCGCGCCCGCAACAGCTGAAAGTCTTCGCCCTTGGTGACGAAGTCGTCAGCGCCGGCGTTGATGGCGTCGACCATCGCCTCCTGCTCCGTCACCGGGGTCAGCAAGATGATGGGCGTCCTCTGCAGGCGCGGCGACTGCTTCATGCGACGGCACGCTTCGATCCCCGACAGACCGGGCATCTTCAAGTCCAGCAACACGCAGTCGACGTCCTCCACCGCCAGCAGCTCCAGCGCCTCCTCGCCCGAGTGCGCCTTCACGATCTCGTAGCCGTCCTGTTGCAGCTGGTCGGCCAGCTCTTCCAGATAGGTGTCGCTGTCGTCCACCACCAGGATGCGCTTCGGCCCCAGCAGGCTGCTGCCGGCGCTGCGGGCCCGGGACTGCTCGGCCGCGCGCAGGGTCGCCGACAGACGGGCCAGCACCACCACCGGGCCGTCCGTCTTGCGCACGTACGCGTCCGCCCCGGCATCCAGCGCCGCCACCTCGCTGGCCGCCCCCTCCGAGGCGGTCATCAACAGACAGGGCGTGGCCGACAGGGCCGGATCCAGGCGAATGCGCCGCAACACCGACTCGCCCTTCAGATCGGGCATCACACCATCGATGATGATCGCCTGCGGACGCAGGTCGGCCGCGCGCCGCAGCCCGTCCTCACCCGAGGACGCGGTGGCGACCTGATAGCCCACGTCACGCAGCAGCGCCGACAGCGCCTCCCGGAACGTGGCGCTGTCGTCGATGACGAGCACGGTCAATTCGTGATTGGCGGCGCCCTCACGCCGCCGGAGCAGCGTCGTCGCCCGCGCCACCACGTAAGCTGCCTCGTACGGCTTGCCGACGTATTCGTCCGCGCCGCGGGTCAAACCGCGAATGCGATCCTTCACCTCGGACTCGGATGACAGCAGGATCACCGGCACCTGGGCGGTGACGTCGTCGCCGCGCAGCGCGGCCAGCACGTCCACCCCATTCGCGTCGGGCAGCAGGACATCCAGGATCACGACGTCGGGAAGGTGGCGGGCGATGGCGGATCTCGCCTCGGCGGCGGTCGCGCACTCCACGGTGTCGAAGTCCGCCGCGCGAAACGCATCGCGCAGGTTCATGCGAACCGTCAAGCTGTCGTCGACAATCAGGACCTGATACGTCATTCCCTGTTACGTTCCGCGGCGACCGGTCGAGGCGTCCCGGGCTGGTGATCCCGGTCCGTTCGAGATCCACCCGCGCTGTCCCGCGTGTGCTCCCCCCCAGCCCCCTGCCTCGCGTCCCGGAAATCCTTTTCCAGGTGCCAGTTTATGACTTTGTTTTCCGGCATGTCTACAGTTTTGGCGACAACTGGATCCGCCGCGCCTCGTTTTGAACGGCGCGCGGCGGCCGCTGGCCCGGACGGGGCAACGAATGAACCGGTGCCGCGCGGCGGTTGACCACATGCCCCCACGATGTGCTCCCGGCGGCGGCGGCAATGGGCCGCCGCGGACGGAAGATCGCAGCGGGCGTCACGCCAACGGCGGCTCGAACCGGCCGAAAACGACCGCGCACTGATCGCGTCACCGCCGTCATCGCGTCATCCCCTTCGTGGTCCTTGCACCGCACCCGAGCCGGCAGCAGGGGTTCGGGCGCAGAACGTCCCCGCGACGACAGATGTTTCGGTATCGCCACGCACATCCGCGACGCGAGGTTCGGCCCAAAGGCGTGGGCCGTGGAAATCGCACGCCGGCCGGCCCCACCTGGTCGCGTGTCGCCGACTCCCTTTGCGACTGCGTGGCGCGGGGATGCTTAGGTTGTAGGCCTCGGGCCGACGAGCTCGCTTGCCTGATCTTTGAAGTTGGGCGACGATCGCCGCGCCGGCCGTGTCGCCCGTGCCGCACAGCAACCCACTCCATGGCTCTTTCTGCGCGCCATACGCCCCCCCTCTCCGTCGACCAGGCGGAGTCACCGCTGGCGATGATCGTGCGCGTGGCTGAGCCGGGGCGGGTCAATGATCAGGGCCGTCATTGCGCGTTCTTCGTGACCGACGTCGCGGAGGTGATGCGCCCGTTGCCCATCGAGAGGATGGCGAACATGCCCCGCTTCGTGCTGGGTCTTTCGATCATTCGCGGTCAGCCCACGCCGATCATCGATGCGGCCACGCTGCTGGGCCAGGGCGCCGATGACGCGCGGAGCGACGGCAGGCACAGCGGCGATGTCAGCGGCGCTGGGGACCAGGACGGCGGGGCAACGGCCACACGATTCGTGGTGATGCGGGTGGGCGAACGTCGGGTCGCCTTGGCCGTCGCAGCGGTGCTGGGGGTGCGTCCGGTCGCTCGCCAGTCCTTGCGCGCGCTGCCACCGCTGTTGCGTCACGCCGGTGACCATGCGGTGGCGGCCATTGGGGCCCTCGACAATCAGCTGCTCACGGTGCTGGCGGGCGGCTACCTGGTGCCACCGGCGTTCTGGGATGCGCTGCCCACCCAGGAGCCGGCGTGATGAATCCTTCTGGCGCGCGCGCCCGCGCCGAGGTGACGCCCGAGGCGGTCGAGCGGCTGCGGGCCACCGTCGCGAAGCGCCTGGGGCTACACTTCGACGACGGAAAGTCGGCGTTTCTGGGCGAGGTGTTGCAGCGACGCCTGGATCATTCGGGACGGCGGCTGGACGATTACCTGCTGCGTCTGGAGGCCCGCGACCCGCCCGCGGACGAGCTGCGTCTGCTGGCCCAGGAGCTGACGGTGACCGAGACGTACTTCTTCCGAAGCGCCGAGCAGCTGCGGGTGCTGACGGAGGTGGCGTTGCCGGCGCGCGCCCGGGCGCGCCCGGGGCGACTGCGGGTGCTGTCGGCCGGGTGCGCCTCGGGCGAGGAGCCGTACTCCATGGCGATCCTGCTGTACGGGCAGGCTGACCCCTGTCCCTGGGACGTCGACCTGCAAGCGATCGACATCAATCGCGCGATGCTGAACCGCGCCGAGCAGGGCCTTTACTCGCGCTGGGCGTTGCGGGAGACGCCGGCCGAGGTCCAGGCGCGCTGTTTTCGGCCGCAGGGCCGCGACTTCCTGCTGGATGAACGCTTCCGGGCCCTGGTGACATTCAGCGAACGCAACCTGACCAGCGACGATCCGGCGTTCTGGCTCCCCGATGCCTTCGACGTGGTGTTCTGTCGCAACGTCCTGATGTACTTCTCCGCCGACGTCGCCGCCGCGGTGGTGGCGCGCCTGGCGCGCAGCCTGGCGCCAGGTGGCTTCCTGTTCCTGGGATACGCCGAGACCTTGCGCGGGCTGTCGCACGATTTTCATCTGCTGCACACGCACGACGCCTTCTATTATCAGCGCCGGCAGCCCTGGGAGTGTGCCGCCGCGCCGGCCGGCGCCGTGGCGCCCCCAGCTTTCCCCTCGAGCCGTGACGGACGCGGCGACGGCGCTGATGTCGCCTGGGCCACAGGAGACGCCGCCGGCGCGCCCGAGCGCTGGACGGGGGAGAGCGCGCCCAGGGTGGGGGAATCGTGGGTGGAGACCATTCGCCAGGCCGCGCACAGGGTGGCGTCGCTGACCGAACACCCCGAGGTGAGCACGCCTGACCTGCCCGCCCGGACACCCCGGACGTGGGATTTGACCGGCGCGCTCGAGCTGATGCGACAGGAGAAGTTCGCTGACGCCCTGGCGGTCATGAAGGCGCTGCCGCCCGAGGCTGCGCACGATCCGGACGCGCTGCTGCTGCGGGCGGTGCTGCTGACCCAGGGCGGTGATCTGGTGGCGGCCCAGGCGCTGTGCGCCGACCTCCTGCGCCTGGACGAGATGAGCGCCGGCGCCCACTACCTGATGGCGCTGTGCCGCGAGGGGAACGGCGATCGGGAGGGCGCCGTTGACCAGGACAAGACCGCCGCCTATCTCGACCCGCTGTTCGCGATGCCACGCCTGCACCTGGGCCTGCTGGCGCGACGAACCGGCGACCAGGCGACAGCGCGGCGGGAGCTGGCGGAGGCGCTGAGGCTGCTGCAAGGCGAGGAGGCGGCGCGCCTGCTGCTGTTCGGGGGGGGCTTCAGCCGCGACGCCTTGCTGGCGCTGTGCCGCGGAGAGCTGGCCGCCAGCGGAGGTGCGTCGTGAGCGACCGCGAGGGGTCGGCGCGCGCCGCCCAGCTGCGGCGCGAGTTCGACCGCGCCTTTGCCGAGCCGCCACGCGCCGAAGCGCTCGAGGCGCCGGTGGCGCTGCTGGCGCTCCGCGCCGGCACCGACAGTTGCGTGGTTCGGCTGTCCGACATGCAGGGCCTGCTGGCGCGGCCCACCATCGTGCCCCTGCCCGGTCCCCTGCCCGAGCTGCTGGGGCTGGCCGGGGTGCGCGGCGCGCTGATCCCCGTGTTCAGCCTGGCGGCGTTGCGGGGCCACCCAGCCGGCGACGCGGCCCCGCCCTGGATCATGCTGGTCGAGGCCGACGGGCCGGTGGGGCTGGCCTTCGAAGAGATGCTCGGGTACGTCACGCTGGATCACAGCGAGGTCGCGGCCCTCCCGCGCGGGCGGGGCGCGACCGAGACGCAAGCCGCGCGCGTGGGGGACGCCCTGCGGCCACTGATCGACGTGTCCTCGCTGGTGGCGGAGTTGAAGCGGCGAGCGGCGCAGGCCGGCGCGCTCAGACAGGAGTGATACATGTGGACGTTCGGAAGAAGGATCGCGATCGGGTTCGCCTTGGCGCTGGCGCTGTTGCTGATGATTGGCGGCGTCGCCTATCGCAGCATCACCTCGCTGACCGAGACCAGCTACTGGGTGGCCCATACGCACGAGGTCGTCGAGCGGACCACCGCCGTGATGACGTCCATCAAGGACGTCGAGACAGGGGCGCGCGGGTTCGTCATCACGGGTGACGAAGGGTTCCTGGAGCCGCTGCGCACCGGAATCCAGGCCCTGCCGGAGGCCTTGCGCGTTCTGCGCGCGATGACGGCCGACAACCCTGCTCAACAGCGGCGGCTGAGCGAGCTGGAGCCCCTGGTCCATCAGAAGGTCGAGGAGATGCAGCACTTCGTCGAGGTGCGGCGCAGCGCCGGCGCCGAGGCCGCGCAGAAGCTGGTGTCCACCGGCGAAGGCAAGCGCACCATGGACGGCATCCGGCGGCTGCTGGACGAGATGCAGGCCGCGGAACACGAGCTGCTGGGCCTCCGCGCCGCGGAGGTCGAGTCGACGTCCGCCCGCGCACGCGCGACCATCTCGGCAGGCACGTTGATCTGCCTGTTGCTGGTGACGATCGCGGGCTACGTCATCGTCCGGGCGCTGTCGCGGCAGATCGGCTCGGCCGTGCAACACATGCAGAGCTCGTCGGCCGAGCTGCTGGCCGCCGCCAACCAGCAGGTCTCTGGCGCCAAGGAGCAGGCCACCGCCATGAGCGAGATCACCACCACCATCAGCGAACTGCTGGCGACGTCGCGCCAGATCGCGGAGAGCGCGCAGCGGGTGGCCCGCGTGTCCAGCGACACCAGCACCGCGGCACGCGCCGGCGACGACACGGTGACGCGCACGCAGGATTCCCTGGCCGCCATCAAGCGCCAGGTCGACAGCATCGTCAGCTCGCTGTTCGAGCTGGGGAAGAAGTCCCAGCAGATCGGCGGCATCCTGGAGATCATCAACGAACTGGCCGAGCAGACCAACATCCTGGCCATCAACGCCACCATCGAGGCAGCGGGGGCCGGCGACGCCGGGCGGCGCTTCGCGGTGGTGGCCGACGAGATCCGCAAGCTGGCGGACCGGGTCAGCGGTTCGACGAAGGACATCCGCACCCTGGTGGACGATGTACGCGCCGCCGTGAACGCCACCGTGATGGCCACCGAGAGCGGCTCGAAGGCGGTGGACGCGGGGGCCCGCCAGTTTGGCGACGTGGCCTCGTCGTTCAAGCGGATCGTGACCATGGTGGTGACGAACACCGAGGCCGCGAAGGAGATCGAGCTCAGCACGAAGCAGCAGGCCTCGGCGGTCGAGCAGGTGAACCTGGCCATCGCCAGCGTCGCGCAGGCCGCGATGGAGACGGAGGCCAGCTCGGCCCAGACCGCGCAAACGTCGTCGCAGCTGACCGGTCTGTCCCGAGAGCTGGCGCGCATGATCCAGCCGCAGGCCAGCGCCTGATCCGCGGCAGCGAGGCAACCCAGTGCACTAGACGGGAGGGCGCGCGACGGTGGCCAAGGATCCTTACCAATACTTCCGCATCGAGGCCCGGGAGCTGCTGGAGAGCATGGGCCGGGGTGTGCTGCAGCTGGAGCAGGCGGCCACCCCCGAGCTGGCGGCGAACCTGTTGCGGTTCGCCCACACCCTGAAAGGCGCCGCCCGCGTGGTACGGCAGAACGGCATCGCCGACGACGCCCACGCCATAGAGGACGCGCTGGGTCCCCTGCGCGAGCGGGGGGCCACGCTGGGGCCCGACCGCGTCGACACCGTCCTGAAGCGGCTGGATTCGATCGCGGCCCGCGTGCGGGCCCTGGATCTTCCGTCCGGGGAGTCGTCCGCGCCGGCCAGCCGGCCCACGCCCGCGCCCGCGGCGGCCCCCGCCGCCGCTGATGGTCCCGTCCCCGAGGAGCTGGCGTTGCGCACGGTGCGCGCGGACGTGGCGGAGATGGACGCGCTGGTCGACGGGGTGGCCGAGACGGCGGTTCACCTGCGCGGCCTGCGCCGCATCGAGCCCACCGCGGCGCGATTGAAGCGACTGACCGAGAAGCTGGCGCAGCGAACCGGTCAGGACGGCGATCAGGCCTCTTCGCTGCGGGCGATGGCCGCCGAAGCGCGCGCCCTGGCCGCCAGCCTGGAAGCAACGCTGTCGTCGGGACTGGATCGGGCGGAGCGCCAGACCCGGCAGGTACGAGACACCGCCGAGCGCCTGCGGCTGTTCCCCGTCCAGACGGTGGCGGCCTCGCTGGAGCGTGCCGCCCGCGACGTCGCCCATGGGCAGGGCAAGCAGGTCTCGTTCGCCACCACCGGGGGAGACGTGCGGGTCGACGCCGACGTGCTGGCCATCGTCCAGGGGGCGCTGGTGCAGATGGTCCGCAACGCCGTCGCCCACGGCATCGAGAGCGGAGAAGAGCGCCGTCGTGCCGGAAAGCCAGCCGTGGGCCGCGTCGAGCTGGAGGTGGTCCGCCGCGGTGGTCGGGTGGCGTTTGTCTGCCGCGATGACGGACGCGGTCTGGATCTGGCGGCCGTGCGGCGCGCCGCCGAGCAGCGCGGCGCGCTGGCGCCTGGCACCCCGGCGTCGCCGGAGGCGTTGATCGCGCTGCTGTTCAAGGGGGGGCTGTCGACGGCGACGACGCTGACGGAGCACGCGGGACGGGGCATCGGCCTGGACATCGTGCGGGAGGCGGCGGAGCGTCTGGGCGGCGAGGCGCACGCGCGCAGCGACGGCGGCGGGACGGAGCTGGAGCTGGTGGTGCCCATCTCTCGCGCGGCGCTGGACGTGCTGTTGATCGACGTGGGCGGGATGATCGCGGCGATCCCGTTCCAGGCGGTCCGTCACACGACGCGCCTGCGCGCCGGCGAGGTCGCCCCCACGGCCACCGGCGACGTCATGGCCTACCAGGGCCGCCCCATCCCCTTCATGCCGCTGGCCGCTCCCCTCGGTCGCGCTGCCGCCGGCCTGGCGACCGGCTCCCGGATGACGGTGATCGTGGCCGCCGGTGACGACCTGGCGGCGCTGGGGGTCGATCGCCTGCTGGCCGTCGGCAACGTGGTGGTGCGCGCCCTGCCCCGTCTGGCGCCCGCGAACCCCCTGATCGCGGGGGCGGCCCTGGACGACGACGGCACGCCCCGGTTGGTGCTGGATCCCCAGGGGCTGGTGGCGGCCGCTCGCCAGGGGAGCCACCGTGTCGCGGCGACGGAGAAGCGCGTCCCCCACCTGCTGGTGATCGACGACTCCCTGACCACACGCATGCTCGAGCAGAGCATCCTCGAGTCGGCCGGCTACCGAGTCGACACCGCCACCTCGGCCGAGGAGGGCCTGGAGAAGGCCCGGAGGGGCGATTACCAGCTGTTCCTGGTGGACGTCGAGATGCCGGGCATGGACGGCTTCACCTTCGTCGAGACCACCCGGGCCGATGCGGCGCTGCGGACCGTGCCGGCCATCCTGGTGACGTCGCGCAACGATCCCGGGGATCGGCAGCGCGGCCTGGACGTGGGCGCCAGCGACTACGTGGTAAAGGGTGAGTTCGATCAGGTGCGGCTGTTGACGACGATCCGAAAGCTGGTGGCCTGATGGGGGCGGCGCCTCCCGGGCCGCGCCGTACCCGGGTGCTGGTGATCGAGGACTCGCTGACCGTCCGCCAGCGGCTGATCGAGGTGCTGTCATCCGACCCCGAGGTCGAGGTGGTGGGCGAGGCGGAGGACGGCAAACGCGGCATCGAGCTGTGCCTGGCGCTGCGGCCCGACGTCATCACCCTGGACATGATGCTGCCCGTGATGACCGGGCTGGCCGCCACCGAGTACATCATGGCCCACTGCCCGACGCCCATCCTGGTGGTGTCGTCGTCCACCAACCGCGGCGAGCTGTTCCGCACCTACGAGGCGCTGTCCGCGGGCGCCGTCGACGTGCTGGAGAAGCCGCGCGGCGACGAGCCGGCCGGGACCTGGGAGGCGCACTTCCTGGCCCACGTGAAGCTGGTGGCGCGCATTCGCGTGATCACCCACCTGCGCGGCCGGCACCAGACGGGCGAGGCGCCGCTGGCCCCGGTCCCGGCGGCGGGCGCGGCGCGGGAATGCACCACCGTGGCGCTGGGTGCCTCCACCGGCGGCCCCGGGGCCCTGGTGGAGGTGTTGCGGCATCTGCCCAGAGATTTTGAGCTGCCGATCCTGCTGGTGCTGCACATCGGTGAACCGTTCGGAATGGCGTTCGCCGACTGGCTGGACGGCCAGACGCAGCGGCCCGTCGCCTTCGCACGGGACGGCGAACCGCTGTCGGACGCCAGGGGGCGCGTGGTGATGGCACCACCGGGCCGGCACCTGGTGGTGCGCGGCGGGCATCTACACCTGACCCTGGACCCCGAGCGGCACTCCTGCCGGCCCTCGGTCGACGTGCTGTTCGAGTCGGTGGCGCGGGAGATCGGCGCCGGGGCGGCCGCCTGTCTGCTGACGGGCATGGGCCGCGATGGCGCCGCGGGCCTGCTGGACATCCGCCGCGCCGGCGGCTTGACCATCGCGCAGGACGAGGCGACCTGCGTGGTGTGGGGCATGCCGCGCGAGGCGGTGTTGCTGGACGCCGCGGAGCGCGTCCTGCCCCTGCAGCAGATCGCGCCGCTGCTGGCCGAGCTGGGCCCGCGCCGCTAGCGTGGCGGGGCGGGGCGCGGGAACAGCAGCCCGGGCAGATCGTGTCGTCCCCAGGCGAAGATGACGGCCACCGTGGGCATGAACCAGATCAGGTGGTTGCCATGCATCTCGCGGTAACTGACCTCGATCGCGATCAGCAGCAGCGTCAGGAAGGCCATCAGGTGGCGCGCCTCGATGGCGCGACGGAACCCCAGCACGACCGCCAGGGCCACCGCGCCGGCCTGAAACACGGAGAACAGGTAGTGCAGCTCGACGGGGGTGACGCTGTACAGGCTGGTCGAGTCGTAGGCCTTGAACCCGTGAAACAGGAACACGTTGCGGATCAACGCTGGCGCGTTCCACAGCAGGAACGGCACGAAGGGCAGCATGCCCAGCGCCCCGCCGATGATCAGCCGCGGCGGGATGCGACGCCGCAGGAACAGGACGATCAGGAACGCCCCCGGCGCAAACCGGGCCGAGAAGGACAGCCCCGCCACCAGACCAGCCAGCAGCCACTGCTTGCGCGCCACGAACGCCACTGACAGCAGGACCATGAAGATGGGAAAGATGTCCTGCGCGCCCTGGTTGAAGGTCTCGTGGTACAGGCGCTCGGGCAGGAACGTCATGGCGCAGGCCAGCAGGGCCGCCGACACCCGCTCGCCCAGGGGTCGCGGGCGCGCGCCCGAGGCCAGGGGCGTCCATCCCGCCAGGTACGCCACCACCACGCCGGTGGCGACGCAGTAGATGATGTTCGTGATCTTCAGACCCAGGCCGTTGGTCAGGAACCCCGCCAGCGCATACGCGAAGATCATGGTGGGGCCGTACTTGTAGCCGAAGTACGCCGGATCGTTGCCGATGGGCGCCACGCTGCGCACGAAGGGGTTCGTGTGCTCGACGAACAGGTACTTGGCGGCGTTCTCCGTCGTCCAGCCCAGGTCGTTCATTCCGGCGTGGAAGCCGCCCCGGATGATGGGCACCGCCCTGGCGACCTCCCAGATCAGCAGCGCGGCGGCCAGCCCCCCCTCGATCGTCAGCACGAACCGGGGCGGCTCCCGCAGCGGCGTGCCGCGTCCGAAGCCCAGCGCCACGATCATCAGCACCAGCACCTCGAAGCAGGCCAGCTTCACGAAGGGCTGGTTCCAGTCGTAGCGATGGAACAGCAGGAAGATCAGATGGTACGCCGCCAGGATCAGCAGCGACGAGACGAGAAAACCGAGCTCGCGCAGGCCGACCGGTTCCGAAGGACGCCGGGGAGACGATTCCATGTGGGCGGGGCAATCTACCGCAGAGGCCGTCCGCCAGACCAGCCTCAGCCGCCCGGGCCTGCCTGCAGGTTCAGCCAGTCGGCATGCGCGTTGTCGATGGTCAGGGCCGGCGGGGCGATGTCGGCGGTCAGCAGCAGGTCCCGCAGCCCCTGGAGCGGCACCGAGAAGGGCACGGCTGCCTGGCCGGTGGCGAGGCGCGGGCTCTGGAACAGGACCTTCTTTCCGTCGATGGTCGTCACCTTGAAGACCAGGGTGGTGGCGTGGCCGGCGGCGTCGTCGTCGACCCCCACCAGCCCGCTCAGCCGCTGCGCGGAGGGCGGAACGCGGATCTCGATGCGCGAGGGGGCGTGGGTGGCCAGGCCCGCGGCGAAGGTCTGTCCCGCCACGCGCAGCGGCCCGCCGCTGAAGGCGTGGCCCGCCACCAGGCGAAACGCCCCCTGCGCGTAACGGGCCACCTCGACGTTGCCGAGGGCCAGCGGCGGCGCGGTGGAACGTAGCAGCCACCAGGTCTCGGCGCGCTTGACGACCTCGACCGGCCCCACCTTCTCGGCGACCTTCTGGGGGACGTCGGCCCCGCCCCGCGCCACGAACCAGCGGTATTCGCCCAGCCAGGGCGCGCCCAGCGGACGCTGGATGGGCAGCTGGAAATAGTGGCCCGAGTCGTTCTCCAGAAAGCCCGCGTTGGCAGCCGTCACCCAGGCCGGGGTCTGGGTCATCATGCCGCCGAACGCGTCGCTGGAGGTGTCCGTCTCCCCCACCAACGGCCGCACGTCCGCGTAGGCGGGGATCGTCTTGATGATGTCGGTCAGGCCGCGCATCTCGCGGTTGAAGATCTGCAGGCGCGCCCCCAGGAACAGCAGGGCGCCGACCACCACCGCCGTGGTGACGGCGCGCATGGCGGTCAGGCGCCGGCCCGTGACGCCGGGGCGGAAGGCCGCCAGGGCGAACATGTGCACGAACACCAGCATGCGCATGCCCACCAGCCATGTGCCGGTCACCGATTCGGGCAGCAGGAAGAACAGCGCCAGCGCCACCAGCAGCGGCACCAGCCGGGCCCGCGTCCCCGCCAGCGCGGGCCGGCTGACCAACGCCATCAGCACCAGGAAGGCCACCCCGCCCAGGACGGGGTAATAGCTGGGCCACGACGCCATCTCGCCCGACAGCAAGGAGACCAGCCGATCGTTGTCGGGAGGCCAGTGCTCGAAGCGGGCCAATCCCGGCACGTTGGCCTTGCGCTGCCAGGCCACGCTGATGGCGGCGGCGGGCAGCCAGTGCGCGCCCACGGTCAGCAGCACGCGCCACGAGCGGGTGCGGGGCAGGCCCAGCAGCCAATCGATGCCCGTGGTCAGCATGGCCACCCCGAACGCGATGCCGTGGCCGAAGTAGGTCGCCAGCGCCCACACCGCCGCCACGGCCGCCGCCTGCGTGGTGGGCCGCTCGACCAATCGCCGGTAGGCGATCAGATAGCCGAACATCAGCGGCATCACGAACACGAACGACAGGAAGCCCCACAGATAGCCGAACCCGAAGGTCAGCGGGAAACCGAACAGGCCCCACCACGGCTCGCCGCCCAGCGCGCGCAGCCACCGGATCATCATCCAGGGGGTGCCCAGGGCGGCGATGGACAGCACCACCTTCACCGCCATCAGCGGACCGAACAGCTTGGCGAAGGGCAGCGCCACCAGGTACGTCGCGAAGTACGGCGTCAGGAACTGCCGCTGATAGAACGCCGCATACCCGGTGCGGCTGTCGCCGTAGTCCAGCAGGATGCGCAGGATGTTCGCGTGCTGGGGCAGGTCGATGCCCGCGGGATAGCGAAACAGCCAGATGGTCGACAGCGCCAGGAGGCCGCAGGCGACGAACACCCGGTCGAGCGCCCTATTTCCCAGGGACAGGAATCGCGACGCCGACGACACCCGAGGGTTCCCCTCGTGACGACGGAGCCCGATGCGCATGAGGCGGGGGATATTACACGACGGCGCGCCGCCGACTGACCCCGCGTCCGGGGCCGGTCCTGGCCCGATACCGGCCTGAGGGCCGCGGCGGGCCAGGACGGCGGTGATACGGCGCCGGCGCGGCGACGCCCGGTGCGCGAGGCCCGCCAGCGGCGGTCACGAACAGCCGCCGGTGACGTCGACCGCGCTCGCGGTCAGCGTCGCGGCGGATGCTCCGGCGGTGTCACCGGACGAGAAGGTCAGCGTGACGTCCGCGGTGGCGCTGGACGGCGCGCTGTCCCCGAACGTGACGCTGCCACTGCCCCCGTCGGCACGGATGGCGTTCGAAGGGGGGAAGCGGGTGAGACAGGATTCGGAGAGGGGCATCGTGAACGCGAACTCGACGCCCCAGTTCGGGGGCAGGGCCAAAGGTAAGGCCGACGTGCTGCCCGGCTGGACGAGGACCAGCACGACGCACTCGCCGCGCGCGCCGTCCCGCTTCGCGATCACCACGCGGTCCAACCCGCCGATGAAGCGGCAGCCCGCGTAGGTGCCACCGTCGGCTCCGCCGCCGCCACCGCCACCGTTGCCGCCGCCCGTGCCTCCACCGGCGCCGCCCTCCGCGCCTCCCCGGCCTTGTCCCCCCTCGCCTCCGCTCTGCCCGCTGCCGGCGCTGCCTCCCGCGCCGCCTCGTCCGCCGTGGCCGCCGCCGCCTCCCCCCTGCCCGGCCAATCCTAACGCGCCGCCGGGGCCCGACTGGCCACCGCCGCCCGCGGCCTCGCTGCCGCCCGCCATTCCCCCAAGACCGGGGCGTCCCCCGGCAGCGCCCCCTGCCCCGCCCGCTCCGGCGCGCCCGGCGCCGCCCCCTCGACCGCCGGCCGCGCCGCCACCGCCGCCACCGCCGGTCCCGCCTCCCGGCGTGCCGCCGGCACCGCTGCTGCTGCAAGCGGCCGCACCCAGCAGGACCGCCACGCCGGCGATCACGAAGGCGCTCCGAAGCTCGTTCGAGAGACGAAGACGGCAGGGCTGACTCATGGGCGCATTCTCGCCCAGACGGCCCTGCGGATCTCCTTCCATTTCAAATGCGGTGGAAAGCTCGTCGTGCGCCGCTGTTTCGCGCACCCCCGACCAAATGAGGGCGAGTTTTTACGGCCTGTTCATGCGCCGGATACAACTGCCGCCGTACCGTGGAGTCACATTCGGCGCTGGAAAGAGCGGGGTGCAGACCGAGGACGACGGTGGGGCGAGCGTCAGAAAGCACGGTGAACGGCACGAACGAGAGTGAGGGAGGGCGCGGCGGACCGGGTGGGCGCCGCGCCCCCCGCAAACGAACAGCAACTGACGGGAGGGGACCGGCGTGGACCGCCTGCCGCGTGACGACACGCGGTCGCGCGCGTCGCGACCGGAGAAAGGGCTGACACCCAACCCGAGACGTCAGCGCCGCCAGCGCACCGCTCGGGTCTTCTCGAGGGACGCGGGCGCAGGGGCGCTCCTCCCAGCACCGCTTCCTACGCGCGGTGTGACCGCCGCCCGCTTCACGGGGCTCCGCCGGAGGCGCGCCCGCCGCCCGAGCCCTTCAACCAGCGACACGACACGACAGGAGAGCCAATGCAGATACACAGTTCCAGGTCCCCGTTCCGGATGGTGAGGTTTGGTTGGGCGTTCGTCATGTCTGCGCTGGGCGCCATGGTGCTGTCGGCGGTGGCGCACGCGGAGCCCGCCACCACCACCGGCCAGGCGGTGACGGACACCGAGGTCACCGTGGGCCAGTTGCACAGCGCCACCGGCACCATGGCCATCAGCGAGACCGGCTCGATTCAAGCCGAGCGGTTGGCCATCGACCAGATCAACGCGTCGGGCGGCATCCTGGGACGGAAGATCAAGATCATCCAGGAGGACGGGGCCAGCGACTGGCCCACCTTCGCCGAGAAATCGAAGAAGCTGCTGACCAGCGACCACGTGGCGGCGGTGTTCGGCTGCTGGACGTCGGCCTCGCGCAAGGCGGTCCTTCCGGTGTTCGAGAAGGAGAACGGCCTGCTGTACTACCCGACGTTCTACGAGGGCCTGGAGCAGTCGAAGAACGTCTTTTATACGGGCCAGGAGGCCACCCAGCAGATCCTGGCCGGCCTGGACTGGATCGCCAAGGAGAAGAAGGCGAAGACCTTCTTCCTCATCGGCTCGGACTACATCTGGCCGCGCACGTCCAACAAGATCGCGCGCAAGCACATCGAGAACGTGCTGCACGGGACGGTGGTGGGCGAGGAGTACTATCCCCTGGGCCACACCCAGTTCGGCTCGCTGATCAACAAGATCAAGCTGAAGAAGCCGGACGTCGTCTACGCCATCGTCGTCGGCGGCAGCAACGTCTCGTTCTACAAGCAGCTGAAGGCGGCCGGCGTCACCGCGGACAAGCAGAACCTGCTGACCATCTCGGTGACCGAGGACGAGATGCTGGGCATCGGCGGGGAGAACGTGGCCGGCTTCTATGCCGCCATGAAGTACTTCCAGAGCCTGGACAACGAGAACAACAAGAAGTTCGTGGCGGCGTTCAAGGCGAAGTACGGACCCAAGTCGGTCATCGGCGACGTGACCCAGGCCGCCTACGAGGGCCCCTGGCTGTGGAAGGCCGCCGTCGAGAAGGCCAAGAGCTTCGACGTGGACAAGGTGGTGGCCGCCTCGCCCGGCATCGAGCTGAAGACGGCGCCCGAGGGCTACGTGAAGATTCACAAGAACCACCACCTGTGGAGCAAGCTGCGCATCGGCCAGGCGCAGGCGGACGGCCAGTTCAAGGTCCTGTACGAGTCGGGCCTGATCGAGCCCAATCCGTTCCCCAAGGGCTATCAGTGAGCAATAGACCGTGACGTTGCCGCGGGCAGAGCAGATCGGTTCAGCGCCGGAGGAATGAACACATGACGTCAGCCTCGGACTTCTTCTCCATCGTGGTCATGCAGGGCTTCAACGGGCTCAGCTCGTTCGCGGTCCTGCTGCTGATGGCGCTGGGACTGGCCATCATCTTCGGCCAGATGGGCGTCATCAACATGGCGCACGGCGAGTTCCTGACCATCGGCGCCTACACCACCTTCCTGCTGTCGCAGCTGTCGGAGAAGTTGCCCTGGTTCCAGAAGTCGTACTTCCTGCTGGCGGTCCTGCTGTCGTTCTTCATCGCCGCCGGTATCGGGCTGCTGGTCGAGCACTTCATGATCAGGCACCTGTACCGGCGGCCGCTGGACACCCTGCTGGCCACCTGGGGCCTCAGCCTGATCATGCAGCAGGGCTTCCGCTCCATCTTCGGCGCCAAGGAGGTCAGCGCCACCCTGCCCGAGTGGCTGATGGGCTCGTTCAAGCCCACGGCCAGCATCGACATCCCCATCAACGGCGTCTTCGTGATGGGGTTGACGCTGGTGCTGACCACGGGCGTCTTCTTCATTCTGCTGAAGACGCGGTGGGGGGTGTGGGTGCGGGCCACCACGCAGAACCGGGTGATGGCCGCCGCGGCCGGCATCAACACCCGCAAGATCGATCGCGGCGCCTTCGCGCTGGGCTGCGGCCTGGCCGGCATCGCTGGCGCCGCGTTCACCACCATCGGCTCGACCGGGCCCACCAGCGGATCGCTGTACATCGTGGACACCTTCCTGGTGGTGGTGTTCGGCGGGGCCGAGAGCCTGGTCGGCACCATCGCCTCGGCGTTCGGCATCGCCCAGACCCAGGCGACCAGCGAGTTCTTCCTGACCGGCTCCACGGCCAAGGTCCTGACGCTGACGGCGATCATCGTCGTCCTGATGTTGCGGCCGCAGGGCCTGTTCACGATTCGTGTTCGGAGGTGACGTTCATATGTCGGAACAAGCAGCAAACACGGCGGCCGATATCCCCGCGCCGCCCACAGAAGAAGGCGGCGTCGCGCAGGTGCTGGACGTGATCAAGGGCAAGGGCCCCGACGTGACGGGCCGGCGGCGCGAGATGCGCAACTTCCTGATCCTGGCCGCCATCCTGCTGGTGGTCTTCCCCCTGACGCTGGGGACATTCCGCTTGAACCTGGTCGGGAAGTACCTGACCTACGCCTTCGTGGCGCTGGGGCTGGTGGTCTGCTGGGGGCGGGCCGGCATCCTCAGCCTGGGCCAGGGCGTCTTCTTCGGCCTGGGCGGCTACTGCATGGCCATGTTCCTGAAGCTGGAGGCGTCGGATCCCATCAGCACGAAGATCCAGTCGACGCCGGGCATCCCCGACTTCATGGACTGGAACCAGCTGACGGCCCTGCCCAAGTTCTGGCTCCCGTTCAAGAGCCTGTTCTTCACCATGGTGGCCATCCCGGCCGTCCCGGCCGTGCTGGCCCTGATCATCGGCACGGCCATGTTCAAGCGCCGCGTGGGCGGCGTGTACTTCGCCATCATCACCCAGGCCATCGCGGCCATCCTGTCGATCCTGATCATCGGCCAGCAGGGCTACACGGGCGGCGTCAACGGCATCACCGACCTGAAGACGCTGCACGGCTGGGACATCCAGAGCGACCACGCCAAGCATATCCTGTACTTCATCAACGCCTTCCTGCTGCTGGGGGCGCTGGTCCTCAGCAAGCGGATGCTGGCCAGCAAGCTGGGCCGCCTGCTGCTGGCCATGCGCGACAAGGAAGAGCGGGTGCGCTTCTCCGGTTACGACGTGGCGAACCTGAAGACCTTCTCGTTCGTCTACGCGGCGGTGCTGGCGGCCGTGGGCGGGGCCATGTTCACCCTGCAGGTCGGCTTCATGTCGCCGTCGTTCGTGGGCATCGTCCCCTCCATCGAGATGGTGATCTCGGCGGCGGTGGGCGGCCGCGACTCGCTGATGGGCGCCGTCTACGGCACCCTGGTCGTCAACTTCGGGAAGACCTTCTTCTCGGAGCGGTTCCCGCAGCTGTGGCTGTTCCTGATCGGCGCGCTGTTCATCGCGGTGGTCATGGTGTTTCCCAACGGCCTGGCCGGCATGCACCTGCGCGACCTCCGGGCGCGCCTGGCGAGGCTGAAGCAGCGGCTGAGCGCGGGAGGGGGCGGCGCGGCCGGCACGCAGGCGGCCGGCCCTGGGCTGTCGCCGGCCGCCCAGGAACGAACTTCTTGAGGCGCGGCCCGCACGGAACAGGAGGATCATGGACGCGAACACGAACTTCATCCTGGCAGCGGAGGGGCTGACGGTGTCGTTCGACGGCTTCAAGGCCGTCGACGATCTGAACATCTACATCGAGAAGGGGGAGGTCCGGGCCGTCATCGGCCCCAACGGCGCCGGCAAGACCACCGTGCTGGATCTCATCTCGGGCCGCACCCGGGCCTCCGCCGGTCGGGTCACCTTCAAGGACCACGAGCTGATCGGCCTGCGCGAGCACGAGATCGTGCGTCTGGGCGTGGGCCGCAAGTTCCAGACCCCCAGCGTGTACGAGTCGCTGACGGTGGAAGAGAACCTGGTGATGTCGTACCCGCGGGGGCGCACGGTCTTCGGCGCGTGGCTGTTCAAGCAGGGCAAGGAGGTGCTGGACAAGGTCAACGAGACCGCCGAGAGCATCCACCTGCACGACAAGCTGCAGGACCGCGCCGAGACGCTGAGCCACGGCGAGAAGCAGTGGCTGGAGATCGGCATGCTGCTGATCCAGGACCCCGAGCTGATGATGCTCGACGAGCCGGTGGCGGGCATGAGCGTCGCCGAGCGGGAGCGCACCGCCGAGCTGATCAACCGCATCTCTCACGGGCGCGCGCTGCTGGTCGTGGAGCACGACATGGAGTTCGTGAAGCGCATCGCCCATCGCGTGACGGTGCTGCACCAGGGGAAGTGGTTGGCGGAGGGAAAGATGGAGACCGTGCAGGCGGATCCCCGGGTGATCGAGGTCTATCTGGGCCACTAGGCCCGAAGGGGGAGAGATGCAGATGGAAGTCGCGAACCCGGTGCTGGCGGTGGACCACCTGGCCGTCGGATACGGCCAGAGCCAGGTCATCCCCGGTCTGTCCTTCGCCGCCGGTGAGAACGAGATCGTCGCCATCATGGGGCGGAACGGCATGGGCAAGACCACGCTGTTCAAGGCCCTGATCGGGATCCTGCCGGCGCGGGCCGGCAGCATCGTCCTCGGTGGCACGAACCTGACCGGCACGGAGCCGTTCGAGCGGGTGGCCGACGGGCTGGCCTACGTCCCGCAGGGCCGCATGATCTTTCCCAAGCTCACCGTCGAGGACAACATCCGGGCGGGCCTGCGCTCGCGCAAGGAGGAGGTGCCTGAGGAGCTGTTCGAGTTCTTTCCCGTCCTGAAGGACATGCGGAACCGCCGGGGCGGGAACCTGTCGGGCGGGCAGCAGCAGCAACTGGCCATCGCGCGGGCGCTGGCCAGCCACCCCAAGGTCCTGCTCCTCGACGAGCCGACCGAGGGGATCCAGCCGTCCATCATCAAGGACCTGGCCCGCATGCTGAAGGAGATCCGCGACAAGCGCGGGCTGTCCATCGTGGTGTCGGAGCAGGTGCTGAGCTTTGCGCTGGAGATCGCCGACCGCGTGCTGGTGCTCGATCGCGGCCGCATCACGCTCGAGACCCCGCGCGCCGACGTCGACGCGGATTCAGTGGCCCGGATGCTGTCCATTTGAAAAAGGACCCTGAGAGGGTCCTTTAAATCCCCCGCGAAGGGGTTCGTCGGGCAAAGCCCGCCGACACCCACGCGATCGTTCGCTCATCTGACACAGGAGGAGACCCGCGATGCCGAAGACCCTGTTCAAGGTCGATCTGACGAAGCCGATGTCGAAGCAAGAGATCCCCGGGCACAACCGCTGGCACCCGGACATTCCCGCCGTCGTCTCCGTCAAGCCGGGGGACGTGTTCCGCATCGAGTGCAAGGACTGGACGGACGGCCAGATCAAGAACGACGACGACCCGAGCGACATCAAGGACGTCAAGCTGAGCGTGGTGCACGTGCTGAGCGGCCCCATCCATGTCGAGGGGGTCGAGCCCGGCGACATCCTGGTGGTCGACCTGCTGGACGTGGGCACGCTGCCTGGCGACGAGTGGGGCTTCACGGGCATCTTCGACCGCGGCAACGGCGGCGGGTTTCTGACCGACCACTATCCCAAGGCGGCCAAGGCCATCTGGGATCTGCAGGGCATCTTCGCCAGCTCGCGCCACATCCCGGGCGTGAAGTTCGCCGGCATCCCGCACCCCGGACTGATCGGCTGCGCGCCCTCGCAAGAGCTGCTGAACAAGTGGAACACCCGCGAGAAGGCCCTGGTGGACAGCAACGCAGGCCCCAAGTGGAAGCCGCAGATCCCGCCCCTGGCCGCGCTGCCCAACCCCGAGAACGCCATGCTGGGCCGCCTGAAGGGCGCGGACTTCGATCGGGTCGCCGCCGAAGGGGCCCGCACGGTGCCGCCGCGCGAGCACGGCGGCAACTGCGACATCAAGAACCTCTCGAAAGGCTCGCGGATCTACTTCCCGGTCTATGTCAGCGGCGGAAAGCTCTCCATGGGCGACATTCACTTCTCCCAGGGTGACGGCGAGATCTCGTTCTGCGGCGCCATCGAGATGTCCGGCTACATCGACCTGCACGTCGACATCATCAAGGGTGGCATGGCGAAGTACTCGATGGTCAACCCCATCTTCAAGCCGGGCCCCGTCGAGCCGCGCTACTCCGAGTTCCTGGTGTTCGAGGGGATCTCCGTCGACGAGTTCACCGGCCAGCAGTACTACCTGGACGCGCACGTCTCGTACCGCAACGCCTGCCTGAACGCCGTCAACTACCTGAAGAAGTTCGGCTTCACGGGCGAGCAGGCCTACCTGCTGCTGAGCTGCGCGCCCATCGAAGGCCGCCTGAGCGGTGTGGTGGACATCCCCAACGCCTGCGCCACGCTGGCGCTGCCCACCGCCATCTTCGACAAGAACATCACCCCCACCTAGGCGGCCGCCAAGATGCCCATCTACGAGTACGACTGTCCCGCCTGCGGGCCCTTCAGCGAGGCGCGGCCCATGGCGGCGTCCGCGCTGCCCGCGCCCTGTCCGCGCTGCGCCGGGCAATCGGCGCGCGTGCTGTCGGCGACCGCCATCGGACACGGGGGACGCTCGCGCCGCCTGCGCGCCGAACCGTCGCTGGTCGTGAAACAAAGGCGGCCACCCAAGGTCTCGAAGGTCGATCCGCTGCGGAAGCCCCGCCCTGATCACGGCGGGCGGCCCTGGATGCTGGGACACTAGCGCAGAGAGCGCTGCTGGCCGGCGGCCCCCGGCGGTCGTGCCGGCCAGCGCCGTGGGCGGTTGGCGCGCCGCCCGTTCACCCGTCCGTGCTGACCAGCGCGGCGAACAGGCGGCGCAACGCCGCCGCGGGTTCGTCCGTCACGCCGCCGTGTACCGGCGAGATCTGGATGGCGGTGCTGCGCGGCGAGACCAGCCAGTGAAATCTCTCCGACGGCGACAGCGCCGCGATGGGGCCGGCCGCCGGGTCGCCCGCGCACACGGCGCGCATCGCCGCCAGGTGCGACTCCACCGCCGACAGGTCCAGCGGTCCCCCACCCACCAGCGCCCGCAGGCGCTGCTCGTCGAGCGCGATCTGGCACCCCAGAAAGTCGGCCGCGCGCGAGAACAGCACCACGCCGGTGTTGACGAACTCGGCGCGCTCGATGCGCGGCACGACGCGCACCACCGCGTACTCAAACGCCCGACGCTCGGGCACGCGCCGCCTCCTCCATCAACTGGGGCAACTCCGCTCGCCGCTGGCGCAGCCACTCGGCGTACGCCTCTCGCTGCGCCTCCGGCGTGGGGGCAGCCGGCAGGGGAGCCAGCCAGGCATCCGGCAGCTGCGACGTGACCGCGGCGATCAGGCCGTCCGTCAGCGTCTCGGCCAGGCGCTCGCCCGCCGCCCCCAGCTGGTCGGCCCAGGGCAACAGCACGTGCTGCCGGATCAACGGAAACCGCCGGGCCGGGTTCGCGTCCGCCACGGCGCCGCTCCAGTCGTGCTGCCAGTACAGGGCCGCGCCGTGATCGATCGGCGCCAGCAGGCCCCGCCACCACAGCAGGTTCGGGTTGCGCGCGGTGCGATCGACGTTCGTCGTGAAGCTGTCGAGCGCCACGATGGCGGAGGCGATCGCGCCGCCCGGCCCCGGTCGGGCCGCCGGATCGAAGGTCACGGCGCCGTCCAGGTGGCGCAGCCCCAGGTTCACACCCACGCTGGCGCGCAGGATGTCCTGCACCTCGCTGTCGGGTTCGGTCCGCGCCAGCGCCAGATCCAGCTGCACGGAGGTCAACTCCGGGACGTCCAGTCCCAGCGCGCGGCCCAGCTGGCCGGCAATCAACTCGGCGATCAACACGCGGGCGCCCTGGCCGGCCCCGCGCAGCTTCACCACGTAGGCCTGTCCATCATCCGCCTCGACCAGCGCGGGGACCGAACCACCCTCGCGCAGCGGGGTGATGTAGCGCGCGGCCACCACGTGACGAAAGCTGGGGACGGCACCGGAGGCGGGAGGGGGCATCGACGCCGTCATTCTGCCATGGCCGCGTGCAGCAGGTTACCTGGAGCACCCTCGTGGTACGCCCTGGTAACGGAACGCCGGCGCGTCGCGCGTCGCCTTTGGCATTTTTTGAAACGCCAGGGCTTGCGCGCGATGGCATGGTTCTGGCTGACCGCTGGGCTGCCCGTCTTCTTCACGCCCGAGCGAGGAACCTGATGAAGCTGTTCAGCTGCGCCGCCTGCCAACAAATCGTCCACTTCGAGAACTCGCAATGTACCAATTGCGGCCACGCGCTGGCCTTCTTGCCGGACCGCTCCTTGTTGACGGCGATCGAGCCCGCGAACGACGCCCCCGGAGTCGTGGTGGCGATGGGCCCCGGGGCAGACGGTGCCCGGTACAAGCTGTGCGGCAACCAGATCGACCACGGCGCCTGCAACTGGGCGGTCCCCGAGTCCGACGAGCATCGCTTCTGTCGCGCCTGCCGGCTGAACGACATGATCCCCAACCTGGCTCAGCCCAAGGCCAAGGAGGCCTGGTTGAAGCTGGAGCAGGCGAAGAGGCGGCTGATCTACACGCTGCTCGAGCTGCACCTGCCGGTCGACTCGCGCGCGGAGCACCCCCAGGGGCTGGCCTTTGCCATGAAGGAAGACCAGCCGTCCGAGAAGGTGATGATCGGCCATGACTCCGGTTTGATCACCATCAACATCGCCGAGGCCGATTCGCCCTTCCGCGAGAAGATGCGCCTCGAGCTGGGCGAGACCTACCGCACCCTGCTGGGCCACTTCCGGCACGAGATCGGTCACTACTACTGGGATCGTCTGATCGCCGGCTCGGACCGCCTGGGCGACTTCCGGGCCCTGTTCGGCGACGAGCGCGCGTCTTACGAGGAGGCGCTGCAGCGCCACTACAAGGAGGGGGCGCCCCGGGATTGGCCCACCCGCTTCGTCAGCTCGTACGCGTCGATGCATCCCTGGGAGGACTGGGCGGAGAGCTGGGCTCACTACCTTCACATGGTGGACACGCTGGAGACGGCGCGCACGTTCGGCCTGGCGCTGAAGCCGCAGGTCGCCCCGGGGGCGGCCAAGGCGGCGAAGGAGACGGCCAAGCTGCAGGTCGGGACGCGGCGCCTGGCCTTCGACGACTTCGACGATCTGGCGCGCGCCTGGGTGCCGCTGACGATCGCGCTGAACAGCTTCAACCGCAGCATGGGGCTTCAGGATCTGTATCCGTTCGTACTGGCCGAGCCCGCCCTGAAGAAGATCCGCTTCGTGCACGACGTGATCGAGCGGCTGCACCTGCCCGCCCGACAAGCGGCCTGACCGCGCCGACCGCCGGCGGCCGAGGTCGCTCGCCAGCACATGAGGGAGGCGGATGCGCGCGCCGCCCGCTTTTCGCGTCGCTGCGGCCGTAAGACGGCCCACCGCGCGCGGTGAGTTTGTCGCCGTCCAGCCCGCCTTTGCGTGCGGAGAGGTCGGACCGGCAACGCCCGACCGTGATCGACGCTGCGTCGGACGGGCGGCGCCGCGCGTGCAAATTTATCTGGCGCTTTTGCCAGTCCCGCGCGACACCTTGTTCTTGATTCCCACAGGACGCGGCGAAGGTGTTCCGAAGTAGCCGCTCATCCGTCGATGTCGTCCCGATCCCCACGGCCAATCAAGCCCGCCCCGGAAACCGCCGATCCCCATCGGTCCGGCGGGCGTGGTCGATGTCTCGGTCCCCACGGCCCGTCCCGTGACGCGTGATATATCGCTCGCGAAAATATTCCTATTCAATGTCGCACCGCCACCGCCCATTCGAGGGAGCTCTCGTGAATCATCCAGCACTGCGCACCACTTTCTTCGGTTTCCTGACCCTGGGCCTGGCGACGGGATGTAGCTTCGACAAGAAGTCGTACGATTACATGGGCGCCCCGCCCGACAGCGGCACCGGGATCGTCGTCAACCAGCCCGACGGCGGCAAGCTCCTCTCCGACTCGGCCGTCACCGGCACGGCGCCCGACGTGATGTTCACCCCGGCCGACACGGGCGGCTACGCGCTGGGCGATCCACTGACCAGCGGCAACGCCACCGGAACCGTCGGTGACTCCAACGGCTGCAACACGCTGATCGGAGCGGTCCGTGACTTCAAGGGCAAGAACGAGCAGGGCGGCGATCCGGACTTCGAGGCGTTCGCCGGGCAGGGTCCGACGACCGGCCTGGTGGCGAGCGATCTCGGCTCGGACAAGAAGCCGGTCTACGCGTCCAAGTGCGAGGGCGGCATGATGACGACCGCGGCCTGTCCCTACGGCCAGATGACCACCACCAAGGCGAACTTCGACGAGTGGTACCGCAACACCGACGGCGTCAACAAGCCCTACATCGTCTACTTCCAGTTCGCCTCGAACGGCGGCGTCTCGACGTTCGCCAGCAGTCACTTCTTCCCCCTGGACAACGCCGGCTGGGGCAACTCGGGGACCGGCAACGACAACCTCCAGCACAACTTTGGCTTCACCACCGAGCTGCACACCAGCTTCCAGTACATGGGCGGCGAGCACTTCACCTTCACGGGCGACGACGACCTGTGGGTGTTCATCAACGGCAAGCTGGCCATCGATCTGGGCGGCCTGCACAGCTCGCAGAGCCAGACCATCGACCTGGACAGCGCCGCGGGAAAGCTGGGGATCACGAAGGGGAACAACTACCCGATGGAGCTCTTCCACGCCGAGCGACACACCACGGCTTCGAACTTCCGCGTCGACACCAACTTCGTCTTCACGAACTGCGGCTTCATCATTCCGTGAAGCGAGCTGGCCGAGGCGGCCGGGCCGACCGGCGCGGGCTCACGCCGCGCCGGCCGGACCTGCTGGCGGGGGTCAGAAGATCATGACCTCGCAGCAGCCGCTGATGCAGATGGTTCGTTCGGGGCACAGGCTGGCGTTCGTCCCGCACACGATCTGATCCGACAGACACTGGGGCTGCGGGCCACCGCTGCCGCCCGCACCGCTGCTGCCGCCCGCGCCGCCCGCGCCGGACGTGGTGCAGCTGGGGTCCAGGGTGGTCCGGCCCAGACACAGCTGGCAAGGCCCGCAGGTCTTCATGCAGCTGGTCTGCTGGGTGCAGACCGGGCACTTGGTGGGGTCGCCGAAGTCCGCGGCGGTGCAGGTGGGGTCCAGCCGGATCGGGTGGTCCACGCCGTCGACCTGACAGCAGCCGAAGCAGTCACAACCCTTCGGGGTCAACGCCTCGCACGAATTGATGCACTTCTGCGACTGCGCGCCAGGGCAATTGTTGTACGACGGATCGTAGGGGCAGCTGGCGGCAGCGCCGGCGCCCACGTTCGCCGGATCGCACTTCAGCTCCCAGTTGCAGCCGTCGTCCCCCATCCCCGAGTTGCCGTCGAAGAAGCAGTCCTGCTTGCAGGCGTCCACGTTGTCCCCGGGGATTCCCGTGGCGAACGAGGACTCGTCGTTGTCCAGGGGGCTGACGCACTCAGGATCGGCCAGATCGATCTTGCCGTCCCCGTCGTTGTCGATCCCGTCGGAGCACTGGGTGGTCCCCACGGTCCCCCCGGTTGCTACCCCACCGTTGGTCCCGCCAACGCCGCCATTGACCCCGCCGCCCCCGACCACCGTGCCGCCAGTGCCGCCGTGGCCCCCTGTCCCCAGCTTTCCGCCGCCCGCCCCCGCCCCCGTGCTGCCGCCGACGCTGCCTTTCGCGGACGACGAGCCGCAGCTCGCGGCACCCAGGGCCAAACATGCGCTGACGCTGACGACCAGTGCGGATTTGTACGACATCGGGGACTCTTCTCCTCGTTCAGGGGCCTCACGCGGCGGCATCGTTCTGCCGAAGATCAGGGACGCGCTTGACGGGACAACGAGCGAACCGGGGCTTCGATACAGCGACGATGAAGAAACAGCATGGCCGGCGCTCGCCCCCCGGCCACACCCCGCATATCCTGATTGTATCCGGTGGCCGGGTTCGCTCGTAGTTTTCGCGTGACGTTTACCGTGGCCCTTAACCCAGAACAGAGCGGCGCCTATCCGGTCCTGACCGGCAGCGCCGACGCGGTGACGCGCGCCGAAGAGGAGCGTCGCCTGATCGCCCGCTGTGCGCAGGGCGAAGCGGAGGCCTTTCGGCCGCTGGTGGTGCGGTACCAGCGCGTGGCGTTCTCGGTCTCGTATCGCATGCTGGGTAGCCGCGCCGACGCCGAGGACGTCAGCCAGCAGGCGATGGTGGACGCGTTCCACGCCATCGATCGCTTCCGCAACGAGGGGAAGCCCAACGCGTTCTCGGTGTGGCTGCTGAGGATCGTCATCAACCGTTCGAAGGACGTGCTGAAGTCGAAGCGGTGGACCGAGAAGCCGCTGGGCGGCGAGGGCGAGGTCGCCGGCAGCGACGCCGCTTTCGCCCACCGCCCCCTGGATCCCGAGGTGAACCTGGCCAGCAACCAGCAGCGGCAGCTCCTGGAAGCGGCGCTGCTGGCGCTGCCCCCCAAGTACCGGGAGGCTCTGATCTTGAAGGACGTGGAGGATCTGTCGTACGAGGAGATGCGGTCAATTCTGCGCCTGCCCATCACCACCCTGAAGATCCGGGTCGTGCGCGCCCGGGGCAGGCTGCGCGAGCTGCTGGGAGAACGCGAGGAGATGCCATGATCACCAAGACGCCGGCCGGACGGCCGGCCGAGGAGCCGCCGCGAACGTCACACGCGGTGACGGACGATCAACCCATCGCCGCGCTGGCGGAGCTGCGCCAGGTGACTCCGCCGGCGGCTCTGGTGGCGCGGGTGATGACGTCGGTGGCGGCGCCCCGGCCCTGGACGTTGTGGCAGGCCTTCGGCCGCCTGCTGCGGGCAGAGGTGAGGCTGTCGGTCCGCACCGCGGTCCTGCTGGCGGTCGTCGGCGGCGTGGGGGCCTGGGCGGCGCGGCGGCCTCAGCCATCCGCTGCCGTCGCCGTGGCCCCGCCTGCCGGTGCGGTCGAGGGGAGCGCGGTGCCGGACAGCCCCGCCCCGGTGCTGGTCCGGTTCACCTTCGAAGACCGGCGCGCCCAGCAGGTGTTCGTGGCGGGCGACTTCAACGACTGGAACCCGATCCCGCTGGACCGCGAGGACGGCGTGCGCGACAGTCGATTCGTGGCCACGGTGGCGCTGCCCAAGGGCGTGCATGAATACATGTTCCTGGTGGACGGGAACTGGGTGCGGGATCCTCTCGTCAGCGACAGCCGTCCCGATGGATTCGGGCGGCAAAATTCGCTCCTGCGTCTGTGAGGCGCGCGGCCCGGTCAGACGCGGGATCGTCGCGCGCCTGGCTGGCCGCCACCCTCGCGCTGCTTTCCTTGCGGGCAGCGCTGGCCCAGGCCGCTCCCCAGGCCAGCGCCACGGCCGACGTGTTCGCAAGCGGCGGATACGACTCGAACCTGTTCCTGCTGGTGGCGGCCGACCCCGATAGCCCCACCTATCGTTCGTACGCGGGCGGATTCCTGCGCGTGGCGCCGGGGGGCGCGCTGGCGCTGGCCGGCGACGATCTGCGCCTCGAGCTGCGCGGCAGCGCCGACGTCCGGCAGACCTTCGGCAGTGGCACGCTGTTCCTCGAGGACGCACAGCTGACGCTGATCCAACCCGAGCTCGGTCCGTTCGATCTTCGCGTCGGAGTGAGCGGGGGCCGGTTCGACGCCACGGTGGACGAGGCGCTGCGTTTCTCGTCGCTGGGCGGCTCGCTGGAGGCGACCTGGCGGCTGTTCGAGCGGTGGCGCTTCACCGCGACCTACCGGCTGCTGGGGCGGTGGTTCGGCGCGCCCGACCGGATCGGGGTGGTCCGGGACCTGGCCCAGGATGTCGAGCTGAGATCTCTGTTTTCCGCCGGGCCGGGCACGCGGGTGGCGCTGTCGATCGGCTACGTCGATCTCCGCTCGAACCTCAGCGAGGCGGCCACGGGGGCGGCGGGGGTCACCGGCCAGTTCGATCGCTTCTGGGTCGGCCTCGACGGGGTCCACGTGCCGGCCCCCGGCGTGACGCTGTTCGCTTCCTTGTGGGCGGGCGCGATGAGGCCCGATGGTGGCCCGGCCGACCTCCAGGTGGGCGGCGCGGCAGCCGTTTCGAAGTCGCTGGGGAAAAGTGTCGACGCCGTCCTCCGCTACGAAGGGCTGATTGACCGTCGCAGCGCCAGCAGCACCGAGGCGAGCGACTTTCAGCGCCACGTCGTCACGGCCGGTCTGCAGTGGCGCGGCGCCACCTCCCGCCGTCCGCCGCCCCCCGTGCTCCCCGCGGACGAAAGCCCGACCGTGGTCGATGGCCGCGTGCGCTTCACGTTCAAGGCGCCACGGGCGACCTCCGTCGCGGTGGTGGGATCCTGGAACGATTGGGCGCGCGACGTCCCCGCCCAGGGGCTGCGGCCGGGCCCCGAGCCCGGCGCCTGGGAGGCACGGCTGGCGCTGCCCCCCGGGACCTACCGCTTCCAGTTCCTGGTGGATGGCCGCGCGGTCAGCCCGCCCGCCGCCGTGCGGCATGCCGATGACGGATTCGGCGGGCAGGACGGAATTGTCGAAATCCGGGACGGCCCGTGAGTATCTTTCCGCCCACCCGCTCGTACTTCGCTACAGACCCGAAACGTATGAGACCCCCTCCGCTGCATAGACTCCTCGGTTCGCTCGGCGTGCTGGCCGTGTTGCTGGCCGCTGCCGGCGACGGGCACGCGGCACCGGCGGCTGGCCCAGACCAGGTCGTTCCCGCCGACGCCCGGCTGGGGGCCGCGCGGGACAGCATGCAGGCCGCGGTGGACAGGGCCGGGGTTGCCGGCCTGCCCACCCGGCCGCTGATCGTCAAGGTCCGGGAGGGACTGGCCAAAGGGGTTCCGCCCGAGCGAATCGCGGCCGCCGTGGAGTCCCTGGCCCGCGGCCTGGAAGACGCGAACCAGTTCGCGCGCGCGCACGGGCGCGGCGCCTCCCCGGCTCTGTTGACGGCGCTGGCCGACCTGCACGCGCGCGGCGTCGCTCTGCAGAGCGCCGCGCCCCTCGTCACCGCCCACGCCGATGAGCCTGCTCTGCTGCGCGCCATCGACGTGCTGGGCGAGCTGGCCGCGCGCGGTTATCCCGAGGGTCCGGCCGGGCAGCTGCTCCGGAACGTCGAGGAGCGCGACCCGGCCGCCATCGGTCGCGTCGCCTCGGGCCTGGAGACAATCCGCCGCGGGCTGACCGTCAGCCGCGCCGACGCCCTGGACGCGCTGGGGGCGAACCTGTCGCTCGACGGCACGGCGCTGGACGCTGCCGTGAACAAGTCCCTGGAAGGCAAAGAGCACGGCGCCGCTGCCGGCAACGGACACGGCAATGGGCAAGGGAGCGACCACGCCGCCGCCGCGTCGAAGAAGGGGATGGGAAAGGGCTTGCTGAAGTAGCGCGTTGCCGCCACTAGTTCCCCAGGCACTGCCACGAACCGAGCAGGCAGACGCACAGGTTGGTCCCGTTGCCCGCGCATATTCCGGACACGCAGGCCTCGCTGCCCGGGTTCTTGGGGCAGACGGAGATGACGCCGCCGTAGGATCCCGAGGAGACGCAGCTCCACTTCTTGTTGGACCCGCACACGCACACGTTGCCGTCGCTGGAGGTGCACGTGCCGTCGCGGTCCGAGCACTTCGCCCCGTCCGGTGAGGCGGGGCACGCGGGCATGTCCATGGCGCCTCCTGCGCCCGTCACCCCGCCGCTGCCGGGCGCCCCGCCCACGCCAGCCCCGACGCCCCCGGTGGCGGTGACGCCGCCGCTGCCCGAGCTTCCCCCGATGGCGACGATTCCACCCGTGCCGACGCGACCGCCGGTGCTGGCGGTGCCCCCCGTTCCGACCAGGCCGCCGCTGCCCACGATTCCGCCGCTGGCGGTGACCCCCCGGCCGCCGGTGCCGGTGACGCCTCCGCTGCCTGGGCGCCCCCCGGTGGCGACCGTGCCGCCCGTTCCGCGAACACCTCCGGTTCCGCCGGTGTTGGCCGGGGCGCTTCCCCCGCTGCCCTGGATTCCGCCGCTGGCCGTGACGCCGCCGGTACGTCCACCGGTGCCGTTCGGCACACCGGGGGCGCCGCCGCTGCCGGTCGCTCCCGTCCCGGTGCTGCCACCCGAGCCGGCCCCATCGCCTGTCGCCATCCCGCCATGTCCGCCGGTCTCCACATGGGAGGCCCCGCCGTTACCTGAAGGAGCGCGGCCGCCCGCCGCCTGGTTGCCGGTCCCCGACGAATCACCCCGGTGCAAGATGCCGCCATCGGTGCCGGTGGCGCCGGCCGCATTCCCCTGGACATTGCTGGTGCTTCCGCCCTGGTCGGGAGAAGATCCGCCGCACGCGGACAGGCCGATCAGCATCGCCAGCATCGGCCCGTTGAAGCGTCGCCCAGCTCTCACGGCGTCGTCGTGTTGCGTGTCGCGTGCCAACTGCCCGGGTCGCCCCCCCTGCCGGCGATCGGCGTGGCACGTGATGTGTAACGAAGCCCGACGGGAGGACACCATGGCAAACAAGAAGACATCGACGGTGCACGGCAAGATCGCCTGTCTGCTGGCGGGCGGCTTCGAGGACTCCGAGTTCGACGTTCCTCGCCAGCGGCTGGAGCAGGCCGGCTATCAGGTGGAGGTCATCGGCGCGAAGGCCGGGGAAGAGCTGAAGGGGTACAAGGGGAAGGTCACCACGCGGGTCCAGCGCGCCATCGACGACGTGAAGCCCCAGGACTACGAGGGGCTGTTGATCCCCGGCGGCCACTCGCCCGACATGCTCCGCGCCGACGAGCGCTTCGTCGCCTTCGTGCGCGCCTTCGACCAGACGAAGCGGCCGCTGGGGGCCGTCTGTCACGGCCCGCAGCTGCTGATCACCGCGGGGCTGGTGAAGGGCCGCACGCTGACGGCCTGGCAGACCATCCAGGAGGATCTGCGGCAGATCGGCGCCCAGGTCCAGGACGAACAGGTGGTGGTGGACGACAACTGGATCACCAGCCGCAAGCCCGCCGACCTGGAGGCCTTCAGCGACAAGCTGATCGAGGAGCTGCACGAGCTGGAGGGCCGGGGTCTATGGCCCCAGACCGAGAGCCGCACGCAGATGAGCGTCTGAAGACGGGGCAGCGCCGCGCCGCCCTCTCGTCGCCTCAGGCCGCGAGGGCGGCGACCGGCTCGCGCTCCTGACGTCCCGGCCGGGCAATGCCAGGCGTCCCGGCGCCGCGAACACATCGCTGCCCGGGACGTGGATTTGGGTGAGCGACGGGGGTTGAACCCGCGACCCTCGCAGCCACAGTGCGATGCTCTACCAATTGAGCTACGCCCACCGTATTCAGTTTTTCGGACTGTGAAGCTCGGATTTCAGAGTTGTCGAACGATTCCCGACCTGCCCCGACCCATCCCCCTCCCCCGTCTCGCGATTTTCGGCGCGCCCGGAGGGAGTCGAACCCCCGACCCGCGGCTTAGAAGGCCGCTGCTCTATCCAACTGAGCTACGGGCGCATGCTTATGATTTCGACGGACCAGCGTCAAGGTCTTTTACCCCGAAGGGGCGCCGTCCCACCACAGGCGCCTCGTTCGGGGTGCGGCTGAATGCCGCACCGGCCCGCGGCTAGGCGCTGTCGATCTCCTGCAGCTCTCGCCCGCTGAGGCCCAGCAGGTACAGGATGGCGTCCAGGCCCGAGGCGGAGATGGTGGTGTCGGCCGCCTCGCGCAGCTTGGGCTTGGCGCGGAAGGCGATGCCCAGGCCCGCCTTCTCCAGCATCAACGCGTCGTTGGCGCCGTCGCCCACGGCGATGACCTGGTCCAGCAGCACGCCCTCGTGCTGGGCGATCAGCTCCAGCAGCTCGGCCTTGCGGACGGCGTTGACGATGGGGCCCACCACCTTGCCGGTCAGCTTGCCGTCCACCACCTCGAGGTTGTTCGAGAAGGCGTAGTCGATGCCCAGCCGTCGCTTCAGCGCCTCGGCCGCCCGCGAGAAGCCGCCGCTGATGACGGCCGTCCGGTAGCCCAGCCGCTTCAGCACGCGGATCAGCGTCTCGGCCCCCTCCGTCAGCGGCAGGTTGTTCGCGATCTGGTCCAGCACCTTCACGTCCATGCCGGCCAGCAGGCCCACGCGTTGGCGCAGGGACTCGTCGTAGTCCATCTCGCCTTGCATCGCCTTCTCGGTGATCTTGGCGACCTTCTCGCCCACGCCGGCGGCGCGCGCCAGCTCGTCGATGACCTCGATGCGGATCAGCGTCGAGTCCATGTCCATGACCACCATGCGCTTCGAGCGGCGGAACAGGCTCTCCCGCTGCAGCGACACGTCGAAGCCGGCCTTGGTGGCCACCGCCAGCAAGGACCGCTTCAGCGACTCGCGATCGCCGCCCGCCGGCAGGCTGGCGTGGATCTCCACGGACGCCAGCGTGTCCTCGGACAGCCGCGAGATCTTCTCGATGTTGGCGTTCTCGTTGGCCAGGGTCTCCGCCAGCGCGTGCAGCGCGCTCGCCCCCAGCGACCGCCCGATGGCGGTGATGACGTAACGGCGGGACGCCTCGCTGGTGCCGCGCGCCTCGCTGGGCGTGGGCGCGTCCGGCGTCACCGGGTTGAAGTCCAGCTCCAGGCCCATCTCCTTGGCGGTGAACAGCAGCTCTTTCAGGACGTCGCGGGCGTGCGGCAGACCGACCAGCAGGCACAGCGTCAGCTGCCCCTGCACCACCACCTGCTCGATGTCCAGCAAGGTGGCGCCCTCCTTCGAGAGGATGCCCGTCAACGTGGCGGTGATACCGGCGCGGTCGCGCCCGGTCACCGTGATCAAGACGCGGTCCATGGTGTCGGTCAAAGCGGGGGCAGTTTATGCGGACGCGGCCCGGCTGCAACAGCCCGGTTCCGGCTGCCCTTCTGACAGCTGTATCGGTTCGCTACAGAACGGTGGGGAAGCCGTCGATGCTGCCTCGGGTCATGCAGGTCTTCGTGGCGCGGCAGCCTATCTTCGACACCCGCAAGCGCGTCGTGGCGTACGAGCTGCTGTTCCGAGCCGGCCTGGAGAACGCCTTTCCGCGCGGCACCGATCCCGACATGGCCTCGGCCAAGGTCATCGATCACGCGCTGTCCGCCTTCGACTTCGGGGGCCTGACGCAGGGAAAGAAGGCCTACGTCAACGTCACCCGACGCGTGCTGTGCGAGGGGCTGTATTCGGTGCTACCGCCCAGGCAGACGGTCATCGAGCTGCTGGAGACCGTCACCGTCGACGACGAGACGCTGGCGGCGGTGAAGGTGGCCCGGCGCGCCGGCTACGACATCGCGCTGGACGACTTCGTCGACCGTCCGGGCGTCGAGCCGTTCGTGGACCTGGCGCAGGTGCTGAAGATCGACTTCCTGGTCACGCCCGTCGACGAGCGGAAGCGCCTGCGCGAGCAAGCGCGCAAGCGGAAGCTGACCTTGCTGGCCGAGAAGGTGGAGAACGCCGCCGAGTTCGAGAGCGCGGAGCGGCTGGGATACACGCTGTTCCAGGGCTACTTCTTCCAGCGGCCGGAGATCATCTCACGCGAGGACATCCCTCCTGCGAAGCTGACGTACGTGCGGTTCTTGCGCGAGCTGCAGAACCCGACGCTGGACTACGACGCCCTGGAGACGATCATCAAGCAGGACCTGTCGCTGTCGGTGAAGCTGCTGAAGCTGCTGAACTCGGCGGCGTTCGGCTGGAAGAGCCGGGTCACGTCGCTGAAGCACGCCCTGGTGCTGCTGGGCGAGCGGCCGTTTCGCAAGTGGGCCTCGCTGATCGCGGTGGTGGGGCTGACGGACGACCGCCCGCCCGAATTGGCGCTGGTCAGCCTGACGCGGGCGCGGTTCTGCGAGCGGCTGTGTCCGCTGGTCCGCTCGCCCCCCTCGGAGCTGGATGCGTTCCTGACCGGGCTGCTGTCGGCGCTGGACGCGATGATGGGGCGCCCCCTGCCCGAGTTGCTGCAGGAGATCGCGGTGTCGCCCGAGATCGACGCCGCGCTGCTGAGGCAGGACACGCCGCTTGGCAAGGCGCGCGCGCTGGTGGTGGCGTACGAGGCCGGGGCCTGGGACGACGTGGGCGTCCTGGCGTCCGCGCTGGGCGTTCCCGAGCGGGAGCTGCCGGCGCTGGCGGAAGAGGCGCGCGCCTGGGCCGCCACCACGCTGCCGCGCTGAGCGCCCTCCCCGGTACGGCGGCCTGGTCGCGACCGGCTGCGCTCTTCACCGCGGCGGGGGCGGCGTCGCGAACATCTCTTCGGGCGCGTCCAGGCCCGCCTGGGCCGCCGCCAGCAACGCTCGCCAGCGCGGGGCGGCCTCATGCAATGGATAGCGCCGCAGCAGGTCCCGCAGGATGGCGATGGCCTCCGGCCAGCGCCGCTGGTTCATCAGGCTCTCGGCGCGGCGGCCGCGGACCAGCGCCGGATCGGGCGCCGGTGCGCCCGTGCCCGCCGCGGAAGCTGCGCCCGGGGCGCGATCTGCGGACGGTGTCCGCGGGGCGGCGGCGGAGGCGCTCGGCGCCTTGGTCTTCTGGCCCGACTTCTTTTCCATCGCCATTGCGGCCGGGGGCGCTTGCCCCAGGTCGGCGTCGTCCTGCTGCATCTCCATCGGCGCGGCCCTGCCCTGGGCGGCCCGGGGAGCCGATGCGGCGGCCGCCGGGGGCGGCGGGACGGCAAAGTCGCGGGGCGGGCCGTCGAGCGGCGCTCGGGATGACGCCGACTTCGTCGTCGCCTGTGGCGCTGCACGCTGGGCATTGGAGGTGACGGACGGCGGCCGCGCCGCCCCTGTCGGTTCGCCCGCTCGCGCCCGTGCCCGATCTTCGTCGACGGCCCGGTCCAGCCCTTCCTCGTCGCGAACCTCCGCCCGGCGCGGCGAGGCCACCGGCGAGGGCCTGAGGGAGGGCGCTGGCCCGGTGGGCGCCGCTGGCTTCGCGGGCACGGCTTCGCGGGAAGCGGACGAAGGAGATCGCGCACCGGCAGGTGGCTGATTTCGATGGCGCGCACCCCCGGCCGCCGGCGCGCGCTGCAGCTGCCCGCGCGCGGCACCGTCGCTGCGCGAACTCGTCACCGGGGATGGCGCGGTGCGGTTGTCGTTCTTGTCCTTCTTGTCCTTGTCCTTCTCGGCCCCGGGGCCTGCTCCGTCCTCCTGGTCCTGACCGGCCGACCCCTCGACGGCCTGGCCTGCGAACGGGGGCGGCGGCCCGGGCGGCGGGCCCTGGTCGCGTGAGTGTCCCGCACCAGGCGCGGTAGGCGGGTTCGCCAGCTCACGCACGCGCTCCGCGCTGACGGGCGTCCTGGCCTCGCGGAAGATGGTGGCCCGCACCAGCACGAAGACCGCCACGGCGGCGACCGTGGCGAACGTCGGGAAGGTCCAGGTCCAGCGCCGGCGCAGGCGCACCAACCACCCCTCCGCCCCCGGCGACGCCGGGGCCGCCGGCGCTCCCGAGGGCGGGGCCTCCGCGGCAGGCCGGGACCCCGCCGCCACCGCCACGCCCGTCGCGACGTGCGGGCGACCCGTTGCCGCGGCCGCGCGCGCGGCCACGGCGGCGCGCGCCGCCTCGAACGCCTTCTCGCGTGCCCCGTCCGGCACCGGATCGGCAAGCGGCCGGCGCACCACTTCGCGGGCGAGCACGCGCGCCCGTTCGACCCCCGTCACCTGGGCGCGGCAGGCGGGGCACGCCTCCACATGCGCCTGGAAGGCCGCGCGCGCCTCGTCTTCGAGCTGCCCGTACAGGTAGTCGACCAGGCGGTCGCGAATGTCGGCGTGGGTGAACGTCATGGTGTCTGGGGCGGCCTCAGCCGCCCGTCCCCTCGGCGGCGCTGCCGCGCGGCTCGTGGAACGCGGCCAGCGCCTGGCGCAGCTTCTCCAAGGCATACCGCATCCGGCTCTTCACGGTCGGCTCGCTGGCGCCCACCGTCTGCGCGATCTCGGCGAAGGACAGGTCCATCACCTCGCGCAGCAGGAACACCTCGCGCTGGTCCGGGGGCAGCAGGTCCACCGCCCGGTCGATGTGCAAGCGCAGCTCGCGATCCATCGCCTCGCCCTCCGCGCCGGCGTCGCGGGCCGCCACGCGGTCGACCAGGATAGGCCCGGACGAATCACCGGCCATGGGCCGCACCGGCGCGTCCAGCGAGGACGCGCGCCGGTGAACCGCCCGGCGCGCGTGATCGGTGCACAGGTTTCGCGCGATGGTGTACAGCCAGGTCGAGACCTTCGCGTCGTGCTTCCAGTCCGCCGCCGCGCCCACCACCCGAAGGAAGACCTCTTGCAACAGGTCGGCCGCCGTGTCCGGGTCGCCCACGAAGCGGCGCACGAAGGTCCACAGCGGCCGCTCGTGGCGCGCCATCAGCGCCTCGAAGGCGGCGGCGTCGCCTTGCTGGTACGCCGCCATCAGGCTCTCGTCGGACGCCGCCACTCACCCTTCAGTAACGCACACAGCAGCCGTCCCGCCAACCAGCCGGCGGCGTGGCGTAACGACGATCGCTGCCGGGGAACGGCGTCGCGGTCTGGCGCCAGGCCAGGTCGTCGGGCTGGTCGCAGCAGCCGTCGACGTCGATGCCCAGCGCCACCAGACCGTCCCGATCGTTGTAGCGAACGCCCAGCACCGCGGAGGGGTGGGTGGCGTTGGCGCGCGTGAAGGCGACCTCGCGCAGGGGGGAGCTCAGCGACTCGCCAAACTCGGTGCCCAGGCCCGGCCGGCGGCTGGGCGCCGGGGCCGCCGCGGACTGGGCGTCGGCCATGGCAGAGGGCGGCGCGGCAGCGGGCGCCTCGGCCGCCCGACCGCCGGACTTCTTCGCCGGTGCCTGTGCTTCGCCTTCCCCGCCCAGACCGCCGCGGCTGCGGGATTCACCGTCGTACAGGTCATCCTGGAAGTCCCACGGGCGGCGGTGGTACCGGGGGACGTAAATGGGGCGCGGCGCCACGTACGGCTCGGGGAACAGCGCGACGCCGATGACGCCCACGTCGCGCGCGCTGCCGGTGCGGGCCGCGTAGGAATCGGCGACGCTGGTGAAGCGGAACGCGGCCGCCTCGGCCTGCGACACCCGCCAGCCGTCGATGTCGACCGTTCCCCAGGCGGGAACCAGGTAGCCGCGCTTGGTACGCACATCAGCCGTCTTGCCGTCGATGGCGTCCCGCCCGTCCACCGACACCACCGCCTCGACCCGCCGGCCGGTGTGATTCAGCACCCGCAACGTGTAGCGCGCCCCCAGTTGCCCCATCACGAAGCTCTCCCCGGCGTGCTCGAACGTGCGGGTAGGCGCCCCATCCACCAGCACCTGCAGCTCGTACCCGCCCCCCGCCGCCCGCAAGGGATATCCCCCGCCCGGCAACCGGGGCGAAGCGCAGGACGTGGACGCCACCCCAAGCGCGGGGATCAGGGCAGCGAGCAGAGACGACAAGAAGCGGCGAGACAGCGGGTGATGGACCATGGGAACCTCCGTTCCCCCCTGGAACGCGCCGCTCCCGGAAAAGATCTTCGCCCCCTCCGAATGGCGGCCAAGACGAAACGAACGACAACGGCGGGTGCGTCCACGGCGCCGCGCCGGTCCGTCACGCCCTCTCGACTGGTTGGCGGTGGGATGCGGCGTCCCACCCGGCAGCTCACAGCTCGATCTGCGTGCCGATCTCCACGACGCGGTTGGGCGGGATGGAGAAGAAGTCGGTGGCCGCGCGGGAGTTGCGCGACAGGAAGCTGAAGAGCTTCTTCCGCCAGATCGGCAGCGCCGGGTCCTTGCTGGACACCAGGGTCTCGCGGCCCAGGTAGTAGCTGGTGTCGGCCTGGTTGATGGTCAGTCCTACCGAGGCGCACAGCTTCAGCAACTCGGGCACGTCGGGGGTCTCCATGAAGCCGTAGTGGGCGGTCAGGCCCCAGAACCCGTAGCCGAAGTCCTTGTAGCGAAGGCGATCGGCCTTGGCCACCTCGGGCACGGCGTCCGTGACGATCGACAGCAGCACCACCTGCTCGTGCAACACCTTGTTGTGCTTGAAGTGGTGCAGCAGCACGTTCGGCATTCCGCGCCGGGTCGACGTCAGGAACACGGCGGTCCCCTTCACGCGATGGGGCTTCACCTGCTCGATGTCCATCAGGAAGGCCTCGACGGGCAGGGTCTCGGACGAGATGCGCGCCGCCAGCACCGCCCGCCCCTTCTTCCAGGTCGTCATGATGGTGAACACCGCGACGGCCACCGCCAGGGGGAACCAGCCGCCGGTGACGATCTTGGCCGCGCAGGCCGCGAAGAAGCCCAGGTCGAAGGTCAGGAAGACGACGGCCAGCACCACGCACTTCCAGATCGGCCACTGCCACCGGTCACGCGCCACGAACACGAACAGTACCGACGTGATGGCCATGGTCCCGGTGACGGCGATGCCGTAAGCGTCGGCCAGGCCGGACGAGGCGCGGAAGCCCAGCACCAGGGCCAGGCAGGCGAACATCAGGATGCTGTTCACCTCGGGGACGTAGATCTGGCCCTCGGTCTTGCCCGAGGTGTGAACGATGGTGACGCGGGGGACGTAGCCCAGTTGCACGGCCTGGCGGGTCAGCGAGAACGCCCCCGAGATCAACGCCTGGGACGCCACCACCGTGGCCACGGCGGCGATGGCCACCATCGGGTAAAGGGCGAAGCGGGGCACCATGTCGAAGAACGGGTTCGCGGCGTTGGGGCGCTCGAGCAGCAGCGCCCCCTGCCCGAAATAGTTCAGCAGCAGCGACGGGAACACCACCGTGCCCCAGGCCAGCTTGATGGCGCGGCGACCGAAGTGACCCATGTCGGCGTAAAGCGCCTCGCCGCCGGTGATGCACAGGACGACGGACCCCAGCACCAGGAAGCCGTGCAGGCGGCCGTGCACCAGGAACTTCACGGCATAGGCCGGGTTCAGGGCGTACAAGATCCCCGGATGGCGAAGGATCCAGGGCAGCCCCGCCGCCGCGATCGAAGCGAACCAGACGACCGTCAGCGGCCCGAACACCGCGCCGATGCCGCCCGTGCCCCGCTTCTGCACCGCGAACAGGCCGATCAGGATGCCGCAGGTGATGGGAACGACGAAGGGGGACAGCGCCGTGGTCGCCACCTCCAACCCCTCGACCGCCGACAGCACCGAGATGGCGGGCGTGATCATTCCGTCGCCGTACAGCAGGGCCGCCCCGAACAGCCCCAGGAAAGCGAGGGACCGGGTCCAGCGGTGGCGGCGGGCGTGCATGGGCGAGACCACCAGCGCCATCAGCGCCAGCACGCCGCCCTCGCCGTCGTTGTCGGCCCGCATGACGAAGCGCAGGTACTTGATCGAGATGACCAGCGTCAGCGACCAGAACACCAGGGACAGCAGGCCCAGGATGTTGTCGGGCGTCGCGCCCACCCCGTGGGGCAAGGTGACGCACTCCCGGATGGCGTACAGCGGCGAGGTGCCGATGTCGCCGTAGACGACGCCCAGGGCGCCCAGCGCCAGCTTCGCCAGATCGGCTCCGTGGGCGTTGTGCGCGGAATGGACCGAGGCGTGGGTGGCAGACACGGAGTGCGTCGCGCCGGGCTGGACGGCGATGGCGGGCGCGGACGAACTGTGGGTGGTGTTCATCTAGACGGCAAGGGCGGACCAAGCCGCCCGACAATCACTGGCAGAATGCATCCCGGTCGATTTCTGAAACATTTCGCGTTCGTAAGTTTCTCGAAAACGGAGCGCCACCGCTAGCACGGGGCGGGCCGTGTTGCAAAACGCAAAACCTGGGCGGCGGCCTGCGCAGCAGAGATAACATGTTGAATTCACGTCGATTTTAAAACCTGGCAACGTTTCACGAACGGCCCGCGTCGGCGGGCCCGGTGCGCGCGGCGATCAGGTGGTAGCTGTCGACGAGGCGCCGCGTGTAGTCCCAGGCGCTCACGTAGCCAAGAAGGATGCCCGTGGCGATCGCGCCCTGCCCCAGGTAGCGCAGGGTCGGCTCTGCCGAGGGGATGAGGCGCTCGATCGACAGATAAGTGGGAAGGAAGCCCCACATGACGAAGTTGGTCTTCAGCTTGCCCACGAAGCTGCTGGGGACGTTCAGCTGGTAACTGGCCATGAACCGGCGAACCGTGGTCACCCAGAACTCGCGTCCCAGGTAGATCGTCAGCACCCAGGGCGGCAGGAACTGGTAGCGGGCGATGGCCAGGTACAGGACCAGCGATTCGAAGAAGATGTCGCAGAACTGGTCCAGCAACTCACCCAGCCGCGTGACCTGCCCGGTGCGGCGCGCCAGCCAGCCGTCCAGGTAGTCGGTCAACCCTCCCACGACGGCCACCATCATTCCCGCCCGTTCCAGACCGACGAAGAACATCCCGGCGGCGACCAGGACCAGGGCGATGCGCGACAGGGTGATCAGGTTCGGGGCGGTCGTCAGGTCGGAAACGAAGGTGCGGCGCGCGGCCGGCAGGGGGTGGGGCGAAGACATGGACGGGCGGATCTTACTCCTCCGCCCACGCAACGGCCCGTCACCGACCCGGCGCGCCATCCGGCGCAGCCCCCGTCACGGCGCGGCGCCGTCCACCGACACCAGCGCCACCGACGCCGAGGCGCCCAGGCGGTCCGCGCCCGCCGCGCGCATCGCCAGGGCCTGGGCGCGCGTGCGGATGCCCCCCGACGCCTTCACCTGGGCCCGGCTGCCGGCCAGCCGCTTCAGCAAGGCGACCGCCTCGACGGTGGCGCCGCCGGGCCCGAAGCCGGTCGACGTCTTCACGAAGGCCGGGCCGGCCGCCAGCACGGCCCGCGCGGCCGCTGTGTTCACCGCCTCGTCGAACAGCGCCGTCTCCAGGATGACCTTCACCGGGATCGCGCCCGCTGCCGCCACCAGCGCCGCCGTCTCGGCGGTCAGGCGCGCCGCCTCGCCGGCGCGGACCCAGCCCAGGTTGGCGACCATGTCCAGCTCGGTCGCGCCGTCCTCCAGCGCGCGACGGGCCTCGAACACCTTCGTGTCGGTGGTGTTGGCGCCGTGCGGGAAGCCGACCACCGCCGCCACGCCGACGGCGGAGCCGGCCAGGGCCCGGGCCGCGTGGGCCACGAACACCGGCTGGACGCATACGGTCCGGAAGTGAAAGGCACGCGCCTCGTCGCACAGGCGGTCGATGTCATCCGGCAGGGCGTCCGGGCGAAGGCAGGTGTGATCGATGATGGAGGCCAGCGCGTGGTCGACGGACATGGCAGAGGTCACCTTACCGCGAGCGGCGGGAATTCGACGCGGCGCCCCCGCCAACTGCTACGCTTGGCAGGTGACCGCCGATGGTTCCGCCGCGGGTGAGCCGTCCCCATCCACCGACGAGCCGGCGGTGACCCTGGCAGACATCCAGGCGGCCCAGGCGCGCATCGCCGGGCGGGTGCACGTGTCACCGTGCACGGCGTCCCGTGCCGTCAGCGAGGCCACCGGGGCGCGCGTGTCCTTCAAGCTGGAGAACCTGCAGCCCATGGGCTCGTTCAAGGAGCGCGGCGCCTGCAACCGGTTGCTGCGGCTGACGGCGGACGAGCGCCAGCGCGGGGTGATCGCCGCCAGCGCGGGCAACCACGCGCTGGGCGTCGCCTATCACGCCCAGGCGCTGGGCATCCCCGCCACCATCGTGATGCCGGCCAGCTCGCCCTTGATCAAGGTGACGCAGACCCGGGCGCTGGGCGCCACCGTGGTGCAGGTCGACGGCGGTTACGACGCGGCCTGGAAGGCGGCGCAGCGCCTGGCCGCCGAGCGCAACCTGGTGGTCGTGCACGCCTTCGACGATCGCGACGTCATCGCCGGTCAAGGGACGATGGGCCTGGAGATCGTCGAGCAGGTGCCCGACCTGGACGCCCTGCTGATCGCGGTGGGGGGCGGCGGCATGGTGGCGGGCGTGGCCACCGCCCTGAAGGCGCTGCGCCCGTCAGTGCGCGTGATCGGCGTGCAGAGCGAGGCCATGCCCGGCATGCGGGCCGCGCTGCGCGAAGGCTGCCCCGTCCGCATCGAGCCCACGCGCACCATCGCCGACGGCATCGCCGTGGGGCTGGTGGGCGCCCTGCCCTATCCCGCGGTCTGCCGGTACGTCGACGAGGTGGTCACCGTCGACGACGAGGAGATCGCCGAGGCCATCCTGACCCTGCTGGAGCGCGAGAAGACCGTGGCCGAGGGGGCCGGCGCGGCGCCGCTGGCGGCGCTGTATCACCGCGACCTGGGCCTGGCCGGCAAGAACGTGGTGGTGGTGGTGGGCGGCGGCAACATCGACGTGAACGTCCTGTCGCGCATCATCGATCGCGGCCTGATGAAGTCGGGGCGCATCATGCGCACGCGCATCATGCTGCCGGATCGTCCAGGCTCGCTGGCGCAGCTGCTGGCCATCATCGCCGACAAGCAGGCCAACGTGCTGGCCATCGATCACGACCGGCGCGCCGCCCGGCTGGCGCTGGGGCAGACGTTCGTCGACGTCGAGGCCGAGACGCGCGGGTTCGAACACGTGACCGAGATCGTCGAGGCCCTGCGGGCCAAGGGCTTCGTCCCCGCGGCCTGATCGGCGGTGGGAGCCGCTCAGGGCAGCGCCCGCGTGGCCGGATCGTACAGCAGCGCGTGCGCCTCGCGCAGAAGAGCGGGGATGCGTTCGCAGAAGGGCGCGTCCGCCAGCGCCGCCCGCAGGGCGGCGTCGTCGATCTCGGCGGCGCGCGCGCCGGGAACCCAGGCGTCGTCCGGGCTCATCGCGGCGTAACGTTCCTTGGCGAAGTCGAGCAGATCGAAGGCGCGGACGAGGTTGCGCAGCCACAGGATTCGCTTCACGTTGATCCGGCCCGGCAGCTCGTTCCACTCGCGCAGCCCCTCCCGCCAGCGCCGGGCGAACTCGTCGCCCACCGCCGCGGCGTAGCGCTGCTCCAGGCGGGCCACGATGGGCGACAGCAGCGCCTCGGCCCCCGGCAGGTGCTCGACGACCTGCACGTGCGCGTCGAAGTCGGACGGCCGTGCCGCCCCCACCGACAGCGTGTGGATCTGCGGGTGATTCAGGCACCACAGATCGTTGAACGCCAGGGGGGACAGCGGCGCGCACAGCGCCCGCAGGCGGGCGGGCGCCTCGTGCAGCCGCCCGCCCTTGTCCGTGGGGCTGATGATGAACACGCCCATGTCGTGCGCGCGCGCCGCGTCCAGGGCCGGCCGGTTGTCCTGGAAGATGTAGTAGTAGTGCAGGTTGACGTAGTCGAAGCGGTCCGTGTCGATGACGTCCAGAAGCAGCGGGGTCGGCGCGTGGGTCGAGAAGCCCAGGTGACCGAGCTTTCCGGCGCGGCGGTACCGCTCCAGCACCTCGAGGCAGCCGCCGGGCCGCAGGGTCAGCTCGGCCTCGCGGGCCGTGTTCACCCCATGGACCGCCAGCAGGTCGATGACCGGCACGCCCAGCACCGAGAAGGACTCCTCCAGCTGCTGCTGGAAGACACGCGGATCTTCGTGGGGCCGCAGCTTCGTCTGCAGCACGAACCCTTCGCGGGGGTGCCCGGCCAGGGCGCGGCCGAACTGGGCCTCGCTGGTGCCGTACCCGCGCGCCGTCTCGAAGTGGTTGATGCCCACCGCCCTGGCCCGCGCCACCACGGCTTCCAGGTTGCGCTGGCTGGCGTCGCTGACGGAGGCCCCGCGCGACCAGCTTTGCTGCGCGCGCATCCCGCCGCACGAGAACACGGACAGCTGGACACCGGTGCGGCCGAAGCGGCGGTAGATCATCGGCCCACAATATCGTGCCGCGTGCTGGCGCGCCGATTCGCTAAGCTGCCGACATGTTCACGGGGACGTACGCAGCGTTGATGGCCGAGTACAACGCCTGGATGAACCAGCGGATGTACGCGGCGGCGGCCACGGTGTCGGACCAGGACCGCAAGCAGGACCGGGGCGCCTTCTTCAAATCGATCCACGGCACCCTGAACCATCTGCTGTGGGGCGACCGCGCCTGGTTCGGCCGGCTGGCCAGCCGTGATTTCCCGATGGTCCCCGTCGGGCAAGAGCTGTTCGGCGACTTCGAGTCGTTGCGCGCCGAACGGGCCCATCTGGACGGCGAGATCCTGGCCTGGGCACGCGCGCTCACGCTCGAGTGGCTGGCCGAGCCGATGACCTGGACCAGCCGCTTCTACGGCTTCACGCAGACCCACCCGCGCTGGGTGCAGGTGGTCCAGATGTTCAACCACCAGACGCACCACCGGGGCCAGGTGCACGCCTTGCTGACGTCGTTCGGCGTCGACATGGGGCCGACGGACGTCCCTGTGCTGCCGCTCTTGAACGTCCCCTGACCGGCGTCGCTCAGGCGCGGACGCTGATGGTCGCGTCGGGCGGCAGCGGCGGCTGGGGCGCGGCCGCCGACTGCTCGATCAGCTGGACCGCCCCGGCGCCCTGGGCGCGGGCGTTGTCCAGGGCCCGCTTGGCGATGGCCGTCTGGTAGACCGCCATCAGCTGCGCTTGCTGGTCATCACTGATGCCCGAAACGGACACACCGCCGATGGACGCAGGACTACCCATAGCTCTGGCCATCGGCGGATCCGCCCCCCGCTTGAGGCGGATGTTTCAGCCGCCGGTGGCCCGGGCCAGGCGGATGTGCGACAGCGCCAGCTCGTACTCGGCGCGGGTCAGGTTCAGGCGGGCCTGGGTCAGCGCCGACTGGGCCTCCAGCAGGTCGGTGGTGGTGGCCGTGCCGGCCTTGGTCTGCGCGTCGGTGACCCGGTAGGCCTCCTCGGCGCTGGCGATCGCCTCCTCGGCCGCCTGAACGGCCCCGCGGGCAGCGTCGCCGTCGGCGAGGGCGCTCACCACCTCGGCCTCCACCTGGCGGTTCACCGCCTCGGCGTCCTGGCGGGCGGCGGCCGCCTGCGCCTTGGCGGCACGACGGTTGTGCTCGGAGGCGCCCCACTCCCAGATGTTCCAGTCGGCCTTCACCCCCACGAAGGCGGAGTTCTTGGGGGCGAACTGCTGGCCGTCGACGCGCACGTAGGCGGCCTCCAGGTTCACGTCGGGCAACAGCGAGTAACCGCGCGACGTCGCGTCGAGATCGGTGGACGACGCGGCGTGGGCCTGCTGGCGCACCTCGGGCCGCTTGTCGTGCGCGCCCGCCAGCAGGGATTCGGCGTTGGCAGCAGCCGCGGTCCGCGCTGAAGACAGCAAGCCCGACGGCTCGACCAGCGTCAGGGCCGCGCCTTCGTCGGGGCGCATCCCCATGGCGGCGAACAGCGCCGCCTTCGACGAGCGCGCCTGCCCCTCGGCCTGCAGCGCCTGCTGCCGGGCGTTGGCGACGGCCACCTGCAGGCGCAGCAGATCGGCCTTGGTGATGACCCCGGTCGACAGGCGCGCCTGCGCCACCTTCACCTGATCCGACAGCTCGGCGGCCGAGGTCTCGGCGATGCGCTTCATCGCCTGCGCCTCGAACGTGCGCAGGAACTCGGTCTGGATGGTCTCGCGCAGGTCGGCCTCGGCGGCGGCCAGCGCCGCCTCGGAGGCGGCCCGTCCTTCGACCAGCGCCCCGCGATCGCTGTTCAGTCGCAACAGGCCCAGCACCGGCTGCAGGGCCGCGGCCGAGAACGTGTTCGTGTTCTGATCCCGCACCTGGAACGACGTCCCGGGGCCGAAGCCCACCACGAAGGGCGAGTCGTAGTGCTGGAACTCCTCGCTGACGTGGACGGTGGGCAACATGCGGCGGCCGGCCGCCGTGGCCGCCTCGTCCGAGCTCTGCAGGCGGCGCCGGGCCGCGTTCAGGCGCGGGTTGTCGCGCAGCGCGCGCGCCACCGCGTCCTCGACCGTCAACGTCCCCGCGGCGCGCGCCGCGGGCCAAGGGTAGACGACCACCGTCGCGGCCGCGAGGGCCGCGCCCACCATCACTGTGCTCCGCATGATTACTTTCCCACTAGCACAGTGACGTCGGCCGACAACCCCGCCCGCATCGCCTCGCCAGGCGGCGACTTCCAGGCGATGCGCACCGGCACGCGCTGCACGACCTTCACGAAGTTGCCGGTGGCGTTGTCCGCCGGCAGCAACGAGAAGCTGGCCCCGGTGCCGCCCGACAGGCTGGACACCTCACCCTCGAACTTTCGTCCCGGAAAGGCGTCCAGCTCGATCTCGGCGCGCTGGCCCACCCGCATCTCCCCCACCTGCGTCTCCTTGAAGTTCGCGATCACGTAGGTGGCCGAGGGGACCAGCGCGATGACCGGCTGCCCCACCGTCACCAGCTGTCCGTCATGCACCATCAGCTTCGAGGCCACGCCGTCGGTCGGTGCCAGAATGTGCGTGTAGCCCAGCTGCAGCTTGGCCAGCGCCAGGGCCGCCTGCGCGCTTTGCACCCGGGCGTGCGCCAGATCGACGCCCGCCTTGGCGGCGGCGATCTGCGGCTCGATGGGCGCGCTCTGCGACAGCCGGCCCCGGGCCTCACCGACGTGGCTCTGGGCGGCGTTCTTCGCGTCGGTGGCCAGCGCCACCTGCGCCTTGGCCTGCGCCACACCGGCGCGCGCCGAGTCGTAGGCGAGCTGCGCGGCGTCCAGGCGCTCGGCGGGGATGGCCTCGGCTGCCTTCAGCTGCTTGGCGCGGTTCAGATCGATCTCCGCCTTGTGAGCGTCCACCTCGGCGCGCGCCAGGGCGGCGCGCGCGGCGGCCACCTCGGACTCGGCGCTGCTGATGCCGACGCTGGAGCCGCGCAGAGCGGCCCGGGCGACGTCCAGGCCGCCGCGCGAGGTCGCCTCGACGATCTGGCTCTGCGCCTCGGCGCTGGCCGCCTGCGCCTGCGCGATGGCCAGGTCGGCCTCGGCCTGCTGAACGCGCGCCGCGTAGTCGGCCTCGTCGATCTGCGCGATCAGCTCGCCCTTCTTGACCAGCTGGTCCTCCTTGATGGCGACCCGCGAGACGATGCCGCCCACGCGCGTGGCCACCGGGACGGTGTCCGCGGCGACCTGGGCGTCGTCGGTCGACTCTTGTCCCGCGGTCAGGTGGCGGAAGACCGCCACGCCGATCAGGGCCAGGACCAGCACCACGCCCAGGATGGCGAAGGGGCGGCGCGAGCGGGCCGGCTTCACCGGCGCCGGGGCAGGCGCGGCGGCGACGGGCGCCGGCGCCGACAAGGGCGCGCCCTCGCCGCTGCTCGAAACGGACTTCTGATTACGTGCGGTCTCCATGTCTTCTCTCCTTCAGACCTCTAATGCAAATCGACCTTGGGACCCTTCGTCATGCCCTTGGGGGGCTTCAGGAAGATTCCCAGCGGCAAGACGAACATGAACGCGATCCCTGCCAGCAAGAACAGACGCTCGAAGGCCAGCACCGTCGCCTGGCGCTCGACCAGCCCGCCCAGCAGGCGGCCGGCGGCGCCCTTGGCGTCGCCCGGGTCGAGGCCGCGGCTGATCAGGCCCTGCTGGATGCGCGCCAGCCGATCGGTGACGGCGGGGCTGCCCGCCACCAGGTGCGCCACCAGCGCGGTGCGCGCCGAGGCCACGAAACGGGGCAACAAGGTGGCGAAGGCGGCCAGCCCCAGCGAGCCCCCGATCTGACGCACCAGCGAGTTCAAGCCGGCGGCGTCGGCCAGCCGGTAGCGGGGGATGCCCATCATCGCCACGGTCGTCAGGGGGACGAACAGCGACGCGAACCCGAAGCCCTGCACCACGATGGCCCCCACCACGGTGGCCGAGCTGGTCTCCAGCGTGTAGTGCGCCATCATGTACGTGCTGAGCGCGACCATGGCCACGCCCAGGCAGACCAGGATGCGCGGCTGCACCAGGTTGTAGAGGCGGCCCACCAGCGGGATGCCCACCATCATCGCCAGCGCCCGCGGCATCAGCGCCTCGCCGGACTGCGTGGCGCTGAAGCCCAGCAGCTCCTGCATGAAGACCGGCAGCAGGAAGGTGATCGACATCAGAATCGCGAACATGATCCCGCCGATCAGCGTGCCGGTCATGAACACCGTGTCCTTGAACAGCGACAGATCCACGGCCGGGTGTTCGGCGGTCAGCTCGCGGATGACGAACGCGATCAGGATGAAGATCGACGCGAAGGCGCACACCGCGATGGCCCGCGATTGCAGCCAGTCGTTGCGGCTCCCCTCTTCCAGCACGTACTGCAGGCAGGCCAGGCCCGCGGTCATCAGGCCGATCCCCAGCCAATCGATGCCGCTGCGCTCGCTGCGAGCGCGCTCGAGGTTGGCGCGGCGGATGTCCTCCGGCTCGTGCACGAACCGGCTGACCATGAACAGCGCCAGGATCCCGATGGGCAGGTTGATGTAGAAGATCCAGGGCCAGCTGTAGTTGTCGATGATGACGCCGCCCAGCGCCGGACCGGCGGCCGGGCCCACCACCACAGCCAGGCCGAACAGCGCCATCGCCATGCCCTGCTCCTCGGGCGGGAAGGTCTGGCGCAGGATGGCCTGCTCCGTCGGTTGCAGCGCGCCGGCGCCCAGCCCCTGCAGGGCCCGAAAGGCCACCATCATGGGCAGCGAGCGGGCCAGGCCACACAGCGCCGAGCCGAGGACGAACAGCGCCAGCGAGAACATGTACACGCGCTTCTGGCCGAAGGTGCGGCCCAGGAACGCGGTCAGCGGCATGACGATGACGGTGGCGATGACGAACCCGGTGGTCACCCAGGTCATCTCTTCCACGGTCGAGCCGAGCGCGCCGCGCAGGTGGGGGGTGGCCACGGCCACGATCGACGTGTCGAGGGCGCCCATCAACGTGCCGAAGGTGACGGACAGGGTCACCAGCCACTTGTTGACGGGCTTTCGCGCCGCCGAGGCGACGGGGGTGAAGGGGACGACGGCTGCGCTCACGCGCGGGCTCCTTCCAGGAAGAAATCGAAGAGCTCGGCGGCGTCCTTCAGCGGATCCCCCTGCTCCTCGCGCATGGCATCGCGGATGGCCAGCGACCGGACCATTCCCATCAGGAACATGGGCGCCGTCGCCTCGATGTCGGCGCGCAGGGCCCCCTCCTTCACCGCCTGACGCACCACCTTGTCGACGCGGCTGTAGATCTCGTGCAGGGTGGCGCCCGGCATCCGGCAGGCCGAAGGGAACGTGTGCTCGTAGCGGCCGATCTCGCCTTGCAGCAGGATCTGCAGGAATTTCCGGTGCCGGCTCTTGTGCAGCAGCATCGACTCGACCATCGCGCGCAGCCGCTCGAGGGCGGGACGCTTGGCAGCAGCCTGCATGGTCTCGTCCAGGCTGGAGATCATCTCGGCGCGGCGCGCCTCCAGCAGACCGGCCAGCAGGGCTTCGCGGTCCTTGAAGTGGTTGTAGAGCGTGCCGACCGATACGCCGGCCTTGGAAGCGATCTCACCCATGTGGGCGGCGTGCAGCCCCTGATCGGCGAACACCTGTTCGGCGGCGGCCAGCACCGTCTCGATGGTGGCCGAACGGTGCCGCTCTCGCAGGGTCTGGGGAGCCAGTTCAGAAACTGAACGGCGGTTCATAATTTGGAATAGTTCGTCGCCTGGGGCGTTTCGTCAACGGCTTTTTTGCCGCTTCGCCCCCTGCCGGCGCGAAATCGGGGGTGCGCCCGATGGCAGGGCGCGACCCATCCCTCGACCTTCAGGCGCTGTCGCCGGCGCTGGCCGTGGCGTTGGCCCTGCTCTCAGCGCTTCCCGGAAACGGGGCGCGGCCCGCCCGACTGACTTGCTGAATCTCCCGGGCGCCCCTCGCAGGAGAGGCGCCCGAGAGATCCCGCGAACGCCGCCGGGTGGCGGCGTTCGCGGTCGTCACTTACAGCGTGCCGCAGCGGGCTTCGTTGGCGGTGCCGCCGACCGGCTGCAGGCACTGCAGGGTGCCCGAGCAGGTGCGGGTGGTACCGCTGCCGCAGCAGGGCTGGCCCATGCCGCCGCAGGCGGTGCACAGGTCAGGCGCCGCGCCGACACCGGCCGTGCAGGTCAGGTTCGTCCCGCAGCCGTTGTTGGTGCCGCTGGGGCAGCACTGCTGGTTCGCGCCGCCGCAGGCCTCGCAGACCATCTCCGTGCCGCCCGCGCCACCCGCGCCACCCGCGCCCGTGCTCTGGCGGACGCACGCGCCACCGGTCTGGCAGATGTTGCCGGCGCAGCAGGCCGCGTTCAGCGCCCCGCACGTGGAGCAGGTGCGCGGCGTGTTGCCAGGCGGGTTCTGGCAGGCCAGACCCGTGTTGCAGGTGTTGTTGGCGCAGCAGGCCTGCGTATCCGCGCCGCACACCGTGCAGACGCCCGCGCCGCCCCCGCTGGTGTCACACAGCAGGTTGGCACCGCACTCGGTCTGACCGGCGCTGGTCGGGCAGCAGGGCTGGCCCGCGCCGCCACACGCGGTGCACATGTCCGCGACGCACTGGCCGCCCGGCTGGCAGCGATTGCCGCCGCAGCAAGCCGAGCTCAGCGCGCCGCACGCCATACAGATGTTCTGGGCGTTCGCACCCGAGGTGCGCGCACAGCCCAGGCCGGTGTCACAGGTCAGGTCGGCGCAGCAGGTCTGGCCGTCGGCGCCGCAGGTCGCGCCGCCCGCGCCGCCGCGTCCGCCGCGCCCGCCGAAGCCGCCGCGGCCGCCGGTCTGGCCGCCGCCCACGCCACCGGTCGAGGCCGGGCTGCCGCCACGGCCACCGGCCCCGCCCGTCGAGGCCGGGCTGCCGCCACGACCACCGGCCCCGCCCGTCGAGGCCGGGCTGCCGCCGCGGCCACCGGCGCCGCCCGTCGACGTCGGGCTGCCGCCCACGCCGCCGGTCGTCGTGGGATTGCCGCCCACGCCGCCGCTGCCCGGGTGTCCGCCAGCCGAACCGCCCGTGGCGCTGCCGCCGTGGCCGCCCGTGGCGACCGTCGTGCCGCCATGGCCGCCGACGCCACCCGTGCTGGCATGACCGGCGCTACCGCCGACGCCAGCGTCGTTGCCGCCTCCGCCGGAGCTGCACGCCGTGAAGGCCGCCATGACCCCCACGCACGTCGCCACGATGAGACCACGATAAACCTGCACACCTGGGAGCACGGACGAGTTGTTGCTTCGACAACGACGTTTGGTCATTTGCTTCTCCTCATATTCGGATCGGGGCAATTTTGTGGGTACTGCCGGAACGGGGCCAATTTGCGCCGGCACGGGTAATGTGAAAGACCGTGCTGGCACTTCAGGGAGCTTCGAGGGTTCGGGGACGGGTTTCCAGGCGGGTCTGAGGGGGCAGAGGGTAACACCGATATACGTAAGAACATTTACTAATTGTCGGCCCTCCCCAGGCGAGCCGACAGACCAGTGACGGACCGTTGGTGCCGGCGGACGCCGAGAACCGTCAACGAACCGTCAGAAAAATGACGCGCGGGAAAATTCCTATGATATTCAGGCCTTGTCTAGCCCACCCTTCGGCCGTGGTGTCGCGACGGTTTCCGAGCTAGGAGGGACCGCCATGCTGATCATCGAGCCGATCCCCTGTCTGAAGGACAACTACGCTTACCTGATCCATGCCCCCGGCCAGACGGACGCGGTGGTCGTCGATCCCTCGGAGGAGGCGCCGGTGACAGCCGTCTTGAAGGAAGGAGGCCTGTCCCTGGTCGGCATCCTGGCCACGCATCACCATGTGGATCACGTGGGCGGCATCCCGGCGCTGGTCGCGGCGGCGGGCGGCCCGGTCTGGGTGGCGGCGCACGCTCTGGATCGGGGACGCGTGCCCGAACAGACGATCTTCGTGGACGCGCCAGAACAGCGGCTGACGTCCACGCCGCTGGCGATCGCCGGCGTGCCGCTGCTGGCGATGCACATCCCTGGGCACACCCGCGCCGCGATCGCCTGGGCGCTGGGCGGCCCCGGTGGCGTCGTCACGGACATCTTCACGGGCGACACGCTGTTCGGCGCCGGCTGTGGCCGGCTGTTCGAGGGGACGCCCGCGCAGATGCACAGCAGTCTTCAAGCGTTGACGGCGGGCCCGGCAGAGGCGCGGCTGTGGTTCGGTCACGAGTACACGGCCTCGAACCTGCGCTTCGCCGCCACCGTCGAGCCGGACAACGCCGCCGTTCGGGCCCGGGGCGAGGCCGTTGCTGCGCGCACGACCCCCACCACCATCGGACTGGAGCGCGACACCAACCCCTTCGTGCGTGCGAACTCCGTCGAGGAGCTGGCGGTGCGCCGCGCGGCCAAGGACAAGTTCTGATCTGTCCCTCCGGTCGAGGACGAACGCTTGGTGGTCGCCGCATCTACTATCATCGGCCTGTCCTGGTGTCCCCATGGGCGTGGTGCCGCCCTGCGTGCGAATTCGTCAACCGATTCGGTGTCTCGTGTCACTGTCTGGGACCGGGGCCGCCGGTCACGCACTTTGCCCCTCGCACCCGTGCGCGGTAGAACCCGCGAACCGTCGATCTCCCTACGCCCACGATGAAACTCACACACCTGCAGCGCCTCGAGGCCGAGAGCATTCACATCATGCGGGAGGTGATCGCCGAGACTGAACACCCGGTCATGCTGTACTCGATCGGGAAGGACAGCTCGGTGATGTTGCACCTGGCGAAGAAGGCCTTCTACCCGGCCCCGCCGCCCTTTCCGCTGTTGCACGTCGACACGACGTGGAAGTTCAAGGACATGTACGCGATGCGCGACAAGGTCGCGCAGGAATCGGGCATGGATCTGATCGTCCACGTCAACCCCGAGGCGAAGGCCCAGAACGTCAACCCCTTCACCCACGGCTCGGTGGTCCACACCGACATGTGGAAGACGCAGGGCCTGAAGCAGGCCCTGGACAAGTACAAGTTCGACGCCGCCTTCGGCGGTGGCCGCCGCGACGAGGAGAAGTCGCGGGCCAAGGAGCGAGTGCTGTCGTTCCGCAGCGCCGCCCACCGCTGGGATCCCAAGAACCAGCGGCCCGAGCTGTGGCGCCTGTACAACGCGCGCAAGCACCGGGGAGAGTCGATCCGCGTGTTCCCGCTGTCCAACTGGACCGAGCAGGACGTGTGGCAGTACATCTACCTCGAGAAGATCCCCATCGTCCCGCTGTACTACAGCAAGCTTCGTCCCGTGGTGGAGCGGGAGGGAACGCTGATCATGGTGGACGACGACCGGATGCCCCTGCGGCCCGGCGAGAAGCCGACGATGAGGAAGGTCCGATTCCGGACGCTGGGCTGCTACCCCCTGTCCGGCGCCGTCGAGTCGCAGGCCGAGACGTTGCCCGAGATCATCGAGGAGATGTTGAAGGCGCGGACCTCGGAGCGCGAGGGGCGCATGATCGACCACGACGCCACCGCTTCGATGGAGAAGAAGAAGCAGGAGGGGTACTTCTGATGAGCGCGCCAGCAACCCCGGCCCTCACCGCCGAGCAGGTGGGCGACGCGAACATCCGCCTGCGCGTGACCAGAAGCCTGCTGCGCTTCAACACCTGCGGCAGCGTCGACGACGGCAAGAGCACGTTGATCGGCCGCCTGCTCTACGAGTCGAAGGCGCTGTTCGATGACCAGCTGGCCGCGCTGGCGGCCGACTCGAAGAAGGTTGGCACCCGCCCCGGCGAGCTCGACTACGCGCTGTTGCTCGACGGCCTGGCGGCGGAGCGCGAGCAAGGGATCACCATCGACGTCGCCTATCGGTTCTTCTCGACCGACAAGCGAAACTTCATCGTGGCCGACACGCCCGGCCACGAGCAGTACACGCGCAACATGGTCACGGGCGCCTCCACCGCCGACCTGAGCGTCATCCTGGTCGACGCCCGCAAGGGCATGCTGGTGCAGACGCGGCGCCACAGCTTCCTGGTGTCGCTGCTGGGCATCCGGCACGTCGTCGTGGTCGTTAACAAGATGGACCTGGTCGACTACTCGGAGAAGGTGTTCCGCGACATCGAGACCGAGTACCGCAAGTTCGCCGCCGAGCTGGGGCTGCCCGCGGTCACCGTCATCCCGGTGTCCGCGGTGAACGGGGACAACATCATCAGCCCGTCCACGAACACCGCCTGGTACCAGGGGCCCACGCTGATGGGGCTGCTGGACAGCGTCGAGGTCGACGACACCCGCTTGCAGGAGCAGCCGCTGCGCCTGCCGGTGCAGTGGGTCAACCGGATCAATCAGGACAAGAAGAACCTGGACTTCCGCGGCTTCGCCGGGACCATCGTCTCCGGACGCGTGCACAAGGGCGACACCATCCGCGCCCAGCCCTCCGGTCGCACCAGCAAGGTGGCGCGCATCGTGACCTACGACGGCGACCTGGAGCAGGCCATCGTCGGACAGTCGATCACGCTGACCCTCGAGGACGAGATCGACATCTCGCGCGGCGATCTGATCGTGAAGGCGGACGCGCCGGCCGAGGTCTCCGATCAGTTCGAGGCGACCGTGGTGTGGATGAACGAGGCGGCGTTGCTGCCGGGGCGCAGCTACCTGATGAAGGTCGGGACCAAGACGGTCACCGCCACCATCGCGCCGCTGAAGTACAAGATCAACGTCAACAACCTGCAGCACCTGGCCGCCAACACGCTGGAGCTGAACGAGATCGGCGTGGTCAACCTGCAGCTGGACCGACCCATCGCGTTCGACCCCTACCAGGTGAATCGCGACACGGGCGGCTTCATCCTGATCGACCGCATGTCGAACGACACGGTGGGCGCCGGCATGCTGCGCTTTGCCTTGCGGCGCGCCCAGAACGTCCACTGGCAGGCGCTGGACGTGAACAAGGCGGCCCGGTCCTCCATCAAGGGTCAGAAGGCGTGCGTGCTGTGGTACACGGGCCTTTCGGGCGCCGGCAAGTCGACCATCGCGAACCTGGTCGACAAGAAGCTGTACAGCATGAAGCGCCACACCTACCTGCTGGACGGCGATAACATCCGGCACGGCCTGAACAAGGATCTGGGCTTCACGGACGTCGATCGCGTCGAGAACATCCGCCGCATCGCCGAGGTGGCGAAGCTGATGGTGGACGCAGGCCTGATCGTCAGCACCGCCTTCATCTCCCCCTTCGGCTCCGAGCGGCTGACGGCGCGGGGCCTGATGGCCGAGGGTGAGTTCATCGAGATCTTCGTCGACACGCCGCTGGGGGTGGCCGAGCAGCGCGACCCGAAGGGCCTGTACAAGAAGGCGCGACGCGGGGACCTGAAGAACTTCACCGGCATCGACTCGCCCTACGAGACCCCGGACAAGCCCGAGATCCACATCGACACCACGAAGCTGACCCCGGAAGAGGCGGCCCAGAGCATCGTCGATCACCTGCGCGCGCGGGGGCTGATTGAGGACTAGCAGCCCGTGGTGGGAGGTCGCGCCGTCCCCACGCGGGGGGATGGCGTGACCCGCGTCTTCGCCTACAACGGCGACGCCGACGGGCTGTGCGCCCTGCAGCAGCTGCGCCTGGCCGAGGGGGCCGGCGCGGACGCGGTGCTGGTAACCGGCGTGAAGCGGGACATCCAGCTGCTGGAGCGCGTTCAGGCGAGCGCGGGAGACAGCTGCACGGTCCTGGACGTGTCGCTGGACGTGAACCGCGCCGGCCTGCTGCGCCTGCTGGCGGCCGGCGTGAAGGTCCGCTACTTCGACCACCACTTCGCGGGCGAGCTCCCTGCCTCACCGAACTTCGAAGCGCACATCGACCTGGCGCCGAACGTCTGCACCAGCCTGCTGGTAGACCGGGCGCTGCAGGGGCGCGGGCTCCGCCAGCTGAGCTGGGCCATCGTGGGCGCGTTCGGTGACAGCCTGACCGAGGAGGCGCGCGCCCTGTCCGCCGGCGCTGGTCTGTCGGCCGAGGACACCGCGACGCTGAAGGATCTGGGCGTGGCCATCAATTACAACGCCTACGGCGAGACGCTGGCGGATCTGCACGTGCCCCCCGCCCAGCTGGCGGCCGAGATGCTGCCTTACACCGACCCGCTGCAGTTCGCGCGCGGTTCCGAGACCTATCGCCGCCTGGCGTCGGGCTTCCGCGACGACATGGAGCAGGCCCGCCGCCTCGAGCCGACCAGGCGCGCGGCCGGCACGATTCAGTTCATGCTGCCCGACGCCGCCTGGGCGCGTCGCGCCAGCGGTACCCTGGCGAACGATCTGGCGAAGGCCCACGAGGGCAACGCCCTGGCCATCATCTCACCCAAGGCGGAGGGCGGGTTCCTGGTGTCGATTCGCGTGCCTCGCGACTGCCCCACCTCGGCCGAGTCGTTCTGCAGGCGCTTCCCGACGGGTGGCGGGCGCAAGGCCGCCGCCGGCATCAATCACTTGCCTCCCGAACAGCTCGAGACGTTTTCGCGCGCCTTCGAAGAGCAATTTCGCGCGGGCTGACGTCCGCGCGCTCAGCCCCGCTCCGGCAACTCCAGCTCCCGGGTCAACGCCATGAACAGCATCTTCGGAAGAATGGGCCACGTCTATCGCGTGCTGCGGCGGACGTTTCACGTGCGCGTCGCGCCGCTGTTCGTGGCGGTCGTGTTCTGCTTCCTGCGCGTCATCGTCGCCCTCGGCATGGCGCTGGATCACGTGTTCTTCCCCAGCCTGGCCAAGGCGAAGGCGAACCGCCCCATCGTGCTGGTGGGCAATCCCCGCACCGGCACCACGTTCCTGCAGCGTTTCCTGGCCGACGAGGGCTTTGGCTCGGGGATGGAGCTGTTCCTGATGCTCTACCCGTCGCTGGTGTTCCAGAAGCTGCTGAAGCCGTTCTTGCCCCTGCTGGAGAAGCTGAGCCCGGCCAAGTTCCACTCCACGGAGGCCCACCAGACCAGCCTGACCTCGGTCGAGACCGACGACGTGGCGGTGCTGTTCCGCTATCTCGATGGCTTCTTCCTGTACGGCTTCTTCCTCTCGTTCGACGAGGAGGATCGCCTGCCCTGGTTCGATCCGCGCGTGCGCGATACCTCCCAGCGGGACGCCGCCTGGCTGGACGCCATCTGGCGGCGCAGCCTGGTGCTGCACCGGGCGGACCGCAACATCGCCAAGCTGTTCTCGCTGGCGGTGCGGCTGCCGCAATTCCTCGAGCGCTTCCCCGAGGCCCAGATCCTGTACATGGCGCGGGATCCTCTGTCGATCATCCCCAGCGCCATGAGCCTGGTGATTGGCGTGCTGGATCGCGCCTTCGGGTTCTGGTCGCTGCCCGTCGAGGTCCGGCAGCGCTGGCTGGACCGCATGTACAAGGCCTGGGTGCTGCTGCTGCAGAAGTTTCACGAGGACTGGCAGAGCGGCGCCATCGACAAGAGCCGCGTCTTCATCGTGCGCTACGACCGCATGATGATGGACTTCGAAGGCCTGATGGACGAGATGTGCGCTTTTCTCCAGCACGAGATGACGCCCCAGCTGCGCGAGACGATCCACAAGCGCGGCGAGAAGCAGCGCAAGTACGAGTCCGAGCATCGCTACGATCTGGAGAAGTACGGCCTGACCGAGGCCCAGGTGCGGCGTGACTGCGCGTTCTTCTACGACACGTTCCTGCCGCCGCTCGAGTTCCGGAAGGCCGCCGGCGGAAACGCCTGAGAGGCCGCCGGCCGGACCAGGCGGAAGGACGCGTGGCGGTCGCGGAGCTTCACCACGCGCAGGAGCAGCCCCAGCAGCGCGGGCGGAAGCAGCAACGCCGCCAGGGCCGCCACAGCCCCCCCGGCCAGCCAGGGATGGAGGACCGCCAGGGCCGCCAGCGCGCCGAGGGCGGCGGTCGCGGCCAGGGTCCGTGCCAGGAATCCACTTGCGTCTCGCATGATGGCCACTGTCTATCATACAAGACAGAAACGTGCAAGCCGGCGCCGATGCGGACGGCGCCGCGGCCGCCCGAGCCCCGGTCACTTGGCGGATTCGTCGGCAGGACGCGTCCCGGAGGCAGCGTCCATTTGAAAGGACAATTTCTCTCCCCGAAAAGGGATCTAAATCACGCCTTTTCTGACGAATCTCGACCGCCGCCCACCCTAAAAGGGACCAACGATGGAGGACGCTCGATGAAGTTCCCGCCCGCGATCGGAACCCTGGCAGGCCCGGACGTCCTCACCGGCGGCGGTGGACCGCGCGCCCGCGTCAGACACCGTACGGCCCTGCGTGCGTTGATGGCCGTGCTGGGGGCGACCTTCATCGCGTGCGGCGGCTCCAGCGATTCCCCCGGCAGCAGCGGCGGCGCTCCTGGCTCCGGCGGCTCTGCGTCCGGGGGCTCGGGGGGCAGCGGCTCGGGGGGACATGGAGGCTCGGGCGGCAGCCCCGCTTCGTCCGGCGGCAGCGGGGACGGCTCCGGCGGCAGTCGCTCCGGCGGATCGTCAGGTTCCGGTTCGGGCGGCGCCGCCAGCGGCGGGCAGGTCGGTTCGGGCGGCACCACGGGCGGCGGCTCGGGCGGCGCGCGTTCCGGCGGCGCGACCGGCACCAGCTCCGGCGGCGCGACCGGCACCGGTTCGGGCGGCAGCGGCGTCGCTGGCCGCAGCGGCTCGGGCGGCGGCGCCGCCAGCGGCGGCACCACCGGCGCCGCGGGTCACGTGGGCAGCGGCGGCGGCTCGGGAACGGGCTCGGGAGGGACGGGCGGGCCCAGCGGCAACTGCACCATCACGGCCACCGCGACCATGGGGACCATCCCCACCGTCGCGATCGTGACCTATACGACCGATCTGACCGGTGTCACCGGCGGCCAGATCGACTTCGGCCTGCCGGGGGGCACCATGATGACCGCCCCCATCGACACGACGCAGGCCACGCCGAAGACCCTGCTGCTGGGCATGAAGGGCGGCAAGAGCTACACCTACCACGTCACGCTGAAGGCGCCGGCGGGCAACTGCACCAGCCAGGACTTCACGTTCATGACCGGCGCCGTGCCCAGCAGCGTGCCGAAGCCGACGGTCACCATCATGAACGCCGCCATGCACGACAAGGGCTTCCTGGTCACCAGCGGCGGCCTGATGGGGACCACCACCGAGATCATCGACTCCGACGGCGACGTGGTCTGGTGGGCCACCGGTCCGTCCCAGAACAGCCGCTCGCACATGAGCTGGGACGGCAGCCACATGTACATGATGTCGCTGAACGTCCAGAACAGCGGCAGCGGCAAGATCACCTACGTGGCCATGGACGGCAGCGGCAGCACCAACGTCACCGGCGTCGCCGCCTCCCACCACGACATGACCGCCATCCCGGGCGGCTTCGCCACGCCGCTGTGGAACAAATCGGGCACCGACGCCCCCTGCTCGCTGGTCGAGTTCGCGAACGACACCTGGAAGACCACCACCGTCATCGCCGACATGGCCACCGTCTACAACTCGAGCACCTTCCACACGAACGCGGTCCATTACTACGCGTCCGACGACAGCTACACGCTGGGTGATCGCAACCCGAACCTGTACGTCAAGGTCAGCCGGGCGGGGGCGCTGATCTGGCAGTTCGGCGGCAGCAACCCGAAAGACGCCGGCAAGACCTTCTCGGGCGTGACCACCTGGATGGTGAACCACGGCCACCACCTGATGCCCGACGGCACGTTCCTGTTCTTCAACAACAACGCGAACGAGGCCTGGGGCTACAAGCTGAACACCGCCAACATGACCGCCAGCAAGACGTTCATGTACACCGCCAGCGGCGCCACCAGCATGGTGCTGGGCGACGTGCAGGGCCTGCCCAACGGCAACATCCTGATCACCTTCTCCACCTCGGCGCAGATTCACGAGGTGACCCCCAGCGGCACGCTGGTCATGAAGGTCACGACCAGCTCGACCACCGGGTTCGGTTACAGCGAGTTCCGCGAGTCGCTGTACGGCCCGCCCCCCTACTGACCGGTCGCCCGCGCCCGGGTCCGCGGTGGTGCCGAGCGGCACCACGGGCGAGCGCCGTTCTCCGGCGCCGAAAGGATGTTCCGCGGGCGGGCTCGAACGGAGGGGGCGGCGCCGACCAGCGCGCCGCCGCCCCGGGAGCGCCTCTAGCTGCGCTCGAGGTAGGTCGTCGTGAAGTAGTCGTCCTTCGTGTTGGGCGCGAAGGTCACCTTCTTCGACTCGAACACGGACTTGCGGCCGTTCTGCTTGTTGATCATCTCCATCTTCATGGCGCGATAGCGTTTGTTCTTGGGGTCGAGCAGCTTGACGTCCTCGGCGTGCAGCTCTTTCAGGACCTTGCCGCCCTTGTCATAGAACACGCCCTTCACCACCGTGTACTTGTCCTTGTTCACCCAGAAGGTCTTCTTCGAGTAACCCTCGGAGTCGGCGGTCTCCTTCGACTTGGGCGTCACGTCGATGACCCAGCACTGCTCGCTGCCGCAGGCCTCGGTCTTCACCAGCTTGTAGTCGAACTCGTCCAGGGCCGGGATGTTCAGGTCGCCGTAGGAGAACTCGCTGCCCATGAAGGCCTGGCCGCGCTGGGAGCTGACGATGCGGCGGGTCTTGCGCAGGGCCGGCAGGTAGATCCAGACGTCGTCAGGCTTGTCCTCGTAGTCGAACACCAGGATGCCGGTGCCCTGCACGTCAGCCGGCGACAGGAAGCGATAGATGCGCTTCTCGGTCTTGCCGCCGTCCATCAGCTTGGTGGCCATGGTGATCTCCCGCTCGCGCGTCTGACCCTTCTCGTCGACGCTGGTCATCTTGACCACGGCTTCGGACCCATCGAGCTTTCGCGTGACGGTGACCTTCTCCATGATGTCGCGCGCCGACGGCTCGGCGTGGGCCGGCGCGGCCTGGCCCGCCAGCATGGAGACGATGAAGAGCGCCCCGGAGGCGCCGCCGAACAGATGCTTTCTCATGGCCTTCCCCTTTGCGTGAGGGCTCCCGCCCTCGGATCACTCGGTCGTTGACGGGGCCGGACGGCCCCGCTGGAAAAAACGTGCAGCGCTAGAAGGTGTACCGCAACTCGACGTACCCCGCGCTCAGCTCGTCCTGGATCAAGCCGAACAAAGTATCCTGAGGTCCGCGGAAGATCTCGGCGCCCAGGTAGGCCATCAGCGTGTCCGAGATGTGCCAGCCGACCTTCGGCGCCAGCGCCAACTCGCCCGTGGTGAAGTTGCGCAGCGCCAGCACGGACAGCGACAGCGTGTCGTGCAAGGTCAGCCATTCCACGCGCAGCGTCGCCAGGTGCTGTCGCTCGGCCGTCTGGTTGAACAGGATCTGGTTCGTCTTCCGCAGGACGTCGTCGATGGTCTTCTCGGCCCCGCCCCGGATGGTGTCGTTCACCTGGCTGGGATCCATCTTCAGCTGCTCGGAGTCGGCCCCCCCGAACGGTCCCTTCTCCTTCGCCCAGTCGAACACGTAGCGGCCCATGTACTGCGCGATGACGCTGACGGGCCCGAACGCGTGATCGACGCCCAGCACGTACTGCAGATCGCGGCGGGCGACGTTCACGTTGGTCTTGTAGCTGTCGACCGGTTTGCGGTAGGCGGCCTCGCCCCGCAGGCCCAGCACATCCCCCAGCGCCGTCGAGAAATCGAAGCCCACCACCTGCTGGGCGTAGGCGGTCCGCGAAACCTTGACCGACGGATTGGTCAGATCGAAGATGATGTCGCCCCGGGTCAGTCCCGGCAGCGGCGCGAAGCCCTGCAGGAAGGAGACGGAGGTCTCGAACTTGGCCAGTTCCAGGTGCAGGCGCCCCGCCACCGTCCCGTTCTGCAGATTCGGCGACGGATACTTCGGCGGGCCGTAGCTGACGAACTCGGGCAGCCCGACGCTGGGTAGCGTGGTGGGCACGTACATGGGCATCCACACCCCTTCCACGCGGAAGGGCGCGAAACGCAGGAAGGCGCGTGCCCCCACGTTGCCGATGCGGCGATCGTCCTCGACCGGCGAGTGGACGCGCAGGTCGGTGGGCGTCAGGTTGCTGGTGGGGTTCAGCACGTCGGCGCGGCCCCACACGATGATCTGCTGCCCCAGGCGCAGATCCAGCCGCCCCAGGTAGGTGTTCACGTAGGCCTCGCGCAGCTGCAGCGTCGTCGACTGGACGTGGTCCTGCAGGCCGTACATGACGCGGGCGTCGGCGAAGGCGTCGCCGTAGGTCTCCTTGCGGGTGCGGATCTGCAGCGACAGCTCGCCGTAGTTCGACTTCATCTCGCCCTGGTTCACGCCGATGGCCTTGCCGGCGAAGGCGTCGCCGCGGGCGTAGCCGTTCAGCGTGAACGGCGGGGCCTCGGCGGCGGCAGCACCGCCCGTCTCCTTGGCGCTCGACTGGCTCTGCTCGAACAGGCCGCCCCCTTGCTCGGTGGCGGGCGTCTCCGTCGCCGCCGGTGGCGCGTCGGGCACGGGCGTCGACGGGGCCAGGGCGGTCGCGGTCGGCGTGGCCGGCATGGGCGCCGCGGGAGGCGCCGGGGCCGCGGCGGGCGGGGCCACGCGCTCGTCCACCTCGGGGGAGGCGGCGGGCGCGGGCGTCTCCGTCTCCGGCTCCTTGGTCTCGGTGTAGGTCGACTTGTGAGCGCCGGCGTGCGGCTTCTTTCGCTTCGCCGCCTCCGCGGGGCGGCCCGCACCCAGCGCACCGGCGAGCAGCAACGCCGCCGCCAGCGTGCGGCCCGGCCGCCATCCTCGCCCGGGGCTCATCGAGCGGTCACGCCGGCGCTGGGCGGGGGATTCACCACCGGCGCGCCGGTCCATTCGCCGGTCGCCATCACCATCGAGAATCCGGCCGCCACCGCCCCCAGGGCCAGCTTGTCGCCCGGACGCACCGTCTTCTCTTTCAACATCTGATCGAACGTCACGCCCACGCTGGCGCTGGCCGTGTTGCCGTACAGCGCGTGCGTGTAGACGCCCTTCTTCTCGGGATCGACGCCGATGTCTTCCAGGATCTTCCTGACCATTTGTTCGCTCGGTTGGTGATAGACGTAGTACGCGATGTCGTCGGGCGCGAGCCCCTGCTCGGCCAGCCGGTTGACGACCCAGGGGGGGATGACCCGACTCAACCGCATCAGCTCGGTCGAGGCGGAGAACAGCGTCCCGTTCACCGGCACCTGGCACAGCTTCCAGTGGTCGGGCTCGGAGTAGCTGCGGATGTCCTGGATGCGGATCCCGCCGCCCGGGAACGGCGTGCGCCGCAGGACCATGCAGGCGGCGCCGTTGCCGATGGTCAGGCCGGCCGCCTTCATGTGCAGCTCGCGCACGCTCTGGATGTCGTAGCTGAGGAAGTACGCGGACAGCTCGGCCGTGCAGACCAGCACCGAACGATAGTGATCGTGCAGGCTGAGGTAGGCGCAGGCGGCCTGGATGGCCTCCAGGTGGCCCACGCAGGCCACGGTGACGTCGAAGGCGTGCGTCTTCTTCAGCCCCAGCTTCGCCGAGATCTCCATGGCGGTGGCCGGCTCGAAGTAGTTGCGCGCGATGCTGCCACAGATGACGAGATCGATCTCGTCCAGGGACAGCTCGTTGACCTCCAGGCAGCGCTTCGCGGCCGCGACCGCGTAGTCGGCCACGCGGGCGTCGGGGTCGGGATCCAGGTAGCGCACCCGCGTGCCGCTGATGCCGAACACGTGCTCGATAGCGGCGGCCACCTTGGCGAAGTCATCGTCCGAGCCCTTGAAGCGCGCCCGGACCCGACGGAGCGTCTCGGCGTTGTCCACGGGGGTCGTCGGCAGGCTGACGCCGGGCTTCGACAGGTACAGTTCCGGTAGGCTCACGCGTGGTGCTCTCCCAGGTCAGGGGCCAGAAGCGATGGATGGAGACAGACGGTGTCGCTCACCGCCCTGCCCCAGAGGTGCCAGCAATGTAAGGAACGCCGCCGTTCCTGCCGTGACCCCCGCCGGTCGCCACCACCGCGACCGGGCAGGATCGCGGCAGACGACGAACCAAGATCGATGGGGGGCGGCGAAAAATACCATGGGCGGCGCGCAGGCGTCGAGGCAACGACAGTGGCCGAGAAGCGTGCGGTCGGTGAGATACACAAAGACATGGACGGGAGGTCCGAACAGCGCGATCGGCAAGGCACGACGAGCGTTTTCGCGTGCTCGACAATTTCGCTTGTTACACAGTGCCCTCGCGCAATAAATCGGATGAAATGTCGGCGGCGCGCGTTGGCGGGGCCGTGCTTTTCGAGTTAAATCCGGCTTCCGCACCGCTCACGCCGGGTCGTCTCCACTCGGCGCGGGTCGTCTCCTGCTCGACTCCTCCTCGACGGACCAACACCCGACGTGCTACCCCTCCGCTGTCCCGCCAGGCGTGCTCCGCTCGCGATGTCCCTCCTGCTGCCCCTGCTGGCCGCAACGGGCGTGGCGCGCGCCGACGGCGGCTACTATCAGGGCGCGCTGGGCGCCCGGGCCACCGGCCGCGCCGGCGCCTTCGTGGCGCGCGCCGACGATCTGACCGCGGTCTACTACAACCCGGCCGGCCTCGCCGACCTGAAGGGGACCCTGCTGCAGATCGGGGATCGCGTGTCGTACAACGGCTACGGCTACACCCGCTCGCCCACGCTGGACTACGGGAAGTCCAGCAGCTCGCCGCCGCGGGTGTCGTTCACCACCGTCTTCAACAGCAAGAGATGGCAGGGGCTGGAGCCGATGCTGGGCGTGGCGTCCAAGCTGGGCCTGCGAGACTGGGGCTTCGCCCTGGCGGCCTACGCGCCTCCCGGCAACGCGAACGAATCGTTCCCCGAGGGCGGCGGCCAGCGCTACATGATGGTGGAGCGACAGGCCATCATCCTGAAGTACGTCGCCAGCGTCGCCTGGAAGTACGGCGAGACGTTCGGACTGGGCGCCACCTTCGAGTGGATCCACGTCCCCCGGCTCGACTACTCGTTGATCATCGACGGAACGCCCTCGGTCCGCGCCGACAATCCGGTGAGCAGCCCGCTCGACATCCTGGCCACCACCCGCGGCTCGTCGTCCTTCACGCCCAACGCCATCTTCGGCACCTGGTTTCGCCCCAGCCGCTCGTGGCAGTTCGGCGCCGCCGGGCAGGTCATTCCCACGAAGATCGTCACCCACAGCTCGCTGGACGTGCAGCCGCTGTCCGATCAGCTGGGCCCCGTCACCCTGCGGCGGCCCTCGACCGGCCAGCGCGGCATCAACGACGTCACCGTGACGCTGCCGCTGCCGCTGCAGGCCCGGCTGGGCGGGCGATATCGCTACTTCGACGGCGCGCGCGAGCTGTTCGACCTGGAGCTGGACGTCGAGTACGAGACCTGGTCGCGCGTCGACGACTTCACCGTGGCGACGAACGGCCTGGTGGCCACCGTGGCCAGCATGGACGTCGACATCAACGACATCGTCATCCCCAAGCACTGGCAGAACACGCTGAGCGTGAAGGCGGGCAGCGACGTCACGGTGGTGCCCGACCGCTGGGTGATGCGCGGGGGGCTGTTCTACGAGACCGCGGTGGCCCCCAACGCCTACGCGAACGTCGACTTTCCGGGCGGCGCCATGATGGGCGTGGGCCTGGGCACCTCGCTGCTGTTCGGCCACGCCGAGCTGGCCGTCGGCTACCAGATGCGCTACATGCGCGAGGTCTCGGTCTCCGAGGCGAACGCCGCCGTCTACCAGCAGGTGCCCGGCAGCCAGTGCGGGGCGCCCTACACGGACACGACCAAGTGCAACGCGAACCTCATGGGCCGCCCCGCGCCGGTGGTGAACGCGGGCATCTATCAGGCTGTCTCGCACTTCCTGTCCCTCGGCCTGCTGTACCACTTCGGCACCTGAAGCCCCGGAAAGCCCACGAAGGAGGCAAGTTCATGCAACCGCGCCGGCAAGCAGCCCCGTCCCCGATGCACTGGCCCCTCCTCCGCCGTCTGGCGCTGGCGACCGCGTGGCTGCTGCTGGTCTGCGTCCCGGCCCTGGCCCTGACCGCCGGCGGGGCCGCCGCGGCGGTGCCCGCGCTCGACGGGCCCGAGCTGGCCCAGGGCCCCTTCTCGTCGATGAAGATGACGCTGAAGAAGACCATCCTGCGCATCAACGTCGCCAACATCGAGGTCCGCTTCGACAAGGCCGCCCAGGCCCGCCTTTCGGCGCTGGCCAGCGGGAAGAGCTACTCGAAGGACCTGGCCGCCGAGCTGGCCAAGGTGGCCATCGACGCCGGGCACGCGGTGGTGCAGATGCAGTTCAACCACGACGTGTCGCTGGACCGCTGGATGGGCGTGGTGAAGGACAACCTGGAGCAGGCCCGCTCGGCCGGGCTGATCAGCAAGGACCTGGAGCAGCAGGTGGGCCAGGGGCTGCCCCAGTGGTTCAGCCCGCTGAAGGACCGCGGCTACGAGAAGGGGGACCGCCTGCTGTACGAGGTGCGCCCGGACGCCCTGCACACCGCCGTGGTCAGCAAGGACGGCAAGGTGCTGCTCGATCGCGTCGACCACGAGGCGGGCGTGCGCCGCGTGGTGCTGCCCAGCTACTTCGCGCCCGACAGCGACTTCCGCGAGCCGCTGCTGAAATCCCTTTTCCAGTGACCTGATCAGGTCGCCCCCCAGAGGTCCCCCGCCCATGTTGCGCCGTTACGTCACCGCCGTCGTCAGCCGGCCGAAGTTCGTCATCGCCCTCGTCGTCCTGGCGACGCTGGGGCTGGGCTTCTCCATGACCCGCCTGCGCGTGCTGCTGGACATCGACGCCCAGATCCCCCCCGGTCACCCGCTGGTGCAGGTGGGCCAGCGCATCGAGAAGCTGTTCGGCGGCAAGTACATGACCGTGATCGGCTTTTATCCCGCGACGGGCACCATCTACACGCCGAAGATCCTGGGCAAGGTGAAGCGGGTCACCGACGCGGTGGCCCAGCTGCCCGGGGCCAAGCCGGGCAGCGCGCTGTCGCTGATGTCACCGCGCGTGAAGGACGTGCACACCGCGGACGACTCGCTGGACATCACGCCGCTGGCCGACAAGGTCCCCGAGACCGACGCGGAGATCGCCGCTTTTCGTAAAAGGGTCAAGGACAACGACTTCCTGACCAGCCTGTTCGTGAGCGAGGACGGCCGCGCCACGCAGGTGCTGATCGACTTCGATGACTTCGTGAAGGCGGGCGGGGCGAAGGATCTGTACAACCGGCTGGAGGCCATCGTGGCGCCCGAGCGCGAGCCGGACCTGGAGATCTTGCCGGCGGGCGCCCCCACCATCCTGCACTGGTTGATGATCTACACGCGGCGGGTGGGCGCCCTGTTCCTGCTGGCGCTGGCGATGATCGGGTACCTGCACTACCGCGCCTTCCGCACGCTGCAGGGCATGATCATCCCGATGGTCACCGCCATCATGGGGGTGATCTGGGCGCTGGGGCTGATGGGGCTCATCGGCGCGCCCATGGACCCGTGGAACATCATGACGCCGATCCTGCTGCTGGCGATCGGCGCCGGGCACTCGGTGCAGATCCTGAAGCGCTATTACGAGGAGTACGCCCGCGCCCAGGCCAACCACCCCGAGCTGCCGGGCGCCGCGCACAACCGCCTGGCCGTCATCGAGGCCACCACCAAGGTCGGGCTGGTCATGCTGGCGGCCGGGACCATCGCCGCCCTCAGCTTCGGCTCGCTGGCCACCTTCGGCTTGCCGTCCATCAAGAACTTCGGCCTGTGCACGGCGTTCGGCATCGTGGCCGCCCTGACCGTCGAGATGACGTTCATCCCCGCCATCCGCGTGCTGATGTCGCCGCCCACCAAGCACCAGACCGACCGCGAGCAGCACAAGGAGTGGTTCGACGTGATCCTGGAGCGGCTGGCTGACGTCATCCGCGCCCGTCGCGAGAAGCCCATCCTGTGGGTGTTCCTGGTCATCATCGCGGTGGCGCTGGTCGGCGTCTCCCGGCTGGAGGCCGGCAACAACCTGGCCGCCCAGTTCTTCGAGGTGAACGCCCCCGTGCACGGCTTCCGCATGGCCGACTCGCGCCTGGCTGGCACGCGCGTCATCCAGGTGCTGGTCGAGGGGGACAAACCAGACGCCATCAAGGATCCGCAGGTGCTGAAGCGGATCGACCAGCTGGGCACGTTCATCACCAGGCAGCCGCTGCCCATCGGCAAGGTGGTATCCATCGTCGATCTGCTGAAGCAGATGAGCCTGGTCGTCGACCCCAAGGGGGGCGGCAAGCTGCCCGACAGCGCGCAGGGCGTGGCGCAGTTCTTGTTGCTGTACTCGATGGGCGGCGACGAGGACGATCTGGCCCGCCTGGTCGACCACGACTTTCAGCGCGCCGTCATCACCGCGTACCTGAAGACGGACGACTTCCGTTCCATGAAGGCGATGACGGTGGCGACCCAGGCGGAGGCGGACCGCCTGTTCGCCGGCACCGGGATCCATGCGCGGGTGGGCGGCGGCGTCACCAACGCCATCGCCCTGAACGAGACGATGGTGCACGGCAAGACCATCAACCTGATCCAGATCTCGCTGCTGGTCGTCATCATCACCGCCATCCTGCTGCGCTCGCTGGCGGGTGGCCTGCTGGTGCTGCTGCCGCTGGCCACCTCCGCCCTGGTGAACCTGGGCCTGATGGGCTGGACCGGCATCATGCTCTCGATGGGCACGGCCGCCATCTCGGCCATGGCGGTGGGCATCGGCGCGGACTACGCCGTCTACTTCATCTTCCGCGTGCGCGAGGAGTTCCAGCGCACCGGCGATCTGCGGGAGGCCACGGCGGCCGCCCTGGTCACCTCGGGTAAGGCGATCGCCTACGTGGCCAGCGCCGTGGCGGGCGGGTACCTGTGCCTGGCCCTGTCGGGCTTCAAGGTACACGTGCTGCTGGGCGTCCTGGTGGCCCTCACCATGATCACCAGCAGCGCCGCCACGGTAGCCTTTTTGCCTACCGTCCTGCTACGCGCCACGCCGCGTTTTCTGCGCCGTCGTTGAACCCGTTGGTAGCGCGCCGGCCGTCGCCGCCGTCACTTTTTTTCACCCGTCCGCGCTGCATTTGGCACGGGTAAATGCGTGTTTGCACGCCAAGATTTGACGGTTAGGATGCATCTTTCGCGCGGGCCAGCCGGGGTCCGTGAATCGTGAAATCGTCCGTCTGGCAGGCGTTTCGGCAGCATCGATCGGCGCGCACCGCGCACGCGCGAACGGACCACCCAACTGACTGATTTGCCGGCGCCGCTGCCCCGCGGCGTTTCGTCGCTCTCTCGTCGCCCGATTTCGCTCCCTCGAAAATTCACGAGCGTTCCGATCACCTGGAGGATCCCCCCATGGTCCGCACTCCCGCTTCCCTCCCTCTGACCTTGTTCTGCTCTCTCACCCTGTTTGGCACGGCGTGTACGCCATCGTCCATGTCCGACGGCTCGGGCGGCAGCAGCGGCAGCGGCGGCTCGAGCAACTCCGGCAGCGGCGGCCAGTCGAGCGGCAGCGGCGGCTCCTCCAGCTCGGGATCGGGAGGGAGCGCCAGCAGCGGCGGGGCCACCGGGTCGGGGGGCACCAGCAGCAGCGGCAGCGGCGGCACGAACAGCTCCGGCAGCGGCGGCCAGGCCAGCGGCAGCGGTGGTCGTGGCAGCGGCGGGACCCCCGCCACCGGTTCCGGCGGCGGCACCGCGACCGGCAGCGGCGGCCACGCCAGCGGCGGGGCCACCGGCACCAGCAGCGGCGGCATGACGGGCTCCGGCTCCGGCGGCTCGGGCATGACGGGCTCGGGCGGCTCGGGGATGACCGCCAGCTGCACCTTCACGCAGTCGTCCAGCATCAGCACGAAGATCCCGACGGTCGGCATCCTGACCTGGTCGACCAGCATGGCGAGCCCGAGCTCGGCCAAGGTCGACTTCGGTCTGACCACCGACTACGGCATGACCGCCCCCGTCGACCTGAAGGCGGACATGTACAAGACGCTGCTGCTGGGCATGAAGGCGTCGAAGATGTACCACTACCGCATCACCGTCACCGGCAGCGACGGCTCCTGCGCCAGCCCCGACTACACCATCATGACGGGCCCGCTGACCAACGGCCTGCCCAGCATCAAGCTGTCGCCGGCCACCGCCAGCGCCACCGGGCTGTTCGGCGGCTTCCTCATCACCGGCCAGTACGTGCAGGGCGCGGGCGCCTCGGGCTCGCCGGCCTACATCCTGGACGCCGACGGCGATTTCGTGTGGTGGTACAACATCGGCAGCGACGTCACCGGCGCCCGCATGAGCTACGACGGCACGCACATGTGGATCAACGGCGCCAACGTTCCCAGCGGCACGGTGCACGTGCACCGCGTCTCGATGGACGGCATGACGGACGAGGATCTGTCCAGCAAGTTCGGCGGACAGAACCACCAGTTGACGGTGCTGCCGGACGAGACGGTCGCCTTCTATGGCTACGGCTCGAACGGCTGCGACGACATCAAGGAGTACTCGCCCGCGACCGGCATGACCAAGACCATCGTGAACGCCAAGACGGCCCACGGCGGCACCGGCGCCTGCCACCTGAACAACATCGAGTACTGGAAGGCGGACGACAGCTACGTGTTCTCCGATCTGGACAACGTGTGCCTGACCAAGATCGACCGCACCGGCAAGACCATCTGGATCGCGAACGGCATCAACGGGGTCACCAGCACCTTCAGCGGCGACACCTGGGCCGGTGGCGAACACGGCATCCACTTGCTGGCCGCGGACAACTTCCTCATCTTCAACAACAACAGCCGCGGCGGCGGCGTGGGCGCCTCGGGCGGCACCGGCGACGGCTCGATCGCGCTCGAGATGAAGCTGGATCTGACCGCCAAGACCATGACGAAGAAGTGGTCCTACAAGGCCAGCCCGGGCGTGCAGAACGACGTCATGGGCGACGTGCAGCGCATGTCCAACGGGAACACCATCGTGGGCTTCTCGACGAAGGGCGTGCTGCACGAGGTTGACGCCAGCGGCAAGTTGCTGCAGACGCTGACCTGGCCCCTGGGCGCGTCGTTCGGCTACATCGAGAAGCGCGCCAGCCTGTACGGCGCGCCGCCGAAATAGTTCCCTGGCCCCGCTTCACGACTCCCCGAAACGAAAGAGGTACCTCCGATGACGCGCAGAACGACCCTGACCTCGACCTTGCTGCCGCTGTTGCTCCTGGGCGCCTGCGCGCCGAGCGGCAGCGGAGACGGAAGCGGCGGCAGCAACGGCAGCGGGGGCAGCAGCGGCAGCGGAGGCAGCAGCGGCAGTGGGGGCAGCAGCGGTTCGTGCAACACGAAGGTGATGGCCAACGAGTCGAACGATTACATGTTCTCCAGCACGCTGCAGTTCCCCACCGTCGACGTCAAGCCGAAGACGAACCTGACCATCGACTGGAGCGAGCTGTCCAAGGACTTCGAGATGCACTCGCTGGACGCGAAGAAGGACATCAACCAGGTCCTGTTCATCGACTGGATGCTGAAGCTGTCCGACCTGGAGACGTCGATCAACAACGACGACATCGGCAACACCTACGAGGGGCTGCCGCTGAAGTTCGTGCCCGACGGCAACACCACGTCCGCGAAGGTGTACGACTTCGGACTGGCCACCGGCGGCACGGTCATGCAAAGCGACATCGACAACTTCCTGGACATCGCGGTGTCACCGTCCAGCTCGCACACGTTCACGGTCATCGCCGCGACCGGCAGCCAGCTGGGCGCCGGCACCCGCATGATCCAGTCGTTCGTGCTGAACTCGGGCTCCAGCAACGACACGGTGAAGCTCAAGAATGACTCCACCATGCTGCAGTTCACGGCCAACCTGCATCAGTTGACCCCCACCACCATCCCGTCGGGACAGTCAGGCGTCAGCCTGGACTGGGGGAAGATGCAGACCAACGCCATGGGCCGCAAATTCGACACCACCCAGATCACCCACGTGCTGCTGGGCAAATACAGCCAGAGCACCAGCGACCTGGAGACCAATCAGTTCCTGAACCTGGAGATGATCGCCGAGGAGATGTACGAGGGCGACATCGTGTCGGGGACGGTGGTCGACTTCTCGAAGCTGAAGGACTCGAGCGGGAAGAGCTTCTCGGGCATCAGCAGCGACGGCACCTGGCTGGTCGCCTTGATCTGCGGCATGTGCCACAACCCGGCGCCGTGGTACTTGACCGTCCTCAAGCCCTGCAGCAACTGATCAGCGACTCGCGCCGAGGGAAGACATGCCGATGATCGACCTGCCCATCGCGCTCGGCGGCCTCATCGTCGGCTTCCTGGTGGGAATGACCGGTGTGGGCGGCGGCGCCCTGATGACGCCCATGCTGGTGCTGATCTTCGGCGTCGAGCCGCTGACGGCCGTGTCCAGCGACCTGGTGGCCGCCGTGATCATGAAGCCCATCGGTGGGGGCGTGCACATGCGGCGCGGCACCGTGAAGCTGGACCTGGTGAAGTGGCTGATGGTGGGCTCGCTGCCCTGCGCGTTCCTGGGCGTGATGCTGTTGAAGCTGGCGGGCACCGGCCCCGAGCTGCAGATGCGGATCAAGACGGGCCTGGGCTATGCGCTGCTGGTCGCGTCGACCTGCATCCTGATTCGTCCCCTGCTGACGAAGCGTCATCAGGGGGGTGACACCAAGGTACCCGTGCGGATCGTCCCCACCATCCTGGTGGGGGCGCTGGGCGGCCTGATCGTCGGCATGACCTCCGTCGGCTCGGGGTCGCTGATGATCGTGCTGCTGTTTCTGCTGTACCCGAGGTTCCGGCTGTCGGATCTGGTGGGCACCGATCTGGTGCAGGCCATCCCGCTGGTGTTCTCGGCCGCGCTGGGACACGTGCTGATGGGCGACTTCAAGCTGGCGCTCACCGGGTCGATCCTGGTCGGCGCCGTGCCCGGGGTGTACCTGGGGGCGCGGCTGTCATCGCGCGCGCCCGACGGCATCCTGCGGCCCGTGCTGGTGGTGGCGCTGTCCTCGTCCTCGATGAAGCTGCTGGGCGCCAGCAACGGCGTGCTGGCCATCAGCGCCGGCGTGATCGCGCTGGTGGCGTTCGGGATGAGCCTGCCCGAGCTGCGGCGCAACCTGGCGCGCGCCAGGGATGTGGCCAAGGCGAAGGAACAGGCCCGCCCCGTCGACGCCGCCGCCAACCCGCCGCTTCCCGGTGCTGGCGTGGGCGCGGCCCCCGTCGGACAGACCAGCGAGGAGGCGCGCCGGCTGCGCGCCGTGAAGTAGCGGCCGCAGCGGCGCTGCCGGTCAGACCACGCTACTGCTTCAGGCTGTACTCGTACAAGATCTGGCCGGTGAGGTCGAGGAACTGCACGTGCACGCCGTCGGGCGCCACCGTGACGCGTCCCCACCCCGGGACCTCCCAGTCCTGGGTGTAGCCGGTCTCGTCGGGCGTGAAGTACCAGATGGCCCCGGCGCTGCCCGGCAGCGAGTAGTGGATGTCGTCCACGTTCATGTCGGTGAAGACGTGGTCGTGGCCATAGAAGAAGATCTGCACGCCGTACTGGCGCATCAGCGCGTGCACGGTGGCCTGCTGGCCCACCTGCGCCGCCCGTCCCCCGCCCCGCCCATAGGCCGAGTCGCTGTCGTCGCCCGCGTTGCCACCGACGGGATGGTGAATCAGCAGGAACTTCCACTTCGCGCTCGAGCCCGCCAGCGTGGTCTGTAACCACGCCAGCTGCGCGTCACCCAGCATCCAGTCATCGGGAGAACCGGGGTAGGTGGTCAGCAGGTGGCACGTCGGGGTGTAGGTGAAGACGTTGAGGACCACGAACAGGGCGTCGCCCCAGGTGAAGGCGTAGTAGTCCTGGTACGGGCTGCCCCCCTCCGGGTACGTCCGCGGCGTGGGCCCGGGCAGATACAGCAGCCGCTGGCTGCGCGCGCGCTCGATCTCGTCGGGCGTGTTGCAGCCACTCTCGCTGTCCCAGCCGCCGATGGTCGCGAAGTGGGCGGCGCTGGCGATGGTGGGCCCGAACGTCTGCCGGTAGTTCAGGTAGGCGGCGCGCGCGATCGACGTGTCCGGGGGCGGCGCGTTGAAGCCGTACTCGTGAAAATCGAGCATGTCGCCCAGGTTCACCACGAAGTCGGGCGCCGCGTCCGCGATGGCGGCGCTGGCCGATTGCAGCGTCTGCGGGTTCCCCTGATTGGTGTAGTTCAGGTTCGAGCCGATGTGCGTGTCGGTGACCAGCGCGAAGGTGAACGATTGTCCCGCTGGCCGCTGCGTCGTCACCGTGCCCTCGAACAACGACGTCTCGCCGCTGCCGGCGCGGGCCGTGATCTGATACTGGTAGGCGGCGCCCGCCGTCAGACCGTCGATGTTCCACTCGCCGAGATCCTGGGCCCGGACGGTCGGCTCCAGCGGGGCGCCCCAGCTGGATGAGGACGGCCCTGCCGGCCGGACGCGGGCGCGCAGCGACGATGGCGCGCCCTGTGCCAGCACCACGCTGAGGCCGAAGCCGTGCCCGGTCGGCGCGAAGGCGACCGGGGTGCCCAGCAGCACCGGCAGGGCGGCGTCCGCGTCGCCGCCGGCGTCCGCGTGACCCCCGGAGCTGAAGCCGCATCCGCTGCCGCACACCAGCGCCGCCAGGGACACGGCGCGGGCAAGGCCGTGGCGGCCACGCGGCGAGGATCTCTTCGCGCGCTCCAGGCCCGAGGACGGCGCGGCCAGCCGGGGGCTCGGCTGGTCGATGGACGCAGGTCGCGAGACCATGGCTCCTCCTCCCGCCGCAATTTTTCGCATGGCGGCCGGGGCAAGTCACGCGGATTTCCACGTGACGCGCGGGTGCAGCCGGGCCGGCCTCAGCCGCTGCGGTACGCGGGATCGAAGCCCAGCTCGCGCCGAGCCTTGTCGATCGAGACGACCCCGTCGCTGTCCTCCGCGACGTTGTAGATACCGGGCGCGCCCCGGTGGACGGCCAGCAAGGCCGCGCGCGCCGCGGCGTCGACGTGCAGCGGCGACGTCCCCTCTGCGACCGGCGTCCAGGTGCCCGGACCGTAGAGCCGCCCGTAGCGCAGCACCAGGCCGGCCACGCCGTCGGTGGACGTCACGCCCGCCTCCAGCGAGCGCACGCCGTCGGTGGTCGGGCCGGGCAGCAGGGGCGCGTCCTCGGCGTGCGGAAGGGGGCCGGGCGCGTAGACGAAGGCGATGCTCTGGGCGACGACACGGCCCACGCCCGCCGCCACGGCGGCCACCAGCAGGTTGTTGGTCCCCGCGATGCGCATCCGGGCGTTGCGCTCCAGCGCGGCGGCGCGCTCCTCGGGGGTCATGCGGTCCGGCAGATCCGTCAACTGATGGATCACGACGTCGGGCCGGGCCCGCTCGACCGCCTCGCACAGCGCCACCGCCTCGTAGACGTCGACGACCACGGGATGGGCGCCCCACCGGGCCAGCGTCTCGGCGCGCCGGGCCGAGCGCGTCGTGCCCGTCACCGCGTGCCCGGCGCGCAGCAGCATCGGCACCAGGGCCCGGCCGATGACGCCGGTGGCGCCGGCGACGAAGACGCGGAGAGGAGGGCCCATCGGCTCCATGGGCCGACGCTAGCATGCGCCCCCG
>Ga0105237_10000199_pt1 | contig 85277 bp, 73 predicted proteins | sample KBSC24metaG_FD_81520 | JGI IMG/M metagenome (GOLD analysis project Ga0105237, IMG submission 81520) | Corn rhizosphere microbial communities from Kellogg Biological Station, Michigan, USA - KBS C2-4 metaG | ecosystem: Host-associated > Plants > Roots > Rhizosphere > Soil | place: Michigan, USA...
AAAATACAATACTCTTCTTACGGTCTCCGACCAGGAACGAATCCAATTTCTAAACCTGCACGTGCAGGACAACAAACTCTTCATCAGGGCAATCGCCCCGTCTGAAGAGGCGAAGAACAAGTTCTGGGATCAGCTCAAGCTGGTAAATCCCAACGCAGACGATGTAACTGCCGACATCAGTGTCGACTCCAGCCGCGCGCTCGGCGCAGCAGCCGGTGGCGGCCAGGGACAAGGCGGACAAACATACGAAGTCAGAAGCGGCGACAACCTGTCGAAGATCAGCAAACAGTTTTATGGTGACGCGAACGAGTACATGCGGATCTTCTACGCCAATCGCGACAAGTTGAAAGATCCCGATAAGCTTCAGGTTGGTCAACAGCTGGTAATTCCCCCTGACGATGACAAGTAGACCCTCGCAGGGGTGGCACTCCGTATCTACCCCTCTGTAAAACGCGGTCATTTGAAGCTTGTTGTCGGCCAAAAGGGGTGGCTGCGGAGTGCCACCCCTGCAAAAAACCCGCCTCGGGAACAATAATCCTCGCCTCGGTGTCTTAGTAATCTCCATCGCGCAAGTTCTAATTCCAGGCGCGTTCTAAGCTCGAGGTAAACGTCATGAAGATCTTTTTGATCTTAACGCTCACTGCCGCCATAACCACTTCCGGTCTTTTAGCCTGTACATCAGCCACAACAGACACGATCCCGCCCGTTGGCGCTTCGGGAATAACGCCGGTCAAAAAGACCATGAAGGCGTTCAAATCCGATCAGGAACTCGCGAGTTATTTTCGTGAGTTGGCCGAGAAACGCCGGCGTGCTGCTCTGCGACAGGAGACTATGGCCTATAAGTCCGACTCCGTCGCAGGCGTCGCCGCTTCTCCAGTCAACACGCAATCAATGGCCGAGCCTGCGGAATCAGTAACTAACACTCAGCACGCAGGCGTCGACGAAGGAGGCATCGTCAAGGCACACGGCGATCACCTCGTCGTACTCCGTCGCGGACGTCTTTTCACTGTTGCTATCGGCGATGGCGCGCTGAAGCCGATCTCAACGGTCAACGCCTTCGGTCCGGAAATCGACCCGCAAGGCACGTGGTACGACGAGATGCTTATTGCCGACAACACCGTCGTCGTGATCGGCTATAGCTACGAACGAGGCGGCACCGAAGTCGGTCTGTTTGGAATCGACGACGATGGCCAGCTTTCATATCGCTCGACCTATCACCTGCGTTCGAATGATTACTATTCTTCGCGCAACTACGCGAGCCGTCTGATCGGCAACAAGCTGATCTTCTGCGCTCCTCAATATGTTTATGGCGTCGAAGATCCTTTTCAATACTTTCCAGCAGTCAGGAAATGGCACAAGGGAGCGCAGCCGGAAGAGTTTCAACGTATCGTTCCGGCAACACGTGTTTACCGGCCCGAAGGTGAGTTCAACGCCGACTTCGGCACGTCGCTACACACCGTCACGGTGTGTGATCTCGCGAATGGCGGTTTCGATTGTCAGGCCACAAGTGTGACGGGGCCCGCGGGACGCGTGTTCTACGTTTCACCTGAATCGGTCTACGTTTGGGCGACTTCATGGGGATCGAAGGGGCGTGATCAGGCGATGCTTTTCCGGATGCCGCTGGATGGTTCCGGTCCGAGCGCTTTGAGAGTCTCGGGCAGTCCGGTCGATCAGTTTTCTTTCCTCGAGAGCGAGGATAAACATCTCAACGTGCTCGTGCGTTCAGCAGCAAGCGGCGACAGCATGTGGGCGGCGGAAAACGCAGCGGGTTCCGTGGCACTGATGCGAATTCCGATCGAGACTTTTTCAGATGGTAGTGAGGCTGTGCCGTTGTCCAGTTACAGGCGACTACAAAAGCCCGAAGGCTACACGTTCCAGAATCGTTACGTCAGCGACTACTTGATTTACGGAACAGGCAATGGCTGGGGATACGCGGAAAAGACAGGAGAACATTCGAACCTGTTCATGGTGAATTGGAAGACCGGCAACTCACATCAAATGACTCTGCCGCATGGCGTCGATCGAATCGAGCAGATGGGTTCGGATGCGGTGATCGTCGGTACTGATGGTGAAAACCTGCACTTCACTTCCGTGCGCCTGGGCCAATGGCCTGAGATCGTCGCGCGGTACACACGCAAGGACGCATCGCAGGGAGAACTGCGCAGTCATGGTTTCTTCTATAAACCTGACGGTGCAAACACCGGGATGCTGGGACTGCCGATAAGCGTGCCGGGACGAGCAGGTTTTAGGCACTTGTTCGAAGATTCGGCGGCGATTTTGTATCTGCGAAACGATTCACTGCAATTCCGCGAAGTCGGAGAACTCGGATCGCAACCCGAGAAAGCGATCGACGATGCCTGCCGTGCGTCGTGCGTCGATTGGTATGGAAACGCGAGGCCGCTGTTTCTCCGTGGAAGAGTGTTTGCGCTGCTCGGGTACGAGATCGTGGAGGGAGCGATCGACGATGGTCGGATGAAGGAGCTGCGACGGATCAACTACGCTCCAGTCTAGACGCGGTGACCCGGTGACGCGGAGACGGGGAGACACGGTGACATCTCCGCGTCTCCGCGTCTCCGCGTCGCCGCGTCTCCCTGTCCCCGCGTCTACCACTTCTCCCCTTCTCGTCTTCCTGCTAAACTCCTCGCCCATCCGAGGAGGTCCAAATGTACAAAAGACGTCTTTCTTTTCTCTCCCTGCTGCTGATCCTTGCGCTCGCGTACGTGCACGTAGCGCAAACCGCTCGGCGTCCTCTCAAACTCGACGACATGATGCGCTTTCGCGGCGTCAGCGATCCGCAGATCTCTCCGGACGGACAATGGATCGCCTACGTCGTCAACACCGTCGACACAAAGGAAGACAAAGCCAACTCCCACATCTGGATGATCAACATCGACGGCAGCAACGATCGGCAGATTACGTTCAGCCAGTCGAGCGAGAGTTCACCGCGCTGGAGTCCTGACGGCAAGTACCTGTCATTTACCTCATCACGACCCGGCCCGGGCAAAGCGCGTGGCAACCAGGTTTGGCTGCTGGACCGCAACGGCGGCGAAGCGATGCAGCTCACAGAGCTCAAAGGCCGCTTGCAGGGCCACGAATGGTCGCCGGATTCGAAACGGCTCGCGCTCGTGATCGGTGATCCCGATCCGGAAGCGGACGCCGAACCATCGCCACAACCCGGCGCAACACCGCGCGTGCCGAAGCCGATCGTCATCGATCGATATCGCTTCAAGCAGGATGGACAAGGCTACCTCCTAAAGGGACGTCAAACCTACATTTACCTCTTTGACGTTTCCACCAAAAAACTCGAACGACTCACGAAGAGCAAATGGGACGAGAGTTCACCCGCGTGGTCCCCCGATGGGACACGCATCGCCTTCATGAGTAACCATTTGGAGGATCCCGATCGCGATCCGGCAGCCCAGCTTTACGTTGCCGACGCAACTCCCGGCGCGACCGAGAAACAGTTGACGCCGAACACCACGCGCGCCGGACGTTCGCGACCGGAATGGAGTCCTGATTCGAAGTGGCTTGCTTTCCTCGACGGCGACGAGATGAAGTACGGCGCCTACGGTATGGACCACCTCGCGCTCGTTCCTGCCGACGGCAGCAGCGCGCCGGCTCGCTTGAAAGCCGCAGAGGATCTCGATCGCGGTATCGCTTTACCGAGATTCAGTGCTGACGGTAAATCGATCCGGTTCCTGGTGACTGACGATCGTTCCGTCTATCCCGCCAGGGCGAGCCTGTCAGGCGGGGCGGTAGAAAAATTGTTGAAGCCGCCGGTGGCATTCTCGAATTGGAACTTTGCTGCTGGAAAAGCCGTCGTGACGACTGGTAACAACGAGAAGCCCAACGAGATCTACGTTTGGGACGGAAATTCGCTGCGCCAGCTCACGAAGCAAAACGACGCGCTTCTGGCTGAGCTCGATCTCGGAGCCACAGAAGAGATCGGGTTTCAGAGCAAAGACGGCACGCAGGTCAACGCGCTGCTTACTTATCCCGTTGGATATGTGAAAGGCACGAAGGTTCCATTGCTGTTGAGAATTCATGGTGGTCCAAACTCGCAGGACCAGCATTCGTTCAGCCTCGAGCGGCAGATGTTTGCAGCGCAGGGTTATGCAGTGCTGGCCGTGAACTATCGCGGCAGCTCGGGACGCGGGCAAAAGTTCTCGCGCTCGATCTTTGCTGATTGGGGCAACTATGAAGTGCAGGATTTACTCGCCGGAGTCGATCACGTCGTGAAGATCGGTGTGGCGGATCCGGATCGACTCGGTGTTGGTGGCTGGAGCTATGGAGGAATACTCACGGATTACCTGATCGCGACCGACAATCGATTCAAAGCGGCTACGAGCGGCGCGGGTACTGCTTTCACCGTCTCGTTCTACGGTACCGATCAATACATCATTCAGTACGATCACGAGATTGGACCACCGTGGAATCCGAAGGCGTGGGAGACGTACGTGAAAGTCTCATATCCATTCCTGCACGCTGATCGCATTCAAACGCCGACGCTGTTTCTCGGCGGCGAGCGAGATTTCAACGTCCCGATCGAGGGTAGTCAGCAGATGTACCAGGCGCTGCGCAGTCTCGGGATCGACACGCAACTGATCATCTATCCGAACGAAAACCACGGCATTCAGCGCCCGAGTTACCAGCGCGATCGGATGGAGAGATACCTGGCGTGGTATGAGAAATACGTGAAGAAGGCGGCGGCACCCGCAACCACGACGACAGCTAAGTAAGTACACAAAAGGCACACAACAGATCACAAAAAGCACAAAATGTTTTCCTTCAATGGAAAGTCACTTTCCCTTCAATGAAGGTCACTTTCCCCTTCAATGAAAATCATTTTGTGCTTTTTGTGATCTGTTGTGTGCCTTTTGTGTACTACTCTTCCGTGGCAGCTTTTGCAACAACGTCGCGAGAGTTTGTATGTCGAAGGGCTTCGTCAGGTGTGCGTAGAAGCCTTCGTCACTCGCGCGCTGCACATCTTCGGGCCGGCCAAAACCCGTCAGCGCCACAGCAGGAATACTCTGTTTCCCGGGTAGCGCCCGCAACTTGCTCAGGAACTCAAACCCATCCATCTCCGGCATCGAAATATCCGAGAGCACGACGTCAAACTGTGTTTCATGCGCCAGCCGCAACGCATCGAAACCGCTCGTCGCCACGTGAACCGACGCGCCGCCAATCTCCAGCAGGTGTCGCACCATCTCCGTCGTATCTTCCGAATCGTCGACGACGAGAACCTCGAGTCCCTCGAGCGTACCGACTCCCAACTCCACTTCCGGCGCAGATCTCGATTTCGCCTCGACCGTTCGCGGTAGCCGAATCGTAAACGTCGCTCCCTTACCTGTGCCGCCTGAATACGCGCTCACCGAACCGCCGTGTAGTTCAACTAACTGCTGGACCACCGCCAAACCGATTCCCATCCCTGTTTGCGCGCGATTCGTGCCGGCATCGGCTTGCCGGAAGATCTCGAATATGTGCGGCAGGAACGAAGAGTCGATTCCCTGCCCGTTGTCTGACACGGTGAGAACAATGTGGTCCATGTCGGGCTCGAGACAAACCTTGATGCTACCACCCTTCGGAGTGAACTTCACCGAATTATTCAGCAGGTTCCAGATAATCTGTTCGAGCCTGACCGGATCGGCATGCACAAACAGCGCATCGTCGGGAGATGAGACCATGATCTTGATGTCTTTAGTTTCAGCATCGAGCCGCACCGTCTCGATCGCATTCTCGATCGAGGCGACAGGCGAAACCGTTTCGCGATTCAATTCGAGTTTGCCACTACGCAGCCGCGAAAGGTCCAACAGGTCGCGAATAAGTTTGGATTGCGCGACGGCGTTACGCTTCACGGCATCTGCCATTCGCCTCAAATTCGCCGACGCCTTGATCTCATCCATGCGCAGGAGCAACTCAGCATAACCAAGAATCACATTCAACGGGTTGCGCAGCTCGTGCGACATGATCGCGAGAAACTCATCCTTCAGACGATTCGCTTCCTCGGCAGTTTCACGAAGTTCGTGCTCGCGCGAGAGCAACTGCTCACGTTCCCCTTCAACGCGTTTACGCTCGAGGTAGTCGGCAGTTTGTCGGGCTAACAGATCCATCAGGCGCAACTCTTGTTCGCTTGGCAAGTGACGTTCGGTGAAGTGAGTTGAAATGATTCCGAGAAAGCTTCCCGTGCTGCTCATGAGCGGCAATGATTGCACTGCACGCACACCGGCATCCCTGAGTATCTCGAGCTTAGGCTTCCCAGCGAACAGTTCACTCTCTCTTACGTCCTCGACTATCACGCGCTGCTGTGAGTCCATCGCGGCACTCCACGCGGTTTCTCCATCGTCGACGTTCGCAAAGAATCTCAGAAACGGCTCATCGAAACCGCTCTGCGTCACAATCTGAAGAGCACCCGAATCTATATCGAGCAACTGAACGACACCTTTGTCGGCGCCACTGATCTCGATCGCGACGTTGAGGATCTCCTTGAGACATCCGGGGACGTCGTCGCCGTCCTTCGCACAACGAGTCCCGATCTCATTCAATCGCCGCATGGCTTTCAAGTCCGCGGCACTGTGTTCGAGGATTCCAAACAGGCGGGCTTCACTTTCACGCAACTCTTTCGTGCGCTCGGCAACCTGCTCTTCGAGCCCGTTCTTCGCCTGGCGCAGTTTTTCTTCCAGCGTTTTCTGAGCGGTGAGGTCAGTGACGACAATGCTGATCGAATTAGTCTCTGGCTGGAGTTTGGCAAACGACATGAGCACTGGAACGTCTCTGCCGTTACCGGGACTCAGCGTGTACTCCCGCTTGATGCTCTGCTGGCGCGCCTTTTCCAAATCTTCGACAAACTGTTCACGGAGGTGCGGAACGATCAAGTCGCCAAAAGTGACGCCGCTCATATTTGTGTCGCTGAGTCCGAGAATCGCGCCGAAGTGACGATTGCTGTAAAGGATGAACGCATCAGGTGAGACACTCACCGCGCCTTCGTTCATCTCGTCAATCATGAGCCGGTAAGGATAATCAGCGCTGGTCAGCGTGTAGATACCTTCGCCTGCTGGACCATCCACCACGAGCGCATCGACTTCGCCTGCACGTATCGCGCGCAGGGTTTCCTCTGCTTCCTCGAGACGACGCTCGAGTTCGTCGATATCGGTATCGAATCGTGGTTGCTCTTTTCGTTGTGCCATCTCAGTCTCGGATACTCAATTTATTTTGCGTTCCTGGCGTTTATAAATATCCAATCCGACGAGAATCTTTTTCGTGTTGGAGAGATCTCCAACAAACTTTCTGAGCGGCTCCGGTAATTTTTTGACCAAAGTCGGCGCGGCGATGATTTGCTCGTCACGCGCGGCTTCGGGATTTTTATAGATATCTATGACTTCGAGATCGTAGTCAGGCAAGTGCTCTTCACATATTTTTTTCAAGTTGTAAACAGCCTTCAACGACCGCTCCGACGAACCCGTCACGTACAGCCGGAGGATGTATTTCGCCCGGCGCAACGCAGGGTGCTTCAGAGCTTCTTCGAAAGCCTCTGTTGCAGTGCGCAATTTTGTTTTTAGCTTGCCATCGCTGTCCACGTCAGGGTTTTCATTTTTTGGCTTCGCCATTAAGCTCACGCTTTCGGGTATCAACGCGGTTGGATATCCAGGCCAACCAGCACACGCTCGGTGTTGGAGAGATCGCCGATGATCTTCCTGATTGGTTGCGGTAATTGTCGCACGAGCGTCGGAATAGCCAGGATTTGATCGCCGCGCGCAAGCGTCGGATTCTCCATCAAATCGACTACTTCGATCTGGTATTTGCCCTTCAAGTACTCTTCGCAAATATCCTTGAGGTTCTTGAACGCAGTTAGGGATCGGGGGGTTTGACCAGCTACGTACAGACGCAAATTCCAACGACCAGGATCATCGCCGTCAACAGAAACGGCATTGCCATTCGTCGTGCGTTTGCGCTGTTTAGTGGGGGTGGCTTTCATCTAACGGGTTCCTTTCCGTGCCTTTCTGGCACCATTCACTTCAACTTTAGCTCTATCCGGGTCTGCGTGACGCAACCGCGCGATCTCGAGACGCTGGCTTGCCATTACCTGTTCTCGCTGCTTCGCTTCTTCCAACTCTCTGACGATTGCATCGCGCTCTGTTTCAAACTGTCCCTTCAACGCCAATAGCTGCGCTTCATAAAGGTGCTGCTTGCGCCGCAGTTCTCGTTCTTTCTGTTCCGTTGCCAGGCGGCGTTCGACTTGCGACGCAGTTTCTTTCGCCACTTGCGAAGATCGCGCAGAGCCCATCAAAACGCCTTCCGCACCGATGTAGGCGTCTATTAGCTCGATACCGTGATCCGTCAGCACAAACTCACGCACCTGGTTAGAGTGCGCAATCCCGCGCGCCTTAAGAATGTAAAGCCCGCGATTTCGTTCGCCATTGGTTTCGATATTTTTTACCAGCAGCCACGCGTCCATTAGCGACGAAACGCCGACTTCCGAATCCTCGAGCTCGTTTCCAGCAGAGGTCAAACTCGTAAACATTGCCGTGATCTGCCTCATCTTAAAAAAATCGATGAGCCGCGTGAGCATCGATTTTGTTTGTACTTCGTCGCCAACCGCCAAAAAATTTGTGATCGGATCGACGACGACGACGCTGGGTTCGTACTCGCTGATGATTTTGTGGATCAATGCAAGATGCACTTCCAGACCAAACGCGGACGGTCTCGCGTTTTGGAATCTGAGCAGGTCTTTTTTCACAAACCTTTCCAGCTCGATGCCGACGGATCGCATGTTGCGGATGATCTGATCCTGCGACTCTTCAAACCCAAAGAAGAGCGCGCGCTCACCTCGCTTGCAAGCAGCCTCGACGAAATGTGCGCTGATGGTGCTTTTGCCAGTACCCGCGGTCCCCGAAACGAGGATCGAAGTACCTCGGTAAAATCCTTTGCCGCTCAGCATGTTGTCGAGACGGTGGATACCGGAAGAGACGTATTCTGTCGATGCACCATGAGTCAAACCAAGCGAAGTGATCGGGAGGACCGAAAACCCGTTCTCGTCGATCAGAAACGGATACTCGTTTGTCCCGTGCGACGTGCCGCGATACTTGACGATGCGCATGCGGCGAGTTGAAATCTGGTTCTCTACACGATTATCGAGAAGGATCACGCAGTCAGCTACGTACTCCTCGAGACCGTATCGCGTGAGTGTTCCTTCGCCACGCTCGCAGGTGATAACGGCAGTGACGCCTTTCTCTTTCAACCAGCGAAACAGGCGCCGTAGTTCGGCACGGATGATTGCCTCGTTGGGCAACGCTGAGAACAGTGCTTCAAGCGTGTCGAGCACGATGCGCTTCGCGCCAATCGAATCTATCGCATGACCCAGCCGGAGAAATAGTCCTTCGAGATTGTATTCACCAGTTTCTTCGATCTCGGAACGCTCGATGAAAACGTAGTCGAGTAAAAGTTTTTTCTCCGCTATGAGTTGGTTCAGGTCGAATCCGAGCGAGGCTACGTTTTTAGTCAGTTCTTCGTCCGTTTCTTCGAACGACATGAACACGCCCGGCTCGTTGTCGAGCATCGCGCCGCGTACGAGAAACTCCATCGCGAAGAGCGTTTTACCAGCGCCGGCGCTACCGCAAACCAGGGTCGGGCGACCCGCGGGGAGACCGCCTCCCGTGATCTCATCAAATCCGGGGATTCCCGTTTTTTCCTTGCGAAGACCTTCAAGAGGTTTCGCACGATGACGGTTTTGTCTGGACACTCACTCCTCCAGGGCAGATCTGTACTAAGGGAATTATGGAAAAGGGGAGCCCGTTTATATCATATCGCCACAAAAAAGCACAAAATGTATCCCTTGGCTTGTGTGCTTTTGTGGCTCACAGCGCGATGCCCCAGGGACCGTCGCCGGCCTTGATCGTCGCAATCACCTGGTTTGTGGTCGTGTCGACGACCGTCACGTCGTTTGACACTCCGTTGGCCGTGTAAATCTTGCGGCCGTCAGGCGAAAGCGCGATCCCCCAGGGTCTTTTTCCCACGGGAATCAAGGTGATTAAGGTAAGTTGCTCTCCATCGATAACCGCCACGCTGTTTCCCCGCCCGGTAGCGACATAGACACGTTTGCCGTCGGCGGAAACCACGATGCCCTTGGGTTTTAACTGCGAGGAAGCGTCGCCGGGCGGCAGCGGGATCGTTTTTATAACCGAATGATTCTTCGTATCGATAACGGATATTACATTGCCGTTTTCAGCAGTTACATACGCTCGCGTACTGTCGGAAGAGAAAGCCGCCTCACGCGGGCGAGCGCCAACGAGGAATGTCTTTACAGGCTGACCGCTTTGTGTATCGATCACAGTGACCGTGCTGCTCGCCTCCGAGGTGATGTACACCCAACGCCCGTCAGGACTCATCGCGGCGCCTTCAGGCTCGAGACCGACAGGCATTGTTGCAATCACGCGATTTGCTTTGACGTCGGTAATCGAAGCTGTGCCGGCGTCTTCGTTGGCGATGTAGAGCCGCGTGGCCCGATCGTCGATCGCGAAGTTCTCAGGATCGGTGCCGGCGTCGTACTTCCCGATGATCTTGCCGTTTACGTCGAGCTCCGCGATTGTGTCTTCACCATGCGCTTCGTTGGTTGGATAACTGATCGCAACCCAGATCCGATCTCTGTTGGGACTGAGCCGAATACCTCGCAGCCTGCCGCCGACTTTGATCGTCGAGGTAACGCGATCGGTCTTTGTATCGATCACGGTGATCGTGCCGTCGCGTTCATTCGTGACGAAGGCTAATGGTCCAGCCGGTTTATTCGTGCAGTTTGTGAGCACAAGTAACACAAAGCAGAACGCCACGCAAAGGCGCAAAGGCGCAAAGGAGTTCCACTTTTCTTTCTTTGCGCCTTTGCGCCTTTGCGAGCACACTTCTCCAAATTTCATGACGGAAATTGCTCCCTCTTCAGCGGCAACAACTCATCTACATCACAAAGGAGTCGCGGACGCCGTGGATCGGAAAGATCAAGCTGGTCCCAGCGTATGCGATAACCCTCCTCTCGCTTCGCCCCGAAGATATGGAGTAACGCGCGACCAATACTCCAGGCCGAAAGCCGCTCAAACACCGCATATTCACCAACAAGAAACTCTGAGACAAAATAGTGACCTCTACTCTTCGCCGTGCGGATCTCTTCCAACCGCCCAATCGAGCGCCCATTCAATGCAAACACTTTCTGTCCGAGCAAAAGCTCTGCGTGTACCTGTTGTTTCGTCATTTCACGCCCCCGGAATACGTCCAACAACTTTCTTACGCAGCCAGAGCTCCCATTCGAGCGCCGGTGTTTTCTCAGCTTCGACGTCAGCCTTCACTGTATTCAGACCCACGTGGAGTTTGCCCAACGGGATCCGATATGGTTCTGACTCAATATCGAAACGCCGCGCCAGTCGCACAAATAAATTTCCCAGCCGTATATTCAATCGATCCAATAATGTTTTGACTCCGACTTCGATGAACGCGACTCGCGGCGGTCGATTCTCTTCGACTTCGAGAACGATCCCATCCACGCGACCCATTCGCCGGTGGTTGCGATCTTCCAGCGGTTTGTCGAGACAATCTCTAAATAAGTTCATCAGCTCCCTCCGAAGATCTGTAATGGAATCGAAACGATTGCCAGCACAAACGCCAGGCACACGATCAGGATCACAACTGCGTTTGAGAACCAGCCATTTTTATACGAGCGAACGTATGTGCTGTCGTTCATCAGAAAAAGAAACGGCACGATCGACACGGGAAGAGTTGCCGCCGTCAGCGCCATGGAAAAAATGGTTACCGTTAACGGGTCAATCCCGATGAGCGCGATAAGCGCGCCAAGAATAATTATGGCGGTGTAAGCAACACTGAAGCGCGCTTCCGCAGTCGGCGGCTGGTTCTCGCTCCAGTTCCAGCCAAAACCCTGGGCCGTCAGGTACGCAAGCTCCAGCGTGATCTCCAGGGCAGCACCTAAACACGCAATGCCGAGTGACGCTACCAGCAACCAAAATCCCTTGTGACCAAAAACCGGTTCGAGAAGCATAGGCAGTTGCGTGTAATGTTCGACTTTAATTCCCTGTGGCGCGAAGATCATTGCCGCCAGGATCAAGACGGCTATGGAAATGACGGAACCAAAACTCATACCTCCCGTGGCGATCACCCGATTGATCGCAACGTGAGTTTCGCGCCATTCGTCTTCAATCGCACCAGACGAATAGAAGAAGTAAAGATACGGAGAGATTGTTGCTCCTAAAATTGAAACCGCGATAAACCAGTAATGAACCGAATCGTGCTGAGGTAAAGATGGTGCGGCGCCACGCAACACTTGAGACCACGGAGGATTGATGACAATCGCTCCGACGACGAAGCACGCTGTTACAAGCCCCAATACCGAAACGCCTTTTTCGATGACTCCAAACGTTCCCTTGAAGATCACGAGCCAGATCAGGAAGGCGACCGGCACGGCCCACCACTGAAAACCGATGCCCGTGGCAAACTCCAGCGCGACGCAAACGCCCCCAATCTCCGCCGTCAGCACCAGCAGACTCACCAGGCCGAACACGAGATAGAGAAAGGCGAAGTAGTTGAAACCAAAGCGTTCGCGAATGGCGTCGGGAATTGTGCGGCCGCTGACGGCGGTGAATCTGCCTGCCTGTTCGACGAGGAAGATGATGCAGAGTCCACCGAACACGATGGCCCAGATCAGTTGAAATGAGAAGTCGGCGCCGGCTTGAGCTGCGGTGGCAATCGACCCGATCTCCAGAAAGCCGCCGACACTCGTCACGATGCCCAGCGCAATCTCGAAGATCTTCTTCATGTGTGTTCGTGCAGCCCTATAAAGTTCTTCTCCGCTCGCGACTCAGCTTCACGCAACCAACCGGCAAACAGGGCGAGACCCGCGATCACGTAAACCAGACCGGCTGGTATCCACATGATCAACCCACCGAGCTGTTGGTCCTCCAGCGGCGTGAGGCCCCAGGAGTCTGTTAGTCCGATATACGACGGATACCAAACCGATCCGGCAATGGTGATTAGCGCGCCGAGGACACCACTATGAATTGATGTCGTAAAGAGGTATAGGACGGCGGCGCCGTATCCCATCGCGCCCTGTGGTCCATGAATCAATGCCCACCAAAACAGGAGCGCCGAGATTAAGAACGAAAGATGCTGCGCCGTGTGTACCGCGTCGTTGTGCAGCACGGCGTCAAACAGAACCGGAATGTGCCACGTCCACAGCGCGATTGCATGGACCAACCATGCGACGAGTGGAATCGTGAGTGCTTTCCACGTGCGATTGATCCAGCGAATCTTTGCGACATTTCCCAGGCTTCGCGACCAGTCGAGCGGCAAGGCCCATAGAAAAGCGATGAGTGGACGACCCAGGATCAGCAACGGAGCAGCCACAAGCATCAGAATCTCGTGCTGTGACATGTGCGCTGAAAACAGAACACGTCCCCACGCATGCAGTGGTGAAACCAACGCAATAAAGAGCGCCAGCCAACCACCGGCAAAACACAGCGCCTCCCACGTACGGATCGATTTCCGTTTCGGCGCCTCACGCCATAACCGACTGATGCCAATCGCAAAGAGCACACCTGAAACCACCAACGACACAACAACAACCGGCTCAAAGCTCCACGCGCGCAGCAGATCGTCCCAGTTATGTGGTCTACCCCCGTGTACCATCACCTTCACACTTCACTTTGTGCCTTTTTGTGGCCCTCACCCCTCACCACTGACACGGATCAAACAGCATCGTCGCAATACCCTGCGCCAGCAGCAGCAGAAACGACATCGCACTACTCAGTATTCCCAGCACTGCAATGAACCGGATGCGCGTCGACCGATCCGCTGCCTCGGTTGGCCAACGCGTACCTTCCACGTTCCAGAGCGCGAACGCGATGAACGCCGTCGCGATAATCAACGCGAGTCCCACGATAGTCACCGCATACAACGCAACATTACGCTGGGCGGCACAAGCCTGACGAACCAAAACAAAATCTGCTTCCATTGCGCCCGCGCCGATCGCCGGCGGCAGTATCACCAGCAGCCACAGAGCTTTTGGAGTCGTCTGCTGAAGTTCTTCTTCCATCGCACTCACCCGAGTCGCGGCGTGAAATAAACAACTCCGTAAATCAGCAACCAAATGCCAACGACCCAGTACCAGTAAATCGCCACTGTCACGATGTCGACCCGGTGCTTCATGTCGTACTCGCGCGTGAAGATCCAAACCGTCAGCAGGACGGCTTCAGCCGTCACTATCATCAGGTGCATCATGTGCATGCCGAGCAGGAACCAGACGACCGAACCGTAAGCGTTACTGTCCCAGCGAAAGTAAACTGCGGCGAATTCAAAACTTCGCAACACGATTGCGGCCACGCCGCAAACGATGCCGATGATTAGTCCGATTTGTGACCAGGTTCTGTCTCCACGTCGCGCTGCACGATCAGTCAACACCATCGGGATGCAACCCAGGACGAGAAGAATCGTGTTCGCAGTGCCGTACGACAGTTCGGGAAGCGGTCTCAACGTGGCGGTGAGTTGGGCCACCGGCGGCGGCCACAGTGTAAAGTTTTGCCGGAGGTAGAAATATGTCGCGATGAGAATCATAAACATCGACGTCTCGATCGCGAGCAGTAAATTATTTCCCCACCACACCGGATCGTAAGTGTCGAACTCGTGGTGCGGCAGCTCGGAAACGTCGATGACAGTTCGTGTACTCATACTTCCTTCGGTTGCAGCTCGGGTGTTCCTGAAATCTTTTCCGATTTATGCCCCGTTTCACGCGCAGTGTGGTTCTCATAATTCGGATCGCCGAAGAACCAGCACGTGAGCGCGATGCCCGCCAGGATTGCGCCAACCAAAAACGCCCACGGCGTGAATATGCCTGCGATAAACATGACTGCCGTGGCCAGCGCTACCATCAACGGCCAAATCGATGGGCCGGGGATGTCGAATCGCAGTTCCGGCTGCGCGTCCAGCACACTCGTAACGAGCCCCTCGCGTTTTGTAGTACTCAGGCCGCGAATCACAGGCGCATTTTCAGTGCCTTCCCAAATCGGATATCGTCCCTGGACCACGGGAATGTTGTGAAAGTTGTAATTCGGCGGTGGTGAAGAAACAGACCACTCCAACGAATCGGCGGCCCACGGGTTATCGCCCGCAATAACACCCGCGCGGCGCGCCCAAACTACATTCACGATGAACACCAGCACCCCAGTCGCAAGAATGAATGCACCGATCGATGCGATCAGATTCAGCGTGCCCCAGCCGGACGCGGGCAGGTATGTGTACACCCGTCGCGGCATTCCATTCAGACCTAGTTGATGCATCGGAAAGAAGACGAGATTGAAACCGATAAACATCAACCAGAAATTCCACCAACCGGCACGTTCGCTCAACATGCGTCCGGTCCATTTCGGAAACCAGTAATAGAACGCGCCGAACAACGGAAAGACTGCGCCGCCGATCAGGACGTAGTGAAGGTGCGCGACCACGAAGAACGTGTCGTGTATCTGTAGATCGAGCGGAACTGATGCCAGCATCACTCCGGTTAAACCGCCGATTACGAAGATCGCGAAGAATCCGAGCACGAAAAGCAAAGGTGTCTTGAGGTTCAACTTCCCGCCCCAGAGTGTCGCAAGCCAACAGAAGATCTGTACGCCGCTCGGAATGGAGATCACCATGCTGGCGGCTGTGAAAAAACTCTGGCCCATCTGCGGTATCGGCGTGGCAAACATGTGGTGCACCCACAGACCAAACCCGATGAACCCGGTGGAAATCAGCGACAGCACCAGTGCGAGATATCCGAAGATCTTCCGTCGCGCGAACGCGACAATAATCGGCGAGATAAATCCGAGCGCGGGAATGAAGATGATGTAGACCTCCGGGTGCCCGAAGAACCAAAAGAGGTGTTGATAAAGAATCGCGTCGCCGCCTTCGGCCGCGTTGAAGAAGTGCGTATCGATCAATCGATCGCTGGCAAGCAGACCGCTCGCGAGCATCACCGACGGCATCGCGAAAATGATCATGAACGACGTAATCAGTTGCGCCCACACGAACAAGGGCAGACGGTTGATCGACATGCCCGGTGCACGCATCTTGAAAACCGTGCCGATGACGACAACCGCTCCAGCCAAACCAGAGAGTTCGGTAAACGTGATCATCTGCGCCCAGATGTCCACGCGTTTGCCAGGCGAGAAGCCGGGACCAGACAAGGGCACGTAAGCGAACCAGCCGGCATCCGGTCCAGTGTTCAAAACAAAACCCGTGTACAGGAGAATTCCGCCGATCAGGTAGACGAAATAACCAAAAAGATTCACTCGCGGAAAGGCGACGTCGCGCGCGCCGATCATCAAGGGAACGAGATAAATTCCCATTGCAGTCATAATCGGCACTGCGAACAGGAACATCATCGTCGTGCCGTGCACAGTGAAGATCTGGTTGTATTGATCGGGACTGAGAAAGTGATTCTCAGGCCTGGCGAGTTGGAGTCGCATCAAAGCCGCTTCGATACCACCGAGGACAAAAAACACGAAGGCGGTAACGATGTAACGCATCGCAATCGCCTTGTGGTCCGTATCGGTACACCACCCCCGCAACCCGCGCGGCCGTGCCCACGTACGCTCGAGCTCGTCCCGCTCGCGCTCCATCGCAGCGGCTAGTTCTTCTTCGTTGATCTCTCGTTCCTTATATGTCTTTTCGTGACTCATTTCAGACTCTGTAAGTAATCCAAAAGCGCCTGGAAATCGGCGTCAGAAAGATTGTGCTGCGGCATCCTGTTCCCTGGTTTTACCGCTTGCGAGTCTTTCACCCACTGATACAAATGGTCGCGTGTATTCGAGAGCGTCGCGGCGCCGAGCGTGTTGCGACTCGCAACATGCGTCAGGTTTGGACCAACGTTTGACTGCGCCCGCGTGCCGTTGATCGTGTGACACATCACGCATGTGGACGACAGAAACACCTCCTGCCCGCGCTTCTGCGAATCATTCGCCGGCGTAACTGACGTTAGCGTTTGATTCTGACGCCACGCGTTGAATTGTTCCTGCGACTCTGCGATCACCCAGAAGGCCATGTGCGCATGCTGCAAGCCGCAATACTCCGCACACTGCCCGCGATAAACACCAGGCTTGTTTGCCTGTATCCAGATCGTGTTTGCCTTCCCCGGAATCAGATCTTTCTTGCCGGCGAGATTCGGCACCCAGAAACTATGAATCACGTCGTTGGCGCGCAGATTCATCGTGACCGGCACGCCCACCGGAATATGGATCTCGTTCGCGGTAACGAAAATGTTGCTGGCATCGACGTCCTGGTAACGAAATTCCCACCACCACTGGAAACCTGTGACGTCGATCACCAGCCCGTTTTTGCTTGTCGTCTCTGCCGACATAGATCGCCCGGCCGAAAAACTCGCGATGAGGAACACAAACAAAGTGATGACGGTTATCACGACCGCGGTAACCACGACGTTGCGTCGACGACGTTCCTGTTCGGGCGGCGGTTCGAGTATCGGCGTGGAGTCGAACTGCGGCTCGCGAGTTCGGTTCTTGATTGCGCCGAGCAACGCGATCATCACGAGCACAAACACGATCGAGCAGACGACAAACATCAGCCACCAGAGCCCGGCGATGTTATCGGCCTGTGGACCAGCCGAATTGAGTGCGTTTTGAATACCCTCAGTCATGGTCCGGTGCAGTTGTTTGCTGCGGTGTTTTCCTTTCCGTTCGCTGTTCTGAGCGACGCGCGTTCATCGTGTCGTTGCGAGTGGGTTCAACATCTTTCCTGAGTTGCCCGCTCATGGATCTGACGTAAGCAGCGATTTCCTGCACCTGGTTGTCAGGAATCTTTTGGCGAAACGAAGGCATGCCATTGGGACGGCCCTCGACGATCGTCGAGTAGATGTTTTCCGTGTTCGAACCGTAGATCCATTTTTCATCCATCAACGGTGGTCCAATTCCGCCACCGCCGTTGAAATGGCAGCCGCTACAGTTGTACTGCGTGAACAGTCGCTTGCCTTCGTTTAAGTCAAAGGCACGTTCTTCGGACGCGGCCTTCACGGGCTGCGGCAAACCCGCTGAGCCGGGATGAATCTCGCTCATGACTACATCGTATGATTTGAAGTTCGCGGGTGGTTGTGAAAACACCCGTTTCTCGCGTTGACACGAGCACGCAAAGAGACATAAAAAAGCACACAAGAGCAATAGCCTATACACCGCTCGCTCCTTTCTCTTCATCAGCTCGCGGGACGCCGTAATCTTTCAGAATCCGATCGACCTCGGCCCGTCGCTTATCGAGAATCTGATCGAGCTGGTCTTTGAACTCCTGATCTTCACGTCGCACGCCCATCGAGATATCGAACACAAACGGCAGAAAAGGCTGATCTATCTGTGGCGACACTGGAACGACTTCTAAAGGCACGCGGGATTGTTTCGCGAAGTAACCCGCCAGCGGACCCCAAACGATCGCCACATCGATGTCGCGATTCGCAACTGCGTCGACAATTCGCGCGGGAGGATTCTGCTGGCTGTAATCGCCGTACAGGGTATATCCCTTCACGTTTGTCACGATGTTGCGCCGGCTGAGCGCGTGCGCCGGTGGTGGGTTGCTTTGATCGTCGCCGATGATCTGAACGCCGATTTTCAGATTCTTGAGAAGTGGATCGTCGAGTGAGTTGACACTGAGTCCTCGATCCTTGCGATAGAGGAAAACGTAGGTCGACCGGTAGTAAGGCTTCGTCGTCAGGGCCATTTCAAATCCTGACGGCACGCCAATCACGACATCGCATGAACCGGCCTTCAACGTATTGCGAAAGAAACCGCGTCGCTGTGCCCACCACGTGTATTCGACACGCTGACCCAGGTCGTGGGCCAACAACTCCGCGATCTTGTTTTCAAAACCTTCGCCACGCTGGTTTGAGAAAGGAAGATTGTTTGGATCGGCGCAAACTCGGAGCACGCCCGCCGGCCGTTCCAAATGCTGCACGGCCGCGAGCTGAGCGGGTTTGTGTTCCGCACACGAGATCACGAACAGGCAAGCAAAGCACAAACTAAGGAAGCGCGAATACATAAAGCATGCCTCCTCGCGTCGTGTGTTGCGGTAAATCCCCCATCGCGCCCACAAAGCCCAGCGCCGCGGTTGCATCGCGCGGATCCAATCCGCCTGCCACAATGGCGCCGGACCAGCCACCAACACCAGACAGAATCGCTACGTACTGCTTCCCATCCGGTCCTCGATAACTGATCGGTTGTCCGATGATTCCGGACCCACATTTGAACTGCCACAACAACGTTCCGTTCTTCGCGTCAACTGCTTTGAACCAGCCGTCCATCGTCCCGTAAAAGACGACGTCGCCAGCCGTGGCGAGTGCTCCACTCCACACGGGAAAGTTTTCACTGACTGCCCAGACCTTTTCATTCTTCACCGGGTCCCATGCGAGAAACTCTCCACGGTTGCCGTTCGGTCCTGCATACATGCGCACGTTCGCGCCGACGTAAGGCGTGCCTGCGATGTAGTTCGCCTCCATGCCTTCCATGTCCATGCAGAGGTTCTGGTGCGGGATGTAAATCAATCCGGTGCGGGGAGAGAAGGCAGACGGCTGCCAGTCTTTCATGCCGGGCGCAGCCGGACAGATTTCACGAACGACCTGTCCGACCTTAGGCTCTTTCTCCGGGTTGTAGATTATTCGACCCGTGTTGATGTCGACGCCCTTCGACGTAGTGATGTATCCGAAGCCATTGGCTGAAAGAACCTGGCCGTTCGTCCGATCGATTACGTAGACATAACCATTACGTTCAGGCCGGACCAGAACCTTCCGCATCTGGCCGTTCACGGGGACGTCCATCAGGATCTGTTCGTTGATACCGTCGTAGTCGTGCAGGTCGTGTGGGCTCAACTGATAGAACCAGCGAGCTTCACCAGTGTCAGGGTCGCGAGCGAAGATCCCGCAGGTCCATTTATTATCGCCGGGGCGTTGCTCGGGATTCCATGGACCTGGGTTACCAGTGCCGTAAAAGATTAGGTTCAGCTCAGGATCGTAGGAGATCCAACCCCACATCGTACCGCCGCCAATCTTCCATGCTTCGCTGGGCCAACTTGTTACCCCGAGCTCCTTTCCCTGATCCTGCGCGTAATAAGGGTGAAAGTTCGCGCCGATGAGCACGTCGGCGTCTGGTCCAGTGTGATATGCGCGCCAAACGATCTTCCCGTCGGCTGCATTCAGCGCCGTGAGCCAGCCACGCACACCGAATTCGCCGCCGCTGTTGCCAACGAGAACCTTTCCTTTGACGACGAGCGGCGCCATCGTTATCGATTCGCCAAGGTTGATGTCGCCGACTTTCGTTTTCCAGATTTCCGTTCCCGTGTTGGCGTCGAGCGCAATCGTCTGGTTGTCGAGCGTGTTGAAGAAGATTTTGTTGTCAGAGTAGGCCAGGCCGCGATTCACGACATCGCAGCACGCGACTCCCTGAGCAGATGAGACCGGATTGGGCTCATATTTCCATTTGACGGGGCCACCGGGCTGCGTTAGATCGAGTGCGTAGACGTAATTCGGATAAGGCGTGATCACATACATCGTGTTGTTGACCACGATGGGCGCCGCCTCGTGGCCACGCACGACTCCGGTAGAAAAAGACCAGGCGAGTTTGAGATTCGCCACGTTCGAGGTGTTTATCTCTTCAAGGCCGCTGAAACGCGTGCTGGCATAGTTCTTTGCGGGCATAGGCCACTGCCCGTCTTCGGGTTCGGCGACGACGCTGGCTCCCGTCGGAGCCGTCAGCACTCTGTTTTGCGAAAGTTGTTGTGGTGGTGGCTGGTTGTGCGGCGTGCAAGCGTTGATAAGCAGCACCGCAGACGCGAGCGTTGCCGCTCGCATGAATGGGAGATCAATTTTCACTTCCCCACCCCGGATCGTTTTAGTACTTCTAATTACACACCGGTACATACAAAATGTGTGCAATTCATTTCGAGTGTGGTCCAGCGAACGGAGTTGCAGGTATTATCGTTGCATCACAAAGGAACCATCAACGCAAAGCACCTTTTTGGCCAGTGAGAAACAGAACAGGACCAGGCGTGTGGTGTACGAGAATCCAACAAAGCTGGGCCGTACTTTTGTGTTTGATTCTCGTCGCTAAGATCGACGCGCAACAACCACTTACAAAAATCTCGGGCATCGTGTCCGATCCAACCGGCGCAGCCATTCAACATGCATCAGTCGAGTTTGCTTCCGAAGGAAAAACGATTCGCACTGTTACTGATGCTGGCGGATTTTTTACAGTGTTGAGTACGCGATCGTACGGTACGCTTTCGATCACTTCGCCGGGATTCAACACTGTCAGATTCAACGTTTCAAAAGCTGCGAACGAACCGCTTCAGATCCAACTCGAGCCCGCGAGCGTGATCGAAAGAATTGTCGTCACTGCCGGCGAAGAAAGAATTCCTTCCACGCCCTCGAGCCAGTTCACGATCGGGCGACACGAGATCAACTCCGCCGGTGCTTTGACGATTGACGACATCCTGCGACAGGTGCCTGGATTCTCCCTGTTTCGTCGCTCGGGAAGCTTGTCGGCGAATCCGACGTCGCAGGGTGTTTCGCTCAGAGGTGTGGGAGCGAATGGAGCGAGTCGGGCGCTCGTACTGTTGGATGGCGTGCCTCTGAACAGCCCGTTCGGCGGATGGGTATACTGGAATCGGCTGCCGCGCGTAAATGTTGAGAACATGCAGGTTTACAACGGCGCGACTTCCGATCTCTATGGTAGCGGCGCGCTCGGTGGCGTCATTAATATAACGAGCAGAACGACGCCTGCGACATTCTTCGATTTCGAAGCATCAGCCGGTAACAAAGTCACTGGCGCCACTTCGTTTAGCGGAGGGAAGGCCTTTGATAAGTGGGGCGTTCTGTTCGCCGGGCAGGCGTTGCACACTGATGGGTACGTTCTCGTACCAGAAGATCAGCGTGGTCCAATCGACACAGCGGCGGGAACTGGAGATCTGACCGGTTCGATCACATTGTCGAGAACACTCGGTACTGACGGGCTCGCTTTCGTTCGTCTCAGCTCGTTTGGTGAGAGCCGTCAGAATGGAACGCCGATTCAAGTTAACGATACTCGGATTTCCGCAATCGACGTCGGCAGTACGTGGTGCGATTTTAGAGTTCGCGTGTACGGATCGTCAGAGAACTTCAATCAAAACTTCTCTGCCGTCGCTGCGAGTCGCACTTTTGAGTCGCTGACCAACCGCCAACGCAATCCATCGCAGCAGTTGGGGTTTGCATTTCAGTGGAGCAGGCCAATCGGAAATCAGTCGCTCTCAGCGGGCGTCGAAGGACGTGATGTTCGTGGACACAGCGCGGAGACTACGTTCAACAATTCGCGAATCACGGCTTTCGTCGATGCCGGAGGGCGGCAAAGATCGTTTGGTCTGTTTGGGAGTGATTCGGTACGCATCGGATCGTGGTTGTTTAGTGCGGGCGCACGTTTTGATAACTGGCGCAACAGTCGCGGGTTTTCCGATCGCATTCCGGTGACGGGTGTGCCTTCGTTGAACGACTTTCCTGACAGGTCTGAGACGGCGTTTAGTCCCCGCGTGTCTGTGATCAAGAGATTCGATCGTGGCATCTCCGTGAATGCCTCCGCGTATCGCGCGTTTCGCGCGCCGACGCTCAACGAGCTCTATCGAAATTTTCGCGTCGGCAATGTCGTAACGAATGCGAATGCTGCGTTGAGCGCCGAGAGGTTGACGGGCGGTGAGGCTGGACTGGGCGTGCAAACGTTTCGCGACCATCTGTTTGTGCGCAGTAACTTTTTCTGGAATGAGATAGATGATTCCATTGCGAACGTCACGCTTACCACGACACCGGCGCTCATCACGCGACAACGACAAAACCTCGGCGCGATCCGTGCTCGTGGGATCGAGCTGTCGGCAATCACGAAATTTGCCCGGCATTGGGAGCTTGCGGGCGAATACCTGTTGACGGACAGCACTGTGCTGCGTTTTCCGGCGAACAGGAGTTTGGAAGGGCTGCTGGTGCCGCAGGTGCCGCGCAATCAGTTCAACTTTCAGCTCACGTACACTGATGCGAAATGGCTCGTCGGCGCGCAGGGACGCTTCGCGGGCACGCAGTTCGACGACGATCAAAACACGTTGCCGCTGAAAAAGTTTTTCACACTCGACGCTGAGGCCTCGCGCTCTGTTTCGGAACGTGCCCGGTTATTTGTCGCCTTCCAAAACCTGACCGGCAGTCGTTACCAGATGAGCAGCACACCCATGTTCACTGTAGGTCCGCCGGTGCTTATTCGTGCCGGCGTGCGCCTGTCAATTCGGTAGTTACTTCACAGGAAATCCTGAAAAATCCTGTAAATCCTGTGAAACAGTCAACAGCCCAACAAGTTTTTCAATGTCAACGCGTTCTTGACTGCTTCACCACCCGGATCATTATTGAAATAGACGTAAACCGCCGACACGCGTGAGCGCCAGCTTTCGATGCGCTCAGCCCACGCGCGGAGCTGAATCTCTGAATACGATCCCGCGTACTTCGCAACCGTCGGCCCATGAAAGCGAACGTACGCAATGTCCGCAGTGATCTCGATCGGCACCTTCATCGCTGCAAAATCGTGAATGCAGTACGCCACGTTAAATTTGCGCAACAGCTCAAACACCGGCGCGACAAACCAACTCTCATCACGAAACTCAACCGCGTACGTGTGCTCTCGCGGGAGCGCCGCAAGAAACTCCGCCAACCTCTCGACATTTACGTTCCATTGCGGCGGAAGTTGAAAAAGGATCGGTCCAAGCTTCTGTTGCAACCGCTGCGTGACCAGAAAAAACTTTTCCGACGAACTTCTCGGCTCCTTCAACTTCTTCATATGCGTGATGAAACGGCTGGCTTTCAGCGCGAAACAAAAGTTGGATGGCGACGACTCTCTCCAGGCGTCGAACGTCTCCGCTGCCGGCAGTCGATAGAAGCTATTGTTGATTTCGACCGTGTTGAAGTAGCGCGCGTAGAACTTGAACATTTCGGCCGGGCGCGTCCCGGTTGGATAAAACACGCCGAGCCAGTGTTTGTAGTGCCACCCTGAAGTGCCGACGAGAACCTTCATCCGAAGAACACGCTGATCTTGTCTGGGGTAGGATGGTCGTGCGCGGCGCAACTGATATGCCAAGTCAAATGTTTAGGAGATTTGGATTGGGAAGTGAGGAGGTGTAACTAAATAGTTCGCTTGAACTGTATTGGAGTGCTCGGTTTTCTCTGTGCACCCTTTGTGTTCTTGTGGTCCAAAGGGTGCACAGAAATATCCGCGGCTCAGTTGCGCGAGGTCTCGCGCTTTGAGCCGATGTACTTCTCGAACCATTCAAGGTTCGCTTTCATCGCCGCCAACTGCATCTTCGGTTCGGTGGGTCCGTGCGGCTGTCGTGGCAACACGAGCATTCGCGTCGGCACGCCCTTCACTTTGAGCGCGTTATAGAACTCATACCCTTGCGAGATCGGCACGCGAATATCCGCTTCACCATGCTGAATCATCGTCGGCGTCGAGACATTTTTGACATTGAACATCGGCGAATGCTTTTGGTAGAGGTCCATGACTTCCCAGAATTGACCGCCGAAATAGTCGGGAATAAACGCCGGAATGTCTGCGGTGCCGTTGAAGCTCATGAGATTCGTCACCGGCGCACCGGCCGAAGCTGCTTTGAAACGTTGCGTCTGAGTAACGATCCACGACGTCATGAAGCCGCCGTAGCTCCAGCCCATCACGCCCAGGCGCTCAGGATCTGCGACGCCCATTTCGATCACTTTATCAACGCCCGTCATCAAGTCCTGGTAGTCTCCGAAGCCCCAGTCCTTAATATTTGCACGCCGGAATTCCGCGCCGTAACCACTCGACCCGCGCGGATTCGGACGCAGGATCGCAAAACCGCGCGAAGCAAAAGTCGCGAGCGGATAAACACCGCGACCACCGATGAACGTTTGTTGGAACACGCCCGCTGGGCCACCGTGAACGTTGAGGATTAGCGGCACACGCTGGCCGTTTTGATATCCGACTGGATACGTCAGCAGTCCTTCAATGTCTTTTCCGTCTTTTGATTTCCACGTGATGACTTCGGTGCGACCGAGCGCCGGGATTTGCAATCCTTCATTCACGCGAGTGACTTGCACCGGATTGAAATCAGCAACCGAAGCAACATACGCGTCCGCAGGCGTGTTGGGTGTTTGTCTAACAAATGCGAAGGTCGTGCCTGAACTATTGAGACTGATGGCGCTCAGCACCGCTGGAGTAGCTTTGATCTCGTCGATGCGGTTCGCCGCGACGTCCAGCGAATAGATCTGCGTTCCAGTGCCCTTTGCCTCGCTGAAGTAAATGCGCTTGCTATCTGACGACCATCCGGCAACAGCGGGTTGCGCGTCAAATGTGCCGGCGGCATTCTTCGGTGGTCCACCACTGGTTGAAAAAACCTGGATGATGCCGCTCCCGGCCCAGCGCGCTGGGACATCGCTGGTACTCACGGCGATCGATTTTCCATCGGGTGAATAAAGAGGACTGGTTTCGGCAGCCGGAGAGTTTGCCAGGTCAGTGATCTTTCCACTGGCAACTTCGACGATCGAGACGTCCGAGGTTGGCCAATCGTTTGCCACCGGCGACTTCACGTGACCAAATGCGATCCGCGAGCCATCGTTGGACCAGTCGAAATCCTCGACTTGATAATTCTCCGTCGTCAGTTTGCGTGGCTCGCGTTTGCCATTGGCGTCTTTCTGAACCGAGAGCACGTACAAACGTGCGAGCTTGAGGTTTTCATCGGCCCAGCGAGAGTCGTTCTTGCCTTTGTCGTTCTTCTCTTCTTCTTCAGTCTTCGCGTCGACCATCGTCAAGGCGATCGAGCGGCCATCGGGCGACCATGCGAAGTTCGTGACGGCGCTCTTCCCGTCGGTCAGTGGTTCAGCTTCACCTCCACTCAAATTCAGGAGATAGATCTGATTTCGGTTGTCCTTGCGATTCGACAGAAACGCGAGCCAGTTTCCGTCGGGTGACCATTTCGGATTGCTGGATGACTTCTCGCCAAACGTGAGTTGGACGTTCCGTTTGGTGTCGAGGTTCGAGAGCCAGATCTGCGTCACGAACTCGCTTTTGTCTGGAGTCATGACGGCCTCGTTGACGGCGTAGACCATTTTCTTGCCGTCGGGCGACACTCTCGGTGTGCCGACAGCTTTAACTTTCAACTGTAATTCCGGATCCCACGTTTGGGCGGCGGCGCCGGAGACAAAAAGGACGACGAGGGTCACAGCTATCGCTAGGGTTTTCATGGATCGTTCTCCTGGATTTTGGATTGCAGCGCAGGTTGAAGAATTTTGTACTCGTGGTTGGTCTGAAAGTCAATCCTCAGTAACATAGGAGCGTGTTGCCAGAAGTTCATGACGCCCGCCGGGTGCTTGTAGGCTCGGCTATTCGCACGCCGCTCGTGCGTTTGAATTTGCCTTTGAATGTGTCGGCGGCGCCGGCAGAGATCTATCTGAAACTCGAGAACCTGCAACCGATCGGCGCATTCAAGATTCGTGGCGCTGCGAACGCGATCGCTCGCTTGCCACGGGAGAAGTTGCAGCGTGGAGTCGTAACGGCGTCGGCGGGAAACATGGCCCAGGGCGTTGCGTGGTGTGCGCGACGGCTTGGTATTCCGTGCACGGTGATCGCGCCCGCGACTGCGCCTGAGACGAAGATCAAGGCAATCGAACGTCTGGGTGGACGTGTGATCAAGGTTTCGTTTGATGAGTGGTGGCGAGCGTTCGAGGAGCGCGCGTATGCAGGTGTAGATGGTGCGTTCATTCATGCGTTTGACGACACGCACGTGATGGCGGGGAATGGGACGATCGCGTTGGAGGTGCTCGAGGATCTTCCGGATGTGGATGCGATCGTGATTCCGTGGGGCGGCGGCGGATTGACGTGCGGGATTGCGTCGGTGCTTCGCGAACTGCGACCTGCGTGCAAGGTGTTCACGGCTGAAGTCGCGACGGCGGCGCCGCTTGCCGCGTCTTTAGCCGCGGGCGCGCCGGCTGAGGTCGATTACCAATCGTCCTGGGTTGACGGCATCGGCGCCAAAGCGGTGTTTCCGCAAATGTTCGAACGCGCCCGCAAACTCATCGACGGCGCGCTGGTCGCGGATCTCTCCTCAGTCGCCGAAGCCCTGCGCCTCATGGTCCAACACAACCACGTGATCGCCGAAGGCGCCGGTGCCTGCCCCGTCGCCTGCGCCCTTTCCGGCCAAGCCGGCTCCGGAAAGATCGTCTGCATCGTTTCCGGTGGAAATATCGACTCCTCGAAACTCTTTCGAGTTCTAACCACAGAAGGCACAAATTTGTGACGCTCTCATTGTGAGATGACGGCGGCCAGGGCCATGAAGATGTCGAGTTCGTTGCCGGAGCCGAACACTTGTTCGAGGAAGATTCGGATCAGGCCTTCTTCAGGATCGATCCAGAACATCGTGCCGAACGCGCCGTTGTGTCCAAAGCTTCCGGGTGTCGTGAGGGGAAAGTCGTTGATGGGATCGCCTGTCAATCCCCAGCTAAAGCCCTGAACGACATTTGTGAATCCCTTTGTGCATTTCTGTGGTCCTATTTCGGAATTAGTTTCAACAAATCTGCGGCGAGCCTGGCGTCGAGGGTTTGGAGGAGGTAGTACTGTTGCATCGCGCCGGTGCGGTTGCCGGTCTGGGCGTAGGCGACACCGAGGGCGTGGTTGCCGAAAACGTGCTTCGGTTCGATGCCCAACAATTTCTGTAGAGGCGGAATCGCCGGCTCATATCGACCCTGTCTCATGTAAACATACCCGAGACTGTAGAGCGAAAACACAAAATCCGGTTTCAACTCGAGAGACTTTTGATAAGCGACGATGGCTTCGTCCATCTTCCCCTGCTTCTGATACACATTGCCCAAACTCATAAACAGCACGTGATGAGGCTTCAGCTCGATCGCTTTGTGATAACACGCAACTGCTTCGTCATACTTGCTCCACTCAGAGTAATTAACACAGAGCCGCACCTGAAATTGATGGTTCTTCGGTTCGAGTGAAACCGCTTTCAGGTACGCGCGTTCGGCTTCCGCGTACATTCCCGCGCCGGCATACGCCTGGCCCAAACTATCCTGAGCGCTGCCATTGTTGGGTTCCTGCGCCGCCCGCTGCCTGAACAGTTCCAGCTTGGATGCTTCATCCTTACGCGCTGATGCCACGCGCAATCGCTCACGTGCTTCGCTGTGCTCGGGTTGCAACGCCAACACCTCGCTCAATATTTTGATCGCATCATCGAACTTCCCCGCCATCAAGTATGTGTTGCCAAGAATGTACTTCGCTTCTACATCCTCTGGACGTGCATCCACGAGCTTTCGCAACGGCTCTAGCGCTTCGGAGTATCTACTGTTTGCTCGCAGCGCATAGCCGAACTCTCTTTGAACCGCAAGGTTGTCAGGCCTGAGGCGGTAGGCTTCTTGCAGTGCGATCAGGAATTCCTGCTGCTGTCCGAGGTATTCGTACGATTTTCCGAGATACACGTAGGCCTCAGCATAGTCGCTCTTCAATTCGGTGGCTCGCTTGAGAGCGACGAGCGCATCCTTATGATTTCCAACTCTTTGCAGCGTTATGCCGAGATTGTAATGCGCGATCGGATTGGTTGGTTCGACCTTTACGGCTTCCTTATAAGCAGCAAGTGCTGATTGCAAATCGCTTACCCGTTCCGCGGCGAGACCAGCTTGAAAGTATTCGGTAGCGGTCTTGGGCGCTTCCTGGGCCAAGGCGGATGAAGACGGCAGGAATGCCAAAAAAAAGCACAAAAGGCGCAAGAGATCTTGCGAACAGCCTTTGCGCTTCTTGTGCCTTTTTGTGGCATCCATATTTTTGGACAAAGGTCGTCGAGCTTTTACCACGAACGTGGACTGACGGTCTACTTTTTTACGCGTTTATTATTGAGGCGCGCTACAATACGCGGCGCTTCGCCTGAGCCCCAGCAAACGTCCCCCATGTAGGTGCACTTGTCGTTCCCCGTGCGTAAAAAGATCGGTCGCTACGAAATCTGCTCCCAAATCGGGGCTGGCGGTATGGGCGAGGTCTTCCTGGCGCACGACACCAAGCTCGATCGCAAGGTCGCACTAAAACTCCTGCCGTCAGACGTCGTCGACGAGAGAACAGGCGATCGTGTGCGCCGGTTCGTGCAGGAAGCGAAAGCGGCCTCAGCGCTCAATCATCCAAACATTCTGACCATCTACGAAATCGACGAGATCGAGTCCGAACAGTTCATCGCAACCGAATTTATCGACGGCCAAACGTTGCGCGATCGAATAAGGACAGGCCCACTCAAAGCGATTGATGCGCTCGACATCGGCATCCAGGTCGCCAGCGCTCTAAACGCGACGCACAGCGTCGGCATCACCCATCGCGACATCAAGCCTGACAACATCATGCTGCGGCACGATGGAATCGTTAAGGTACTCGATTTTGGTCTCGCCAAACTGACTCGCGAACGGGAACCGGCTGAAACTGATTCGCTCGCACCAACCCAGAACTTCATCAACACCGCAGCCGGAGTGGTGATGGGAACTGCTCATTACATGTCTCCCGAACAGACGCGCGGTCTCGACGTGGACCATCGCAGTGACATCTGGAGCCTTGGCTGTGTGCTGTATGAAATGATCTCCGGCCGGCAGCCGTTTCATGGTCCAACGACGATCGACGTGATGTCCGGAATTTTGGATCGCGAACCCGAATCACTCCTGCCTCACCTGGCGGAAGGACCACGGGATCTCGATCGCGTCATCGCGCGCGCGTTGCGCAAGGATCGAGAGCAGCGCTACCAAACCGTCAAAGATCTCTTGATCGATCTCAGAGATCTGAAACGAGAGCTCGAGAGCCAGTCACACAGGTCTTTTTCAAGACCGATCGGCACACTCTCGACCGAAATCGTTCCCGAAAGGTCGATCGCCGTCCTTTACTTCGAAAACATGAATTCGGAGACGGACAGCGACTACTTCTGCGCCGGTATGACGGAAGACATCATCACGGATCTCTCGAAGATCAAGGAGTTGAAGGTCGTTTCGCGCACAGACGTACTGCCGTTTCGCAAGAAGGAAGTGAACATGCGGCAGGTCGGCGAAGCGCTGCGTGTGAACTACATTCTCGAAGGCAGCGTGCGCACGGCGGGTAACAGGATCCGCATCACCGCTCAGCTTATCAGTCTTCGCGACGGCTACCACCTTTGGGCCGAGCGGTTCGATCGCCAGGTCGAAGACATATTCGACTTGCAGAACGAAGTCTCGCAAAAGATTGTCGACGCACTGAAAATCTCTCTCTCGGATACTGAGCGAGAACTGCTGACGCAAAAACCCACGGACGATCTGCTGGCCTACGATTTTTACATGCGCGGCAGGGAGCTGCTATATCTGAAGGGCCGCAGAAACACGGAAAGCGCGATCGAGATGTTTGAAAGCGCGATCGCCCTCGACCCGGGATTCGCTTCGTCGTACGCGGGACTCGCCGAAGGCTATTCGGCGATGTACGAGTGGTACGACGGCAGCTCTTCATGGTTGAGCAAAGCGATCGAGATCAATCAGCAGGCGCTCACGCTCGAGCCCACGTTGCTCGACGCGAAGTTCGGGATTGCGATGGTCTATTTTCATCACCGGCTGTTCACCGAGTCGAAACGCACAATAGAAGAGATTCTGCGCGACAATTCCGAATTTTATCCGGGTCATCTGAGGCTCGGAATGATCGCGGAACTCTCGAACGACCTGGAAGGTGCGCTGCGGCACTATCGTCGTGCTGCCGATTTGAAGCCTTATGATGAAGACCCGTGGCGATACCTTGCGGGAGTTTATTTGAAGCTGGTTAAAGTCGATGAGGCCCAGGAAGCGGCGCTGAAGGTTGTCGAGATCACTTCACGAAAACTCGAGGCGAGTCTTGACGACACGATCGTGATGAGCCGGCTGGCCGAAGCTTATGCGCGTTTTGGAAGTGTGGAAGAAGCAAACGCGACGCTGAAACGAGTGCTCGAACTCGAACCCAACGACGGTCTCGCAGTTTACAACTGTGCGTGCGCGTATGCCTTGCTCGGCGAGAAGGAGTCGTCGCTGATCCTGCTTCGACGTGCGTTTGAGAGTGGCTTTAAAACCGTCGCGCACTGGGCCAGGATGGATAATGCGTTCCATTCGCTGCGCGGCGATCGGGAATTTCAGCAATTATTGACGGAGTTACAGTGAGTAAAATACGAAATGGAGAAATCATATGCCTAAATATGTTATAGAGCGAGTTGTTCCCGGCGCGAGCAAGATGACGCCGGCCGAGTTGAAAACAATGTCTCAACGTTCGTGCAACGTCCTGAATCAATTAGGACCGCAGATTCAGTGGGTGCAAAGTTTCGTGACTGATAATAAGATTTACTGCGTTTACATCGCGCCGAATGAAGAGCTGGTTCAGGAGCACGCGAGGCTCGGCGGTTTTCCCGCTAATCACGTCGCCCAGGTCAAAACTGTGATTGACCCGACAACTTCCGAGGAATGATGTCATTTAGCCATAAAAAGGCACAAAAAGAACTACATTTGCCGTCATTTGACGAAGCCGGAGAATGGCTGAACCGGCAGTCTGCGACTTTACAGATCAAGGGCCATCCGATCCTCGTTCACTTCTGGTCTCTTGGTTCGGAAGCGTCGAAGATCAACATGGCCCAGGTCGCCGACTTACGCGACCAACGCAAGCGTGAAGGCGTGCGCGTTATCGCCGTACACGTGCCGCAATCCGAGGCTGAAAAGGATCGAGGCGCAGTCCGCAATGCCGTCACCAGACTAAATCTCACCGAACCGTGTGCGCTCGATAACGAGCACAAAATCGGCAGCGCCTTGCTCAACGGCCGCGAGGTGTTGCCGCTGTATTGTTTGTTTGACATCGAAGGCGGGCTCCGCCTGTCCTCGACTTCGCTGGAAACAATCGAAGACGAGTTGGACCAGATGCTCGCCGATCTGCGATCTCACAATCCTTTCTGCGCGGCGTGTGAGTTGTTCCTCGACAAAGAGGCGATGTTCTGTTCGGAGTGCGGTTCGCCTCTGTCACTGCCGGGCTCGAGTGGCGTGCATCCATACTACGAGAGTCATTATTACTCTTCGCTTCCCACGATTCGCCTGGTCAATCCCGATCCGCTCATCGGACACGTGATCGACGGCAAGTACGCGCTGAAGGCGAAGTTGGGTGAAGGTGGAATGAGTGTCGTCTACCAGGCGACACGCGTCCACATCGGCGACGACGTCGCGGTAAAGATCCTGACGGGAAAGTTTGTCAAAGACGACGCAGCCCTCGCGCGTTTTCGCCGAGAAGCACGTGCCGCTGCGATGTTGCGTCACCCAAACGTCATTACGATTCACGACTTCGGCGAGACAGACGACGAACATGCACCGGCGTTCATCGTGATGGAGTTTGTTAAAGGCACCGCGCTGCGCGAACTTTTGAGCAGCGAAGATCATCTCTCGGTCGAGCGTGGCGTGCGGTTGATGCGGGGAATCTGCGCGGGTGTGGGCGCTGCACATCGGCAGGGCGTGGTCCATCGAGACCTCAAGCCGGAGAATATCCTCGTCGTCGCGCCTGAAGATGATTTCGAGTTGGAGAGCGTAAGGGTGGTCGACTTCGGACTCGCAAAACTCCTGGCGGACGCCGGCGCAACGTCGACGGGCTCGGTTGTCGGGACTCCTTATTACATGTCGCCGGAACAATGTCTCGGTGAGCCCCTCGACGCGCGTTCAGATGTTTACAGTCTCGGCGCGATGTTCTACGAGATGCTTTCCGGGAAGAAGCCGTTTGCGGAGGAGACAGTCTCGGGCGTCATCAACCGGCATTTAACAGAACCACCTCCGCCATTCTCACCTGCATTGGAAATTCCCCGGCGCGTCTCAGTCGGAATCATGCACGCCCTCGCGAAAGACCCCGACGCTCGACCGCAAAACGCAACCGAGCTTGCACGCCAGATGCAGATCTTGTAAATCCTGCTAAATCTTGTAAATCCTGTCTAACTTATTCCTTGACACGCGTATCCACCGCGATCCAATTGACTTCCCACGTCTTGCCACCATCGTCCGAGGATGCCTGTTCGAATTGATATTTATCGTCAGTGATCTTTGTGATCACAAACCGCACAAGGATCGCGCGTTCGTTGTACTTCTCCTGGTTGTAGAACTCGCCACGTCCGTCTTTGAACTCGCCGATCGTCGGTTGGGCCAACACGCCGTCGTTGATGTTTGCGAAGTTCAGGGTCCACTGCCGCGATTGCGGATTGTAAAGACGCAAGCTGAGTCCTTCAAAGCTCCCCGCTGGACCACTGGCTTTCAGCTCCACGAGATTTGCACGACCATTCCAAACCTTTCGCACAACAGTCGTGCCGTCATACTCGACCCACGTCGTCGAACCGGTTAACGGACGCACGAGTCGTCGCAAATGCGTCTTCCACGTCCCGATCTCAAAATCAAAATCGTGCTGCCCGTCTCGCTGATTGGTCTGTGCAGAGGTTTGGAACGGCTGAAGGAAGAGAAAGAAGACGAGAACTATTTGTTTCATCCGGACAAACTATTCTTGCAGGAGGATCGCGTCAAGGAGTTACCTCAAAGTAACTGTAGGAAAGTCACCTTGGACAGGATTTAGTCAATCCTGTCCAGCTTTTCTCAGGAGCGCCGCGACTTCGGGGTGTTTCCAGGACTCGGCGGCCTGTAGCGCAGTGCCGTATTCCAGCCCATGCTCGCTACCAAAGATCAAGCCCTTCGCATTCACGTTCGCACCCTTGTCCAGCAACAACTGCACGATGCCCAGATGGCCCATGCGAGCTGCGAGGATCAAGACCGTTCTCTTGATCGATTTGTGCGCGTAATCGATCGCGAACTCGTGATTCGGATCCGCGCCAGCAGCCAGGAGACTTTTAACTTTTGCTTCGTCATTCTTTCCGACAGCAGCACGCAGAAAAGCGTTGAGCACGGCTCGTGAGGGTCGCTTCAACTTAGGCGGCAGGAGCTCCGCCAGCTCTGCATTGTCTTTCTCGTAAGCAAGTATCACAGCCGTGTTGCCAAACACGTCACTTCGCTTTGGGTCTGCGCCGTGGGCCAACAGTGATTTGACGATCTCGACGTTCGCGAGCTTTACCGCGCGCATCAACGCCGTTTCACCATCGATGTTCTGCGCATTCACGTTGATGGATTTCGCAACCAACAATCTTCGCGCAACCTCGATACGACGCGCGGGCAGCGTCTCGCGCTCGTCACCCATCACGTAGTTTTCATTGTCGAGAGAGAACAACAGCGCGGTCGTGCTCTTGTTGTCGAATGCATTGACATTTGCCCCGCTTTCGATAAGAGCGTTAACAACCGCCGCATAGCCGTTTGACGCCGCTTTCATTAAAGCCGTCTCACCCTTTTCGTCTCTCGCTTCGACGTTCGCACCGGCCGCGACTAAGAATTTCACCTTCGCGGCAGTGTTCGCCTGCATCAATGCGGTGCGACCCCAGTCGCCTTTCGCGTTAGGATCGGCGCCATGGGCCAACAGCACCTGAACGATTTCGGAGTTGGGTTCCAGTGTGGGATTACGATAACTCCGCTGCCTTGCAGCCATGATCAATGCGTTGTCGCCGGTTCGGTGGATGGTTTTCACGTCGGCGCCGGCGGCCAGCAGGAGTTTCAACGCCTCAGAGTGCCCTCCGACGGCTGCCATCATCAGAGGAGTTCCGTCGTCAGTCAGGACATTAACCTGAGCACCTCGCGCCAGCAGTAACTTGATAACTTCGTCGTTTCCCTCACTCGCGGCGTGCATCAAGGGAGTCTTCGAACGCGTCTCCGGATTTACGTTGGCGCCTTTGTCGACCAGCAGGCGAACAACTTCCACGGGCGTCTTCGGATTCTGGCTGAGCGCGTAGAGCAGAAGATCGTCGAGCTCCTTTGGGTCAACACGATCTATGATCGACGCGAGCTTCTGAGCGTCACCTGTATTCAGTGCGCCGTACAACGACCGACGGAATTCGAGCGTGGCGGGATCGTCCGGCTGCTGTTGTTGCTGTGCTGCGACGGCGAGCGCCGGTAAGACAAGTAAAATGAGCAGAAAAAAGCGGGTTCCAGCGAAAAGCATAAGTCACTTCCTTCCGAAGAAGTTTTCAATGGAGAGTGACATTTAGCGGCAAAACATCACTTGTAACGCGTATTACGCGCGAATTTTGGGTCATCGAGTGACCGATTCGCCGTTGCTTTACGCGATTGATTACGGGTGTGTATCTAATCGAAGGAGTTGGTATGTCAGAGCGCGTTGACCTTTACAGCAGTTACAGTAACTTTTCCGAGCGGGTGCTGGCCGCGATCCGCGAAGAGACTTTCGGCCGCGACATCGGCCAGAACAGTTGGATCACTGCCGGCGAATACGATCGCTTCATCTCCTGGCTGCGACTGGAACCCGGCGAGCACGTGCTCGAAGTTGCGAGTGGCTCGGGTGGTCCGGCGCGTTATCTGGCCCAGCAGACGAGTTGCTACGTGACGGGCATCGATGCGAATGAAGGCGCTGTCGAGACCGCGACGCAGAGTTTGCGCGACTCAAACCTCAGCGATCGAATTACGATCAAAGTCGCCGACGCAAACGCACGTTTGCCGTTTGACGACAACACGTTCGAAGGCGTCATCTGCATGGACTCGATGAACCACTTCGCGGATCGTCAGAATGTGTTTCACGAGTGGCAGAGGGTTCTTCGACCTGGGCGGCGCGCAGTGTTCACGGATCCGGTCGTCATTACCGGACCAATGACGAACGATGAACTGGCACTGCGGAGTCTTGTGGGCTTGTTTTTATTCGTGCCGCCGGGAATCAACGAACAACTCATCGCGAACGCGGGTTTTCAACTGGTCCAACAGGAAGACGTTAGTGAGAACGCAGCGCTGGTTGCGGGACGCTGGCACGACTCACGGCAACGCCACAAAGATGCCCTGGTCCAGATCGAAGGCGAAGAACGTTTTGAAGGTCTTCAGCGGTTCTTCGCAGCCGTGCACAAGCTTACGAGCGAGAGACGCTTGTCGAGAGTTGTTTACGTGGTTGAGAAGGGCCACTAAAAGGCACAAAGAAGCACACAAAAGGGTCGATCCACTCGTTGGCGTTGCGATACGAGTAAGCTGTTTTCTCTGCGGTCCTCTGCGTATCTCTGCGTACTCTGCGTTGAAATCGCCGTTAACCGCAGAGGCGATTTGTGCCTTTTGTGGCTACGTGATGATCACTGATGTGATGCCAGTCTTGCCTGGATAGTAGAGGCGAAGTCTTACGGCATACTTCCGCCCCGCGAAGAATTTGTGACTGATACTCGCGTTCCGATCTTCACCGCTGTCGTCGTCTGCGGTCACGTATCTCGGTTCTCCGTCGATCTCCTCGAACAAGACAAGAAGCGTGTCAGAAGCGCCCTTCGTCGTGATCGTGTAGCGGCGTGTTGCATCAGGCTTGAAAACAAAATCAGCCTGCTGCCCGGACGCAAGCTCCACCGCAACCGATTCGAACGGTTGCAGGTTTCGCGACTGTTCCGCGGCGGGTGGATACCACTTACGCGCCCATTCCTTATCTGCTTTGGACAGCGTGCCCGGCGGGAATAGCCCGTTCTTGTCGTACTTCTCCGGCTCGTCGATCAAAGCCGGTTCGAATTCATACTCCATGATCGAATCGGGATCCCACGTCGAACCCTGGACCTGCTGCGCGTCGAGCTTCTCGAGAATATTGTGAAAGGTGGTTTCTCGATCCCATTCGTTCGGCTCAGCCGCGAGATTTTTGTATACGGCTTCTTCGTGCCACTTGATTCCCGCAAACGGATTTTGGTGCTCGTGCTCCATGCCGAGTACGTGGCCCAACTCGTGTAGAGCGGTGCCCTTTCCTTCAGCCGTGGTCAAGTCCCATCCATAAACCGTTGTCGGCTGGTTCTGCGGAACGTCCAGGACGTCTCTGCCGACAGCCGATTCAGAAACCTCGTCCGCAGTGTTATAGCCTATGCGCACTTCAGCCTCACTCATCTTGTCGACCTCTTCAAACTCGAGACCGACACCGATTGCTTTCCATTCCGCGAATGCTTTTCGAATCGCATCGGCCTGCTTTTTCGGCACCTTGTAGCGCGAGTTGCCTTTGAAGAAGCAATAGTGGAGCACGGTTTTGTTGGCCCACTTGTTACGAGCGATGAGTATCGCCCTCGCGCGAGGTACATCGGCCGTTACAGCTTCACGGAGTTGAGGCTTTGGTCTGGGCAAGAGACTGCACAGACGTTTCGGAGTTCTTTTTGCGGGAGTTTTTTGGGCAGATTTTTTCGTGGCCATATTGTGTTCCGGCGGTGGGGTGAATAAAGCGCTCGGAACCTACACTGGCCGCGCAGACGTGTCAATACAAAGTGATCAAGCGGCGACCGGCACGCGGTGCAGCGGCGCTCGCTGAGGAAGGATTTCAATGCCGGAGTTGATCTCGAAAACAGTATTGAGACGTGTGATTTCGAAGATCCGGTTCAGCGGCTTGCTGACGTTGATTATCTTGAAGCGAATTCCCTGTGCGAGGGTCTGCTCGCGCAACTGTAACAACACGCCAAGGCCATGGGCGTCGACGATTGTGACGTTCGAAAAGTCGAGAATCACGTCGCTGGTGCCGGCAGTCGACTGCGCGACGCGGCGAAGAAGCTCCGTGTTACCGTTGATAATCTGGCCTTCCAGAGAAAGAACCTTTACCGCATCCAGTTTTTTGGCGTGTATCTTCAGCATGTTGCCCCCCCACTTTTCGGGTCCGTTATTACTAATTCCACTATATTGACGCTTTGGTTCCACTTTTGTTAACGCACCGGGCTTGAATTTTCTCTGCCCGAAGAGATAACACCACCAACCCGGGACTCTGGGCAAAAATCTTTTTGGCCGACCTCGTCACAAATCCAAACGCGCCGCACCCTCCGTATAGCTAGTGAATTCTTCATCAGTCAGAAGGAACAAAGACATGAGAAAACCACTCGCTCGCAGAGCATTGCTCGCGTTTTTACTGTTCGCATTGACGTTGTCAATGATCTTCACCCCGGCTCCAACCAGATCGCTTGCTTCGAGTCATCGGGAAGCACCACTAATCGTCGCCGATCCGCTGGCAGACAACACAGATACCTACGCATTCAGAAGTACAGAGCCGGGACGAAGTGGTTTTGTCACGCTGATCGCGAACTGGATTCCGTTCCAGGAGCCATCCGGCGGTCCACACTTCTACAAGTTTGACGACACCGTTCTCTACGAGATCTACATCGACAACACAGGTGACGGCGTCGAAGACATCACTTACCAATTCCGGTTCAAGACGCGATTTGTAAACGGCGACTCAGTTCTCGGCATGGCTGCACCAAACCAGGCGTTTGCGGGAACCGGCGGAATCGAACCGCTGATCACGTCGCTCGACGATCCCGACTACAACGAGCCGCAAACGTACAGCGTTACGCGCATCGATCGACATACGGGGAAGAGTGGCAAAGTGCTCGCTTCGGGTTTGATAATGCCCCCGAGCAACATCGGCGAACGCACGACTCCAAACTACGAAGCAGCTTTGGCGCAACCCGCGATCTACGCACTGCCGAATGGCGGGAGAGTGTTTGCAGGTCAACGTGATGAAGGGTTCTATATCGACGTCGGCGGAGTCTTTGACACGCTGAAACTGAGGTCAATCACCACCGACGGTGGCGTCGATTCGACCGCCGGTTACAACGTAAGCACGATCGCGATTGAAGTCCCGATACAGGAGCTCACGCGTAGTGGCGCTGTGCCGAGTGGTCCAACGGCAGCGGATGCCGTGATCGGCGTTTGGGCCGTGTCGAGCAGACAGAAGATCAGCGTCCTGAGATCTGCTTTCGACGATGATGGCGACGAGCCGTTGACGGTTGGACCATACCAACAGGTGTCGCGACTCGGTTCGCCGCTTGTGAACGAGCTGATCATTCCGCTCAAGCTGAAGGACAGGTTCAATGCTTCGACGCCCGCTGGTGATTCGCAGTTCGCGCAGTTTGTGACGAATCCGCAGCTCGCGCAGTTATTGAGTGCGGTGTTTGGTATTTCCATTCCGCCGGCGCCACGAAATGATCTGGCGGCCATATTCGCCACGGGAATTCCGGTTAATAGTGTTACTGGTCCAAACTTCACGACTTTCCTCTCTGATGGCAAGCCACACGAGATGCTACGCCTCAACGTTGCGATTCCGCCTGCGGCAAGTCCGAATCGTCTTGGTCTGCTCGGTGGCGATGTGGCGGGTTTTCCAAATGGACGCCGCGTGTTTGACGACGTCGTTGACATCGCGTTGCGTGTAGTGGCAGGAGGAACACCGTTCACGCCCGCTACGAATGTTTCGCCGAACAATACGCTCGGGGATGGAGTGGCGAACAACGACGTGCCGTTCTTGACGCGCTTTCCTTACCTGGGGACGCCTCAGTCTGGCAACTAGAGCCACAAAAGGCACAAAGAGGAGCACAAAAATGAGAAGGATGAAGTTTGCATTGTCGCTCATCGGGGCTGGACTGATTGGGCTGGGGATCGTCGCGCTGATCGTTGGGCTGAGATCCAAGCATCCTGTGAAACCGAACAAAACGGACCAACGAATTCTTCGGGCGATGCGGGTTGTTGAAAAAATGCCGAACAGCGCTGATGGATACAACCAGCTTGCCGCAGCTTACATGCAGAAGGCGAGAGAGACTGCTGACTTTGATCTCAACAAGAATGCTGACGATGCGATCACCCGGTCGCTGGCCGTTGAGCGGGACAACTATGATGCGTTGAAACTCCGCGCGAAACTTCAGTTGACGTATCACCGGTTTTCAGACGCGCTCGATACGGCGCGTAAAGCGCAAGCTGTTCGCACAGACGACCATGACGTGTGGGGTCAAATCACGGATGCGCTAGTCGAGCTCGGCGACTACGCGGGCGCAGTGAACGCGGCGCAGAAAATGGTCGACCTGCGACCCGACAGTTCTTCGTATGCGAGGGTTTCGTACTTGCGATCGTTGCACGGCGACACGCAGGGTGCGATCCAGGCGATGGTTGCGGCGGTTAAATCCGCGAACCCGAACGATGCCGAAGCGGTTGCGTGGTGTCACGTGCAACTCGGCAACGAACTCATTACCGCCGGAAAATCAGAAGCAGGCGAACGTGAGTTCGACGAAGCGCTGCAAATATTTCCCGATCATCCTCTCGCCCTGCGCGCAAAGGCGCAGGCACGAAAAGAAGCAGGCGACGTCGAATCCGCGATAAAGATCTCCGAACGCGAGGGTGCATCCGCCGATGCGGCACAGATGCTCGGCGACCTTTACACGCTCCAGGGCCGCAAAGACGACGCGCTCAAACAGTATGAAAAATTTGAGACCCTGGAACGTGAAAACGCGATTCGCGAGCGATCCTGGCGCCACATGATTAACTATTGGCTCGACCACGATCGGAATCTCGAAGAAGCGCTGACACTCGCGTCGCGTGAATACGAAACCCGCAAAGACATCTTCACGTGCGATTCCCTGGCCTGGGCACTCTTCAAGAACGGTAGCATCGGTGACGCAAAGAAACTGATGACCGAAGCACTCCGCACCGGGACCAAAGACCCGAGGCTCATCCGCCACGCCAGCATCATCAAACAAACCCCTTGACAGTCTAGGGCACTCGCGCTAGAGTTTGCGTCCTAGACAATCTAGGGGAGCGGGAAGCCCTGAATGCTCGTAATTAAAGATCTGACAAAAACCTACCCGAGCGGTGTTCAAGCGCTCAACGGGGTCAGCCTTGAGTTGTCTCCGGGTGTTTTCGGCTTACTTGGCCCAAACGGATCAGGTAAGACGACTTTGATGAAGATCATCGCGACGCTGCTGGAACCCGACTCCGGCACGATCGAGATGAATGGCGCTGATCTGCTCGCGCGCAAGCATCATACGCGCCAGATGCTGGGTTACCTGCCGCAGGACTTTGGTCTGTATCCGACACTCACGGCCGCCCAAATGCTCGATTACTTCGCAAAGCTCAAAGGCGTTTTCGACAGAAAGGAAAGGCGTTCGCTCGTCGATGCCCTGCTCGAACGCGTCAATCTAACGGACGAGCGTAACCGGCGTCTCGGCGGATTTTCCGGAGGTATGCGACAGCGTGTGGGTATCGCACAGGCGTTGATCGGCAACCCGGAACTTCTCATTGTCGATGAACCTACGGCAGGGCTGGACCCTGAAGAACGTGCGCGCCTTCACAACCTGCTGGCTGAGAGCGCCCGCGAGAATACAGTCATCCTTCTTTCAACTCATATCGTTTCCGACGTGTCGAATCTGTGCAGCGAGTTCGCGGTGATACGCGGCGGCAAGATCCTGGCAGCGACGTCACCCGAGACCGCACTCGAACGACTCGACGGGCGAATTTGGGAAGCAACTCTCCCACGCGAGCAAGTCCCCGATCTAAAAGCGAGCGGGAAAGTCATCTCGAAGCAGATGGCCGGCGGGCGCACGCGTGTTCGCATGCTCTCTGAAAACGGAAAGCCGGCAGAACCTTTCACACCCGTAAACGCAACGCTCGAAGATCATTATTTCATCACCGTGAATCAGATCTAAATGGACGCATTCCGCACGTTCGCAGCAATCGTTTACAACGAGGCGCTGCTCAACACCAAGCGCGTCGCACCTTATGTGATGGCGATGTTGTGCGGAGGTAATGCGCTGCTGTGGTGGGGTTGGGGACCAGCAACCGGGCGCGGCGTCGCGACGAACAGCGATTTCTTCATTGCCGGCGTCCTCCCGATTTACTCGTTCATGACCTTGCCTCTGTTTACGGCGGTGCTCATGGCGGATCCCGTGATCAGAGACTTTCGCGCCGGCATCGATCCGCTTATTTTTTCAAAGCCCGTAAGCCGTGCTCAATATCTTTTGGGAAAGTTCTTCGGAAGTTTTTTGACGCTGGCATGCGGTCAGTCGGCTTTCGTCCTCACCCTATTTGTGCTTCAGGCAATTCCAAAGCAAGGTATGGTTGTCCAGGAAGCAAAATTCTTTCTTTATCCTAAACACCTTTTTGTTCTCGTGGTCCTCTCGCATCTGGCCCTGGCCGCCTTTTATTTTACGGTCGGCACTCTAACGCGCAACGCGAAAATCGTATACGGTCTGGGAGTCGCGTTTTACCCGGTCTACATCGCTTATCAAGTCAATTTATTAAAGGGTTTGCCGCAACGCTGGCGAGTTTTACTTGACCCTCTCGTCATGAATTGGACGAACAACAACGCGACTCTGAACATTCACACGAGCAGCGCCGAGGTCCTAAACCGATTCCTGGTCGTTTACAGCTCAGACCTGATCATCAACCGCGTGGTGATGATTCTGGTAACGACGATCCTTCTGACGATTCTCTACAGACGTTTTGCAATGGCCGAGCGCTCCGGGGCCACAGAAGATTTTTCATTTCTAAATCTTTCTACCGCGTCCGAACGCGTCTATTACCCGGAGAGTCCGCTCGAATTCGAAAAGCTGGACTACAAGGCAAGTGCGGTCGTCGTCCCTGCAGTCGCCAGGATGAACGCAGGAATTCGCGCCAATGCGAACAAACTGGTCGCCGCGTTGGGCGTTGAGTTCCGCCTGCTTTGCTCGGAACGAAGTCTTGTAGTTGTCATGCCGCTGGCTATCTTTCTCTCTATCCTGGAAGTGGCCTTCTATAACATCCCACCGGACCTCTCTCATTCCGCCGCTTATGCGGCTAACACTGCAAAGTTGTTATTGTTGTTCCTGACTGGGATCGCGGTTTTCTACACGGGTGAAGCGATGCATCGCGATCGAGAGGTGAAGATCGAATCGGTCGTATGGTCCACACCCGCGACAAACAGCGTGTTACTGCTCTCAAAGTATCTCGCGACGATTGTATTGACGTTTTCGCTGTTGGCCGCAGTGGGGCTACTCGCAATCCTGATCCAATTAATGAGAGGACATACGCCTGTCGATATCTCGGCATACTTGATGGTCTACGGTGTGGTGCTCGTGCCCGGCATAATTTTTATGATCGCATTCGTCGTGGCATTGAACGTGTTACTAAGAAACAAGTACCTGGCGTATGTCATGGCAGTCGGTACAGGCGTAGGACTCTTGTTTTTATACAACATCGGTTATAACCACTGGTCCTACAACCCGCTGCTCTATCAACTCTGGCGGTATCCGGATCTCACTTCCCCGACGATACTGATGTACAGACTCTACTGTCTTGGGCTCGCCGCCGCGTGTCTCGCGCTCGCGCACATCTTCTTCCAACGCAAATAGAAGCCCTTTGTGTACCTCTTATGAGAGCGACTGGCGTATCTCTTCTCTTCGTGCTTCAAAGCGTCGCCCTGACCGTGTGACGGACACGTAGTACAACCCCGAATACACCAGTATCAGCAACACTGCCGTCCACAGCCCTGCGGAGTACACCATGATCAACCCCGGAACGCTGCCAAAGAGCATCCCGATGATCGCATCAGCAGGTGAACCGCCCGCCGAGAAACGATAGAACTGCATCTTGTACGGATCTCTCACAGACATCCAATTCCCCCACGACAAATACGCAAGCACCATCAACACCAACTCCACGAGTCCCAGCACCGTAACGCCTGCCCCGAACCTCCAAAACGCAAGCGGCAAGATGGCGCCAACCAAACCCATGAACAACAAACCAAACGCCAGGTTTTTGCTGACCAGCATGTCCCGGCCACTGAGCGGAAACAGACTGTAGCGGTCGAGCCCAGCCGCCCTGTCGAGACCAAAACAATTCGAAGCCATGCTGATCCACGGCAAAAGAAGAATTATGAGCACCACTCGAAAAACTGCCGCGGAAGGCTCCGGATTCGAAGCCAGATAAATGTCGAACAAGATGATGATCGGTACAGCGAAATAAAAATCCAGCAAACGAATGAAGTATCTCAGGTCTTTCTTGAGCAGCCCTCCGAACCTGCCGGGAAACTGAATCAAGCCGAGCACCGTAAATCTTTGTGAACGCCGGCTCCCCGCATACTGCAGACTGCTTGTAAAAGTCCACAAAGAAAGCCCAAACGCCGCAATCGCCATCGCGACCAGTGCTGCGACTGGACCAAATGCGTTTGCTTCGATCGCGGCATACGCTGCCAACCGGTTGGGCCACCACGAAAAACCAGGCGTTCTCTTCGTCAGCCATAACACTCCAACCAGAACAGACAACACCACCATCGCGCCCAGCAACAACTTTCTCATCGCTGCGCTGCTCAACACGTGCGCGATCGTGAGGCTCATCGCCAACGAGAACAGCAAAAACAACGCGAGCGCGAGCGCTCCAGTCACCGGTCTCGGTGCATTCGCGAGTGGATACCCAAGCGCCAACGTACAAACAACGATCACCCACGTCACAGGCGACACAAAAATAGATCCCAGCCTGATCAAAAACAGCTCGTGCGGAGTAAGTGGCGTGTGAAGCAATGCGCGGCTGTTGATACTGCGCCACGATTCTCCCAACACCGGAAGCATCCAGACGAAGAAAACGCCGATCAGCAGCGCCTCGTATGTTGTCGAATCACCGTGCGCGAGCTGGCGACTGATACGCGGCAATAGCTGTAGATATCTAAAGACAGCGATACCGCCGAACAGCACCCAAACGCCTGCATTGTTGGTGGTGAGATTTCCTGCTCGCTGAAAGCGTCGCCAGTACGCGCGCCATTGAAAGCTGACAATGGCGGCTACCCGATCCATTCAAATCCCTCGACCTGTCGTCTTTCGACGTACTGAAAATACAGATCTTCGAGCGTGCGACCCGACGCGAGTGTCTCCTCCATGGTCTGGCAACAGGCGAGTTCTCCACGAACGATGACGGCAAAACTATGAACGAGCCGTTCAACCACTTCGAGAATGTGTGAAGTGAGAAATACCGTAACACCCTTACTCGACATCACGACGAGCAGGTCTTTGATGTTGCGCGACGTAACCGGATCGATGCCTTCGAACGGTTCGTCGAGAAAGAGGACCTTCGGATTGTGAATCAACGCCATCGCCAGCGCGCACTTCTTTTTCATCCCGTATGACGATTGCTCGACGAAGGTGTGACGATCTGTCCAGAGGTCGAGATAGTTGAGAAGTTGTTCGGCGCGCATCTCGGTCTCGCCGTTGCTCAAGCCGTAGATCGCGCCACACATCTTCAAGTGTTCCCAGATCGTCAGTGAATCGAAGAGCGCAAGGTCTTCAGGCAACACGCCGATCTTCTGTTTGATCTCGAGTGGTGAGGTTTGAATTGATAGACCATCGATCAGGGCGTCGCCGGCCGATGGCTTGAGGATGCCCGTGAGCATTTTGACGGTGGTTGACTTCCCTGCGCCGTTTGGTCCGAGAAAGCCGAAGATCGTTCCTTGCGAGACGCGCAAGTGCAGGTTATTGACGGCGACAAAGTCGCCGAACCTCCTGGTCAGGCCTCGTAGTTCAACCATCGGGCTGATAATGCCACGACTACGGCGCCTTGCGCCGCAAAATTCTCAGAGCTTGTCGTCCCAGTGGAACTTGTGCAGAAGGCGGTGCACGATCGGCGTGAAGATTAGTGTGGCGGTTGCGATAAAGACGAGACCCGCATAGAGCGCGTAGAACCCTGCAAACAGCTTTCCGCTGTCTGTGTGCGGTGGATCGACTGGTCCCATGCCGCCCAGCAGCATGGCTGCGTTGAGAAACGCAGTGATCCAGGAAAAGTTTTCGTAGTGCACATAACCGACCATTCCAATGACGAGTGATATGAAAAGCAGAGCCGCCGCGGCCAGCACGTGCATGAACAACCGCCGCACAAATCTTGCGCGAGGAATCGGTCGCTGCTTTCTGTTCTCATACATGGGTTTCTGGAGCGCCTGTGCTGTTGGTGATTGGATCGTCAGTCTTCTTTTGCGTCTGCGGCGGTCGGGCGGCTCGAAGTTGAAAGACGTAGCCGTTCGTGGGCAGTACCCACGACTTGTAACGCATCGAGTAAAACCCGTTCTTTTTGTCTATATCCAACTCCTCCTCTTCCATGCCGAATGTTTGTACGGACACTTCCAAATGACGCGGGTACCTGATTGCGAGGCTGAGGCCCCTCGACGGCAGCGAAAGGAACCATGAGAAATATGAATCCTTCCTGATAATGTAGCGCGCGTCGATGCTGACTTGCAGCTCGTCGACGTCGCTCAACTTCTCCAAATCATATTTATAGCTGTCGCGTTCTTCGGGATCAATCAAAGCGGCCTGTTCGATAACGGTCTTTCGAGTTGTGAACTCCGGATGTTTCTCTTTGAAGTCATCTGTTTGATACACGGTATTCGGGATCGTCAAACTGAACTTTACGTCCTGAAAGTGTTTGATGTCCTCACGGTCCAGAGACCACGTAATCATTGGTTGAATACATTCACCCACTTTGCGGCAGGTATAGGATAGATGGTCTTCTACAACGTACCCGTCCTCGCCATCTGCCTCACGCACGATCATGCTGTTGAAGGCGTCTTCCCTGTAAGGGCTGCCAATGAAGTCGCGGATTTTTGAATGGAAATGGTGCAGGAAGCTATCCTTGCGATCGATATTCTCGTCTTTGAAGAATGCCTTCAGGGTATCAGTTTGAAGCGTAATGAGTTCTTCCCTCTCCAGCGTCCTGAGATAACTTCTTTTCATCACGATTTCCGCCAGACGTTCCTGAAAGTATTCACGCCAGTGACGAAAATCGAGGATGATTCCCACTAATCCAAGTACCAGGAAAGCTACGCCGATGTGCTTTAGGAACTCGATTGCTACTTTCGCGAGGCGTGTTTCCGGATGGTAGATTACTTCGACATACGAAACCGCCAGCACTGTGAATAAACCGAGCAGACAGCCTACAGATCCCCAACTGAATAGGTTTTTAACCCAGTCCCATCTCTGATCTGGCGTGGGAGAACCCTTGCGCTGCCAGAAACGTCGTTTCTTCATGAGTTTGAGTCTCCAGCGGGAGGTGAGAAATCGGCAGGGTTATACACCCATAACCCGGACGTTGCAACTAATTGTTGCAACGATTTCTAGCGGCGGGATCTTTTAATTAAACGAAGTTTCCTGATGCGGTCTGGCGTGTGTGACAGAGTCGAATTTTCTAACACGACATAATGGAGTTTCCGATCGCGATCATGTTCGGCCAGGAGGAAAACGATCTTCTCTCCCGTGAAGTATTCTTTCTTAAAACCTGCCTCAGCTCCGTGAACGTAGTCGATCACGTCGCCTTTCTTGAACTTCCCTTTGAACGGCTCGATCACTTCGGCTTTGATCGACCAGTTCTCGTAACCACCAACGCGGTTCGTGATTTCAGCTTGCTTAATGCGAACGTGAGCGACAACAGCAACCTCTTTGTAATCGCTGCGAAGATAGCTGAGAGACGGCCACTGCTCGTCCTCCTGGCCCAACGCAAAAGCCGGAAAAACCAGGAGAACGAGGAAGGCTGTCAGAAGTAGTTTCATCTAATCCGCGCAGATTAGCTGTGTCATCTGTGGATTGCAACCTGTTCTGTACTACCTGCAACCACCGCACTCACCCTTGCGGTAATGTGCGTTGTAGACCTTCAGATCGCGCCGATATCCTTCGACGATATCGAGGATGAAACGGATGTCCTCGTCTTCCATGTGCGGGTATCGCTGATACGCAGCATTCACCGAAGTATCGAGAACCTGCTGCGCCTGCGGGTAATTCCCGCTTCGCGCAAGTCCCGCCATCGCGAAGAGTGAATCCGCAAGCTCTGCGATCGTGTAGTTCTTCTTGACTTCCACGTCGGCGAGCAGCTCGCACGAGTCTCTCTCCGCCGGCTCCAGGCGCAACTCCTGCACCTCTTCGACGTTGCACTTGCGTCGCACGTCGTAATACGAGAGCCGTATCTTCACGGGTAACATGCTCTTGACAGAATTCATTCGGAATTTCGCCATCACAACCTGCGTCAAACCGTTGTTCATATCGTCGAGTGTCACGGAGACATTTCCGTTACCGTACTGCGGTGAGTAGCCATAGATCTTATCGATCTGCAAGCCTGGCCCATACTCGATTCTGACCTGCACCATCTTTGCCACGGAAGATATGAGACTTTGCACTTCGTTGACAAAAACCTTATCGATGTCTTTGTAGTCAGAGATGAAGTGATAGAGCCCGCGTCCGGATTTTGCTAACGTGCGGAGGAGGTCGTTATTCAGCTCGAGCCCGACACCGATCGTCGAGAGATCGATTCCCTTCTCGTTAAACCTCGCAGAATCGGCCGCGATGCGCGACGGATCGACAACGCCCCTGTTGGCAATGCCGTCCGTGAGGAGGATCACGCGGTTCGTCGCACCGGGGCGAAAATGTTTTCTCGCTTCGGCGTAGCCAAGCATGAGCCCGCCGTGAAGGTTGGTCCAACCATCCGGCTCGATACAGTCGATCGCGCGCAGCAAGCCGGAACCATCACCGATAGCGCGGGCCGGATACAAGACCTCGGACGTGGTGTCGAATGCTACGATCGAAACGATGTCGTCTGATCGGAGCTTGTCGACCATCGCCTTCAAGCTCTCCTTTACACGCGACATCTTGTCGTCCTGCAACATCGATCCGCTGCGATCGATGACGAGGACCAGGTTCAGCGGACGCAAGTCGGTACGTTCGTTCACCTCGGCAGTAGTGAAGCCGATTTGCAGCACGGCTTCGCGCTGCGAGGGTGATATTTCGGAGTTACCCCAACGCGTGTCCATCGCGACGGCCTGGCCCGCTTTCGGCAGTGGCAGACGGTGCTTGTGATAGTTCACAAACTCTTCGACCGCGATTTCTTCAGGTACTTTGAAAACCGGAGAAGGACTGCTGTAGGTCGGGTAGTTTGTGTTTGTTGCCGGTGGCGGCGTGTAGACGGCGCCAGAGTTAAGGATGGCGCGGGTGCGGGAGACGGATGCGGCCGATCCGCTCTGCTGCGCCGAAACAAACGTCCAGGAACACAAACAGAGTACTAACGTAAGGACCTTCGCGAAGAAACGATAGACCTTCATCACCTTTCTCCTATTTGTTTTTTGACTTCCAGTTTGCGAGCGGGGAGCCTGGTAGACTGCTTGTTCTTTGGTTCAAAGATTCGGTGGGAGGGGTTTGAGTTGCTTGACGATGAAGAAAAGATTTCGACTACGACCTTGACTTACGCACGGCTTTGCCTCAAAAGTCTGAAATCATTCTTGGACACAGTCAGTACAGGGAGCGGTAGCGACCTGGTCAGCGATGAGAGTCAAGAATCCTTAGGAAATATCGGATGCTGATCACTGACCAGGTCGCTACCGCTCCCTGTACTGACTGTATCCAAGCCCGATGTCCGACTTTTGAGGCAAAGCACCCTACGCACTCTGATACTGTTAACCGGCGCCGGTTCGGAAAGATCGCGCGCGTAACCACAACGCTCGTAAAATCCGACAGCCTCAACCGCCGCGTTGGACCAAACCTCGTCACAGCCCTGCGATTTCGCAAACGCCTCGGCAAACTGGAGCAACACGCATCCATGGCCCAATCTTTGGAAATCCTCCCGGATAGCGACTCTCCTCAACCATGCCACCGCTCCGTCGACATCAATCCTGACGACTCCGATTACGACGTCATTGTAAACAAGGATGAGCGGATGGTGGCCGGCTTTGAAATCATCCGGATGATTCTCGATGTACGTGTCAAACTTCCCACGATTCTCGAACAGCACCTTCCGGCGAATGTCATGGAGCGCGCGCCACTCTGCGTCGTTCCGGGGCGCGCGCAACTCATGTTCAGTGATCATCATTCTCGATCCGTTGTTGGATACAGTATCCAAGTACGACTGTCGTATACTGTGGCAAACAATCGGAGGAAAGCAAATTATGACAAACCCAACTCTTTCCCGCCGTAATTTTTCGAAAATGATCGGTGTGAGCGCGACTTATGCTGCACTCGGATCAAAAACGCGAGCGCTTACACCCTACGCACCCACAGACATCGTACGCCTAAGCTCTAATGAAAGCCCTTACGGTCCATCGCCAGTGGCTTTGAAGGCGATGACCGATGGTTTCAGTCTCGCGTGGCGGTATCCGGATGAGCATGCGGATTTGCTGGCGGAGGAGTTGGCGAAAGGGCACGCCGTGCCGGTCGAGCAGGTGCTGCTGGGGGACGGGTCTGGAGAGATCTTGAAGCTCTGTGCGGCTGCGTTTACGGGCAGAGACAAAAAGATTGTGATCGCGAACCCGACCTTTGAGGCGATTGCTCGACACGCGGGCGTCGCGAATGCTGAGGTTGTTAAGATCGATCTCACCGCAGATTACAGTCACGATCTGAAGAAGATGCTCGCCGCTGCGAACGGCGCGGGCCTTGTTTACATCTGCAATCCAAACAATCCGACCGCCAGCATCACGCCGAAGAACGAGATATCAGAGTTTCTCGCGAAGGTTTCGCCCGGAACGATGGTGTTGGTTGATGAGGCTTACCATCACTACGTCGAAAGCAAAGACTACGAAAGCGTGATCCCGCTCGTGAAGCAATATCCGAATCTGATTGTCGCCCGCACGTTTTCAAAAATTTACGGCATGGCCGGGCTGCGCTGTGGTTATTGCGTCACTCAACGCGAAAATATGTCGCCACTGAGAACGCACCAGATATTCGACAGTGTAAACATCATGGCCCTCGTCGCAGCGCTCGCGAGTCTGAAGGATCCCGAACAGGTCGCGCGCGGACAGAAACTGAACAGTGAAGTAAAAAAGACAGTGTGCGCGGAACTCGACACACTCGGTTATCGCTACATTCCGTCGCACGCGAACTTCATGATGATCGACTTGCGGCGAGAGGTCAGGCCCATGATCAATGCTTTCCGCAATCGCGGCGTAGAAGTCGGGCGCCTGTTCCCTGCCCTGCCAAATTTCATGCGTGTTACGATTGGCACCGCTCCGCAGATGAAAACGTTTCTCACAACTTTCCGCGAGGTCATGGCGTAACCCATAACCATGCCACGGAAACGGCAGATCATAATCATCGCCGGACCAAATGGAGCCGGCAAAACCACTTTTGCTCGCGAGTACTTACTAAAGGAAGCGTACTGCCCCGATTTCATTAATGTGGATCTTATTGCTGCCGGATTATCGCCTTTTGATCCCGACCGCGCTGCGATCCGAGCTGGCCGACTGATGCTCTCTGAGATTCAGCGTCGCGTAAAGGCCGGTCAAAGCTTTGCGTTCGAGACGACGTTGAGCGGGCATCTGTACGCGCGGTTGATTCCGAGGTGGCGCCAGGCCGGTTATCGCGTGAGACTAATATTCTTGAGCTTGCCGAATGCGGAGATGGCTGTCGCTCGAGTCAGGATGAGAGTGGCCCAAGGTGGTCACAACGTGGCAAGTGGTGTGATTCGACGTCGATTTCACTCGGGTTTACAAAACTTTCAAGACGTCTATATGGACTTGGTGGACAAGTGGGAGTGGTACGATAATTCAGGCAACGTACCGCAACTGATTTCAGAAGGAGCTAACGGATGAGCCGTCGCATCAGTTCACCGTCACGTGAAGCAAAAGATACCTTGCGCGCCCTGCGCCGTGCGGCGCGGAAGGCTCTGGAACTCGGAATCAAGATGGGAACGCCTGTTTATGTAATGAAGGACAATAAGATTGTCGACCTCACGAAAGATCAACGGCCTCAAAGAAAACGCCGCTCCTCACGATAAGTCACAGAAAAATTTCGAAAAACGATTGGTGGTTTCTGCGGAGAAATCCCGCGTTTATATATAGAACCGCAACGAGTCGCTCCACGAAACGACCCCCGCAATTCTCGTCGCAGCGACAGCAGTTCTTGCTTTATCGCACTGCGACACTTAGGAGAGCCCCGCCCCCGACCCGACACAGGGCTCTCCTCCAACAGTTGCTCGCCCCAGCACAGGAGGCGTCATGTCCCTCAACGTCGATCAATCATCAGGATCCGAAATCCCCTCGACGTCGTGACGCCTTCCCCCCAACCCATGCTTTCAATCGCACTTGTAGAGTCACTGGCGCTTCGGATAGAACTGTAGCGGCGGCCACGGAGTGCCGCCTTTACAAAAGCCTGTGGACCTAGGAATCTTCAAAGGCCTGGAGTTACTCGAGAACGGTCTCGCGGAGCAGATCATGGCTCTGGACCGGAAGAACATGCAGTCAACGCTCGACGAAGCCGGTATCGAGTTTCCCGAGGAAAAAAGACGTAAAGGTTTCGAGAGTGATTCGAACTTTATTATCGCTTTCGAGGGTCTGAAGATTGTCGGCTATCTCGACTACCTTCGGAGCTGGAATAATCCGGACTACATCTACATCGGCTCGGTCCAGGTGGAGAAGAGCTATCGAGGCACCGGATTGCTACTCATCCTGCTCGACCACTTCAGCACACTGGTGGCCGCGCAAGACTTTACCGGTTTTGAAACTAACGTCCAGAAAACGAATGTCGCTGCTGCGAAGCTATACCAAAAGATCGGATTCAAGCTCGAGGACAACCCGAGAAACGCCGCTTCATGGACCGCACGAGCCGGCAAAGAACTTCTTATCGACTCACCTGTCGTTTCACTCATCAAGAAGTGGCGAAAGCGCCAGAGCAAGTGAATCTTTTCAACGCCGTTGCCCGTATACTCACCTCAAGTTACGAATTCACCCAGACAACCGAGAAAACAATGATCCCCAAACGACAAAATAATCGCTGTTTCTACATTCTTTCGTACAACGCCACGCTGGTTTGCGCACTGCTGTTAGCAGCAACCGCGGTTCATGCGCAGGATAAACCAGCCTGGCCGCAATTCCGCGGGCCAGAATCAAATCCGGTCGGAACGCATGCAAAGCTCGCCGAAAGTTGGTCCAAGACCGAAAACGTGGAATGGTTTCAGGAGATCCCTGGACGCGGATGGTCATCGCCAATCGTGACTGGCGATAAGGTCTACGTGACCACGGTAACAACTGACGGCAAGTCGAAGCCGCCGCAGACCGGCACCGAATACAGCAACGAGTACGTCGCTGAACTGCGAAAACAGGGACTCTCGATGGAAGAGGTGATCAAGCGCGTTACCGAGCGCGACATCGAGCTGCCGAACGAAGTAAATCTGCACTACCTCCTCTATTGCCTAGACCTGAAAAGCGGCAAGGTTGAATGGAGCAAAGAATTCTACACGGGCCGCCCGCCCGGCGGACGTCATCGCAAAAACAGCTTCATCTCAGAGACTCCCGTCACCGACGGCAAGTTCATCTACGTCTACGTTGCGAATCTCGGTTTGTGGGCGTTTGACTTGAAAGGCAAACAGGCCTGGACCACACCAGTCGAGGCGAATCCGATGTATCTCGATTTCGGAACCGGAAGTTCGCCCGCGCTCGCCGGGAACCTGCTGGTGATCCTGAGCGACAACGAGAAACAGCAATACATCGCCGCCTTCGACAAGCAAACAGGCAAACAGGTTTGGCGCACGTATCGCGATCTCGGCGGCAAGGGACAGCCACAGTTGCGATCCGGATGGACGACGCCGTTTGTCTGGAAGCACGCGCAGCGCTCGGAGATCGTGGCGATTGGACCAGGCGAGGTCGTCAGTTACGATCTGGCAGGAAAAGAGTTGTGGCGTCTGTCCGGAATGTCTCTGACACCTGTTCCGACGCCGTTCGCTTACGAGGGTTTGCTTTACATCAACGGCGGACGCGGTCGTTCGTTGTTCGCGATTCGTCCTGGCGCGACGGGTGACATTTCTTTGAAGAAAGACGATACGTCAAACGAGTATGTCGTTTGGTCGCAGCCGCGTGCCGGAACTTATCTGCCGTCATCGGTAGCGTATCAGGGCGCGATCTACACGCTGACCGAAACCGGAATCTTGAATCGCTTTGACGCGAAGACCGGAAAACAGATTTACAAGACGCGCATCGATCCGCGCGCAACCGCTTTCACGACCTCGCCGTGGGCCTACAACGGAAAACTGTTTTGCCTGAGCGAGGAGGGTCAGACGTTCGTGGTTTCGACGGGCGATGAGTTCAAGTTATTGCACGTGAATGAACTGGACGACTTCGCACAGGCGTCGCCGGCACTTGTAGGTGAGCGCTTGTTGATACGTACCGAACACCGCCTCTACTCGATCCGGCGCAAAGCATAGTTATTTTAGCCGCAGATTTCGCAGATGAACGCGGATTAAGATCCGCGTTCATCTGCGAAATCTGCGGCTAAAATGAGAGTTACCGGAGAGGAAGACCTCCACTTACCAGTAAGTCAGGAACAGATCCCACGCGTATCGCGCCGGGCCGGTGCCGTTGACTTTTGCACGATACCGGAATTCGTTGCGGAATTGGTCCTTGCGTCTCGCCTCTTTGTAAGCTAACTCGAGAGAGCTGATGCCCTTCTCGGCCAGCCGCGACAACTCCGCCGGCTCGGATTGGGCATTGTGGTTGGTATCTTCCCACAGACGCAGATAGGAAAATATCGCATCCCCACCGTCGATTAGTCCGTTACTGTTACCGCCGTTTCCAGGTTTGTCGAACTCAGCCAGGGCGAGGAATCCATTTGGCTCCGGCGATTCAGACTGGGCCGTTTTATTGCCGAATAGCTCGGTGCCATCATCGATGGTCCCATTTCCATTGCGATCCAGAACGAGGAAAGCATCGTCGGAGCCGGCAGCCGTCCAGCTTGTTCGTTCAGCTCCCTCCTGGTTCATGTTGAAGTAGACGCCACCTGGGCCATCCGTCATCCGGTATCCATTACCCTGCACATCTACGATGATCGGTGAATTTCTGATGCACTTGCACTGGGTGCAACTCCAGTGATAGTCAGGGGCACACTGATCCTCGTTCCACCAATAGTAATCAGGATCGCCCGAGCAGGGATAACACACCGTTGGCGTTGGTGTCGGAGTCGGGCAGCTTGAAACGGTCGCCACGGATTGCGGCGCACATTCCTGCGGACAGCCCGGGCAGTCCGTAAGTCTCATGTCCTGAACCTGGTTGCCGTAACCGGTAAGCCACATCCCAGTGGCGTTCATCGTGGAAGAACCGCAGTCATTGTTACCGCAGACAACTGTTGCAGAGTCAAATTTATTGCACCCACTTGGATACAGAGCGGACCCGCATGGACCACCCACTTGCGCAGAGACCGTCGCTCGACGAGCAAAAAAAGGACGGCCGATTAACGTTGCCAGAAGAATACACGCGCACACAGCGCAGCAAAGCAAAAACGCTTTCATGGCTCACCATCCTTCTATTGATTAGGCTTATCGCCGATGTTGATGTAGCGGTCTGGATTTACGGGATCCTGTCGGTAGTAGTTTCCTGCACTCCAACCAGTTTTATCGTCGAAGATCACGAAATTGACTTCCAGGTCAGCCTGGTGAATTTCTTTTAGTGTCAAGCGCCTCTCGAGGAAAGCCTTGATCCCTGGGTAATGGTTCTGGAGACTGATCTCCACTGTGTCATTTGGCAGTAGGACCATGGGCTCGCCGCGCGACGGAAGTGCAGAGTCGGGTCTTTGGCCAAACTCAATTGGGTAAGACATCATGGCGCCGCCTAACCTGGCGCGTGATTCGGGGAAATTGATGTTTACGGCAAGGTAAACAATCGGTTTATCTGAGATGTTCTTTGCCTTGAAGCCAACTGTGGGAATCCAGTCGTCGTTGCCATCGAATCGCTGATCAAACTTTACGGGTTTGCCCGCAACTTTAATCTCTTCGAATTCAACGACCGAATTGCGAGTAAAGGTTTTGCCGATGGCTTTGCCGCGGCCTTGTCCCAGGCTTAGATTCAAGGACCAACCGGCGACACTCGCGGTCCCACAAATGACTAAGAGACTCGCAAAGAAAAACAAGACTCTGCGAAAGCGAAAACTTCTTATGCTCATTTCACCTCCATTGCGTCGAACACTGGGCTAGTTCCGAAGAACGGCGCGAAGAATAGAGGTGTACGGAACAGGAGTCTTTAACTAGTTCCTAATTGTTTGCTAATTGCCGGGTGGGCAAAAATGCCTACGTTGGTCCACGAAGGTGAACTGATCTATCCTAAGCAGAGGAAGAGAGAGGGGGGATCTATGCAGGTAGTTGTTTGCAGCAAGTGCGGAGCGAAAAACCGAGTCGAGGCGAGCAAACTGGCGACCAGCGAGGCGAAGTGCGGCCGGTGTGGAACAAAGTTGACGGTGAGCGCGCATGGGTCGAAGCCGGTGGTTGTTACCGACCAGAGTTTTGATCGCGAGGTTTTACAAGCGACGGGACAACCGGTGCTGGTTGACTACTGGGCGCCGTGGTGTGGTCCATGTCGCATAATCGCACCGGTGTTGGATCGACTTGCCGCTGAGTCACAGGGTCAATATCGGATCGCCAAGCTGAATGTTGACGAAAACCCGCAGGTAGCTGCGCGTTATCAAATCGCAAGCATACCGACGATGATGATCTTCAAAGACGGCAAGATCGTCGATCGACTAATCGGCGTACAGCCAAAAGAAACAATCGAGGAGCGCCTCCGCGTCGCGGTCAGGTCAGCAGCGTAGACGTCGAGCTAATTCAGCGTAGACAACTGCGCGCGACACATCTTCTCGACTCGTGACGTATTGGCCTTGCTCTTCCCACTGTCATAGCCGTCGTCCTGTATGAGCCAGGCACCGTCCTTGCCACGAATTAAGTGGCCGAGCTCGTGCAAGAGGATCAATGCTCTGGCGGGCCGGCTTCCGGGGAGAAAGCTGCCAACGTCCGCGGGGACGTTGCGCATCGGATCGGGCCGCCGTTGATAGAAGGAGCCGTTAGCGTTCACGGCCGTAATGCCGAAGAGCCTGTAAAACACACCTGCGGCATCATCGCGAACCAGCGTTAGTTTTCCTCCCATGCGAAACGAGATCTCGCGATAGACCTCTTCAGACGTTATTTGTGAAACGAACGCGTTGAGTACGGTGGTCGCGGCGCGTGGTCCACCGTAGAAGGTGCTACACGTGTTTTGATCGCTGAGGATGTTGTAGACGTCGGAGTATGCCTGGTTGAGGTTCCAGCCTTTCTTCTTCTCGAGTGTGAGCTGGGGCGCGACCTGTAGAAATAAAAGAGTGAGCAGGTGGTAGTCCGAAAAATCATCTGTTTTCCCTCCGCACGCAATTGATATCAGAGGAGTGTTCAGACGTATTGGAACAGCGTAGCAGGCGTGTACGTGGTTAGCGTTTAGCCACAAAGAGGCACAAAAAAGAACACAAGTTTCAATAACCATTTGTGTTCCTGCTTGTGTCTCTTTGTGGCTAGACTCAACTGAACGAGTCGTTTGAGAAGGCTCTGAACTCAGCGGGGGTGAAGCCCGTGTGCTCTTTGAATAGATGACTGAAATGGCTCTGGTCGTAGAAGCCGGCGGCTGAGGCGATCTCGGCGATCGAGTCTTCCGTTTCGGACAATTGGCGTGTCGCCCAGTCGAGCCGGAGCCGGCGGAGATACTCGCCAACCGTCGTCTGGTAGTGTTTCTTGAAGCTGCGCGCGAGGTGTGTCGGATGCACTCCTACACTGTTTGCGATCTCAATCAGATTCAGCGAATCGTTGAACCGTCCATGCAGCAGATCTCTTGCTTGCGTTAACCAATCCGGCAGCCGAGCGGGCGCCTTGACCAGCGACCTCGACGCGTGGCCAAGCATTTCGAGCATCAAGCCTTCGACGATGACGGGCGCTACAGTATCTTTCACTCTCGATTCATGACAGATTCGCAACGCAAGTGCAGACACCGGACCGCTCGGAAAGTGCTGATACCCTTCAAACAGTCTTAAGAAATGCCGGCAGGTTCCAACCCATTTTTCGTCGAGCTCAATCATAAAACTGCGATGTGGAGCAGCGCCAAACTCATTCGAATGTGTCACGCTCGAACCGCGCATGATCACGCCGCCGGGCCGCGTGACGATGCGAACGCCGTCGACGATCTCGACGGCCTGACCCGCGAGCGTCAGACAAATACTGGGCGTGCTATGAATGTGAGGCGGAATCCTGGAACCAGGAGCATGCAGTGTTTCAGTTAACGTCAATGCCGACAGCCGCCGCTGGTTGAACTCCGCGCGCCGGCGATCTTTTGTACAACTTTCCAGGTTTTCGGGGTGCATGTATTGCGTCGATTTGGACACTGGTCTAAACGATCTCGACCACGAGAATGTTCGCGTCTTGTGTTACCATGCGCGCCGCTAACAACACATGAATCCCGACTCACTCAAGCCCCGCCACGCATTCGAATTGTTTTGGATCAGTTTCATGATCCTGTTTCTTGAACTTGCTGCAATTCGTTGGTTTCCGGCACACGTTCTCTACCTTACGTTTTTTACAAACGTGGTACTCCTGGCAGCGTTCCTCGGCATGTCCGTCGGCTGCCTGGCTGCGAGTCACCGGCGAAATTACCTCAAGTGGACGCCACTGCTGCTCGTCATCGCGATGGCGGCAGCACTGGCGATCGAGATCAGCAGCGGCTCGTTTGTTAAATTCGTCGACGTCGGTAATCAGTCATCGCCGGAGCAAATCTATTTCGGGACTGAGTATCACACCCAGGATCTGTCTCGTTATGCTATTCCGGTTGAAGTTCTCTGCGGCTTCTTCTTCCTCGTAATCGCGCTTGCTTTTATTGGTCCAGGACAGGAACTGGGTCGCGCGCTGAAGCGCTGGCCCAACCGGCTACAGGCTTACACGCTCAACATCACGGGGAGCTTAGTGGGTATCCTCGTGTTTGCTGCGTGTTCGTGGCTGGAGGTGCGAGCGTTCTGGTGGTTTCTTCTCGTGGCGGTCGGACTCGCTTATTTTTACTTCATCTCGCCGGCGAGTCGTTTTCAAAAACGAGTGATTGGATGGAGTTCTGTAACTGCCGTACTGCTGGTGCTCGTGGTCTGGCTGGCCGCCTACCTGCCTGTACACAACGACTACGTGGGCCAAAGTAAAGCACAACAATTCTGGTCACCTTACTACCGAATTGATTTCAAAGAAGCCGACTTATCGCTCTCAGTGAACCTGATCTATCACCAGCAGATGGTGTCGCGGAACGAGAACTTTCCGGCGTATGCGCTGCCACACCTTCTGAATCGAGACGCCGGCCGACCTGCTTTCGAGAATGTGCTCATCATCGGCGCGGGCTCAGGCAACGACGTCAGCCGCGCCTTGCAATGGGGCGCGAAACACGTCGATGCAGTCGAGATCGATCCCGCAATCTATCGCCTGGGAAAGGCGCATCATCCGGATGGTCCATATGCGGACGGGCGTGTTGAGATTCATCTCGACGATGGCCGCAACTTTCTTCGTTCAACGGAACGGAAGTACGATCTTGTAATCTATGCGCTGGTCGACTCTTTAGTGTTGCACAGCGGCTACAGCAACATTCGCCTGGAGAGTTTTCTCTTTACGCGTCAAGCGTTCGAAGATGTTCGTCGCCACCTGAATCCGAACGGTACTTTCGTCATCTACAACTACTTCCGTCAGGGTTGGCTTGCCGCGCGGTTGAAGAACCAGCTCGACGAGGCTTTTGGCGCCGACAACTCGATAGTGCTCACGTTGCCCTATCGAAAAGTTATCGAACCGGAGCAAGCAACGTCAGGAGACTTCACCGTCTTCTTTGCCGGAGACAACAGCGCGCTGCGAAACACGTTTGCGACGCAGCCTGACTACTGGCTTCGCAACGACGAGCCACCCGCGCCCGTCTCACCTAACGGATTTCAACAACAGCGACCAGACGACGCGTCGAAGTGGGAACACTTCGGGTTGGCAAGTGTCTTGCCGCCGGAAGGTGGTTTGCGGACTACGACCGACGACTGGCCGTTTCTGTATTTGCGTAAACCGATGATCCCGACGTTGAGTTGGCGTGGGATGCTGATCATGGGCGGGTTGGGGTTATTGCTGATTTTCCTGTTCCTGCCGCGGCAAGCAAACCATTCGCGGCCCGCGCAAAACGGCCAATGGCTCAATGTTCAATTGTTCTTTCTTGGCGCTGGATTCATGCTGGTCGAGACGAAAGCCGTAGTCACTATGGCGCTGCTGTTTGGCGGTACGTGGATCGTGAACTCCGTCGTGTTCATTGCAGTGTTGTTCATGATACTGCTCGCCAACCTTTGGACGGCGAGGTTAAGACCGGCGCGCGTGTGGCCATACTACGCAGGGCTACTGATAACTTTAGTGCTGAACGTCGTCGTTCCTCTCGATGCGTTTCTCGGAATGAATCGCGCGATGCAGGTAGTCGGCTCGTGTTTGCTGGTGTTTGTGCCCATCTTCTTCGCCGGCGTGATTTTTGCGGCGTCGTTTCGGAGGAGCACGCAAGCTGATCGGGCTTTCGGCATTAACGTTGCGGGCGCGATGATGGGTGGACTGGCGGAATATAGCTCGATGGCGCTGGGCTTCAAGTACGTAGTGCTGATAGCGATCGTCTTCTACGCCATCTCTGCGATCGGACTGACAAGAGCCGCTGACCCTGCGCTGGACCAGGAGCCGGCTGACGCGGTTGCATCTGAAGCCTAACTGGACAGGATTTACAGGATGTTTCAGGATTTACATGATTGAATCTTGTAAATCCTGAAACATCCTGTAAATCCTGTCTAAACTACCTCCGCTAATTATCGCTCGAAAGGACCAACCCTCATGCGTATCAGATTCTTGTTCTTTGCTACTCTCGTTTTCTTCGCGTTGTGTGGCAGCACGTTCGCTGGGCACTCAACATGACGGCGGGCGTCCCTGCCGGACTCGAAGAGATCTACGCGCTGGTTCGGCAGAAGGCGCTCAGCGTAAACCCATAAAACGCGATGGCAAAGGACTCTACGTTTTCCGGCAAGATTGTTGAGGCGTTAAGGAACGCGAAGATCCTCGGCGTTCGTTCCGGCACTCAACATCGCTACACGGGTGTTTGGGTCGTAGTTGTTAAGGACCGCGTATTTGTGCGCTCGTGGAACGACAAGCCCACGGGTTGGTTTCGCGCTTTCAAAAACGAGCCCGTTGGGATGATTCAAGTCGGGGACCGTGAGATTCGAGTGCGGGGTAAGACAGTTCGCAGTCAGAAGATGCGCGATGCCGTCACCACAGCGTTTGCTGAGAAGTACAACACGAAAGGTTCGCGCGTGTGGGTCAAAGGTTTCGCCGAACCGGAAAGAGTAGTCAACACGCTGGAGTTTGTCCCGAGTTAATTTTGTGTGATCTGTGAACGGTTTTTCCCACTGGTCAAGCGGAGAAACGCTTCTTCCAAACTCTCCTGAGCAGGACTCAACTCATACACCTTGATCCCTTGCGCCACCAGCAGCGCATTCAGCGACGGAATGCGTTCCGCGTCTGCATCAACATGCAAAAATGCATCGCCGTTCCGGCTGACCGTCACGTCAGGTTCTTTGATCAGCAAGTCGAAAGCGGCTGACAAGTTGTCGACTCGCACTTTGTATCGACTTGCAGGTGCGACCAGCGCGTCGGGAGCGCCTTCGTAAAGCAGACGTCCTTCGTGAATGACCCCCACTCGATTACACAGTTGTTCGATCTCCGTGAGCAGGTGACTCGACAACAACACGGTGAGCTGGAATTCCTCTCGCAATCGTCGAATCAGCTCTCGCGTCTGTTGTATTCCCTGCGGATCGAGACCATTCGTCGGCTCGTCAAGAATGATCAGCTCCGGTGTTGGCAGGAGCGCTTGCGCGATTCCCAGGCGCTGTCGCATGCCGTAAGAATAAGTCTTCACCGGATCGCGCGCGCGTTCGCGCAAGTCGACGATCTCGAGAACCTCTTCCACGCGCTTCGACTGCACGCGACCCGACAACGAAGCCAGCAGTTGTAAGTTCCTGCGCCCGGAAAAGTTTTCGTAGAACGCGGGTGTCTCGACGATCGCGCCAATCCGCGAGCGTGCTCGTATGTAGTCCCACCCCGACTCGCGCGCCTGAAATTTGATTGTGCCGGACGTAGGGCGTACCAACCCCAACAACATTCGCAGCGTCGTCGACTTCCCCGCCCCGTTTGGACCAAGAAATCCGTAAATATCACCTCGCTCGACACGCATGGACAGACGATCAACCGCCGTGCGGGCGCCGAAGCGTTTGGTCAACTCTTCCGTCTGTAAGGTTATGTCCGTCAAAAGCTTACTTCCACAAACAGCGGCCAGTGGTCCATGCGACCAACTGCCGCATTACGCAAAACTTCGACTCGTCCCACAGGCCTCGCTGGACCAAAGACGTAATCGATGCGTCGATCGTTGATTGCCGTATCGCCTGCGTTGCGTCCGAGATCGCGAAAGCTGCGCAGGATGTGGCTATACGATTCGCTGTCGTGTTTCACATTATCGGTATAGAGGTTTGTCTCGTTGGCGGCTTTGAGTTCAAAGTTGAAATCACCCGCGATGAAGACCTCGGACGATCGCGTTCGAGTTTGTGCCCAATCGATCAAGCCTTCAGTGTAAGTTCTTCGTGCGGCGGCGTTGAACGCGTCAGCGTGTGCGCTCAAAAGCGTGATCTGCGGCGTGTCTGAGCGCGGCCGGAATGAAGCTGCAAGCGCGTAACGAGCGCCGGCGGCAACGGGAGTGAACGTTGCGCCGCTATCTTTAACCAGCACCGCCTCGAAACGATCTGTCCTGCCCTGCTGCGCTACTGCACCGCGATATTTAGCTTTTAACAGCCCGAGCAAAGTGTTTAGTTGGTCCTTGCCCGTCAGTTCCTGCAAGGCGACGGCGTCGGGATCCTCACGTAAGATCACATCCGCAACTGCCGGCAAGTCTTTATTGTGCGCGCGCGTGTCGTCTTCAAGTTCGGCATAGCCGATGTTCCATGTCAGTAGGCGAACTGAATTGACGCGTGTTGCTGAAGTTGGACCATCGGACTCACGCGGTTGTGCGAAGTGAACGGCGCCTGCGATCATCAAACAAAACAAAAGGAGAAGGATCAGTTTCACCCACATCTCAGGTAACAATATCCTTCCGCTCGAAGATCACCACGCTTGCCAGCAACAACCCGATCGTATAAGCGCCGCAGACACACGCGCTGTGCCACAGGCTCTGCCAGGGAATGTCTGGCTTGAACACGACGCGCCAAAAGTCCATGTCGGTCGTAAAGAAGTAGGGCCGCAGGTGCTCGAAGAATTCCACGCGCCCGACGATGTAGAGCGTCAGGTAGGCAGCGATCGTCATGATCGTGGCTTGTACAGGCGAGTCGAAGATGACTGAACACAGGAGGGCGAGAGCAGCAATGACGAGAAGCGCCCACGTACCGGACAGTGCGGCGTAACCAAACCGCAGGAGAGCGTCGTCGCGCATGATCTTTCCCGGCGCGTCGACGAGATTAAGTGGACCGGGATAGAGCTCGAGGTTTCCCCAGCCGACGAAGATCAAGCCAACGACCAGATTCAAGCCAATGAAGAAGGCAAGGAGAAGACCCGCGTGAAGTGCGGTCACCAGGAACTTTGTGAGGACGAGCGAGGCGCGCGAGATCGGACGCGTGCAGATCATCCGCAGGGTGCCCGTGCGTGCTTCACCTGCGATCTGCGAGCCGGCGCTCATCGACACGAAGATCGGGAGCAGTAAAGTGAAAGAGAACAGGACTGAGTAAAGCGCGAACGTCAGGCCGTTGAAGTACTGTTTGGATTCGTATGTATATTTGAACTGCTCGACCGCCTGCCCGCCTGTTTTGCGGGCGGCATAGGTGTAGAACCCCCACAGCATCAGCGCCACGAACCCGATCAGGACGGCGAACGAGAGATAAAAGCTCTTCGCGCGAAACAACTTTTCCAGCTCGAGTTTCAGTAAAGTGAGCATGCGGCGCCTTTCGGAACTGTATAACGTCCTGAATTGATCAGTTGTTCAGGATAGTCCACAAAAAGGCACAAAAAACAGTGTTCACTTAAAGTTCGCCGCCTGGACTTTCGTGGCGTAGGCTAACGAAGCATAAAACGTTCCTCGTCCCTAACCATCGTCGCAAGGTGTTAATGGACAGAAATCGTACCGTCTGTTAACACCTCGACAACTACGTCACTGTCCCAACAAGTACAGTAAACTGCGCTCTTCATTAATCTGGTTCGAGGTTTGGTTGGACCATCCATTGTCGTTATGGAAATTGGTTCCCTCGTATTCGTCGTATTCGCCGCGATCATCTGGACAGAAGCTTCTCGCGGATGTCCAAACTGCCACGCATGAAAATCCCCTGGTTCCTGTTGGGCAAACCAGCCGGCCGATATGACTGAAATCTTCGGTGTCATCGCCCTCAGAAGATCCAGCGAAGTACCATTGAACGAGCCGTGATGTCCCACTTTATAAACGTCGACGTCCAGCATGGTGGTGTTTTTGAATCGGTTGAGAATGAAAGGAATCTCAGGTTCGCAATCGTTTTCTTCCACTAGCGCCTCGTCATCCCCGGTGAACAGGAATTTCACACCATTTATCTGGGCCCAAAGGATCAGAGAATCGTTATTGGCATTCTTGCAGTTACGTGAACCGGCTAAGAACTTGAGCGTGACATCCGGATTATTATTGTGAACCGATTGTAGCGCCGCGTTTATCAGTCCCGTCACAGGAACAGGGTCTTTCACAGTGTCGTAGTTGATACTGTGTGTCTGTGCGTAGTACCTTGCGGCCCAAAGTTGAACTATGCCGCTCCCCGCGTCGTTGCCGCCGTCCATGAAATTGGCGACTCGGTATTCCCGCATTACATCCAGGAGCAACATGGTGTGGTCGAGATGCGGGTGGCTAATGATGATCGTGTGAATTTTCCCTTTGCCGTTCTCGGTTAGATCGGTACGTCTTTTAAAGAACTCCTTCAGGTATCCCATTAAGCGCCGTTTGTCTCGATCGTCAACTGTGCCCTCACCGCCCGCATCTATCAACATCGCGTCATGTTGAAACTCGAGAAGTATCGCTTCAGCCTGGCCCACGTTGATGAAGTGAACCTGGTTCCTGGGAACGGGTGCGGCATTGCATGGAATACACAGGAAAAGCAATGCCGCAAAGAGCATGGTTGATCGTTTGATGATTTGCATGAGGTTGTCCTTTCACGTCTGAATTGTGAAACACCAATCATCAATAATGATCAATTCGCCTGATTTATTTCAAGAGAGACCCTCCTCACCCTTTCGGCGCCACATAACTCTTGCGGGCTTTGACCACTACTTTTCCCTGTGTCTTTTCAACACCTTCCGCCAAATCAACCTTGAGTTTTCGCACGGTTCCATCGCGCTTCTTGTTCGTCGAAACGAAAGAGAAGCTGTAGCGGGTCCGGAGATGCGTAATAAGTGTATTGAACGTTTGGTCGAGTTCCTCGGGTTTGTCACGCAGCACTTCGCCTCCCGTTTCGTCGGCGAGCTTTTGAATGTCGAGATAATGAAGACCTCCAATCCGTGCGAAGCGAGTGGCCCAACGCATCATTCCGTTCTCCGCCACTTGTTCTGGAGTCTTCGGGATGATGGCGCTCACAACACTACCTGATTCGAAAATGGAATTTGTCACTGCCTTGTACGATGGTCCATTGCTGCAATCCCAATTTCGTGTGACTCCAGTGATCACGACAATCACGCGGCGACCGTTTGGATTACCGGCCTTTACCATGTAATTGGCCGCCTCATCGAAAGCTGTGTTCAGACAATGATTCGCGCGTTCATCATGTGGCGGCACCCAATGGATTGCCTGTTCGAGTAAACTGCGGTCGCGCGTGAATCCTTGTTGTAGTTCCACGGTGTCGTGGTAAGTCATCACAGCCACTTCATCGCTCGGCTTCAGGCGCGACAATGCATCGTTCGCAGCCCTTCTGACCTCTTCTCCAAATGGATCGAGGCAACCGCCGCGATCGATCAAGAGCAGGACAGACAATGGCAGGTTGTCCTGACTGAAATGCGTGATCGATTGCTTGTTACCATCTTCGGAAACGAGAAAGTCCGCTTGTGTTAGACCACCAACCACTCGCGAAGTGTTTTTCCGAAACACCAGAGCATCGATAGTTACGAGGTCGACATCCGTTTTTATGACGTCGGCTACCTTTACGTTGGTTTCCGCGCGGCTGGGTGCGACAGTTCGCTCGCGAGTTTGCGGCAGAGCAGGCGAGCTCAAATACGCAACCGCCATTAGCAAGAAGGTTACGAGAACGAGAGAAAGCTTTGAGCTTCTCTGGACGGGTTTCATAGGCACCTCCTCAAGATGAGACTTAGCTGCCGCTGACAGTGCGGCGATGGGGAGAGTGCTCGATTATTCAGGGAGAGAGGTTCGGAATGGCCCGAATAATAGATCAGTTTTGCTCGTTTGAGTAGGTTTTTTCGTCGACCTGATTTACGCACGCTGCACGAGACAGATTGGCTTCAAGTTGACGCATACTGGTTGCGTTTGTATGATGAATCTAGTCAGACTGGTCAGCGAGGAAAAAGTTATGAAGCGATCGAGAAAGAGCACTCAACCACGCACCAAGAGACAGAGTCAGCCGTGGCAGTTACAAACTGCTAAAGCTCGATTTAGCGAGTTGTTTCGACGTGCTCGCACCGAAGGGCCACAGGTCGTTACGCGGCAAGGCAAAGAGCAGGTTGTAGTGTTGCCGGCGGAGCAGTTTGCTCAATTAACGAAACGACTTCGGCAGCCTAAAAGCCTGGTGAGATTCTTCGCCGAGTCTCCACTCACACATGTCAAGCTCGATCTTAGCCGCGATTCGGATTCAGGACGGGAGATCAAACTGTGAGCGGCTTCCTTCTGGATACGAATATTATTTCAGAACTCATCAAACCTAACCCGGAACCAAACGTTACGGAATGGATTGAAAATATCGACGAGTCGCTACTGTACCTAAGTGTTTTAACGTTGGGTGAGATTCGGCGCGGCATCGCTACACTTCCTCAGTCGCGGCGTCGGGCAACGCTGGAGGCTTGGCTCGAAAAGGAGCTTCGCGCGCGCTTTGAGGAACGGGTCTTAGACGTTGATGAAGAAGTGGCCGATCGCTGGGGCTTGTTAACTGCCGCGGCGCGCAACAATGGAATCGGTTTGCCGGTGATTGATGGACTCTTGGCGGCTACTGCGTTGGAGCACAATCTGACACTCGTTACGAGAGACATCGGCGAGATTCCATTGTTAGGCGTGGCGGTCTTCAATCCGTGGGTGAAGAATTGACGGACCAGAAATTCAGTCACGCGGCGGTGGTTGTGCGTTTTTCGATCTTGGCCCACGTGTCGCGAAGGCCGATGGTTCGATTGAATACTAGTTTGTCTCCAGAGGTGCGGTCGACGCAGTAATAACCGAGGCGCTCGAACTGATACTTACTCCCGGGCTCTGCGTCTCGCATACTCGGTTCTATCTTGCAGTCGCGCAGCACCTGCAACGAATCAGGATTCAGGTTCTCTGTAAAATCGTGTCCTTCTTCGACGTCGTTCGGATCCTCTTTAGTAAAAAGATTGTCGTACAGACGAACTTCTGCTGGTAGAGCGTGAGCGGCTGACACCCAGTGAATAGTCGACTTTACCTTTCGACCATCAGGCGTGTTCCCGCCGCGAGTTGCCGGATCGTAAGTGCAACGGAGCTCCACAATCCTGCCGCTGCTATCTTTAATGACTTCTTTGCAGGTGATTAAGTAGGCATACCGGAGGCGGACCTCGCGACCCGGAGCCAGCCTGTAAAACTGCTTCGGCGGGTCTTCACGAAAGTCATCTTCTTCAATAAAAAGCGTCTTCGAAAACGGAACCTTCCTGGTTCCCGCAGAGCTATCTTCAGGGTTGTTGATAGCGTCCATTTCCTCGACGAGGTCATCCGGATAGTTTTCGATAACCACGCGTAACGGTTTCTGCACACACATCACTCGCGGAACAATCTGATTCAAGTGCTGCCGCAGAAAATATTCGAGTTGCTGTAACTGAGTAATGCCGTTCGTCTTCGAGACGCCAACACTCGCACAGAAGTTGCGGATGGCTGTCGAGGTGTAACCGCGCCGGCGCATGCCGGAGAGCGTTGGCATACGCGGATCATCCCAACCTTCGACACGTCCTTCTTCAACCAGCTTCAGCAGCTTGCGTTTGCTAAGCAAGGTATGTGTGAGCGCCAGACGATCAAACTCGTATTGCCGCGACGGAAATATGCCGAGCTGTTCGATGAACCAATTGTATAAAGGTCGATTGTTGTCGAACTCGAGAGTACACATGGAGTGCGTTACGCGCTCGATAGAATCCGACTGCCCGTGCGCGTAATCGTACATCGGGTAAATACACCACTCACTTCCGGTCCGATGATGGTCCATGTGCAAAATTCGATACATCACCGGGTCGCGAAAATTAAGATTCGGAGAGCTCATGTCGATCTTCGCGCGCAGCGTTCGCGAACCATCCGGGAACTCGCCTTTTTTCATGCGTTCAAACAGATCGAGATTCTCTTCTACGGAGCGGTTGCGGTACGGGCTTTCCCTACCCGGCTCGGTTAACGTGCCGCGATACTCGCGAATCTCATCAGCGCTGAGATCGCATACGTAAGCTTTCCCGGCCGCGATCAGCTGAATGGCCCAGTCGTACAGTTGTTGAAAATAATCAGAGGCGTAGTAGAGACCATCCCATTGGAAGCCCAACCATTGTACGTCGTCCATGATGGCGTGAACGTACTCTGTCTCTTCTTTTGATGGATTGGTGTCGTCGAAACGCAGATTGCACTTGCCGCCAAACTCCGCGGCCAATCCGAAATCGAGGCATATGGCTTTGGCGTGACCGATGTGCAGGTAGCCGTTTGGTTCTGGAGGAAATCGCGTTTGTACACGGCCCCCATGTTTACCGGTCTTGAGGTCCTCGATAATGATGTCTCTAATAAAATTCGATGGTCCAGCAGGTTCTGGTGGAGTTTCGGTCTCAATACCCACGTTAGCGTTGTTCTCCGTTTCTAAGTAAGGCTGTTTAGTTTACAAGAGAACATCAGCGAGATCATCTCGGGGTGGAAATGACTCCCGCACTCAGGGCTTTGGCGCGATGAGATACAACCGGTTCGCGGTGGCCAGGTAAAGTGCATCGCCGACGACAGCGGGACGCGAATAGAGCGGGGCATCCATCTCGATCTCTCCCAACAATTCCTTTCTCCGTCCGGCACGAAGAACGGTCATGAGGCCTTCAGCGTTCCCGACGTAAAGCCGGTCGCCCGCCAGCAGAAGACATCCCCAGATCGCATCGTTCGTCTCGTGCTTCCACAGGTGGGCACCGGTTGCCGCGTCCAGACAATGAACAGTTCCACCCACGTCGCCAACGTACAGCAGACCGTCCTTCACGATGGGTGTTCCCACCACGCGGCCAACCTCGCGCGAAGTCCAAAGGAGCCCGCTCGTAGTAACGTCTCCTCGGCCGTTGGGACTGATCGCATAAACAAACGAAGGTGCGTTGCCGTGCCCGGGAGACTGCCCCATGGCAATGAATACGCGGCCATCGGCAAAGACTGGTGAAGCAATGATTGCGCTGCGCGACAGCACACCTGCGCGCGGACGCCAGGGTGCGTCTTTCGGGTTGCCATCGAACCGCCAAAGTTCCTGACCAGACGCCGCATCGTACGCGCGCAACCAGCCATCTCCTCCACCGAAGAGCACCTGCGTGCGCCCGTCCACGTTGGCCGCCACAGGGCTGGACCAGGCACCATGCAGCACCTTATCTCCTGGTCCAATGGCGCGCCAGACCAGTTCGCCCGACCGCTTGTTCACCGCGATCAAACTTGGAGCGCGCGGCGACGGAACACGCGTATGGCCTTCGTTCTGACCGTTGGAGGTACTGACCAGCAACAGATCACCCAGCGCCAACACTTCGCTGTTGCAGGCTTCATGTGGAAAGACACCGAGGGCGGGCATGTCGAGCTGCCAGACGATGTCTGCGGCAGCGTTGTCTTTGAAGACCTCTTCCTGATATGGACCATCGTTCTCGCCATCGGCGAACCCGTTCGTGTCGAGACAACGGAGTTGACATTCGGCGGTGACGTAATACAACCGATCGCCTTCGACGTAAGGAACACTCGTCGTGGATGGTAAGAGAAAGTCTCTGAGGCCGCGACGCTCCACTCGTTGGGCCACGTCCTGCCAAAGGAACGTGCCATCCATCGCCCGAAAGGCCATGAGCACGCCTGCATCTTCGCGAAAGGCAGGATTCATTTGCCGGGTATTGTCAGTACCGACATAAACCACATCGCCCGCGACCGCGGGACTTCCATACACTTCGTTTCCCAACTCGATGCTCCACACGATATTCCGCCCGGTGGTCGCATCCCAGTCAACGGGTGGATTGCCGGTTGGAACGACGGTCGTGGGTTGAGGCGCAACGGAGAGCGTAGGCACAGGAGGTGAGACGACAGGATTTCCAGACTCGATACCGGCGATTCGGTTCAGTGCCCACTCGGCTTCGTAACGTAGTAACGGATCGTTTGCGGCGGACCTGAGCGCGTCGCGGGCCGGCCGTGCCTTCGGCCCGATGCTTCCCAGCGCCCCCGCCGCGCAGATGCGAACGTAAAGAAACTCATCCTTCAGAGCTTCGATCAACTGAGGCACAGCGGAGTGCGCCGCTGGTCCAATGCTCGAGAGAGCCTCACCCGCCGCCCATCGAACGCCGGGAATCGGATCGCGCAAGGCTCTCGCGAGGTCCTGAGTCACCACGGCCGACGCCGGACCAATGGACGCCAACGCCTCCGCGGCGTAAATGCGAACGTGTGGTTCCTCATGCGAGAGAGCCTTGACGAGAGCGCGTACGGAAGGACTCGCCCGATGGCCCAAAGCGCCGAGGGCGCGTGCGGCATCGCCCGCGACCATCGAGTCTTCGTCGTGCAGCGCCCGTCTCAACGCGGGTTGAATCGATACTGTATCCGGCGCGAGGTCAATGAAAGCGTCGGCGGCAAAGCGCCGGAAAGAAACCTGCTCATGTCGCAGGAGTTCCAACAGCAGCGGAATGGCGGGCGGACCGATCCGGCGGATGAGTTCAAAAGTCTCGAGATGCAGATCTTCATTGCCACTGTTGAGGAATCGTCTCAATAAAGGCAGCGAACGCCCGGCGTCATGGACCAGTGCGGCTTGGGCGGTTGTGCGGATCTTCGCGTCGTTCGACATGACGCGACTTGCCCAGTCACGGACAGAGCTCCTGGAAAGATTCGACTTGGCTTGTCGCGGCTGAGCGAAGACAGATACCCAGAGAATGAGAAGCAACGTGCAGAGGAAGAAGTATCGCATGGCTCGCAGTAGACTTGAGATGCGTGACTGTTGGGGCGGTCCGTCAGGATGGGGCGCTCGAATTATACAACACCCGCGCTCGACGAGAGGATCTTTACGGCCTGCGTCGAAGAGCGACGCCCGAGCACCGTTCAGCAAACATTCGCTCCACCAATGTCAATATTTCTTCCACCGCTCTTTCAGGAGTTTTACCGCGGCGATGAATCCCACAAACAGCCGTAGTCAACGAATGGTCGAAGCCTGCCGCCGACAGCGTGCCCCAGCGCGATTGCCCCTTGTCGTCCAGACCATAGGTTAAGTATGCCGAAAGCGTATTGATTCCTGTTCCAGGTCGCTCGCCTATCAGATGAAGGATCATTTCAGCTTCCAGCAGCGCTCCGATGTGATAACCGGCGCGCACTCTGCCATTCTCAATAACTATGTCTGTCTCGCTAATATGATGCCCTGCCGCCAGAAGTTCACGCCGTACGCCCGGTAGCACCGAACGCAGATTCTCATTGATCGCGTTGGCATTGAGGCCATCCGAAATGACAACCTGCACTTGTGGCCGCCGCGCGGGATAGAGTGCCTTAATATGAACTGCATCTCCGTCGTCAATCAGCTCGCCCGTTGCCGGGTGGGCCAGGTAGTCATCTCGGTCCGATGATGTTGTATGCACTCGAAAACAATGCGGCGACGCATCAGAGATCACCGTCTCATCGAGTGTTGAGTAGAGCGCGCGCCTCGCGTTTAAATAGATTTCCGTAATGCGAGCGCTCGCTTCGGGCGGTTCTCCGTAATTTTCGTCGCAGCCGTAACCAAGATCGAACCCTCGTTCCGCGAGCGCACGAAACTTTTTCGCGGCATCTTCGCGGAGCGTATCCAACGAACGAGTGTCACCGCCGGCTTTGTGATAGGCCGCATATAGTGCATTCGCACTCGTACCCGATTCCGTCGTCACCGACAGCTCGACTAGTCTCTTCTGCATTGCGGAGGTGATTTGGCGCCCAGTTTGGCGGCGCAACCTCGGATGTTCGCGAAACGAAGTTGTCATGTAGCCGAGCATCGGATCCGCGTTTCCCGCGACCGCCATCAAATAGGCTGGGGCAGCCTGGGCTACGATATTTTCCGTCAGGGTCCGCAATTCAGATGGTCCAATGCCCATATGAAAAGTAGCGCAGACGTCGAGTCCCATCGTTAGTCCGTGAAGCTTGGCCATCACGATGTCTTCAAGACAGGCTCGTAGCAACTGCTCGCCGGTGCGGAAGACTTCAGGTCCGATGAAGCCGGCTACATCGTTGACAATCATCCAACTCCCTGTCCGTTGACGAATGAGTCTCGCAACTCCGTACGCTCGCGCTTCGAGCGTAACCATATCAACACCCTCGGCGGCCTGATTGGTGACTGCGGAACCCTGACCTGTCTCGAAGTAGAGCCCGTCAAATCCAGGCGTAAGGGCGAGCAACCCATCCACGTCGAGTCCCACCATCCCCGATATTGACTTCGAGGTTCCGGCAAGACTTTGAAAGCCGACATCCACTCTTGTTTGCGAGCGCGCAGTGGTCTGCTTGACGATGTCTGACAGCACGCAGAATCGAGTAGGTAACTCTAGGCGCTCGACCACACTCGCCAGCAACTGCTCGAGCCTGATGATCGTATCGACGTCATCACTGGCAGGATTGAGACCGAGAATCACATCGCCGCAACCGTAGGCAAGCCCTTCGAGGATTGAAAGCAATATTTCGGTTTCATCGTCGCCTGGAGAATTAGGTTGAATTCGCGAGCCGAAATGCGCTTGTGATCCGATAGCGACACCTCTTCCCGGCAGCGGATTGAAGAGCTTGCAAGACAGCGTTCCAAGCTCTTCATTAGTCATGAGTTTCACCACTGCGGCAGCAGCTTCGCTGGAGACGCCATTTCGATGATGTTCGATCCAGTTCGCGCCTTCGGGAGAAAGAAGAATTCGCTTGAGATCGGCGACGGTAAGGTGGGCCACTTTGCCGGCGAGCTGCGGATCCAAAGACTGATGAAGAGCCTCAGTGACTTGATCCTCAACGAAGTCGGCTCTCGCGATTTCTCCGAGCGACAGAGCGGCGAGCGCGCCACGTGCTTCTCGGCGCACGTGGTCATCTCGCGTGCCGCCGACGTTCAGATCACCCTCTTTGAACTCGTTGGCGAGCACGAAGATCTGGCTAAGCTGGTTTCGAGCCATGGTGAGAATGATTCTAGACCGGAAGGGAATCGGTGAGAACTGTTGAGAGTTGAGTATGACTGGCGTTCAGTCTTTAGGCAGTTAATCTGGCGCGAAGAATGGCATGATCGAGATCTATGCCGTCGGGGTTGCCTCACCATTCTCTTTAGCCACGGTCCACCGTCGCAAAATGCGAGAGCGTAGCTCACCAATCTCGGCTTGATAGTGAGGATTAGATTCGAGTTGTTCCTGAAGATTATCGGCTGCTACTTCTTGCTGCTCCAGATACGTTTCAATTTCCTGGCGATGTGTAAGGTAGTAGGCAATACTTGAATAAACGTCGCCGAGACCGAGAGAGGGAAAGCTCCGAACAATTTGGTCGGCTGTCGCGCCAAGCTTAAAATGGTGAACAATAGAATCCAGACTTACTCGCGAGCCCTTGACTCTAATAGTTCCTTGCTCGGTTACAACGAGCGGTATGCTAATGGTTTCTTCTAAGGCAACCATAATGGTCTTGATTATACCTGATGTACTCTCAAGTGAGTTGTAACTGACGGGACGCTCTCGCCGCGGCAAGCCACTTAAGCTAAGGAATCGCTGTCGAGGAAACCGGCACAAGGAAAGAGAAGTGGCACAAACGATGGGAAAGGTTCAGGGAATTCTAAATTCCCAATAAATCTGGTAGGCGCGTGCGGATTTGAACCGCAGACCCCTACCGTGTCAAGGTAGTGCTCTACCCCTGAGCTACGCGCCTAAATAGGAAGGTTTTCAAAAACCCCTGACAAAACCCACTTTTTTAATTCCACTGTGTCCGCTTTGTCCGCCTGTTCCGCAATGAATTGTGCGGGTATTTGTGCAGGCAAATTGGAGCGACATAATAGCACGTCATTTCAAAATTACGCACCGACGAACGTTCTTCAGTATCACCGTGTCCGACTCAGAGAAAATCAACTTAATAGCAAGCTCATTCATCCCGCCCAGGCTTTGAGCGTAGTCGTTTGATTTGTGAGCGGCGTGCTTTCTCCTCCAGCGTGCGCCTTTTTGCACTACCAGAAATTCGCGTGGGTACGCGTTTCTTAGGACGATAATTCAACTGCCCGACCTTGTTCCGAAGCTTCTGTAGACATATCACCTTATTTCGATGCTGACTTCGCTCCTGCTGTGAGCTGACGACGATACCTGAAGGCACGTGCTTCAGGCGAACCGCGCTTTCAGTCTTATTGACATGCTGCCCTCCTGGTCCACTGGAACGGAAAGTCTCGACCTCGCACTCACGCAATAAATCCTCGTCCAATTCAGGCAGGATAATCATCTTGAGTTATCGCGGCGCGCGAAACTTGATTACATCGTCGAGCACATCCGGTTTGGTGTTGTCGCGCTCGAGATGTGGATATCGTTCTCCATCGTGGTAGTTCAATTTATATGTTTCCTGGAAACTACCGTTTTCAACAAGCAACTCGATCGGAGCAGTGCTGGACTTTGCCGAAGTGATGGCTGCGTGGAGCACGTCAGTGGCCCACGCCCGCTCGTTGACGGAAACTATTTTCATTCCGGGTGCTAATCCCGATTTGAACGCCACGAGATTCGGATTAACGTCCATCACGGTCCCGTCTTCTTTCAATAACATACCAAGCGAGTACGAAAGATCGACACTCTTGCGCGCATGGTCAGCGATACGAACCTGCGTGTTGGGCTTGTCGGTATAAACGAGTTTCCAGCCCCCGTTTGTGATGCCACCGAGAGGCGCGTGTGGATTGACCGCGTTTACGCGCGCATTCAAAAAACCACGCCAATCGTATGGTGTGACATCGTTGAGCGTGTTTACAACATCGTCGAACGTATAACTTTTGACCGCAGGTCCAGTGTCCAGGCCGCCATGGAAGCGCCGGCAGAAATCGTCGAGCGAAAGTTTGCCGTTGCTTCTTGTTCTGATGAGCACATCCGCGTCGAGCCAGATCAGCGAGCCTTCGTCGTAATAATCAACACGACGACGATAATTCATCCAAGCTCGTGGTGAAGGATACGTAAACTGGACCGCGATTGCCGTATCCACTAACGGACGCCATTGGCGACCCGACTGGTTTTCCAATTCGGCGGCAACGGCCGCCATAGCGTCGCGAAAATCTTCCGCGGTCCAAAGACCGCTGCGGGCAGGCAGTACTTTGCCGAGATACTGTGTCAGACCTTCGTAGACCCACAACAACTCGCCTCGCATCGGCTGTTCAAAGTCTGGCGTCGCGAGTCCTGCCGGGCGACGATACTTGCCATTCCACGAGTGAGCGTATTCATGGCCCATCAACTCTGCAAAGTCGAGTAGTTCCAGCTCGTCGCTGAACGCTTTTTCGCCGACCCCATCTTCGCTGGATTCGTGATGCTCCAGTCCTTCGCTCCCGCCGTGGTCGCTCAGCGTCACAAGAAATTTGTAGCTTCTGTAATGACGTGCGCCAAACAACGCGTAAGCCTCCTGCACAAGTGCTCGCAAGCCTGTCGACGTCTCTGGCTTCATCTCGAGCGCTGCCGTTGTGTCGGCCATGAGGTCAACCTCATGCATCATCCCTGCGGAGGTGAGCGGAAATTTACGGAAGTTCGCGCCGATGATTGCCGGAGAATCCACGAGTTGGGTAAGCGAGACTTCTTTGAACTGAAATTCATCTTTGTTCTCATTGGCGATGGGCAACGCAGATGCAAACTGCCACCCTGACGGCAACTTCAACGACGCTTTGACGATGATCGCATCGCTACTCATCCCCTGCGGGTAAACGAGTACACGATTCCACTTGATGCGCGCCAGCTTTGCACTCGCCGTTGTTTCCGGTTGCGAAACATCGTCGAGCGTGACGTCGAGAAGTGTCACTCCCTGAGGGATATCGCAATGAAAAGCAAACATCTCAACGTCATCGCGCCGCCACACTATCAGTTTATCGCCGCTACTCAGCTTCAGACCCACGAGATCGTTGATTGGGCCAGTAGGACTGTGTTCGCCGGGAATCCACTTCGGATAGAAAAGCGTCAACGGCCCCGGCTTGACCGGAATCGTGAGTTTACTGTGAACAATATTCCGTGCTGCGTCGGTTGCATCGACGTGGAGCGTAATTGCTGTTTGAGCAAATGCGGAGACGCTACCGAGAAACAGAATTATTACAATGGTGCAGGTCCGAATAGATTTCATGAATCTATTGAACCAAGAACCGTGCACGTCAAACAACTCGGGCCATGGATAACACGAATATAAATCGGTCTTCGCCCAAGACTAAGGCGTCGCACAGACGACGCCTCTTGTCTTTGGTTATCGAATTGGTAGTTGAATCCGTTCTCAAAAATGACAGGAGCACGCGGTTGCCCCTGTGGATTGCCATTAATACTGACAACTACATGACTCGTCATCCCAAGCGCCGCCGAGCTGAGCACATTTGCTCTTCATGGCTTGAGACGCGTTGCAGGTTCCCGACGGCGGTGGCGGGGGCGGGGGTGGTGCCGGGGGAGGATTGAATTGCTTGCCATACGCGCAGAGGATTGACAGCGGAAACTGCGGATCGATGCATGTTGGCGGCAGTGATGCGACAGTACCGTGCAGGAAATAGTTGTTCTTGCCAGGCCTATTTGGTGGCTGCTCTGCATTGGTCGCGGGGAAGATATTAAATCCATACCAGTAGCCCAGGTCCGTGCTGTACCAGATCGATAATGGGTACACCGGTAATATACCAACAAACGCGGGGTGAGACGTGCCAATTGTTCCTTGTGGAAATACCCAGCCAGCAACGCCCTCATAGTGATAATCACTTCCGAGTTCGGAGTAATAAGTGGAGTAGTAGTAATACACGCGCCATCCACTCTGAACAACTCTCCAGCGGTGTAGACGGACAAGGCCGGTAGACGGATCGGCGGTGTAACCATCGGGTGGTCTATAGATCCCCAAGCCGTGGGAAGTAGGTTGGTTGAATGGGACGAAAAGATGACCGTTAGCTGCACCCTCGTTGAAGACGTGTGTGAGCAGGTAGCCACCATTCTCCGAGGAGATTTCAAACCTGTAAAATGCGGTGGGCTCCACAAAGATTGGACCAGTTTGTGCACTGACGTGGGGTGAATAGCTACCACCTAAAATGGTAAACAAAGTCAGGTAGAGGAAGAGGCGAGTGAAATTCTTTAGCATTGTTGTTCTCCTTGGCTGGCTCGGATCAGGTTAGTTGAATTGTTGATAGGCCCACCGCATCGTACGCAACGCCCAGGGCGATAGGGCGTCGGTTTGAAGGGCGTTGGTGCCACATGAAAACAGTTTGAATGAATATGAGATGAAAGCTCTCTTCGTGAGACTACGGGTTCCGCTTTGCGTAATTCGAGTAGCGGATTACAATGCCCGTAGCTCATTCAATCCTTCGCCGACCCTACTAGGCCAACTGAGTCTCACTAAATCTCAGCAGACTATACTTGGAAGCGCCTCATGGATGTCTTTAAGAAACCTCAAAAGATTCGCAAAGGAACTCCAAGCACGCTGGAAGCTCCAGCCCTTGCGAATTCTCCTGCGCGCGTTTACCAGTTTGATTCTTTCCTGCTCGATCAAACCGAACGCATCCTGCTCTGCGGCAGAATGCCTGTGTCATTACCACCAAAGGTCTTCGACGTATTGTGTGTGTTAGTTGAAAGTGCTGGGCACCTGGTGACGAAGGTGACCCTGTTGGAAAAGGTTTGGCCAGATACTTTTGTCGAAGAGGCAAATGTCAGTATAAACATCGCAACTCTCCGAAAGATTTTAGGCGAAAGCGCTGGTGGACAACCTTACATTGAAACTGTTCGTAAACGTGGCTATCGCTTCGTGGCAAAAGTCCGGGAACTTGAGGACGAGAATGCTCTAAACGCTCTAAGGCATGAACGAGAAGCTGTTCTTGTAGTACCACAGGAAGGTATGCCAGGCCGATCTGGATTCAACTCTCTCGCAGTGTTGCCATTTGAAAATGAAAGTAAGGACCCGGATGTAGAGTATCTGGCAGATGGTCTCACTGAAAGCATAATTAATACCTTTTCGCAACTTGAAGACTTTCGAGTCATAGGCCGCAACACCGTCTTTCGCTACAAGGCAAAATCGGCAGATCCTCAAAAGGTTGGAGAAGAGTTAAGCGTGCGATCGGTGCTCACGGGTAGGATTCTTCGTCTAGGCGATCGGGTTATCATCAGAGCGGAGGTGGTCGACGTAAAAGAAGGATGGCAGATTTGGGGAGAGCAGTATCAACGAAAGTTGTCAGATCTCTTGATGGTCCAGGAGGAAATCGCTGAAGAAATCTCATCGAAATTAAGACTCAAACTCACTGTTGCTGAGAAAAAGCTTCTGACCAAGCGGCATACTGATAATCCCGCCGCGTATCATCTTTATCTAAAGGGCCGTTATCATTGGAATAAGTATGCTCACAAAGGTCTGGGAACAGCCATCGAGTACTTTAGAAAAGCAATCGAAGAAGATCCTCTCTACGCGCTCGCTTATGCTGGACTGTCTGATGGCTATTATCGACTTTCAAACCTCTATTCCCCCACAACAGAGGCCATGCCGAAAGCAAAGCTAGCTGCCCAAAGAGCCTTGGAAATAGATGAAACACTGCCTGAGGCACATGCTGCGTTAGGATCAGTATTGATGTTCTACGAGTGGGACTGGCAGGGCGCGAAACGAGAATTCTCGCGAGCGATAGAACTCAATCCCAATTGCGCAATCGCGCATCAGCGACTGGCACAATATTTCAATCTCGTAAATGATTTTGCTGAGGCAATGCACGAGTATGCGGTCGCTTTGGAATTGGAGCCGCTTTCCCCATCAATCTCTTCAAGCGTGGCACTTGAATTTTTCCTGATGGGTGATTATGAACAGGCGATTCAACAAACCGAAAAAAGTCTCGAGATAGATCCCAACCATCCGCCAACACATTACTTGCTCGGGTGGGTCCACAAGCGAAGAAGCGACTTCTCCAAAGCATTGGATAGCTTTGAACGAGTTACCACCCTGGATGATTCTTCCCTCTACCTGGCGGCATTAGGACATGCCTATGGTCTAAATGGAGATCAGACTAAGGCGTTGAATGTCCTGGATCAACTGGAGACACGATCGAAACATCAATACGTTTCATCATATTGCAGGGCTCTGGTTTACGCCGGCCTGGGCGAAAAAGATCTAGCATTCCAGTGGCTTGAAAGGGCCTTCGAAGAAAAGTCGGAGATGATTCCATGGCTAAACGTAGGAGCTGATTGCGACAACTTACGCTCTGATCCAAGGTTCCATAATCTTCTACGCCGCTGCGGATTAGAAACGGAAAGAGTAAGAGCTGTGCGGAACTGAATAGCACGTCATCTCAGAATTACGCCACCGGGCTACTTAAATGTCTCGGCTGGAAGGAACGAAGTGAAATGGAGGCCGCAGCCTTCTCGCCTACACGTGGCTTTTTCTTTGGTTCTGAAAGTAAAATTTGGCAGAGTTGAAGGACAGACGTGCCCTCAGACGCTCGAAAGACTCCGGGCCGACGCGTATCTGATGAATGTAATTCCGATCAGATTGCTTACGGCTGGCTGAAATGATGTTGTTCAACTCGTGTTGGTGCGCACCAGCGATTTCTGAGACCGGCGAAGGTTTTGATGCTCGCTTTATCAGATCATACTCAGGACTTGAAACGGAGCCCCAGCAAGCCCGTGCGAACAAACGCGGCGCTCGAGGCGCAAGCATCTCGTGCGTCCAATCGGATCTGGCAGTCGTTGGCGATGCGGTCGACTTCGATCCAACGCAAGTTGTCGGTTAACCAACCCAACGATGCTTATGAGCAAGAAGCGGATCGGGTGGCCGATCGCGTTGCCGGCTCGACTGAACCACAACTCCAGCGTGCCTGCGCATGCGGTGGCGAATGTGCAGAGTGCGCGTTGGGACCGGGGCCGGTTCAAACGAAACGCCTTCCACCTAGTGACGCCACGAAGACAACGGTTCAGCGTCAGGAAACACCTGCTTCGCCCGCTGACGAGGAAATCTCCTGCGCGAAGGTTCGGCCTGAATTCAAGTTCGGCACTCGAGTGCGTTTCGGCCAGAACCAGGTTTTCCCGCTGCCGGGTCAGGAAGCACTGATCGCCAAGATGGTTACTGAGGCAAACGGCGCGCTGATCTACCAACTTCACGGCAACGCCTCGCAAGAGGGATCGCCGGCACATAACCTCAAACTCTCGTGCCGGCGTGCTGAAGAGCTTAACAATCGCCTCGCACGCGACGGAGTGACGACGGCGCCCGCGTTGTTCGCTCACGGCGCGACCACGCTTTACGGCGACAAGGACATCGATAACCGCAACGTGGTGCTGGTGACAACGCCCAAGCCAAAGCAAGAGCAACCGCCGCCGAAAGAAGAGAAACCGCCAAAAAAGGTGGAGGTGCCGAAGCCCGATGAGCCGCCGAAAGTTCCGGCTGATCCAAAGTATTCGACCAGCTCATGCCAGGACGCTGACGTGACGTCAATTATCCGGCCGGCGGATGCCCGCGCCAGAGAAATGCTTGATGTCGCACGCCGCGTGATTAATGAAGACCCACCTCGCAAGGAACTGAAGGATCTCTACGAGGATTATTTCGTGACCTCGAAACCAAATCTGCCGGCCATCAAGTCTGTATTCGGCCGCCTGATAACAGCTTTCTCCAGTTCTGATTACACCTGGCAGTGCCGTTATGACTGTGAGAAAAATCTATTCGGCGTGACTAAGTGCAACAGCTCGTTCGATATCGGTTGCTACGGAAACATCAGACTGTGTATGAACAACCTCAAGACACGTGCCAAGCCGATCGAGGCGACGGCTGGCACGATGGTTCACGAAATGGGCCATCGCAAGTTCGACTTTGACGATCTCGCTTACTGCAATTCAGGCCCCGAAAATTGTACCGGGTGCCCTGGCATCATCTCTGCTGAAGAGGCACTGAAGAATCCGGATTCATTCGCCTGTTTCGCCCAGGAGGCATGGAACAAATTCAAGTAGTAGTCGTTTCAGAAACCAGTCTTGTGGAGGAAGGTCTCGTGGGCCTTGGAGCCCAGCGTAACTCAATACCCTGAAAGGGTAATACCACGTGATCGATGCTCAACGTCCACGTATTAGTTTGTAGATCAGGTTTTGGCTTAATGAACTCTTCATGACTCATGTGGTGCATCTCGCGAGGACAAACTTCCAATTGATCAAATGTTAGCCCTCCGGCAAGTTCAACTAATAAACCGAGTTTGTGAGTAATGGTGGGCAAGTTCCAGGTAAAGTGATCTGCTTTCCGCATGATCTGCATCCCGGTGACCGTAACTGAAATAGATTGCTCGAGGTCAATCGGCGGAGTTGGTAAGTCTCTGAGTTGAATCATTTGTTCTTCGTAGAGAATACTGCCGGTCCCCGATGTCTTTCCCGCAGCAATCAGGTTTTCAATCGGGTAATCGGCGCCACCAATTGTCACGCTCCTGAATCCTGGCCTGCACTCAGGCTCGAGATCTTCAAGTTGAATAGTATTCTCGAGCCAGGAACCTACCATGTAACTGCGCGGCGAATCGGAAACATTCTTCACTTCATAGTCCATTGTGATCCAAACTTTGAGTAGATCGTCATGGCCTTCCAAGGGCTCGAGCTTAAGACCGAGGGTGTACTTAGGACGCGTAAAATGCGGAAGAAGAATGCTGTCCTCCAGTTCTTTCTTCAATACCTGATCAGTCAGAATCCAAGAGCCTCTTCTGATGAACGAAATCACAGTAGTGCCAACTTGCTCTTTGACGTCGGTTCTCAACAGGTCCAAAAACTGCTGCTCGGCGGCTTGTTCTATAAAGAACTTGAGCAAGGCCACAGCAATAAGGCCGATGCCAAGATGTTCGAGAAACGAGGATGCGAATTCCGCCTTTGTCTCGGGGTGATGAACTGCAATCCCCAATAGAAGTAGAAATGCTCCTGCACCGCCCAGAATTAGAGCGCTTAACCACCTGGTTCTTTCCTGATGGCTGTCTGCCTCAGACTTCGGCATGGTGAAGTCTCCAGTTATTTTTAATGAGCTTTTATCGTATGCGCCAACCGTGTTAATTGTTGAGGCGTCATGGGTGTTAAGTAGAGTTCGCGGAGCAACAACCGCTTTTGTTCGGATGTAAGGTCTCTAATTAACGTTCTAATCATCTGCTCGCCGGCCGCGTATGTCAATTGATAAGTTCGATATAACGGATCCGTCCTACGATCGCGAATTTCCGCTTCAATCACAACACGAGACGTAAAAGGCAGTCTGGTCGTTGCGTATTGGAGAATCTGTTCAACTGGTGTTGACTGGTAAATCATTAAGTGAGCATTGTGCAGTACCATTAACGTGTAATACTGCAGCCTTCGGCTCAACCAAAACTCTCGCGGAAACTCGACTTCATCACTGATAAAGTCCGCAACCGCCTGACCCAATCCTTCACAAACAAAGGCTTCCGGCGAGTGAACTGTTGTTAACCCGCACGCAGGATTGATCACACCCTGGGCAATTCGCTCTTTCCAGAGCGCCATCTGCAATGCATGACCGCAAATCTCGTGTAAGCACAACATTAGCGGCCTGCCGAGTTCGTATTTCTTTCTCGGATGGATGTTGATTCGAAGAGTGATACCTTCGGCGACGGAGCCATTAATCCAGTTACTCCAATACGCATCGACTTTCACAAATTCCACATTGACCGGAAATTGATTCGGAGTCGGAACGCCATAGTCACGCAACCGTGCCAGCCAGAATTCCTGTTGATCGGTGATGCCTTGTTTGATCTGCTCGGGATCGGAGATCGTTAATCTCGTCTCAAAATCTTCTTTGTATTCCGGCTTGAGTTGAATGCCGAACTCTGACAAGAGTTCGTCCACTCGATTGCGGGCGGCCAGCAGCTCCTGATCGGAAAAGACAGTTACTGAGACACCGAGCGTATCTCGTATGTATTCGTCAAAAGGTATCGACTGGCCGAGAACGGCTCGCAAATACGCAATTGACCCTTTGACTTTATCATGCAGAAATTCGCCATCATGAGAATTGGTATCGAGTTGTTCAGCAAGGCTCGTTAATGCGGCGAGGATCTCCTCTCTCGATTCAAACGAGTCTGCATTCTTCATCTCCGTCAGATCGAAATCGACGATTTCCTCACCCTCGTGGGCGCGTTCAAAGTTATGCCAGCCTCGATATACAGCAATGATTCTCTCCGGGAGCAACATGATTGTTCAGTATTAAGCCATAAAGCAGAACAAAAGGCATAAAAACCTCGCGGTTTGTTCAGGTTATCAGCACTTTGGTCCTTTGGCCCTACCAGTATGAGGGCCCTCGGTCTGCTTTGTCTTTCCGGGCCGGTTGGACTAGAATGGCCCATCGCTCGCAGGAAATACGGCTTCGGGTCGCCTCACGAGAGTTTGGCGCTAAGGCGGACCCGGGGTTGACGTGCTAAGGGTTGTGTTCCTGGTCGATTCGCACGACTCGGGAACCGTTTCAAGAGGTGCAATCTCAAAAGCGCCGCATGAACACGAAACATCTTTTTGCGGCAGGCCTCCTGGGCTTGGTCCTACTCCTCGCCACCAGCGTTCAAGCACAAGAACGTCTATGTGACACTTCGTTCGAAGACTGCCGCGCACCTCTGTGGCAGCTCATCGACAACGAAACTGTCGGCATCGACGTGGCCTTCTGGTTCATGCAGGATACGTCCTTCGCTAACAAGCTCATCGCCAGACACCAGGCCGGTGTTCCCGTTCGAATCCTCGTCGACCCGCGCGCCAATCCCGGCAACGCCGGTAACGGAGCGATATTGGACCAGTTAAAGGCCGCGGGAATTCCAATGCGTTATAAAGTCGACGGCGGCATCCTGCATTGGAAGATGATGCTGTTTGTCGGACAAAACAGACTGGAATTCATGGGAGGCAATTTTTCGCCCTCCTTTTTCGTACCGACAACGCCTTTCGTCAACTACATCGACGAAGCTGTCTATTTCACCGACGACCAGTCGCTGATCCAGAGTTTCAAGCGGAAATATGACGACATTTGGACGGATACCGTCAGATACGCGGACTACGGTAACATCAGTGGCCCACTGACACGTAAATACGCAACCTTCGCGATCGATCCCGCACTCAATTTTCCGCCCAGTCTTGATGACAGTCAGGATTTCTACCTTCGCACCCAGACGAATTTCAACCAGGAAACCCAGAAAATCGACATCATCATGTATCGGATCACGAACCAACGATACACTGATACGACCCTTGCTGCCGTGGCGCGCGGAATTCCCGTGCGGCTCCTGCACGAACCGAACGAATATCGAAATCCGGCACGACAATGGGATGCGTGGAATGTCGATCGTCTTTTCATGGGTGGTGTGCAGATCAAAATGCGAAAGCACCTCGGTCTGAATCATGAGAAGGCGGCGATTCTGTACGGTAAGGGAATGGTGATCTTCGGATCGTCGAATTGGACTGGTCCATCGTCGAACTCTCAGGAGGAACACAATTACTTCACGACTAAGCAGTGGTTCTTCGACTGGTTCGTGAACCATTTCGAGCGTAAGTGGAATTCCGGCACCGAGTTTGAACCATTCGTGCCGCTGCTACCCGGTGATCCCACCAACCTCGCACCAGCTAACGGGGCGGTTGAGCAGCCAACAACCCTCAAGCTCGAATGGGAAGGCGGGCAATGGTCACACAAGTACGACATCTATTTTGGTACGTCGTCGAATCCACCGCTCCTCATTTCGAACGTCAGCACGAGTCAAAGCGGTGCAGCTCCCGGACAGCCGCTGCTTGATACTGGTTCGGTTGACGACGGAGTTAAGGAGACGTACACGTTACCTATAACGCTTCAACCGGGAACTCAATATTTTTGGCGCGTAGTCGGACGGACTATGGCCGAGAAAACAGCGACTGGACCCGTGTGGAGTTTTGTGACTAGAGGTTCGCCGACGCCAACGCCGACGCCGACACCAACGCCAACACCGACACCAACGCCAACTCCGACGCCGACGCCAACGCCGACGCCGACGCCGACACCAACGCCGACGCCGACTCCAACGCCGACGCCGACGCCGACGCCGACGCCGACACCAACACCGACGCCAACACCAACGCCCACGCCAACACCAACACCAACACCAACACCGACACCAAC
>Ga0105237_10000200_pt1 | contig 85196 bp, 94 predicted proteins | sample KBSC24metaG_FD_81520 | JGI IMG/M metagenome (GOLD analysis project Ga0105237, IMG submission 81520) | Corn rhizosphere microbial communities from Kellogg Biological Station, Michigan, USA - KBS C2-4 metaG | ecosystem: Host-associated > Plants > Roots > Rhizosphere > Soil | place: Michigan, USA...
CATCAACGGTTATACGGTTCGCCTTTGATGATCGACAGCGCGCGGTACAGCTGTTCGCACAGCACCACGCGCGCCAGCCGATGAGGCAAGGTCATCGCCGACAGCGACAGCTTCCGCTTCGCACGGGCCACGGCCGCCGCGGGCAGGCCGTCGCTGCCGCCGATCAGGAAGGTCACCGTGCGCTGTCCGTGCAGCATGCCTTCGGAGATGTAGCTGGTCAGCCTGGCGGTATCCCAGGCCTCGCCGCCCACCTCCAGCGCCACGATCTCGCCGCTGGCGTTGGCCAGCCGCCGCAACAGGGCCGCGTCGTCATCCACCTCGACGACGTCGATGGGCAGGTGACGCCGCGCCCGATCCAGATAGTCGTCGCAGGCGGCGCCGAGGTTCCGGTCGCGCATCTTGCCGACGGCCAGGATGACCAGCTTCAACGCGCCTTCGCTGGTGCTTCGGGCGCTGCGCTCAGAGGTTCCCGTACAGCGCGTCAGGCTGGGCCATGACGGACTCGGGCGGGATCTTCAGCGGCAAGCGCGGCGCATCCACCCACAGGCTTTCGAGATCGTAGAACTCGCGCACGGGGTGATAGAACACGTGCACCACGACGTCCCCGAAGTCGAGGAGGGTCCAGCGCCCGCTGCCGCTGCCCTCCTGGCCCAGCAGAGAACGGCCGCGCGCCTTCATCGCCTGCAGCACGCCCTCGGCGATGGCGTCGACATGCCGGTCGCTGCGCCCGCTGACGATGGCGATGAAGTCCGTGTAGCTGGCCATCGCCGACACGTCGATCAGCACGGGCAGCAACGCCTTCTTGTCGAGCGCGGCGTCGATGGCGACCTTGGCCACCTCGAGCGATTCGCCGGACTGGCGGGACTTACGCCCGTCTGCGGCTTTGGACGGGGTCAGCGATTCGACCCGACCGGGGGCTCGCCTGGGCGCGTTGACCTTGCCGCCCCGGCCCGCCTTGGTCTTCTTCGAGCCGCCGGCTCCGGCGCTCGCGCTGCCGGAGACCTTGATGCTCGGCTTGCCGCCCGGTTTGACGGCGATCTTGCGACCGGGTTTGCCGCCGCCGCCCGCCGGCTTCTTCGGGCCGGTGGCGCCGCTGCTTCGGCCTGATGTCGCGTTCTTCTTTTTCGACTGTGAGGGCAATGATGCTCGCGCGCTGGGTGGAACCTTGGGGGTGCGGCTCATGGTACCAAAGATTGGTCGCCGTTCCAGCGCTCCTCGAACCGGGTCAGCAGGGCGCGCAGGTAGCCGCCTCCCAGCCGGCTCAGCCGCTCTTCCACGCGCGAGGCGGCGCGATCGATCCAGCGCGCCTCGTCCGGTGCCAGCGGCGTGTCCTCGGCCGCGCGGGCGGCGTCCGGGCGCCCGCCCGAGGCGACATACAGCTCGGCCGCCTTCTGCACCCGCCGCGACACCCACTCGGGCGCCTCCCCCAGCGATCGCCCCAGCAGCGATCCCCCGTCCCGGAAGGCGTCCACCAGCGTGGCGCGCTCGCAGTCGCGAATGGCCGCGAACATTGCCTGCCGCAGTCGCATCGCGGCGTCGCGATCCAGCCCGGCGCCCACGTGCAGCTTCGCGCAGAAGTGGTCGAACAGCGTGCCCACCTGAAACGTGGTGGCCATCTCCTCGGCGCGCCGCCCCGCTGCCACCAGCAGGAAGAACTTTCGCCAGGCCAGCTTGAAAGCCAGCAGCGTCGCCGCCGTCATGGTGACGTTCCGCGCCGCCGTCCCCTCGCGCGGGTCAGCCAGCAGCTCGGCCGACGAGGGCAGGATGTCGACGCGCCGGCGCTCGGCCAGCTGCATCAGCATGCCCGCGCGCACCCGCCCCGCCAGGTAGTCGTCCATCACGGGCAGTGGCACCAGACCGCCCACCGCCGAGGCCAGCAACGAGCGCCGCACGATGAGCGCCCGGTTCGCCTCGAGGTGGTCGATGCTGATGTCATCCGTCGCGTCGGCGCGGGACTGTGCGCCGGGGAACGCGATCAGCTCCGCTTCCTCTCCGGGCCGCTGCGGACTTTGTTCGTCGCTCACGTTGGTCCTCTGTTCTCGGCCCGGTGCGCTCAGTCGCGCGCTCCGTGCGGGCGCGCGGGAGCCCGGGGCAGGCCCCCCAGCATGGCCCGCTCGTCCGGGACGGTGCGCTGGCGCGGGGCCAGGTCGTCCGCTTCGGGCTCGGCGATGACGGGGCTGCTGCCAATCTCCTCGATCGACACCCGCGCATCCACGGCGCCGTGCATGGGTGTCCCTTCGCTGGTGTCTTTTCCGGCGCCGGCGTCCGCGCGGCGCATGGTGTAGGCGCCGTGAATCTCCGCCAGCAGCGGGATGCCCAGCTGCTCGTCGATCATGATCGTCCCTTCCACCTTGTCGGCGACCAGCGTCTTTCGCCAGGCCTGCCGATCGCCAGGCTCCAGCTTCGTCAGGGGCGCGGCCGGGTGCGCCGACTTCGTGAGCTTGTAGACGTGGACCTTCCGCCCCTGGAAGGTGTCACTGCCGAAGTCGTCCACGGTGGTCACGTCGCGCAGCAGATCCCAGGCTGCCGAGGGCCCGCCTACACCCTGCGCCAGCAGGCGCAGCGGCTCGGGATCCTCTGCGGGACGTCGGATCATGCGTCCATAGCGTAGCGCGATCGCCAGCTCGTGCCCGTGAAGAACGATCTCGCGGCCGCCGTCCTTGTCGTTCAGATCGACGAGGCGCCAGTTTCCCTGATCGTCCATCCAGATGTCGCTGTCAGTGGTGACGCTGTCGGCGGGGGCGCCGTCCAGGCCCGCCGCCAGGTGCACGTTGCTGCGCAGGTGGGCGCGTCCCAGCTTGCGAAAGCCCTCCGCAAAGCGATGGCTTTGCAGGGCATTGTCCACCGCCACCCCCGGGGGCGTCAGCACGCCGCGCTTCTGCCGGCAGCCGCCGGCCAGCGGCGCGCTGACGGCCGCCAGCAGCAACACCGCGCGCGCGGCGCCCTGGGCCATGGGGAAAAGTTTCGCGGACAAGCCATCCCAACCTTAACATTGGGGGCCCACCGGAGCCGGGACCAAACTTGGATGCCTTGACCGACTTTCTGTCGACACCGGCGGCGGTGGCCGTGGCCGCGGTGTGGGGCGCCATCTGGGGCAGCTTCTTCAACGTGGTGATCGCGCGCCTTCCCCGGGGCGAATCGGTGGTGCGTCCGGCGTCGCGCTGCATGGTGTGCGGCACGCCGGTGCGGGCCTGGGACAACGTCCCGGTGCTGTCGTACCTGTGGCTGCGGGGTCGCTGCCGCACGTGCGGCACGCACTTCTCGGTGCGATATCCCCTGGTCGAGGCGCTGACGGCGGTGCTGGCGGCCGCCATCTTCTGGCAGTTCACGGGCAGCGACCTGGGCGAGGCGACCGCCGTGCGCCTGGGGCGGTTCGCGCTGTACTTCGCCTGGATGGGCACGCTGGTGGTCCTGGCCTTCATCGACCTGGACACGAAGCGCCTGCCCGACATCATCACGATCCCCGGCACGTTCATCTTCTTCGCGGCGGCCTTCGCCGCCCACGACGTCCCCTGGACCGACCGCGCCATCGGCGCGGCGGTGGGCTACCTCGTCGTCCGGCTGATCGCGGACTTCTATTACTACGTGCTGAAGAGGGAGGGCCTGGGCCTGGGGGACGGGAAGCTGCTGGCGCTGATCGGCGCGGTGCTGGGCTGGCGCTCCATCCCCGTCGTCCTCTTCATCGCCGCCATCATCGGCAGCGTCATCTCCATCCCGTTGCTCCTCCTCCGCCGCCGCGACGCACCGCGATCTTCGTCGCCGCCGGCGAATGCGCCCCTACCGCCGCCGGCGAATGCGCCCCCACCCCCGCCGCCTGAGTCGTTGGATTCCGAGGCGGACGAAACATTCGCGCGCATCGAGGTGCCTTTCGGTCCGTTCCTGGCAATCGGTGCCTTGATCTACCTGTTCGCGGGATCGGCGATTTGGTCCGTCCTCATCCCCGCGGGGTGATCGGCGAGGTCGGCTCAGGGGGCGTCGCTTCATTTTGCTCACGCTCGAGGGCGGGCGGGGACGGAGGGAGTCGTCCCCTCGGGTCGGGCTCCTACGTCGGCGGTGCTCGACTTCCACCTCCGGTGGAAGTCTCCGCTCCGGCGACACGTCTCGCCCTCCTACTCCGGCTGGCAACCGGCCCCGCAGACGGGGCCGGAGCGCCTCCGTAGGCCCCTCGGGAACGACCCCCTCCATCCCCGCCCGCGCTCGATGCAAGCGCTCCACTACGCTCCTGCGGTGTTCAGGTTCTTTTGGATGGCCGCTGCAAAGGCAAAATCGATCAGCCTCGAGTCGTCCCGCGCCACTTCCCTTCGACGGGGATCAGCTACTCCCGAACGTTTCGAGGGCTATCCGGTCGCGATTGCTCGCTCCGACAAGGAACAGTTGCTACTTGCCGCGAGGTGGCTTTCGACGCGCGCTCGACGAGAGGCGAAGAACTCCTCCACGGCATTGTCAGGGCCTTCGTCTGTATCAATTGCGTAGAATCCTCGTTCCGCTAGCGCATGTCTCGCATTCGACGGGAACACCCCCGTCCGCGGCTCCGAGTAGCGGGGCAACGCTTCATTGAATGCTTGGCCCGTGTGGGGGCATCGGTAGGCGCTGCTAAGTCGCCTGAAGAACGAGAGAGCGTAGTGGAGCGCTAGCTTCGAGTGGCGGGCGGGGCCAGGGGACTCCTCCCGAGGGGCGTGCGCAGGCGCTCCGGCCCCGTCTGCGGGGCCGGTTGCCAGCCGGAGCCCGAGCGAGCGACGCCTCGCTGGAGCGGAGGGTCCCGCCGCAGGCGGGAACCGAGCACCACCGACGTAGGCGAGCGACCCGAGGGCGGAGTCCCCTGGTCCCGCCCGCCCCCGAGCGTAAGCGTAACGGAGCGACGCCTCCCCGCGACGCCGCCGATCCCGATGTGCTGAACTACCCCGACGATCGTCGAGACGACGGCGGAATGGCCGACGGCAACGAGGCCGAGGAAGCAGATGAGGCGGAAGCACCCGAAGTCGAAGGAGGTGAACCCGACGAACCGGCCGAACCTGTCGTCCCGGCCGGCGCGGGCTTCCCCAGGCGCGCCAGGATCTCGTAGGACATGTGGTCGATCTTCTCGTGCAGGTGCGCGATCTCGAGCTCGGCTTTGAGGTTCACCTCGTACTCGATGTCCGCCCGCACCCGATCCTTCGCCACCTGTCGGTTTTGACTGAGCAGCACGAACACCGAGAGGATGATGGCCTCCAGCGACACGGCCATCGTCAGCAGCCCGAACGGATATGGATCGAAGATGGGGACGTCCGGGATCAGGCCCATGTTGATGATGATCCAGGCCGCGAACAGCAGGCAGTGCAGCATGAGGAAGACGATGCTGCCGCTCCAGGCGGCGATGGCGTCCGCCGCCCGCTGGATCGTCGTGCGCTGATCCTTGGCCGCCTGGTTCACGTTGCGCGAGGCGGTGTGGCGCAGCAGGTCCGCCGTGACGCGCGTGCGCCGGCCCATCGCCGTCAGCAGCTCCAGCGCCGCCGCCGGCTGCAGCTTCAGCAGATGATCCAGGTCGCGCCGGTCGACGTGCAGGGCCTCCAGCGCCCGCGTCACGATCACCGACGCGGTCCGCGGGCCGCTGTCCAGCAGCGACAGCTCGCCGAAGAAGTCCCCCTCGCTGGCCGTCTCGAGCACGATCTTCTCGCCCGTGTCGTCCTTGAAGAAGACCTCCACCTCGCCCTTGCGGATGACGTACATCGAGTCGCCGGGGTCGCCGGTGTTGAACACCGTCTCGCCCACGGCGTAGCGGACGATGTCCAGCTCTGCCGCCAGCAGGTGACGCTCGTCGTCGCTCAGCAGCTGGAACAGCGGCACCTCGGCCAGCAGGTCGGCCGCGAAGCTCTCGGACTCGTCACCCATGCGCCGGCAGTTCTCTCCGCACGTCGTCGATCAGCACCGCCAGCTGGGACTCCACCATCGTCTGGATCTCTCCCAGGCGCTCCGGTGAATTCGCCTCGAAGCGCAGCACCAGCACCGGCCCCGTGTTCGAGGCGCGCACCAGGCCCCAGCCCCCGGGGAACGTCACGCGCGCGCCGTCGATGTCGACCACCGGATAGCCGGCCCGGAACGCCGCCACCGCCCGCGTCACCACCTCGAACTTGATGTCGTCGGGGCATTCCATGCGGATCTCGGGGGTGTTGTGCAGCACCGGCAGCGTGTCGTACAGCTCGGCCAGGGTCTGCGGCGATCGCGTCAGCAGCTCGACCAGGCGCACGCCCGCGTACACGGCGTCGTCGAAGCCGAACCAGCGGTCCGCGAAGAACATGTGCCCGGACATCTCGCCGGCCAGCGCCGCCGCCTCCTCCTTCATCTTCACCTTGATCAGCGAGTGGCCCACCTTCCACATCACGGCCCGGCCGCCCATGCGCCCGATCTCGTCGTACAGGGCCTGGCTGCACTTCACCTCGCTGACGAACGTGGCGCCCGGCTTGCGCGACAGGATCTCTCGCGCGAACAGCATCACCAGCTGATCGCCCCAGATGATGCGCCCGTTGCCGTCGACGGCGCCCACGCGGTCGGCGTCACCGTCCAGCGCGATGCCCAGCTCGGCGCCCGTGGCCAGCACCCGCTCGCGCAAGGCGGCCAGGTTCTCGGGCACCGTGGGATCGGGATGGTGGTTGGGGAAGCGCCCGTCGGGCTCGCAGTACAGCGCCTCGTACTCCACGCCCAGCTTGTCCAGGATGGGCAGGATCGACAGTCCCCCCGTGCCGTTGCCGCCGTCGACCACGACCTTGAACCGCCGCGCGCCCAGCGACACATTCCCGGCCACCGTGTCGATGTAGTCGGGCAGGATCGCGTGATCGCGCACGGTGCCGGGCCGCTGGCCCACCCGGAACCGCCGCTGCTCGATGATGGTGCGCAGGCGCTGGATGGCCGCGCCATGAATGGTGCTGCGTCCTTGGACGATCTTGAAGCCGTTGTCCTCGGAGGGGTTGTGGCTGGCGGTCACCATGACGCCGCCGTCGGTGTTCAGGTGAAACACCGAGAAGTACAGCCCCGGGCTGTGCAGCACGCCCACGTCGATGATGTCGAGGCCGGTCGACAGCAGCCCGGCGCGCAGCGCCGCGTGGATGCGCGGGGAGGAGACCCGGCAATCGCGGCCCAGCGTGATGGTGCGGGCGCCGTCCTCGGCCAGGGCCGTGCCGATGGCGCGGCCCAGATCGGTCACGAAGTCGTCGGGGAAGTCCCGGTCGGCGACGCCCCGGATGTCGTACTCGCGAAAGACGCGCGGGTTCACAGCAGATCCTTTCGTCCGGCGGCGGCCGCCGCGTCCACGATGCGCCGCACCTCCTGCGCGTTGTCCTTGTGCGTGACCAGGATGGCGTCGGCGGTGGCCACGACGATGAGGTCGCGCACGCCCACCACGCCGACGAAGGGCGCGCCCGGCTCGCTGACCACGACGCTGCCGGTGGTGGCCTCGACCGTGGCGCCGCCGATGACCACGTTCCCCGCGGCATCCAGGGGCCGGATGCTGGGCAGCGCCGCCCAGCTGCCCACGTCGTTCCATCCGAACGACGCGGACACCACCCGCAGACCGGACGCCTTCTCCATGATGCCGTGGTCGATCGAGATCTTGGGGGCCTGCGCATACCCCGCATGCACGGCCGAGCGGAAATCGCCGGCCGCCACCGCCGCGTCCAGCACGGTTCCCAGCGCGGGCAGGTGCCGGCGGGCCTCCTCCAGCATTCGCCCCGCGCTGAGGAAGAACATGCCCGAGTTCCACAGGTAGTTCCCCGACGCGACGTAGGCCTCGGCCACCTCGCGCGTCGGCTTCTCGACGAACGCCTCCACGGCGAAGGTGTCGTTCGAACCGGCGACCGGGGCGCCCCGCCGGATGTAGCCGAACCCCGTCTCGGGGTGCGTCGGCTGCAAGCCGATCGTGACGATCGATTCGCTGGCATGGGCCAGCGCCGTGCGGATCGCGTTCGCAAAGGCCGGCTCGTCGCCGATGTGGGGGTCCGCCGGCAGCACCGCCAGCAGCGCGCCCGGGCCCCGGCGCCGGTACACCTCCGCCGCGCCCAGACCGACGGCGGCGGCCGTGTTGCGCGGCTCGGGCTCGACCACGATGTCGCCCGGCGGCAGGTCCGGCAGCTCGCGGCGAATCTGCTCTTCCTGATCGGCAGCGGTCACGATCAACGTCCGTCCCTCGCCGAACAGCGCCCGCGCCCGCCGCACGGCCGCCTCCAGCAGCGATTCGCCGCCGCCCAGGTGCAGCAGCTGCTTGGGGCGCTTGCGCCGGCTGGCCGGCCACAGCCGGGTGCCGCCGCCGCCCGCCAGGATGACCGCGAAGGCGTCGGCCTCCGGCATTTTTCGAGGCGCGGAGGAATTAGGCTGAGTCGTCATTTAGAGGGCCGGAAATCTAGCAGCCCATGTTCCGCCGCGCGATACGAGGTTCAACGGGGGCCGCTGAATCGCCGCCGGCCCGCGCCCGCCCCGGCGGCCGTCGCGAAGCCCTGGGCAATGGTGATACGCTCGCCCGCGGTGACGGATAGCGCGGTTCACAACGCGGCACCCGCCCGCGGCCGGCTGGACGACATTCGGCGGGCCCTGGCGGCCACGGCCGATCCCGTCAGCCGGGGACGGATCCGGGCGCGCCTGGCGGATGCGCTGGTGGCGTGCGGCGAGCTGGTGGCCGCCGCGGCGGAGCTGAAGCAGGCAGCCGCCGAGGCGCCTCCGTCGGTGGCGCTGGTGTTCGGTGTGCGCACGCTGACGGCGCGCCTGGCGCCGGCCGAAGGCGACGCTTTCCTGGACGCGCTCGACGGCGAAAAGGCCGCGACCCGGGCCCTGGGCCGCGGCCTGTTCGGTCGCCGCGGGATGGGGGCCCACGCAACGGCCGAGCTTCCCCACGATGACACCCAGCCCATCGTGATCCCCTTGCCGCCGCCCGCGAGCCTGGTGCCCGCCCCCGCGGCGAAGCCGGGCGCGTCCGATCGCTTGGAGCAGGCGTTCGCGGCGCTGGCGGCCGGCAAGCCGGTGCGGGCGCGGCGCCTGGGCGAGGAGGTGGCGCGGGCCCGCGGCCGCGGCGCCCTCGAGGAAGACGCGAAGCCAGGACATAGCCGGTTGGATCGACTGCAGCGGCTGGTGGAGGCGATCGCCGCCTCGGGGGCGCGCCGTCAGGCCCTGTTCCTGTCGCGCACGCTGGCCGAAATTCCGGGAGACGGAACCGTCACCATGCGCGCGGGCGAGAGCCTGTCCGGTCTGGTGGCAAAGGCGCTGGAGACGAACGACGTCGAGCTGGCCCTGCGCTGGGGCGCCGATCTGGGTCGCCCGCTGGCCAAGGTGTCGCGCAGCGAGGCGCGAGCTTTCGTCGGCCCGCGCGACTCGTTCGAGAAGCGCTTCCGGGGCGCCCAGGCGGCGCTGGCATTGCTGCAAAGCGATCGCGAGCGCGCCGCGGCGCTGGACCCGTTGCTGCCGCTTCTGTCGGGGACGTTCGCGGGAACGGCCGCGCTGTCGCTGGCGCTGCGTGTGGCGGCGCGGGGCGCGGCCACCGGCGAGGGGGTGCCCGTGCGCCCCGCCGAGCTGTGGCGCACGGCGCTGGATCAGGAGACGACGGCGCGGGGCAGGGCCCGCCTGGGCCGGCGCTGGCTGGCCGAGCTGCAGGCGGATCCCGCGGCGCCGTTGATCGCCGATTCGCTGGCCCGGCTGGAGCAGGCCATCGCCGAGCTGCCCGCCCTGGAGACGGCGTCGCTGCGCCGCGAGCGCGCCGAGGTGTTGCGCGGGCGCGGGCGCGACGCCGAGCTGGCGCGCGCGCTGGAGGCCGACGCCGCCCTGGCCTCGGGCGCCGCCCGCGCCACGTTGCTGGCCGAGCAGGCCACGTTGCTGGAGAACCTGTCCCAGCCCGATCGCGCGCTGGAGCTCAGGCTGGGCGCGCTGGAGGACAGCCCCGGTGATCTCGAGCTGCTGGAGCCGGCGCGACGCCGCCTGGAGGCGATGGGGCACGGCGAGCGGTCGCTGGATCTGGTGCTGGTCGCCCTGCCTTACATAACTGAACGGCGGGCCCGCGTGGCCGCCTTGCGGGACATCGCCACGCTGGCCGAGACCGCGGCCGAGGATCGGGCCCGGGCGGTGGTGGCCTGGCTCGAGTTGCTGACGCTGGAGCCCGACGACGCCGCCGCCTTCGGGGCCGCTGAGCGGCTGCTGCGGGCGCTCGGCGAGCAACAGCGCCTGGGCGAGCTGCTGGCCTGGGGGGCGGCGCGGGAGGGCGACCCGGCCGCGCGCCTGGCGGTGCTGTGGCGCCTGGCCGAGCATCGGCGTCAGGAGGGGCGGTTGCCGGCGGCGCTGGGACACTATCGTGAGATCGTCGAGGCGCGCGGGCGCCGCAAGGAGGACGCCACCTTTGGCGACGAGTGGCGCTGGCGCGACGACCGCCTGGCCGTCGAGACGGCGCGCACCCTGGCGGCGCCGGACGCCGAGAGCCGGGCGCGGGCGCTGGCCGATCGGGCGCTGGCCCTGATGGCCGCCGGCAAGCTGGACGAGGCAGAGCGAGATCTGACGGCCGCCTTCGATCTGGGGCCGGCCACCGGCGAGGTGCTGGCGGTGCTGGAGCGGTTGTACGAGCGGCGCGATGACTGGCGCGGCTTGCGGCAGCGGCTGCAAGCGCGGGTGGGGGCCGCCTCGGGCCCGGTGGCGGCGAAGATCTGGTCCGCCGTGGGACGCGCCAGCGAACGCCTGGGCGATGTGTCCGCGGCCGAGTTCGCGTTCACGCAGGCGCGCGGCGCCGACGATGCGGATCGCGCGCCGTTGACGGCCTTGCGCCGGCTGGCGGCGGCGCGGCGCGACTGGCCGGCCGTGTCGGCGCTGCTGGAGAAGGAGATCGAGCGCGTGCGCGGCAGCGAGCGAGTCGAGTTGCTGGTGCAACACGGCCTGCTGCTGGCGGAGAAGCTGGGCCGCGCCGAGCGCGCGGTGGAGGTGCTGGAGGTGGCGCTGGGCTATCAGGCCACCAGCAGGCCGGCTCTCGAGGCCATGTTCAACGCGGCGCTGGCAGCGGGCGCCTGGGACAAGGCCGGTCAGTCGCTGGAGGCGCTGCTGGCGACGGCCACCGTGCCGGACGCCGCCGAGCGCTATCACCGCGTGGGACGGGTGGCCGAGGACGGCGGCAAGCTCGACCGCGCGCTGGGCTTCTATTCACGCGCCTACGCGCGCAACCCCTCGTATCGCCCGTCGCTGGAGCGGCTGTCGGAGATCTGCTTCGATCGGCAGCAATGGGACAACGCCTGGAAGGCGACCGAGCACCTGCTCGATCGTCACGGCGCCGATCTCGCGGCCCCGTACAAGGCCGAGCTGGCGCTGCGCTCGGCGCTGTCGGATCTGCACATCGCGCAGCGGGTGGTGGCGTCCGCACGCATCGCCACCATGCCGGGGGTGCCGCCCTCGGGGGCCGGCCTGCGCGACGTGGCCGACAGCTGGGCCTCCATGCGCTTCGACCGGCACCTGCTGGCGGGCGTGGACGACGAGCGCCGGGGCCGGGTGCTGTCGCGCCTGAAGGAGATCTCGGTCCTGACCGAGCACGACCCGCATCACCCGGCGCGCGAGGCGGCGCGGGAGACCTGGGCGGCGCTGGCCATCGTCGAGCGCCGGTTCGCCGACGCCGTCGAGGCGCTGGACGCCTTTGCCGCGGACGACACGCTAGAACCGCGGCGCCGGGCGCTGTTCGCCGTCACGGCCGGCGACATTCTGCTGAACGAGCAGGGCGACCTGACCGGCGCGGGCCTGCGCTATGCGCGCGCCCGGGCCCTCAATCCGACCGAGGCGCGCCTGACCCGCACGGGCGTGGTTCAGGTGGCCGACGAATCTACCGAAGAAGCGAAACCGAAGACGCCCCCGTCCCAATAAACTGCGAACTTGAAAGGATGATTCCGTCATGCTGAAAACTGTCTCGAAGGCGTTGTGTTTGCTGCCCCTGGGCGCGGTGCTGGTGATCGGGCTGGCCTCTGTCTCTGGCTGCGAGGATGGAAGCAGCAACTGCCCGCCGCTGCCGGCGGGTACGGGCGGCACGGGTGTGGCGGGGCAGGCGGCGGGCGGTGCGACGGGCACCGGGGGAACGGCGGGCGCCGCCGGGACTCCCGGCAACGCGGGCAGCAACGGAACGGCCGGTGCTGCCGGTGGTCACGCGGGCAGCAGCGGGGCGGCGGGCGCGGCCGGTGGTCACGCGGGCAGCACGGCGGCCGGCGGAAGCGCCGGCGGAGCGGCGGGCGGGGCGGGCGGCGCCTGAGGCCTGCCGCGCCGTCGGATTCACGGCGCCGGCAGACGTTCGCTGCCAGGTTGAAACGTCAGCCAGCAGAACGCCGCCGCGCCGTGTGTCGGCGTCGACTGATCATCATCTCCGTGGCGCGCGTCGCCGGGTGACCGTGCCTGCCCGGGCGGGGCGGGCGGCCGGTGCTCAGCCGGCCTGTTCGGCGGGCTCCGGTGGCGGCTCGCCCCGCAGCAGCGCTGCCAGGCCGTCCTCCTCGACGATCTGGGTGCCCAGCTTGCGGGCGGCGTCCAGCTTCGTCTTCCCCACGTCACCGCCCACCACCAGGATGTCGGTGTTCTTGCCGACCGAGGTGACGAACGTGCCGCCCGCCGCCTCGATGTCCTTCTGGATGTCCCCGCGCGGGCGCGACAGCTTGCCCGTCACGCACACGCGCTTGCCCGACAGGGGGCCTTCGGCGGCGGGCCGGGTCACCGGCTCGTGAGGCGCCACGCCCCGTTCCTGCAGGCGTGCCATCAGGCGCAGGTTCGCGTCGTCGGCGAAGTACGCGGCCAGGGCGTCCGCGATCACCGGCCCCACGCCGTCGATGGCGGCCACCGTCTCGCGCCGCCCCTCGGGCGTGGCCGTCATCAGCGCCTCGAACGTCTGGAAGCGGGCGGCGATGGCCCGCGCCGCCACCGCCCCCACGTGCGGGATGCCCAGGCCAATCAGCAGGCGCGACAGCGTCATCTGCGTGCGCGCCCGCTCGATGGCCCCCACCAGGTTCTCGGCCGACTTCTTCGCCATCCGCTCGACGCGTGGGCCGTCGCCGTCGCCGGGAGGCACCAGCTTCTCCACGGTCAGATCGAAGATGTCGGCCACGTCGCGCACCAGGCCCTTGCGGACCAGCTCCTGCGCCAGCACCTCGCCGATGCCTTCGATGTTCAGGGCCCCGCGGTGACAGAAGAACTGGATCGCCTTCCAGACCTGTTCGGGGCAGGCCCGGTTCAAGCAACGCAGGGCGACCTCGTCCTCCTTGCGCACCAGCGTCGAGCCGCAGGACGGGCACGCGGTCGGGATCTCGATGGCGGTCTCGTGGCCGGTCCGCGCCGCCACCACCACCTCCAGCACCTGCGGGATGATCTCGCCCGCCTTTTCGACGATGACCTGATCGCCCACGTGCAGGTCCAGGCGGCGCACCTCGTCCCAGTTGAACAGCGAGGCGCGCTTGACGGTGGTGCCGGACAGCTCGACCGGCTCCAGCATGGCCACCGGCGTGACCGCGCCGGTGCGGCCGATGTTCACCTCGATGCCCAGCACGCGCGTGGGCGAGCGCAGGGCCGGAAACTTGTAGGCGATGGCCCAGCGCGGGAACTTCGCGGTGGTGCCCAGCAGCCGGCGATCCGCGAAGGCGTCGACCTTGATGACCAGCCCATCTGCCTCGTAAGGCAGGTGGTGGCGCGCCGTCGCCCAGCGCAGCACCGCCGCGTGCAGGGCCGCCTTGTCGGTCACCACGGACACGTCCGGCGACGTGGGGAAGCCCAGCGTCCGCAGCCAGGCCAGCGACGCCGAGTGCAGCGGGTGCAGCCGCTCGCCGTCCACCAGCTCGTACAGGATCACCTGCAGGGGGCGCCGCGCCGCCTCGCGCGGATCCAGCAGCTTCAGCGAGCCGCCCGCCGCGTTGCGGGCGTTCTTCCACAGCTCCTCGCCCGACAACGTGCGCTCGGCGTTCACCGCCTCGAAGTCCTTCTTGCTGATGAAGGCCTCGCCGCGCACGGTGATGCCGACCGCTTCTTTCAACCGCAAGGGAAGTGATCTGATCGTCCGCAGGTTGACGGTGATGTCCTCGCCGGTGCGGCCGTCACCGCGCGTGGCGCCCTGCACGAACCGCCCGTCCTCGTAGCGCAGCTCGATGCTGATGCCGTCGATCTTCGGCTCGACCACGAAGTCGGGCACGTGCCCGTCCAGCCCCTTCACCACCCGGTCGAAGAACGCGGTCAGCTCGTCCTCGTTGTAGGTGTTGTCCAGCGACAGCATGGGCGCCTGACGCACCACCTTGGGGAAGGCGGACAGCGGCGCCGGCGCCACCCGCTGGCTGGGCGAGTCGGGCACCACCCAGTCGGGGTGCTGCGCCTCCAGGTCTTTCAGCTTCCGGTACAGGCCGTCGTAGGCGACGTCCGAGATGCTGGGCGCCATCTCGACGTAGTAACGCCGGTCGTGCTCGCCCAGCTCCTGAACCAGCTGCAGGTAGTCTTCGCGGGTGGCGCTGCTCACGACGCGCGCTTGTCCCCCTGCAGCAGGCCCACCACCATGGTGACGGAGAAGACCATCCCCGAAAAATAAGTCTCGATGGCCTCTTTCACGAAGAAGAAAACGTCCTGCATCTCGCCGCCCCGGCCGCCGGCGATCTGCTTCCACGTCGGCAGCGGGCCCAGCTCGACGATGGGCGCGAAGAAGAACTCCCGCGCGCTCTTGAACAGCAGCTCCCACCGGGTGGTCTCCAGCGTGACGTTGACCAGGCCCGCGCTCTCCAGCCAGCGGGTGGCGGTCGCCGGATCGGGCAGCGTCTTCTCGTAGGCCTGCAGCGTCGCCAGCGCGTCGTGCTTGCCGTGCTCGCGCAGGACGTCCCGGTACAGATCCAGGAACTCGCCCCACGAGCCACGCAGCGGCAGCGTCACCAGGACCTTGCCACCCGGCTTCACGGCGCGCCCCAGCTCCCCCAGCGCCTCGGCCGGCTTGGGCAACTCGCCCAGCGCCAGGTTCGAGTAAGCGAGATCGCAGCTGCCCGCCGGCACCGGCAACGGCGAGAGGTCAGCCGCCTGGAACACCAGCCGGTCTCCCGGCACCGGCTCCGCGCCGGCGACCTCGATCATGGCCGGCGAGGGATCGACCGCCACGATCCGGCTGTCGGCGTCCAGGCGTTCCGCCACCGCGCGCGCCAGCTTCCCCGTCGCGCAGCCGTACTCGAAAGCCGTCGTCTTGGGCCGGCGGGGCAGCGCGCGCAGCAACGGCTCCGCGGCACGCAGCGGTCCCAGCGGCCAGACGTCCGCGTCGTAAACTGCCGCCAGCTTCTGCTGCCGGGGCGAGGGCCGCTTGATCACTGTGTGGTCACCGGGGCTGCGGTCTCATCGGGCAAAGCGGGCGCGCACGGCGCCAGCGTGGCCGTCCAGCCCCTCGACCTCGGCCAGCCGCTCGATGTCGGCGGCCTGCTCGGCCAGGGCCGCGGCGTCGTACTCGATCACCGACGTGCGCTTGACGAAGTCGGCCACGCCCAGCGGGGAAGCGAAGCGCGCGCTGCCCGACGTGGGCAACACGTGACTGGGACCGGCCAGGTAATCGCCCACCGATTCGGGGGTGTAGTGGCCCAGAAACAGCGCGCCCGCGGTGGTCACGCGCTCGGACAGCGCGCGGGCGTTCGCCATGGCGATCTCGGCGTGCTCGGGCGCCAGCTGGTTCATGATGTCGATGGCCTCGTCGGCGTCGTCGACCACGATGATGGCCCCCTGGTCGGTCAGGGAACGCTCGGCGATGGCGCGCTTGGGCAGGACCGCCAGCTGCTTCTCCAGCTCGACGGCCACGCGGTCGGCCAGGTCCCGTCCCACCGTGATCAGCACCGGCACCGCCAGCTCGTCGTGCTCGGCCTGCGCCAGCAGATCCGCCGCCAGGCAGCGCGGGTTCGCGGTGTCGTCGGCGGCGATCACCACCTCGGTCGGACCCGCGATGGAGTCGATCCCGACGTCACCAAACACCAGCCGCTTCGCGGCGGCCACGTACGCGTTGCCGGGGCCTACGATGATGTCGACGCGCGGGACGGATTCCGTGCCGTAGGCCATGGCGGCGATGGCCTGGGCGCCGCCGATGGTGAACACGCGGTCGACGCCGGCCACCAGGGCGGCGGCCAGCGTCTCGGGCGAGGGCCCTGGTGTGGTCATGACGATCTCGCGCACGCCGGCCGTGCGGGCGGGCACCGCCGTCATCAGCACGGTGGAGGGGTACAGCGCCTTGCCGCCCGGGACATAGATGCCAGCCAGCGCCAGCGGCGCCACGCGCAGGCCCAGCCGCACGCCGCTCGGCTCGCGCAGCTCGAAGGACTGGTAGCGCTCGCGCTCGTGAAAGGCGCGGACGCGGGCCGCCGCGCGCTCGATGGCCCCGCGTGTCCGGGAATCCACCCGGCTGGCGATCGACTCCCACTCGGCGCGGGGCAGCTCCAGCGCACCCAGCGTCCGCTTTTCGAACCGCTCGGTCAGCGTCCGGATGGCCGCGTCCCCCCCTTGCCGCACGGCCCGGATCACCTCACGGGCCGCCGTCTCGATATGTTCGGGGATGGTCGCCGCACGATCGACCAGGGCGCGCAGGCGCGCCGCGAAGTCAGCGTCCGTCTTCCCGATAATGCGAATCATCGCGGGAGCATAGAGCTTTTTGCGGGGATTGCCACGGGCGGCGCCGCTGTTCGCGACATTTCGATCCTGATCCGGTGAATTTCCGCCGGATGTAACCGGTCACACCCGGCAGGAGTCCTACTGGGGAGGCGAGCGATTCCGGGCGGATGACGTCGGGACTGCCCCCGAGGTGGGGACGGCGCGATTGATGCACAGGCGACCCGGTGACAGTCGGGCCGCAGGCGGTTGAAAGATTTCTTGATGGAGGAGCTTTTCCGACACCTCCAACAAACGCTAAGGACTCTTCTCCCCGTATGAACATCTCCGAGATAGCCGAGCTGTACGAGCGCTACGCCCCCGCGATCTACGCGCGGTGCCGGCGCTTGCTCGGCTCCAGCGCCGCCGGTCGGGACGCCCTGCAAGAGTCCTTCGTGCGCGTGCTGCAGCGTCATCGGACCCTGGAACCGGGGGAGCAGACGCTTCGCTATCTCTACAAGACGGCGACGAACGTCTGCATCAACCAGCTGCGGCAGCGCTCGGTGCGCGATCGCGCCGTGGCCCAGCTGACCGCCCAGCTGGCGGCCCGCCCCTCGCGGCAGCCGGCGCTGGCGGATCGGGAGTTCGTGAAGCAGCTGCTGGATCAGTGCGACGAGACGGCGGTGGGCGTGGCCGTGATGCACTTCGTGGACGGCATGACCCAGGTCGAGGTGGCCGAGGCGCTGGGCATCACCCGCCGCACCGTCTACAACCGCATTCGCCAGATCGAGCGGCTGGCCGGCGCGCTGATGGACGAGCCCGGCGCCCTTTCCGCGGCGAGCTGATCTCGGGGGCGAGCGCCCATCCGCGAGCGTGCGAGCGCGACCCCCGTCAGCTCGGCAGCCCGGCGTCGCGCCGCAGGCCCTGGCGGATGTTCTCCAGCGCCGCGTCGGTGAAGTCGTAGCGGGCCCGGCAGAACTCGCAGGTGACGTCCGCGGCGCCTTCCTCGCGGATCAGGGTCAGCAGGTCCTGCTCGCCCAGCAGGGCCAGGGTGGAGGCGGCCCGCTCGCGTGAGCAGGGGCAATGGAAGCGCAACGGCAGCGCCCCCGGCAGCAGGTGCGCCAGGTCGGCGTGCTCGCCCAGCGCCGCGCCCAGCACGGCGGCCACGTCCGCGTCGTCCGGCAGGTCGCGCAGCGCCCCGGCGCACAGGCGCGCCCGCGCCTCGGCGACGTAGCGCGCGCCGGCCTCTTGCGGCAGCGCCTGCACCAGCACGCCCACCGCCAGCGAGATGCCGCCCTCCGCGTCCAGCCTGGCCTCGCAGGCCAGGGCGCTCTCGATCTGCTCGCTCTGACACAGGTAGTACTCGACATCGGTGTCGATCTCGCCGTCGACGATCGGCGTCTGGCCGCTGAAGTCGTGCCCCGGGCCCAGGTCCCGCACCACGTTCACGACGCCGCTGTTTCCCACCGCCCGGGCCACCCCGGGCCCACCGGGGGAGACGCGGGTCTGCAGCGCGAAGCGCGGGTTCGTGACGAACACGCGCGCGGTCCCGGCCGATCCGGCGTCCACCGTCAGCGTCCCCAGCGGTCCGTTGCCCAGGATCTGCAGCGTGACCCGCTCGTCGTTCTTCGTCAGCGTTGCCAGCAGCAGCCCGGCGGTGGCCGCGCGCCCCATCGCCACCGCGGCCACCGGGCCGGCGTCGTGCCGCCGCGCCGCCTCGCGCGCCACGCCGGTGGCGATCGCGACCACGACCCGCGCCGCTCCGTCATCGACGATCGCGCGAACCAGTCGATCGCTCGCCGGCCCGGCCAGGCCGTCGGGTCGCTGCTCATCCTTGGAGGGCATCCCTCTTCCATGACGGCGGAACGCGGGTGCGTCAAGCGAGCCGGCGGCGGGCCCATGCCCGGCCGGGACTTTCCCGCGGCACCAGGACGGTTAGGCTAGGGGGGCCCGGGCCGCGCCTGCGCCGCCGGACAGGCCATGCCCCCTCGCGACTCCGTGTTCACGCTCGCCAACCTGCTCAGCCTGTCGCGGCTGCCGCTGGCTGCGGCGTTCGTATGGGTCGTGGACGCCCGCGCCGGCTGGCCGGCGCCTTTGCTGATCTTGCTGCTGGCAGCCGCCAGCGACGCCCTGGACGGGTGGGTCGCCCGCCGGGCCGCGGGCCGGGCCGTGGGGACCGCAGGAACCGGCACCCCCGCGGGCATCGGTTCGTGGCTGGATCCCGTATGCGACAAGCTGTTCGTGTCGACGGTGCTGGGCGCCCTGTGGTGGCGATACCGGCCGCCGCTGGGCTGGCTGGCGCTGATCCTGGGACGGGAGCTGGCGCAGCTGCCGCTGTCGCTGGTCTACCTGGCGGTTCCGCCGCTGCGCCACTGGTTGCGCTACGACTTCCGCGCCGGTGTCCCCGGCAAGGCGGCCACGATCTTGCAATTTTGCGCGATCGTGGCCTTGATGTTCGGTAGCCGCTTCAGTCCAGCGCTCGCCGTGGCGGCCTTCGTGATGGGGATGATCGCGCTCATCGACTACGTCTGGCGCGCCGTGCGCATGGGCCGGCAGCGCCTGGACGCGGGCAAGGCCGCGGAAAATCCGCGCCAACGGCGGATTTCGTGAGCCGGGCGAGCTCGCCGAGGCACCCCATGGACCAGGATGCCAGCGCGGTGACCGCCAAGGCTTTGAAACGCGACCTCGATTGGCCTGGTGCCGCGGCCCCCCGGGCCGCGACAGGGGAGTCCCGTTCGGGTCGCGTTCCGCTGGCGCGCGAGCGGCCGGTCGACGCAGCCGCCCTGTTCCATCGTCACGCGGCCTACGTGGCGGGCGTCGCCACACGGCTGCTGGGCCGCGACCACGAGGTCGACGACGTGGTCCAGGACGTGTTCCTGATCGCGTTGCGCGGGCTGCACGCCTTGCGGGATCCCGACGCGGCGCGGGCCTGGCTGACGAAGGTGGCGGTCCGCAACGCCATCCGGCGCCTGCGCTGGCGTCGTCTTCGCCGCACCCTGGGCGTGGACCAGGCCACCGGCTACGAGGAGCTGCCGGACCACTCGCTGGCACCCGAACAGCGGGCCATCATGGCGCGCGTCTATCGCTTGCTGGATCGGCTGCCCGCTGCCGACCGGGTGGCGTGGACGCTGCGCCACGTGGACGGCCAGCCGGCCGATGCGGTGGCGCGGCTATGCGGATGCTCGCTGGCGACGGCCAAGCGGCGCATCGCCCGCGTCGATCAGGCGGTCCGGCAGGAGCTGTCGTCGTGAAGCCCGGCGGATTGCCGGAAGAGCTGCGGGTGAAGGACGCCTGGACGCCCGAGCGCGAGGCCGCCGTCTGGGGCCGCGTGGCGCGGGCGCAGCAGCAGCAGGAGGGGACGCGCGGCGCGGGCGTCGTGCTGGGGTTCGTCTGCCTGGCAGGGTTGACGGCGCTGGGCGTCTTGGGGCTGGTGCGCAGCCGGACGGCCGTCGTCGCGCTGTCCGGCGACGAGGCGGCGAACGACGCCACGCTGGCGCTTGCCCCCGGGAGGTCGGCGGGCGCCCCCGAGCTGCCGGGGCACGAGGAAGCGGCACGGACGGGCGTGGAGACAGCGCCCGCGGCGGGGGCTTCCCAGCCTGCGCCGGACACCGGTGAAGCTGGCCCTTCCGCGCCCGGTCCGGCGCCAGCCGAGGCGGCGCCGGGCGAACCCCCGGCGGTCACCGCCAGCGGCCGCAAGCTGCGCTTCCGAGACGGCTCGATCGCCATCCTGCAGTCGAAGGAGACCGTGCTCGAGCCGGTGTCGGTCGAGAACCGCCGCATCGTGAACGTGCTGCGCGCGGGGGCGGCGCGGTTCGAGATCACGAAGCGGCCCGGGCGGCTGTTTCGGGTGGTCGGCGGCGACGCCATCGTCGAGGTGCTGGGCACGAAGTTCCAGCTGGCCCGCCTGGGCAGCCGTTTGCGCGTGGACGTGTTCGAGGGGCGCGTGCGGGTGAGCTGGAGCGGTGGAGAGCGGCGCCTGGGTCGGGGCGAGTCCGGTGTGTTCCCTCCGGAGCTGGCGACGCGCCGGCGAACGAAGTCCGAAGCGGTGGCGGCGGCAGAGCCCGAGGCGAACGACGACGCACCGGCGGCGCTTCAGCCCGGCGGCTCGCCCGCGGGCCCCGCCCCCGCCGCCGCAGCGGAGCCGGCCGACGACGAGCTGGGGGCGCTGCTGCGCACGGCCGACCGGGCGCGCGCCTCCGGGAGGGCGCTGGACGCGGCCCGGGCGCTGCGGGCCGCGCTGGCCAAGGCGCCCGCGGATTCGCGCGCGCCGCTGGCCGAGTTCCGGCTGGGCCGCCTGCTGCTGGAGGACATGGGCAAGCCGGGCGAGGCGGCGGCCGCGTTCGCGCGCGCGCGGGCCCTGGCGCCCGAGGGGCCGCTGGCGCCCGACGCGCTGGCCCGGGAGGTCGAGTCCCGCGCCGCCGCGGGAGAGCGCGCGGCGGCGCGTTCACTGGCGCGTGCCTACCTGGCGCAGTACCCGAACGGCAGCCATGCCGCCTGGGTTCGTCGCTGGGGCGCCCCGCAGTGAGCGGGATCCTGCCCCTGGCCATGTTGCTGCTGGCGGCAGAACTCGCCGCGGGTGACGGAGAGGTCCCCACGGCGGCCGAAGCAGAGGCCGCGCTGACGTTCCAGTTCCAGGGATGCCCGGAGCAGCTGGCGCGCGAGGTCGAGGAGCTGGTCCGCGCAGATGTCTCCTGGGCACCCGGCGACCCGCCGGTCGCGCTGACTGTCCGTTGCGAGGACGCGCGCGTCACGTTGCTGCTGGCCGGCGACGACAGCCGGGTCGCCGAGCGGAAGCTGGAGCTGGCCACCACGCCGCCCGAGGCGCGGGCCCGCACGACCGCCCTGATCGCGACCGAGCTGATCCTGGTGGGCCGCAAATCGCCGCCCCCGGTGCTGCCGGTGCGGCGGGTCACCGCCGCGGCCGCCACCGACGATCCCGGCGCCCCCGCTCCGGCGTCGCCGACCGAAGTGGTGCCGCTTCGCCGCTCGCCCCCGTCTCGCCGGCGCCGTCCGGCGCTGCTGGCCGTGTTCGGTTCGTCCCTGCAAGCGGTGGCGCAGGACGTGCCGATGTTCGACGCCGGGGCGCGCGGGCGGCTGCCGGTGGCGCGGGCGTTCGATCTGGCGGCGGATGCGCGGGCGCTGTATCAGCGGAGGACCAGCGCCTACGGCACCTCCCAAGGGCTGGGCGGCCAGGTGTCGCTGCTGGGCGAGGCGCGGCTGGGATTCCTGGGTGGGGCGGTGCGGCCCGGTTTCGGCGTGCGCGCCGCCGCCCTTCGGATCGCCGCCGCTGCGGCGGACGGCGCCGTGTCTCAGCCCGGGGCCTGGGGCGCGTCGGTGGGGCCGATGGCGCGCCTGGCGGTCACGGCGGAGGGCGCTCACCTGGCGGGCGAGCTGGCGCTGGAGGGCGGCTGGTCCGGTCCGGACGTCGTGGGAACGGCGGCGGGCGGTTCACCCGTCGGTGTCGGCGGGTGGTGGGCGGGCGTGTCGCTCGCCGCCGGCTGGCTGGCCGGTGTAGACTGACCGACCCCCCGCCGGCGCGTGGCGCCGTGTCCCCCAGCTTCGGAGATCGACATGACGAGCATCCGTGGTGTCAGGCCCGACGTCCGCCGTCCCCGCTGTTCCTCGCGCCGGTCAGGCCTGCCACGGTGGTCGTCGATCCTGGGCGCGCTGATCGTGGCAGGCTGCGGTTCCGGCGCTGGTGAGGAAGGAGCGCCCGACGGCGGAACGGGCGGGGTGACCGCGCCCGCAGGCTCGGGCGGTGGCCCCGCGGGCTCCGGTGGCCAGGCCGCTTCCGGCGGCGTCACCGCGAGCGGCGGCGCCGCGATGCCGGCGGGCTCGGGCGGGAACGGCGGCGGCGGCGCGCCTTCCACGGGCGGAGCGTCGGGTGGACGTGTGGGCGCCGGCGGCGCCGGTCGGGAGGGAGGTGCCGGTGGAACGCGAGGCAGCGGCGGCACGCCGGGCGCCGGCGGCCTGGGCAGCGGCGGCGGCGCCGGCCCCGGAGGCGCCAGCGGCGTCGATGCCTGCGGGCGGCCCAACGACGCCACCATCACCGTGCCTGCCGGCTATGCGAAGCTGGTCTGGCACGACGAGTTCGACGGGGCCGGCAAGCCCAGCAGCGCGAACTGGGGGTACGAGCAGGGATTCGTGCGCAACGAAGAGCTGCAGTGGTACCAGCCGGACAACGCCAGCGTGGCGAACGGCCTGCTGACCATCACGGCGAAGCGCGAGACGAAGGCGAACCCCAACTACCAGTCCGGCAGCAGCGACTGGAAGATCAGCCGCCAGAGCGCCGCCTACACGTCGACCAGCATGACCACCAGCGGCAAGCAGAGCTGGCAATACGGCCGCTTCGAGATGTGCGCGAAGATCCCGATCAGCAACGGCATGTGGCCTGCCTGGTGGACGCTGGGGGTCAGCGGCGAGTGGCCGTCCAACGGCGAGATCGACATCATGGAGTTCTACAAGGGCAAGATCCTGGCGAACGTCGCCTGCGGCACCAGCACCGAGTGGCAGGCGAAGTGGGATTCGGTCACCAGGGCCGTCGATGCCACCTGGGCGGCCAAGTTCCACGTCTGGCGCATGGACTGGGACAGCACGCAGATCAGCCTGTACGTCGACGACACGCTGATGAACAACGCGAAGCTGTCGGACATGCTGAACGCCGACGGCAAGAGCCCCTTCATGCAGAAGGCCTACATGATCGTGAACCTGGCCATCGGCGGGCAGAACGGCGGCGATCCGTCCGGCACCACGTTCCCGCAGGTGTACCAGATCGACAACCTGCGCGTGTTCCAGTAGCGGTCGCCATCAACGGACCGCCCCTTTGCCGGATCCTTCGGGTCGACCAGGACGATGTCGCTGGCGACGCAGCTGTTCTTCAGGTGCTGGTCTATCTTGTCGGCGATCCCCTTCATGGCGGCAGCGAAGTCGTCGGCGCAGATGGGGGAGAAGACGCCGTTGCCGTCGAACGCCTTCACCCACTGGTGGATGCGCACGGCCGGGTCGCCGGACTCGGGCATGCCGATCAGCAAGGGCGAGGCCACGCGGCAGTCGGCGAAAGGCGCGGCCGGAAGCGGTCAATCGCAAACCGGGTTGGCAGCGCGAGGCAATGTCGTTGTGCGGCCCGCGGGCGCGTGTCGCATTGCCCGACCGGCCGTGCCACGATACGGCGGGGGCCCGAGATGAAGAAGATCGACGCCATCGTGAGGACGACCCGCTTCGAGGAGATCGTCGACCGGCTTCGCATGATCGGGGTCACCGGCCTGACCGCCTCCGAGGTCTACGGCATCAGTCCCAGCGCCATGACGGCGGGGATCTTCCAGGGGCAGCGGTACGTGAACGAGAGCGCCCCCCGCTATCAAATCACGGTCGTGGTGGAGGACGGCGACGTGGCGTCGGTGGTGAATGCCATCCGGCAGCGCGGGCAGACCGATTCGCCGGGGGACGGGATCATCACCGTGTCCGACGCGCTGGAGGCGATTCGCATCCGGACGGGCGAGACCGGCGCCGACGCGCTGACCTGAACCGGGTCACTGATTCCGCAAGCGAACCGGCGGGGCGGTGTGTGGTCCGCCACGGGGTTCTGGGAACGGGGTCGTGATGCGGGTAACCAAACCACCGCCTGCAGGATATGACCCCCGCCACGGCAGGGGGGGTAGCGTTCGGTTTTGGAACACGTTAGGTTGCGACTTTCGCGTTGGGCCCCTCACCGATTTGACGGGAGAATGTTCCATGAAGCTGAAGCTCTTCCATGTCACCCTGGCGGCCACCCTGGCGGCCGGATTTTCCGGACTTTCGTGCTCTTCATCCAGCAACGACAACAACGGCGGGTCAGGGGGAAGTTCCAGCAGCGGCGGTTCCACCGGGTCGGGCGGCTCCGGCTCGGGCGGTCACGTCGGCTCGGGCGGCTCCGCCTCCGGCGGTTCGGCGTCGTCGGGCGGCCAGACGGGTTCCGGCGGTTCGGCCTCGGGCGGTCAGGTCGGCAGTGGCGGCTCGGGGTCCGGCGGTTCGGCCACGGGCGGCTCGGCCTCCGGTGGCTCGGCCACGGGCGGCGCGGCCAGCGGCGGGACGGCCTCGGGTGGCTCGTCCTCGGGCGGAGTCGTCGGGACGGGCGGCAGCGCAGCCGGCGGTTCCGCTTCCGGGGGCATGACCGGCTCGGCGGGCGCCAAGGGCTCGGGCGGCAGCAACGGCGGCGGCGGCTCCGCGGCCGGGGGGGCGTCGGGCGGCGGTTCGTTCACGGCCGTGGCTGCCTTGCTGGGCACGAACTGCGGCCTCAGCGGCTGCCACGACAGCACCACGCACGTCGACCTGCGTAACAACTCTGGCCTGTACATGCGGCTGGTGAACGCGATGCCCAGCGGCTCTGCCGTCATGGCGTCGTGCAAGACCAAGACGATGGTCGTCCCCAACCAGCCGTCGATGAGCGTGCTGAGCCAGATCGTGAAGGCGGCCGTCTCGGGTTGCTCGAACGCCCGTATGCCCGACGAATGCTCGACCAGCAGCGCGAACCCGCGCCGCTGCCTGACCACGGATCAGATCAACACGATCGACTCGTGGATCATGGCCGGCGCGCCGATGTAGACGTCGTGGCCTGATCGGTAGCGCCCCGGCCTGGGTGCCGGGGGCGCTACGGCAGGCGCGTCGCTGCCGCAGCTATCGCCCGAGCACGTCCAGGCGAACGGGCACGATCCCGGCGCGCATCATGTCCAGCCGGCGCGCCGCCGCTTCGGACAGATCGATGATCTTCCGACCGCCGGCGCAGCGATCGTTGACGCGCACCACGACCGGGGCGACGCTGGCGTCCAGCCGCGTGACCTGGACGCGCGTCCCGAACGGCAGCGCCGGGTGGGCGGCGGTCAGCAGCCCCGGGTCGTAACGCTCGCCGTTGGCGGTGCGGTGGCCGGTCAGGCGGCGGGCGTAATAGGTCGCGTTGCCCTCCTCGACCGCCCCGGGACGGCCCTGTCGGATCTCCGGCGCCGGTCCGGCGCAGCCGCAGGCCGCGGTCAGCAGCGCCAGGATCAACCACGCGCTCGCGGGCGGCCCCGGGGGCGGGGCCTCCGGGGCTCGCGCCGTGGCACGCCAGGCGGCCCGTCGCGAACGCAGCATGACAAGATCCTAGACCAATCTGGCCGAGGGACCATTTTTCTGGTTCCGGCGGATCCCGCGACGCCGCCCCCCGGGCGGCAGAGCCCGCAGGTGAGACGCTACTTCGGTGTGGCGGGCGCCGGCGGTCCGTCGCCCAGCAGCGCCTCTTTGTCGGCGTCGGCCGCGGTCTCGGCGTCGCGCTCGCCACGGCTGGCGATGACACCGATGCCGTACTTCTCCAGCTTGTAGTACAGGGCGCTGGTCTTCACCCCCAGCAGGCGCGCGCACTCGGTCTTCACGCCGCCCGCCTTGTCGTACGCGCGCTGGATCAGCTGCCGCTCCAGATCCTCCAGGATCTCGGTCAGCGACATGTTGCCCTGGGGCAAGGCCAGCGCGTGCTCGGGTGACGCCGACTTCAGGAAGCCGGGCAGGGCGCGCACGTCGATGCGGTCGCCCTCCGCGAACACCAGGCTCTGCTCGACGGCGTTCTCCAGCTCGCGCACGTTGCCCGGCCACGCGTAGGCCTGCAGGCGCGCCAGAGCGGCGTCGTCGATGCCGTGCACGCCGGGGTTCGTGCGCGGTCCCAGCTTGGCGATGAAGTGCGCCACCAGCCGCGCGATGTCCTCGGGCCGGTCCCGCAGGGGAGGGACCTCGATGGGCACCACGTGCAGGCGGTAGAACAGATCCTCGCGAAACCGTCCCGCGGCGACCTCGGTCTTCATGTCGCGGTGGGTGGCCGACACCACGCGCACGTCGACGGAGACGGTGTCCTCGCCGCCCACCCGCTCGAACTGCCGCTCCTGCAGCACGCGCAGCAGCTTCACCTGCACGGCGGGCGAGACGTCGCCGATCTCGTCCAGGAACAGCGTGCCCTTGTCGGCCAGCTCGAACCGGCCCAGCTTCCGCTTGATGGCGCCCGTGAAGGCGCCCTTCTCGTGGCCGAACAGCTCCGACTCCAGCAGCGTCTCGGCCAGCGCGCCGCAGTTCACCTTCACGAAGGGACCGGCGGCGCGCTTCGACCGCTCGTGAATGGCGCGCGCCACCAGCTCCTTGCCGGTGCCCGACTCGCCGTGAATGTAGACGGAGGCGTCGGTGGGCGCCACCCGTTCGATGGTCTGGAAGACGGCGCGCATGCTGGGCGTCTCGCCCACGATCTCACCGAAGCTGTAGCGGGCGGCCGCGTCCGCCCGCAGCGCCGCCGCGTCGGCCTCGGCCCGCTCGCGGGCCAGCCGCTCGCGCCGCAGCTCCAGGCCCCGCTCCAGCTTCAGGCGCACCACCTCGGGGGCGAACGGCTTCTGCAGAAAATCGAACGCGCCCAGGCGCATGGCCTCCACCGCCGTCTCGACCGTGCCGAACGCGGTGATGATCATGGCGGGGCAGCTGGGATCGATCTCCTGCACGGCCTTCAGCACGTCCAGGCCGCCCGTGCCTTCCATCTTCAGGTCGGTGATGACGAAGTCCGCGCCGCGCCGGCGCAGCTGGGCGATCCCTTCGGCGCCGCTGGCCGCCGTCAGCGCCTCGTGACCCATGCGGCGGACGGTGGCCGCCAGCCCCTCCCGCATGGTGTCGTTGTCGTCGATGATCAGGACGCGTGCCATCGCGGTGCGGGCCAGCATAACCCAAAACTCTGCTAGTCTGCCCAGCCGCCATGAGCGACGATTCCCGCGCGCCCAAGACGAAGATCGATCTGGTCTTCGACGCCGAGCGCCTGCAGACGCTGGCCATCGAGGCCGAAAATGAAGCCCGCAAGAACGCGAACATTCCGCCGACCCTGCCGGCGATCCTGCCGGCGGCGGCGCCGGGCGACGTGCTGTCCTACGTTCGTCCCGGCATCCGGGCGCTGCACGGCTACACACCGGGAGAGCAGCAGCCCGGCTTCATCAAGCTGAACACGAACGAGAGCGCCATCGCGCCGTCGCCGCGCGTGCGGCAGGTGCTGGGCGCCATCGCCGACGAGTCGCTGCGCCTGTACCCCGACCCCGTCAGCCGGCGCCTGCGCGAGGTGGCGGCCCAGCGCTTCGGCGTGCGCCCCGAGCAGATCCTGGCGGGCAACGGCTCGGACGACTGCCTGACCATCCTGTACCGCACGTTCCTGGATGCGGGCGATCGCGTGGCCTTCGCCTGGCCTTCCTACGGGCTTTACGAGACGCTGGCGGGCATCCAGGGCGCGGTGGTGACGCGCGTGCCCTATCAGCGCGAGCCCCGTCGCTGGAACCTGCCCGACGCGCTGGCCACCACGGGCGCGCGGCTGACGCTGGTGGCGAACCCCGACAACCCGTCGTCCACGCTGGCGCCGGTGGCCACGCTGCGGAAGCTGGCCCAGCGGCTGAACGGCATCCTGGTGGTCGACGAGGCGTACGTCGACTTCGCGCTGGGCGTCGACCCCGACGCCAGCATGCTGAAGTACCTGGACCAGCACCCGAACGTCGTGGTGCTGCGAACGTTCTCGAAGAGCTACAGCCTGGCCGGGGCGCGCCTGGGCCTGATGTTCGCCGCGCCGTCGCTGATCGAGCAGATGACGAAGGTGAAGGACAGCTACAACGTCAACGTCATCACGCAGGCGCTGGGCACCGCGGCGCTGGAGGATCACGCGCACCACGCCGAGTTGGTGCGCCAGACCCTGGCCGAGAAGGCGCGTGTGGAGCAGGCGCTGGCGGGGCATGGCTGGACCTGGCCGGCTGCCTTCGGCAACTTCGTGCTGGTGCACGTCGGCGCCCGCGCGCAACAGATTCGCGATGGCCTGCGCGCGCGCCAGATCCTGGTCCGCTACTGGGACACGCCCGAGCTTCGCGAGTCGGTGCGCATCACCATCGGCAGCCCGTCGCAGAACGACGCCCTGATCGCCGCCCTGAAGGCGATCGTCTGAGCCTTCCGGCGGCTCGGCGCGGCCGCTAGCCGCCGGTAGACGCGCCAGCTCTGGGGACCGGCCGCGCGCGGGGGCGCGTCTCCGGAAGGTCGCGCACGGCCTGCTAAACTGATGACCTTCTTCGCAACGGGTGAGGTCGATCGTGAGCGACGTGAACCGCAGAGACGCCCTGAAGATCATCGCGGCGACTGGCGCGACCGGGGCCGCCGGGTCCGTGGCGCCGGCCGGCTGCACCCCGCACGCGAACCAGCAGAAGGAGTCCCTCGTGAAGGCAGCAGGTCCCAAGGGCGGCGACGCCATCCTCTCCACCATGCGGCTCGGCTTTCCCTGGCAGACCCCCGACCCGTTCCTGTTCTGCGTGCACCACGACGACCGGTATCCCGCCGGGAACGACGTGATGGGCCCGGCCGCGTCCCTGGCCGGGCGCAACATCGGCCAGGACTTCGAGGGCAAGGACGGCTGGCGCATGTATCACGGCGAACGGGTCCCAGGCTTTCCGCAGCACCCGCACCGCGGCTTCGAGACGGTGACCGTGGTGCGGCGCGGCCTGCTGGATCATTCGGACTCGCTGGGCGCGGGCGCGCGCTACGGCGGCGGTGACGTGCAGTGGCTGACGGCGGGGAAGGGCATCCTGCACGCCGAGATGTTCCCGCTGCTGAACCGCGCCCAGCCCAACCCGCTGGAGCTGTTCCAGATCTGGCTGAACCTGCCGGCCGCCGACAAGATGGTGGACCCGTACTTCTCGATGCTGTGGAGTCATCAGATCCCGCACGCCGTCACGCACGACGAGGCGGGGCGCGCCACCGAGGTGACCGTGGTGGCCGGCCACTACGCGCCGGTGAAGACGCCGCCCCCGCCCCCACCCCCGAACTCTTGGGCCGCGCGCGCCGAGGCCGACGTGGCCATCTGGACCATCAAGATGGCGGCCGGCGCGACGTGGACGTTGCCGGCGGCGAAGGCCGGCACGAACCGGATGCTGTACTTCTTCCAGGGCAGCAAGCTGCGCGCGGGCGGGCGCGACATAGCGCCGTCGCACGGGCTAGAGCTGCGCGGCGACGCCGAGATCTCGCTGGAGTCCGGCCCCGACGAGAGCGAGCTGCTGCTGCTGCAGGGCCGCCCCATCGGCGAGCCGGTGGCGCAGTACGGCCCGTTCGTCATGAACACCGAGGCGGAGATCCGCCAGGCCTTCGCCGACTACCAGCGCACCCGCTTCGGCGGCTGGCCCTGGCCCAGCGACGAGCCCGTGCATCCGCGCGAGCAAGGGCGCTTCGCGCGTCACGTCGACGGGCGGACCGAACAACCGGGCTGACCGCCCGCGCCCGCCTCCTCGCGCGAGGCCTGCGAACTGCGCGGCGTCGCCCCCACGATCTGGTGGTGGTGCGGATAAGTGATCCGCACGACGTGGCGGGCTTCGTTGCTGGCGGTGCGGTTCGCCCCTACTGCTGCCCGACGTCGCCGTCAGCAGGTTCACGGCCCGCCCTTACTGCACCTGCCCAACGTCGTCGTCCGACAGGTCGGCCGGTGGCGCGGGAAACGGCACCACCAGGCGGTTCACTCCCGGCAGCAGCCAGAGCTGTCGCTGCAACGCCATCCCTCCCGCGCGCACTTCCAGCGTGATCCCCTGATTGGCTGGCAGTCCGGTCGCAAGCCGAGCGATGGTCGAGCCGACCGCCGGACCACCGGGCCCGCTGGCGGTCACGGTGGCGCTGTTTTCGATGGGAAGTCCCTCGGGATCGATTGCCACCAGTTGCAGCGCCGCCGTGTCGGTCGCGCAACCCGGTCGCAAACAGACCGGCGCCGCGGGCGCTCCGAAGCCGAACTGCACCCGCGCCTCGATCGGCTTCGGTTCCAGAGCCGTGACCAGCAGGTCCCACTCGCTGCCCGGTGCGGCTGATTCAATGACGGCCTGGCAATCGGCGCTGTACGTGCGGCGCCAGCGCTGGGCGCGGGTCCGGGCGGGCGCGTTCACCGCAGGGGACGCGTCCCGTCCATGCGGCGCGGCGACCACGCCCGCACGCGGGCAGCGACCGTCGGGCCCTCGGGGAAGGATCACCAGCCCCGCACCCGTTCGGGGAAGGTGGAGAACGATGTCGTCCATCGGCGCCAGGAAGGTGGCGGTCGTCCGGCTGTCTCCGGCCTCGGCGGTCACCTGGTAAGGGCCCGGTCTGAGGTCATCGAAGCGGAACGCCCCGTCGCCGATCAGGCCGGTCGTGTCGTGAGCCCCGACGCGCGCCACCGTCACCGTCGCCGCGAGCAGCACGCCGTCCTGGTCGAGCACCCGTCCCGCCAGCGCGACCGTCGGCACGAGCGCCAGGTCCAGGGCGTCCTCGACGTCGCCCGCCACGGCGAGCACGTCGTCGCGCCCGCCCGCGAGGTAACCATCGCTGCTGACCACCTCGATCCCATACCGCCCCGGCGGCGCGTGAATCTCGAAGCTGCCGTCGTCGTGCAAGGCGACGGAGGCCTCGCCTGCGGCCGCGACCTCGTCACTGGCGGCCGTGTACTCGCCGTCCTCCCTGCGGACGAGGCGCACCACGAAGAAGGCGCGATAGTCGGCGTCCGGCGGCAAGGGGACGTCGTTTGCCTCGTCGTCACCGTCCGTCGCCATCTCCTCGTCGCTGTCGTCCAAGGCATGGCCCGCGCCGCCCATGTCCGTCCCCAGTCCCGACCGGGCCTCCGTCTTGGGACCGGCGAGTTCAACGCCGTACACCGCCTCCGTGGTGGAGCCCTGGACTCCGTCTTGGTCCCGCCGCGCTCGCCACCCGCGGATCACCTCGGCACTGAGACGCAACCGCCCGCGCCAGCAAGCCCACCCCGCCCGCGGAGCGCACGCCGAAACAGTCACCGTGGGCAGCGGTTGCCGCCAGCGAACCGTGGTCGCGGCGTCGCTGGAAGGGGGGCCGTCGTCGTCAACGACCTCAGGCGACATCCCGGCCGGGTGGCCTCTGCGCTCCCTGACCAGCACCCCCGCGGCGACCAGCAACCCCAGCAAGATCGCCGACAGCGTCCCGAACAGCAAAACGCGCACGATCGCAGGGACACCCCATCCGCCTCCCGGTTCCCGCCCGGCCACCGCCGTCAGCGCCACGGACCGCCCCGAAGAACAGCCCCTAAACGCGCCCGGCTGGAGAAATCGTCACACCGCCTTGACCTGGCCGCCCACCCCCTCTATCTTACGCCGGCCTCGAAACAAGCGGTCGTGGCGGAACTGGTAGACGCGCCAGATTCAGGTTCTGGTACCCGCAAGGGTGTGGAAGTTCAAGTCTTCTCGACCGCACTCCCCCTAACCCCGCGCCCGCGGCGGACATAGCTCCCGCGGGCGCGCTCGCGCCCCCCGCTACTCCCGACTCGCTCCCAAACGCGGGGCGCGATCTGCCGGCCGCCCTGCGCGGCCGCGACCTGTGTTTCTGCGAAGACTGCGCCTGCGGCGGACCGTGCAAGCGTGGCGCTGGCGCCACAGATTCCGGCACAGGTGTCGCGCCTCGCGTGCCGCGACATGCGGACTCCTGCGGCGCCTGGAACCCTGGCGGCCGTTGCACCTGCGAACGGGGGCGCGCCTTGGCGCTGGCCGGTGTCGAGATCTGCGGCTGCGAAGAATCGCTCGCGCTGCGGGCCCTGTTGGGCGAGCGCCCCGCGGCCGACCCGCGCCAGCTGGCGCTAGTCGCAGCTGAGGGCGCAGAGGGCAACGGCGGGAGAGCCGTCCGCCACGACGGCCACCAGGCACCCCTCGTCAATCACGAACCCACGGCAGGCGTACAGGAGGAAGCCGTCACGGCTGGTGCCGCACGGGGTAATGGTGGCGTCGTGGTCCGGGTGGCAGGTGGCGAGGGCAGCCGGGGCTTGAGCATCGGCGCAGGGGGCGACGTCGTCACCGCAGCCGGCGGCGAGGGCAGCCAGCAGCAGGAGGGGGGCGGGGCGCATGCCCAGCAGGTAGAGGGCGCGCCCGGCGTTCCTGACATGGCCGTTTACGTCCGGGCCTGGGGCTGGGCCTGCGCCCACTGCGGGACCGCGTTCAAGGCCGAGCTGGGAGACCCCTGCCCCGACTGCGGGCACTTCGGCAAGCGCACGGTCTGGGAGTCCGATGTGGTGGCCGAGTGCCACGCGTGCGGCGGCGCCTACTTCGGCCGCTCCGACTGCCCGCGCTGCAAGCGCGCCCGGAACGAAAAGCTGGCCCGCGCCGTCATGGCTCGCTTTGACCTGGAGTGGGACCAGTTCTTCGAAACGCTGCCCGGGTTCGAGGGCTGGCCCGACGCCCTCATGCGGGCGAAGATCATCGCCCAGGAACAGCGCATCGCCGCGTTGGCGTTCGACGCACAGGGGGCGGTCTGATGCGCCGCCCGGTCTACGTCCTGCCGGCGCGGCCGTGGTGGGTGGACGCCATTACAACCTCGCTCGCGGTGCTGCCCGTGGTGGCGGGGCTGCTGGTGGTGCTGTTCCTCGGGGGCTGCGGCGACAACGTCACCTGTCACGAGCTGGGCACGCCTGCGCCTCTCTGCACTGACGTCGTGATCTGGGGCTCGCCCGCGTCGGACTGCACCGCAGCCGGCGGGCGCTACGAGCGCAAGGTCTGGCCGCTCGTCAACGGCACCCCGCAGAACGTGTGCGACTTCTGCGAGGTGACGCCATGATCGAGTTCGCAGCGGGGGGGATGGTCCGCGCGAATCGCGAACACGCTACGCGCCGCCAGCTCGTGAACGTCTACGTCACCGGGCGCAGCGGGTCGCGGCTGCTGCTGGTGCTGACCGAGCCCGAGGTGCTGGGCCTGGTGCGCGAGCTGCTGGCGGCGGGCGACGTCAAGCCCGGCGACCTGAAGGCCGAACGCGACGCGCTGCTGCGCTTCGCCGAGGGCCGCCGATGAGGACCGGGCGCGGCGACAAGGAACGGTCGGCCTGGCGGGGGAAGTTCGCGGCGCCAGCCAAGGCGCCACCGATGGGATACGACGAGCTGCGGAAGCTGTACCTTGCGCGGCTGCGGCCGGTGGTGGCCGCCACGCGCCAGTGTGCGCCCCTTCGGCCTGCGTTCTCGTTCATCTGGTTCGAGCGTACGCAGCACCGGGACCCCGACAACGTTCGCGCCGGGGGCACGAAGCTGATCCTGGATGCGCTCGTCATGGCCGGGGTCATCCCCGGCGACGGCGCGGCCGTCGTCGATGGCTTCATGGGTGACACGTTCGTGTACGGTGAGCGCGAAGGCGTTGACGTCTCGGCCTGGACACCCGAGGCGAACGCGCCAGCGTGGACGATGGCCGTTCCCTTCCGGCTGCCCGACCTTAACGAGATGATCGCGGCGGCCCGGCAAGACGGCATCCTCACCGAACGCACGCGCCAGGCGCGCCGGGGGCAGCGATGACCGCCGGCTTCCGCCTCACCATCGAACAGGGCTCGCGCGCCGGCTCGGGCTCGCCGAATCGGCAAACGCTGTCCCTGGTCACGCGCGCCGATCTGGACGTCGCGCTGTCGGTGGTCAAAGACGCCATCGGCCGCGCGAAAGCGAACGTCGACTGTCGCGCCATCACCATCGTTCTCCACCTTCCGGACTGTGACCATGAGCCGTAACCATGCCGCTGTCGAAGGAGCGGCCGCCGCAAAGGTTCTGCGCCACGCCGGGCTGCCGCCAGCCGCTGTCCAACGAGCGCGTAGCCGATGGCTTGAAGCGCTGTTCAGGGTGCGTCGACAGGTTCGCGCGCTCTGCACCCGCAAGGGTCGATCCCCAGCTGGTCCAGGGGACGCTGTTCGCGAGCGGTCGCCGCGGTGTGCCTGGTGCGGCGGCCCCGCGTTCGGACTCACCGGCATCTGTGTCCGCCATCTCGCCGACGTCATCCGCACCGGCCGCCCCTACCGACGCCGGCCCCACTGACGACCAGCGAACCACGGCCGCCGTCGCAAAGCTGCGCCTGGCGGCCGACAAGGCGGCGCGCGACGAACGCGCCGCCCGCCTGCTGCAACTGTGCGCCGAGGGGTTGTCTCTCGGCGCCGCCATCGAACGACTGGAATCGGAGGACCCATGAAAACGACCCACGAACCTGAACAGGAATCGTCAGCGCTCTTCGGCCAGCACGCGGCAGAGCTGGCGGCCGAGATGAAAATACGCGCCCACAATGTCCTCGCCGGCACGGCCGACCCGTTGGGCACCGCTAAGACACTGGCGGCCGGGGCGATGCTGCTGGATGTGTGCCGGCGCTACGTCGCCCCGCCGATGGCCGAGGCCGCCGACGATGACGAGCCCCCCGTCCGCTCGGCGCGGCCGAAAGCGGCGAAGCCCGCGAACGCCTGCACGGACGGCAAGCGCCACAAGTACGGCGAGGACCGGAAGTGCGGCAAGTGCGGCGCGGCCGACCCGCGCGCGCCCAAGCCAGACCAGCGGACGGCCGAGATTCCGGGGGTGTCGTGATGTTGCTGAAGCTCTGGCGGTGCCTCGTCGCCGCTGTCGTGTTCGGAGCGCCCGTCGCGGGATTCCTGATCCTGTATGGCCGCCCACTCTGGCGCTGGATGAGGTTCAAGAAGTGCCCGACCTGCAAGGGCACGGGGATCTGTCAGCACCCGGCGTCATCGTACCCTCACAGCTGCTGCGGCGACTGCGAGCGGCGCAGTGTACCGATTGAAGAGGTCCCGCCGGGTTGGAATGGCTGGGGTCGGCCGGGGTCGGGACAGCCGGCGAGGCTGGCAGGCGAAACGGTGTTGATCGGAACGGGCGAGCTACGCCGCTGGTGGTGCCGATGAGCGCCGCCGTCTATCTGCGCGTCTCCACCGACAAGCAAACGACCGAGAACCAAGAGCCAGCCGTCCGCCAGCTCGTGGAGGCGCGGGAAAAGGGGCCGTACCCGTGGGAGTCAGCAACCATCTACCGCGAGACGATGAGCGCGGCGAAGGAACGGCCCGCCTTCGATCGCATGATGGAAGACGCGCGCCTCGGGCGGTTCAGGACCCTTTACGTGTGGAGCCTGGATCGCTTCGGCCGCTCGATGTTCGCCAACCTGCGCGACGTCACGGCGCTGATCGAGCGCTTCGGGGTGGGGGTGGTCTCCTACCGGGAAAGCTGGCTCGACAACACGGGCGACATGGCCCACCGCAAGCTGTTGCTCGGGATCTTCTCGTGGGTGGCCGAGCACGAGCGCGAGCGGCTACAGCAGCGCACGCGGGCGGGCCTGGCCCGCGCCGTGGCGCAGGGAAAGACGCTGGGCCGGCGGCGGGTGGTCATCCCAGAGCGGGCGCTCGACAAGGCGGCAGAGCTGCGCGCCAGGGGGCTCGCCTGGCGCCCTGTGGCCGCGGAACTGAAACGCCTGGGCCTGGGGGACTGGAAACCGGGGACGCTCGCCAGGGAGTGTCCAAAAAGGGTGGCTGCGGCGGCGACCAGGGGGCCGGGAAACTCGCGGCCTTCGCTGCGGTCGCCGTAGTTGTCCAGAAAGGGACGATTTTGGACAGCGCGACCATGATAGGGTCTCCCCACAATGAATGACGCGCAGCTATATCTTGAGAGCGCAAAGGAAGTGGTCGGATTAACGCAGAAGGGCGACTGGTATTCGCTTGTCCGCGCCGCTGGAATCATCCGGCAATGGTTCTTCGACGGGGGCAACTCGCTGGTCGACAAGGTCAACCGGCAATTCGGCCACAAGCTGCTGTTCACCGTGACCAAGATTCCGATTCAGCCTGGAAACATGAAGCCTATTCTCGCCTGGCGGAACCCGGAAGCTCCCCCGACTTGGAAGACTGAGGAGTTAAAGCGCGACCCCTTCTTCGCGTTCGTGTGCATCCGGGCGTTGGACACGGATATCACGATCCATCAGGTGATCATGTACTGCGCGAACGTCGCGGGCGGTGTCCATGCAGGCACGCCAAAAACCGAAGAGGAAAAGCTGTTGGCCGAGATCGATCAGTTCGTAAGGATCGGCGGGGTCCAAGCCGCGGCTGCGATTCGCGGAATCATTCAAGTGATTCTGACAGCCCTGGAGCCGCTGACGGCCTCGGCTATGTACGAAGTCTATTTGCCCCAGGCGAAGGCGCTTCTTGAACGAGCGCTCAAGGGCCATCCGAATGCCCAGCAGCTGTTGGACCAGGCAATCGCGGCATGCAATCACGCGCTAATGGCGAAGCCTAACGATCCAGACGCGACCGCGATCTTAGAGAAGGCCACGGCAGCCAAGAATGGATAACGCAGGCTAGCTCACGGTCCGAACGCCCGGTCCAGCTCGCGCCGGACGTACCAGTCCAGCGCGATGAACAGGACCGCAGCGGCGAGGAAGTGCCAGCTCTTCAAAACCAACCCTTGTCGCGGGCCGTCCTGAACGCGAGCCACGCCACGAACAGCCCGCCAGCTTTCAGCACGGCCGAGCGATGCGCCGGCAGGAAGACGTAGGCGGCCACCAACGCCGCGAGCACGGCTTGGCGGCCATGGACCGTCCACCACACGCCCGCGCCCGTGGCGACCACGGCGCCGGCGAGGGCGGTTGTCGTGTACGTCGGTTCCATCACAGCCCCTCGACCGAAAGCCGGGCGTTCGCCTGGTCCACCGCCCCGCCGAGCTGGAAGCCGGCGGTTGCGTGGCCAGGGTCCCCGAGCGGCGTCCCCTGGCCGTTGCGGATGAGGGCCACGTGTTCCAGCTCGTGGGCGAGTGCCGATTGTGACCAGGGCTGGCCGTGGTACGCCACCGACACAGCGAACGGCAACAGGGTGTATCCCTCTCGACACGCCGGGCCGCTGGCCAGCAGCACGGCGAAGCCGGGATTCCTCGAGCTGGGATCGGTGCAGGTGAGGTCGGGGCCAGTCACCAGCAGCACGCGGGGCGGGGTGTCCGTCCGGCTGTAGCCGGTCCAGACGTCGGCCACCGCGGCGGCGAGGCCGGGTGCGTCGGTCAGCTCGGCCCCGCGCACGCCGACGTCCTGTAAGACCGGCTCGACGGCGGCGCAGCCCGCGAAGAACACGAACGCGATTCCGAGTGCAACGGCCAGGCGGATCATGGGCTGGTTTCCTTCCTCGCTGTACCGGGGCCGGTCAGCTCTTCTTTTTCTTTCCGCCCCGCGTGGCCAAACACGCCGCCGACGATGACCGTCGCCAGGGTGCCGATCGTCGCGGACGTGGCGGAACACGTCGGATGCAGACCGCACACGAGCAACGCCACCAACGCCGCAACGATGATCGCGACGTGGTGCCAGGTCACGGCAAACCGGCGCCGGTGGCGGAAGTGGGGTTTTCGGTAAGCACCACCAGCGGGGCGGGCGGCGGCGCCTTCGCGACCGCGGCCGGCGTCTGCCGGGCCACGAGCGACGTCACGGCGCTCGACGCGGCGGCGGCGATGCCGGCGCGCAGCTCGGTCAGCGCCGACGACGATCCGGGCTGCGAGTGTTGCTCGTGCTGGTCCACGGCGGCAGTGATGCCGGCGACCAGCGTGCGCAGGATATCGGGGTGTGCCTCGGCCTGGGCGGCCGCGAACGAAACGAGTGCGGCGAGAAATCCCATGGTTCAGTGTCCTTTCTTCTTGGGTCGGTCGGGGGCGGGTTCGGCCGGCGCCTCGGGCGCGTCGTCCTCTTCGGACGGCAACGGCACCAGCCGGAACACGCGGGCGGGCTCGGGCGCAGGGGCCACGAGCCGGCGGTAAAGCAGCCACAGCAGCGCGGCCGCGAACGCCAGAAATGCGACGTTCGCAAAGACGATCGCGGCCCGTGCGCTGCGCTCGTCCATCAGTTGCTGAGCGTCCCGTCCAGGGCGGGGATGAAGTTCACGAACGCCTGGGGGCCGTGATCCTTGGCCCACTGCACCCCGCGGCCGATGGCGCCGCCCTCGTTGGCGGGCGTGTATTCCTCTCGCCACGCCTTCGCCACCTCGGTCCCGATGACCCCGGCCCCGAGAAAGGCGGTCGGGTCGATCGGCGCCTTGCCGTCCTTCGCGGCAACCTCGGCGCGGAACTTCGCGCGGATCTCGTCCTGCTGGGACGGGGACAGCTTGGCGATTTCGGCGCCAGCGCGCGCGAGGACGGAAGAGAAGCGGGGGCGATCGTTCAGGTTCATGGCGTTCCTTTCGTGGTGGTTCAACGTTCGTAGGCGCCGACGTCTGCGGCGGCGCCGATGGGGCGCGACGCGCCCGTGTAGTCGGTGGGGGCGTACCCGGAGGGCGACCCCGCGTTCACGATTGCAGAGCTGCCCGAGGCGGCGGCCAGGTTGTAAGGGCTAGTAGTCGAGGCAAACCCGGGGTTCGTGTTCGCGCTGTTCGCGTCGCAGCCGCAGGCCGTCCGCCATGCCGCAATCGCGTCGGTGCGCGACGCCTCCCACGAGGTGCAGCCGTTCCCAATGTTGTAGTCGATGGAGCCGTAGCCGGACGCGGCAGGGTAGCTAAAGCAGCCGTTCCCGGTGAAAGAGCCGCCGCTCCTCACGGCGTTGTTGATCGAGCTGTTCCCCGTCCCCTCTCCCACCATCCGAATCCCGATCCCGCCGTCGATGTTGATGGAGTTGTTCCGCGCCAGCAGGCCGGTGGCGCCGATATCCTCTGCGCCTTCGTCCTGGCCGTCCGAAATCGCCGCGTCGTTGAAGCCCTGGAACTGGTTGACCACGTTGTTTTCGATAGTGCAGTTCTGGCAGGCGCCGACGGCGATCGAGATGTTGCCCACGTTCGTGATCGCGTTCCCCTGAATGAGTACGTTCTTGAAAAACTCGGCGTGGGTGTAGCCGGGAACGACTCCAATCCCCCAGCACGTGTCGGACGCCGCGCCGATGTCTTCGTGGATCGTGTTCCGACGGATGGTGAGACGGGTGTGCTTGCCGTGCGCGACGAGCGACGTCCCCTGGCACGTCCCGCTGACCATCGTCGACTGGTAGAGATCGCAGTCTTCGACGGTTACGTCCGTGACCGACCCATCCCCCGCGGCCGACTCACAGCCGAGGTAGATATTGTGGTTGAGCTGCGCCGCGCCCGAGCCGTTGTTCCGGAACGTGGTCCGCTGTATCAGCGTCGAGTTTCCGCAGCCGATGTAGCCTTGTCCTGAGTTATTCGAGACGACCGAATCCGCAAGGGTGATGTTGTCGTCGGTCGCCCCGTCCACATTCGAGCCGGCATTGTTGAACCCGATCGAGAAGTCGTGGACGTACAGATCGCAGAGCATCACGTCCGCGGTCGTGTTCGTGCCGCCGTAGATGAAAAAGGCGGTGTGGGCGCCATCGCCGATCAGTTCGAGATGCTGGAACCGGTAGCCGTGCGACGTCGGCCCCCCGTGGGTGAACGAGATCGCGTCCTGTCCGCTGGTGTTGATCTTCGGCCGCCCCTCGTTCCCGCTTGCCCAAGGCGGGGTGTACGACATGACAGCGACGGGGCTGAGCGCCGTCGCGTTACCGTTGTACCAGCCGTCATCGACGGTGTTCGCGAACGAACCACCCTCGCAAGCCTTGATCCGGTCGCCAGCGTTCAGGAACTGGAACAGCGATCGCGCGTGCTCCCACGTCTTCCACGGCGCAGACGGCGACGTGCCGGCGTTCGAGTCGGACGCGGCCGTGTTGCCGGCGGCGCAGTCGGCATCGGCGCCGGTCTGGCAGTCGCATACGTAGTAGGTGGTCCCGCTTCCGCCGGTGCCGCTGATGGCGCAGGCCGCGACGGTCGCGCCTCCACTTCCGCCGCCCGCGCCGCCGCTCGACGAGGTGCCACCGGCGCCGCCACTCGCCGTCCCGCCCGCGCCGCCGCTCGCCGTCCCGCCCGCACCGCCGCCAGCGTGTCCGCCGCCGCCCGCGCCGCCGCTCGCCGAGGTGCCGCCCGCGCCGCCGCTCGCCGTGCCACCGGTTCCACAGCCGTAGTTCCCGGGCTTGTGGCTGCCGCCGCATTTCGAGAACACGCCGCCGGGCTTGTGGCTCGACTGGACGGGCACCGGCTTCCCGGGCTTGCGGCTCGCGGTGTTGAGCGCGACGACGCCGGCGCCGAAGACGACGGACGCGGTAAGCGCAACGATGAGCTTCGCAACGACAGAGCGCATTGGCGGCCTTTCAGTACGTGCCGAAGATGGAGCCCAGCTCCCACGGGTCGCTGTATTCAGCGGGGCCGTAGGTGGACGTCGAGTTGTTGGGAGACCCGAACCAATCGGTGGTGCCGGCCAGCGTGCCGTTCGTGGGGATGAACACCCCGCCGCCGGACGAGCCGCCGAAGAGAGATCCGAGGATGCTGTTGCCGCTGCCCGCCTTGCGCGTGAGCACGTAGGCGGCGGCGCCGACAGCGAGGATGATGGCGAGCGTTCGCGTGTTCATGGTGGGTGCCTCAGAACAGGTGATGACCGCCGCCGAGGTTGATCAGCGTCGGCGTGGACGTGGTGGGCGCCACCGCGGGGACGGGGGCAGGATCCGGAGCGCTCGCGGGCGTGCTGCTGGAAGGCGGCACGAGCGCGGCCCATGCGCTTGCGTCTTCGTGAACCGCGACGCCAGGGATGGTCGACGTCACCCGCAACACGGGCTGTGTGCTGACCGGCTGCCCCAAGAATTTGGCCAGCCAGGGCGACGAGAGGACGGCGTCTTTGTTCGCCTGTGCGCTGCCGATCGTCTGAGTCACGGACGGAACCACCACGGACGTCGGCGGGGCGACCGTCGAGGTGGGCGGCGTGCTGGTACCCGGAACGGTGGGAACTGCGTTCGACGCGGCCCCGCGCCGCAAGACGAACCACAGCCCAACGACCGCAGCACCGACCAGGGTGAACCACTGCCAGGGCTTCATTAGAAGTGCGCCCGCCCGCGCAGCGATTCGGTTGCCGGCCCGGTGGACGGCGCCACCTGTGCGATCGAAACGAGGTGATAGAAGTTCGCGAGGGCCTGTTGCGTGACCGGGTCGTTCGGCGCCTCGGTCTGCGCGCGCGCGAAGTCCGCCGGGGTGTAGTTCACCGACGTCGGCGGGCCACCCGTCGAAGACGTGTCGTAAGCCGAGCCGGGCAACGTCGAGCCGCCGGGGACGATCGGCGTCGAGCTGCGCCGCCGGAACAGCAGCCAGCCGGCGCCGACGATGGCCGCCACGACGGCGAAAACCTGCCAGGTCTTCATGGGAACACCCCGGTGGAGAGCTGCGGGTCAGCGCCGTAGTGCGGGCCGCCCTGACAGAACGAGCTGTCGAGCACGCGCCCCATGAGCGCCCCGCTCGCCTTCGCGCCGCAAGCGATCTGGCCGGCGACTTCGGCGGCGTTCCCGTTGTAGCCGGTCGAAGCGGCGTAGGGGTTCGCGGCCGTGGCCGCCTGTTGCGTGGCGTTCCACAGCACCGTATCGGTGGACGCCGCCGCCGAAGCCATGGCGGCGAGGCGCGCGCTCTCGTAGGCGTCGCGCGCCTGCTGGTTCAGGACGGCGTAATTGTTCTTGGCCCACTGCGGGAGATCGGCGGTGATCTGGTAGGGCGGTACGAAGTCGTCCGGTGGAACGACGGGGGGACCGGAGGCGCCGCGCGCCATGAGGATGTTGGCGGCGGCGGCGGCGGCATCCGAGCGCGCCACCGCTTCCGCCACGGTGGGAATGTCCGCGGTGTTGAGTCCCGCGGCCTGCGCGATCTTCACCACGGGATCGTTGGCGTGATCGTCCGCGGGGTTGTAGGCGGTCGGCACGGCACCGGGGGCCGCGCCGGGGTTGAGGCCCAGCGCTTCGCCGTTCGCGTCGGGCGCGGTGCCCGTCGCGGCGTTCGTGCCCGGGGTTACCGTCGCGCGGCGCCGCGCCAGCCACCACAGCACGCCGCCGATGACGAGCAGGGATAGGGCGAATTTCATGAGCAGTCCCCCGGGTTGCTTGACGAGCTGCCCGGAACCGTCGTGGTCGGAGAGGGCGAGCCCGGCGTGTTGGTGGTGCCCGTTGAGAACGAATCCGGCGCGCTGAGGCCCGAGGCGCCCGCGGGCACTGCCGCGCCAGGTGAGCGCTTGCTCGCCCGGTAGGCGATGAAGGCCGCGAGGCCCAGCACCAGCAACCCCCACTCCCGCTTGGCGATGGCCCACGCCACCGCGACCACGGCCGCAAACTTGAGCGCGTTCCGCGGGGGATGCGCGAGGCCGCCCGCCGCGCCGCCGCCGCACCCGCAGCTCACGAGATCACACCGAGGCCGGAGAGGCCCGTCGCAATGTCGCTGCCCGCGGCGACCAGCGAGGGGTTTCGCAGCGCGAAGGAAAGAGCTGCGCGATTCTGCCAGGCCCAGAAGGCGACCAGCACGAGCGCGCAGAGCAAGGCTGCTTCAAGCGTCGTCATCCGAATACCCCCGTCGTCTCGTAGTCGATCCACTGCTGAGGGGTCACGCCAGCCGGCGGCACACCCGTCACCGTGGAGTTGTGGAGTTCCTCGTCCAGATTCGTCGGGTTCGGGAACGGCAGATCGCCCGGGTTGTTGAGCGGGTCGTGCGCCGGGTCGATGTTGTTATCGAACGCCGACGCGATCGCGGTCGCGATCGAACCGCCAGCCGACGTCAACTTGTCCCAGAGCTGCCACAGCAAGTAGGCGGCCACCAAGAACGCCAGCGCTTCCGCGGCCGTGAGCACCTTCCCGGCCGTCACGCGAGCGCCTCCGCGACGTCGGGCAGATCGCCGGCCCAAAAAAACACCACGTTCGCACTGGCGTCGGGCAGGTTGCCGGGCACCTTGCCCGAGGCGCCCCAGCGCGTGACGAGGTCGGCAAACGACCCGGTGCCCGCCTGCACGCCGAACGCGCGCCGGTCCACGAAGTTCGTGGCGCCGCCGGTGGGGTCCTGGCCCTGCACCCGCTGCGCCAGCGCGTACTCGGCGGCGTTGAGGTCGGATTCGTAGGGGTCTTGGACCGACGAGACGGCGCCGCTGATCTGTTCGCCGAAGTGCCCATCACGAGCCGCGGTGTTGTGCGCCTCGATCGTCGCGATGACGTCGCCACCGCCCGCCTGGTTGAGCATCACGTGGCAGAGATAGACCTTGGTCATCTGACCGGCGCGCCCCTCTTCCGAGCGGCACACGCGGGCGAGCGCGAGCGCATCATTGGCGACGGGGCGGCCGAGCACGGCCGACGCCTGCGCCGCCAGCGTGGCGACGTCTTCCTGCACAACCCCGTTGACCACGGTCGACTGGCACAGGCGCTGCCCACGAAAGGCGTCGTCGTAAAGCGTGGGCAGCACGTCAGCCAGCTCCGCGAGGACGGGCAAGTCCGAGTCGGCCCACCAAGCGCCGACGAGGATTGCGACCGCGATGAGAACCCATTTGACCCATGGCTTCACGTCGGGCTGAAAGTCGGAGCTGTCGCGTCCGACCCCCCGTTGACTTGAACGGTCAGGTGGTTCTGCCAGTACGCCCATTCCTCGCCGGACATGTTGGCGGCGGGGTGCGGGGCGTAATCGCAGAGCAGGGCGATCTGGCCGGTGGGCGTCCCCGCGATGCCGATGCGGATACCTTGCAGGCGCACCAGCCACAGCCGATTGACTTCGCCGCTGATGCTGTAGCCGGCGCCCCAGACGTTATTGTCGCTACCAGCAAGTGGCACTTGCATCCCGTCGCCGATGGCGCCGCGCAAGGTGGTGAATTCCGTCAGCCCGGTGCTGGGAGCGATGTTCTTGACGCCGTCTTCGGGCAACAGCTCGACGAGGGGGTAGATATTCCAGCCGTTGCCGGCAGAGGGCGCGACGAAACCAACGTCAGTGCTGGGATCGACGGCAGAGGGCAGCGTATCGAGGAGCGCCAGCAGGGAAATCTGGCACTGGATACGCGGCGAGGGCACGCGGACGAAGGCATCGACCGTCAGGCCCCCAAGGCCGCTCGCATTCGTGATCTGGCCACCGCTGGCGACGACCGTCGCGAGCTTGCGGTGTACCCGCTTGAACTGGTCCCACTTGCAGGACATCAGAAGTCCACCGGGGCGAGGTCGTCGGGGCCGGCGATACCCGTGTGGTCACCGGCGACGATCGATTGCGTGGTCGTCGCGGCCGGCGGCGTGCCGCCGATGCCGCGGAACAGGTTTCCCGTCGCGTTGAACAGGTTGGTCAGCGAGCCGATCAGGCCGCCGCCGGTGCCGACGACGGCGCCGGGGACGTAGCCGGTGGTCGGCAGGCGGGAGGACTGCATCACCAGCCACAGCACGAACAGGCCACCGGCGATCAGCAGGACGTGTTCCTCGTTCTTGCTCATGCGGCACCAGCGGGGGGAGCCGCGGCCGGCGGCGCGCCAAGGTGGTCAGCAGCCGTCGGATCAGGCTTGAGCGTGATCGCGTCGCCATCGACGTAGACCTGAAAGCCCATCGACCGCCACGTGGCCACCCAATTCGCGGCCGTCGTCCCGTCGAAGGTGATCTCTCCCTTGTTGTCGACCTGAGCGTTTGCCGGGATGCCCGGGAGGTCCCGAATCGGACCGCTGAAGTCGGAGAGCGGGAGCGTCCCGGTGCCACCGGCGAACTTCACGGTGGCGTCGAAGCCGCCCCCGTTGAAGCTGCCAAGAAACCCCTTCACGTTGTTGTAGACGCGGCTCGCGGTTCCCGGCGTGAGCAGGGCGAGCGGCGGCACGATGACGGCCGCCTTCGCGAGAAAGTCTTGCGTCTTGTCGAGGGTCGCGGCGAGCTTCTCCGCGGGCGTCTGCGGTGCCGTCGCACCGGTGCCGGCGGCGCCCAGAAGTTCGGGGTGCCGGTGCCGCCACCAGTTGAGCGCGAACCACAGCACCAGCGCGACCGCGAGGATCGCCAGGGCCGGGTGTCGCTTCGCGAACGACTCCACGTGTGCGCCTCCGTCAGATGAGCGAGCCCAGAATGGTCCCCGCGCCTGCGCCCAGCTGCGCCCACGGGTTGGCCTGTTGCTGTTGCTGCTGCCGCTGCATCATCACCAGCAGCAGGAACCCGAACAGCACCACCACAATCAAAATGCCGTCGTCTTTCATGCGCCCTCTGCGAAGGCGCGCCCGTGCTGGCGCGCGCCTCGCCGGTTGGTGGGTTAGCCGCGGACCTTGAAGACCCGCGGGGACGCGAACATCCAGTCCGCGTACTTGTTGGCCTTCGCGTTCGCCTGCGCGCGCGGGTTGCTGTACTCGGGCGGCGCCGCCGCCAGCACCGGGCCAGCCATCTTCCGCATGGTGGCCACGGCCGAGAGGTCCGCCTCGTGGATCTCTTGCGTGAGGATGAGGTGCTGTCCCGAGCTGGGGCCGCCGGACGCCTGGTCACGGTAGTACGTGAGGTCGGCGGGCACCGGCCAGCGCATCAGGTTCGCGATCTGCTGGCGCGGCGTCGAGAAGCGCCAGGCCAGGAACAGCAGCGTGGCCACCTGCATGGAGCCGTTGGGCGTGGCCGCCATGGTGTGCGGGAAGCCGGCGCCGTCGTGCAGGTTCGCGGCGCCCACGTGACCGCCGATGAGGTCGCGGAACGCGAGCATGAACGCCTCGACGTTGTCGACCTTCGGTTGGTTCAGCTGGTCCGACAGGAACGACGTGATGGTGTCGGCAGTCGAGACGCCGCCCAGCCCCAGCACGTTCATGATCTCGAAGAGCGACGCGATCCGCATCTGCTTCGACGCGTTCGTCAGACCTTGCGCCTCGCCGACGTTGCGCATGGTGATCGCGTTGCCGGCGCTCACCACGGGCGACAGGTAGCGCTTCCAGCGCGCCAGCAGGGGGAGCGGCGGGTTGCGCAGCGCCACCGGGGTGACCCACGCCTTGATGACGGTGGCCGACTTGATGACGGCGCCCGTCGAGAACTGCGCGATGGCCGTCGACACGTCGAGCGTCACGTCCAGGACGGCGTTTTTGTGGAACCCCAGCCAGTGCATGAACGCTTCGGGGCCGGTGTCCACGTTCGCCGTGCCGAGCGGGAGCTTGAAGTAGAGGGTCACGGTGCTGTCGCCGTCGGTGCTGGCGATCTGCGCCCGGTCCCAGGCCGCGTTCTCGTAGCCGTTGGAGACGCGCTCCATGATGTTCTTGGCCACGGGGCCGGTGGCCACCTGGTCATCGATCATCACGCCGAACAGGTCGTTGTTCGCGAACCGGAACGACTTGATGATCGCGGGCAGCTGGTCCGCGTTGACGGCCGAGCCGCCAGAGGACGCCTGGTCGAACGTGGTGCTGACCGACACCCAGATCGCATCGAAGCAGGCCCAGTTGTTGTGCGGGTTGAGCTTCGCGTCCGGGGGGAGCTGAAACTGGACCTTCTGGGCCGCGCCGGGGGTGAGGCTCGACGTCTTCGCGCCGCCGCCGTTCACTACCACCATGTCCATCGGGATTCGTGTGCCGTTGCCGCTCTTCATGACTTACGCTCCCGTGGTGGTGCTGGTCGTGCCCACGGCGAACCCGGCCGCACGGGGTCCCACGACGGGGACGCGGTTGAACAGACCGACGATCCCGTTGCGGTACCGCAGCACCAGCAGGATCAGGATCGAGAAGACGACCAGCGCGCCGCCGGGATGCCGCTTCACCAGCGACACGAGCCCCGTGGCCGTCTGCGTGACGGCTGCGGGCGCGCTTTCCACCGTGCTGGCGACGCTCACAGCGTCACCGCGTTTCGGGATGCGTTGTGCAACATGGGTACGAAAGTGCGCCCGCGCCCTTGTTCCTCGCGGTGACCATTGAGCGCCCGTCGGTGGCTCGCAGATTCCGGTGACGGCTGCGCCGCGCGCGACCCGCACCGACGGAGAACCCCGAAACGACTGGAAAGTTTCGGTGGCCGCGTTACGCGATCTAGATGGACATCGCAGTCCGGAATCACGAAAGCGGCGAACGCGACCTGACGTTAGGCGAGCTGACGGCGCGCGCCCGCGCCCTGCTGGGCGACCGGGCGAGCACCTACAAGCGCAATGAACGCTTCTGGCCAGCAGACAAAATCTGCGTGGTCGCCGCGTACCTGGACGACGATGCCAGGGTTCCTCCTCCGCAGCGGCGTGAGATCGTGCTCGGTGAGGGCGCGTCGTACGCGGAAGCGTTGGGCCGCGCGCAGGATGCCGTCATGCGCGGGTTCGTGAAGGTGCGCCGCGCGGACGGAAGCGCCCGCGTCGTCAACCTCGCTGACTTCGGCATTCGCCCGGTGATCTCGTGAACGCGGCGAAGTTCGAAAGGCACGCGGTCCGCATCGCGGCCGAGCTGGAGGAGAAGCTTCACGGCCTGAACGATGACGACCGCGAAGCGCTGGGCGCGATCATCGGGTCTGTGGGTCGCGTCTATACGTTCCTGGGCGCAGTGAAGTCGCCCGCGCTCAAGGACGCGGGGAAGTCGGTGGAGAAGTTGCTCATGCTGCTGGCGTCGCTTCAGGCGCCGCTAGTCGGAGTGGGCGATCAGGCGGGCGCGGTCGTGGACGCGGCCATGCCCGCCGTGGCGGGCGCCGCACCCACGGTCGCGGCGATCCTGCGTACCGTCTTGGGAGCGGGCGCGTAATGGCGGGCTGCGCCTCGCGCCACCACAAGTGGCGAAACTACAACGCGGACGGGACGCCTGTTCTCGGATCGCCGTGCGTCGGCAGGCTGCACGGCCAGCCCTGCGACGCGACCTTTCTCGGCGGGCCGGCGGCGCGCCAGGCCGCGCCCGCGCCCACCTCCGCGCCCAGCGGCGAGGCGCAGACGCCGCCCGCGGACGCGGCCGTTTCTCCCGAAAACAAGCCCGCGCCCGCGCCGCGCGCGACTCTCGGCGCCGCGCTCGCGCTCGCGCGGCCGGGGAGCGCGCCCGGCGCAGCGCCCGCGGGCACTGCCGCGCCTGGTGCTGCGCCCGCGCCGCCGCCCGCGCCCGTCCCGAACGCCTGGCAACGGCTCGCCTCGCGCAAAATGCTGGCCGCGCTCTTCGCGGTGAATGACAAGGCGATGGAGCGGTTTCATCGGGAGCCGGTGGACGACGCGCCCGACGAGGAAGATGAGGAGTTCATGGAGGCCGCGACCGAGCTTTCCAAGTCGCTGGCGATCTGGTTCCCGAACGAGGCCCTACCGCCGTGGGGCAACGCCTTGATTATCACGGCGGGGATGGTCACCGAACGATGGATCATGTCCAAGCCGGTACCCGTCGAGGCCGAGGACGCAAAGCCCCGTGCCGTTGCCGGTGCGAGCGCTGCGGCTACGAAAACGGCGCCGCCCCCGGTGACGACGCCCCCCGCCGATCCCGCGTCCCCGATGGACGTGGGGGTTATCTGAAACGGTGCCACCGATGCCGCGAAAGCTGGGCCGACCGAAAGAACGGGATGTGCGGGAGCTGCGACGTCCGGTGGCAGCTCCGGAGAGACGCGAGGAAGCACAGGGAGAAGCGCAAGCGCGACCGAGCGGCATCCGCCACGCGCACGCGCGCGAAGCCGTCGAGAAGATGATCCGCTACACGCTGGCGCAGCACGAGGGGTTGCGGCTGCTGGTGCTGGGCGACAGTCGACAGGGGAAGTCAACCTTCATGAACTTCCTCAACTCGATGCTGACCGCACACGTGGCCGCCGTCTTCGTTCACGACGCCAAGTACCAGGTGCCGCAGTACCGCTACGACTTCAAGGTCCGCAACCTGGATGAGCTGACCCCCGAGCACGGCGGGGTGATCGAGGTGTTCGACCGGCCGATGACGACCACGCCGAACGACATCGCCGATCTGGTCTGCGCACTCGGTCTGCAAAAGACGATGACCGTCTGCGAGGTCGATGAGGTGATGTCCGTCGTGGGCGACAATTCCCGCGCCTTCGCGGGCGGCGAGTCGTCGCGCCTCGCGTTCCTCTACAAGCAAGGCGGCGGCATGGGCGCCTCTGTCGTGGTGCTGGCCCAGCTCCCCCAGAACGTCCCCGTCACCATCCTGACTCTGTCTCAGTTCGTGGTGATTCATCGCCTGTCGTCGAAGGCGCTCGCCTACTGCGAAAAGGACTGCGACTTGAGCGACGACGCGATGACCGTCGCGGCATCCCTGGAACCCGGTCAATTCATCATCCACGAGCGCGGCGGCGATCCGTGGGACCGCACCATCTACACGACGCCGCGCGAATTCATCGTCAACCGATAGGAGCGAAGCACATGGCCAAAGTTGAGAGGACCGCGGGGCGCATGTACTACGTCGATGGCTCGGGCAAAGTGATGTCCGCGGCCCGCAAGGGCGGCGACAAGCGCCACGAGGGGGTCACCGTCCAGCGTGAGGCCGGCTGGTTCTACTTCGTGGACGGCTCGGGCGAGGTGAAGCGCAGCAAGCGCAAGGGCGCAAAGGCGTGAAGCGGCGGCACACCGTGAAGCGGGGCGCGCGCCGCGCAGCTCCCGTGAACTGGCACACGGGTCGCAAGGATGCGGGAGCGTTCTTCCGACCGGGCATCTCGTCGAGCTGGCCGGCGACCTCGCGCGCGCTGGGGCCATTCGGCCGGTAACCGCTGGCCGAAACCAGCCACGTCAGATTTCCGCAAAACCTACGTACAAGAAAAAGCCCCGGGCGATTGCAGTCGCGCCGGGGCCAGGCCCACCCAGGAGTTTCCCCCTCCCGATGAGCACCCGTTATCCTAGTCCTGTCTGCGTCGATGGAAAGTGGCTTGTTGACCTTCGCGCGTTCGGTTTCGGTCGGCGTATTCCGCTGGTGGCCGCCGACCGCGAAGAGGCCATTCACGCCTGTTACACCAAGCTCGACGAGCTGCGCCGCGGGCGCGCCGCCGAGCCCAGTGCCCAGCTCGAACTGACCCCGCGGGGCGCCGCCCCCCAGCTGTTCACGCACCTGCTGGACCGCTACGGTGACCGCAAACGCTACAAGACGCGCGCGGGCGCGAGCGGGGCGCGGCGCGTGATCGAAGCCGTGCGGGCCGCGCTGGGCGCCTACCGCCTCGCCGAGCTGGACGGCCCGGAGGGCGATGACCGCCTCTTGGCTTACCTGCGCTCGATTGAGGGCCTGGCCCCCGTCACCATCCGCTGGCGCTTCGCCGTGATCGCGTCGGCGCTCCGCTTCGGCGCCGAGCGCGGCTGGTTCCAGCGCGCCGCTGCCATCCCCCGCGAGTACCTACCCACGAAGCGCGCGGCGCAGTTCGTCTACATCGACGAGCCCACCTTTCGCCCCCTGCGGGACGCGACCTTCCAGCGCACGCCCGCCCTGGCCGCCGAGGCGCACAAGCGGGGCGAATCGCTGGAGGTCTACTGCGCCCGCCGCCGGGTGGGGCTGTCGCTGCTGTTCTACCTGGGGCTGCATACCCGCGACGTCTTCGGCGACCACCCCAAAGACGTGGACCGCCCCGACTTCATCGCTGGCTTCACCGACGAACACGTGTCCCTCGACTTCGGGGTGTACGTCCGTCAAAACTCGAAGTCCGCCGAGCACGTGCCCCGCGAACAATTCGAGCTGCCCGAACCGCTGATCGACGATCTGCGCGAGCTGCTGTCCATCCTCGGCCGGCCCGCCTTCCTGCCCGGCGAGCGCATCGCCGGGGGCTACTGGCCCCACGTCTCCGCGGTGATGGCGCGCGCCGGAAAGCGCCTCGGCATCCCCGGCCCCCTCAACCCCCGCGTGCTGCGCAAGAGCTTCGCCCGCGAGATGTTCAAGCGGGGTTACAGCATCAAGGAAGTGTCTGACCGGATGGGCCACGCGGACACCCGGATGCTCCAAGAGGTCTACGCCCGCACGCCGCGCCCCGTGGGGTCGGCGCGGACGCGCTGGCTGCGGCCCGCGCCTGGCACTCTCCCTGCACATGTCGGCGCCCGTGTCGTTCCCTTTACTCCCAACGCACTCCCAACCGAACCACCCGCAGGAGGTCCTAAGTGTCTAAAATTACAGAGACGCGCCAAGGGTTAGGAAGTTCAAGTCTTCTCGACCGCACAAATTTCAGTTACGTGCTACCCGTGCGCAGCATCCTTGCCGCCTGGCGGAACTCCGCAGGTCAAGCCCGGATGTCGCGGAGTCGTCGAGTGGCGGCAGGGGAGAACGCTTGGCCTCCACGCTCACGATGGTCATCCACGTGGAGTCCCGTTCTTTTCGATCGAAGGCTTTTCTAAAGTCTCTCGCCGACCGTTCCAGTACCACGGCGTTGGATTCTCGGCCGTGACGTTGGTGACGCCGTAGTAGTTGCACGCCTCGTTTATGGAACCGTGGACGATGATGTCCGCCATGTCCTCAGCCAAAGTTCCCGAGATGTCGGCCAATTCCATCGAATGGCCCTTATGGGTTACGACGAGGTAGATGTCGGTGAGATATCGCTCAAGCACATCGATCTGCGTCTGAAGATCAGGCAGGTTGATGAACAGATGGGACGTGTCGCTTCTCTGCTGATACCGGTGAGCCCGGACCCTATTTCGATCGTTATCGGAGCCTGTGTATCGGCCCGGAAGCGCGCGCATAGGGCTTCAATCGTCTCGAGAGAAGGCGGAGCCGAAGCATTGAGTCTACCGGCGGCCTCTTGAATTTGTCGGGTTACCATTTCAGCTAGATCGACGTTGCGCACGATCGATGGCGTGGCCGACAACTGCTCCGGAGCGCGCTTGAGCAGATCAAAAATGCCGTCCTTCTTAGTGAGACGCTCGCGTATCGAATAGAGGTCGATGACCAGCATGTCGAAGCAATCGCGCATAACCTGGATAGCGGCCAGATTCGGTGTAGGCCGGACGTCGCCGTGCTTGCGGAGTTGCTCCATCTCGGCAGCCGTTTTCATGAGGATGGGATAGCGCTGCTTCACCTCGGCAAAGAAGAAAATCACGAGGTCCAACTCGTCGACGAGGGGATCGGTCGGTGCTACCTCAGCACCAGCCATATCGGTTTCTCGCTGAGGTTTGTCGCGGAAGACACCGGCCGCTCCCGGACGGCCGCGCAGTTGCGTAATCTGCCATGCTATTCCTCAGCAATCGGCCGCGAGCACTCCTCGAACACCTGCGCCAGTCCGCGCTTGTCCAGCGTGCGGGCGGAGATCGCGATCATCGCCGTGTACAGCCGATCGTCTTGCTCGATGAGATCGTAGTCGTTCATGGCGAGGAATGCGGTGGCAGCGGCCAGGCCGGCGCGCTTGTTGCCGTCGACGAAGGCTTGGCTCTCGGCAAGGTGGAACGCGTAGGCCGCCGCCATTTCGAAGAGGGTTTTGTGCAGGTACTCGCCTCCGAACGACTGTCGGGGGACCGCGACCGCCGATTCGATGAGGCCTCGATCGCGCACGCCGAGGTCGCCGCCGTAGCGCGCGATGCTGTCGGCGTGCAGCTCGAACACGTCCTCGAGCTCCAGGAACTCGGGGTCGAAATCGCTCACTTAGCGAGCTTCTGAAGGGCGGTGCCGACGTTCGCGTGCACGCGTTCCCTCGCTTTCGCGAACTTGACGCGATGACGGTCGGCGCGCGTCGAAGCGTCGACGGGACCCACGATGAGCCGCTCGTTCTCGATCTTGAGCTCCACCTCGTCACCGCGGGCGAGGCCGAGCAGGTCGAGGATGGGTTTGTCGATGACGAGGCCCGTGCTGTCTCCGATCTTCGTGAGGCGCTTGGTCAGCATATGTCAGATATTAGTATAAAATATGAGTCAGACAAGACGGTCCTCACGACAGCACGCCGCGGCGATACGCCGCGGGGCTGAGGTGCTGGAAGCGGCGGAAGACTTTGCAGAAGTGGTTGGTGTTCGCGAAGCCGCAGGTGTCGGAGATGTGCTTCAGCGGGGACTGGGTCTCGACCAGCAGCCGCGCGGCCTCGTGAATTCGCACCTCCAGGGCGAACCGCGCCGGGGTGAGACCGGTGCGGGCTCGAAAGAAGTGACTGAAGTGGCTGCGGCTCATGCCGTGCTCGGCGGCCAGGACCTCGACAGCGGGCGGGCGCCGCAAGCTGGCCATGACCCGCGCGCGCACCGCCTCGACCATGCGGCTGCCTTCGCCCGACTGGTCGCTGGGCCGGCGCGCCCACCGCTCGTAGGCGAGTACGAACTCGAACAGCGCCAGCTCGGCCTCGAAGGCGTCACGAAAGTCCTTCTTGATGGCTCCGCGGACCAGCCGCAGGGCGCTGGCCGTGAACGCCCCGTCGGGCGGCATGTCGACCAGCGGCCCCGTCGCTGCCACCTGACTGGACAGCCTCGCCAGCAGGTACGGGTGGTAGATGCCGATCCACCCGAAGGTCCATCCCGGAGACTCGCGGGGCAGATAGTAGCGATGTCGGGAGGGGATGACGGCGAAGAAGCCCTTGCCCGGCGGAACGCGCCGGGCCGGGCCTGCCTGCTCCTCGAAGTGTCCCCAGCCGGCCATGGTGAACTGGAAGATGGCCAGCGGCGCGTCCCGTCGGCCCAGCCGCTTCATGCCATCCCAGTGGTAGCTGGCCGGATCGGTGCGCGTCTCGACGCTGCCGAAGAAGGCGGTGGCGGGCGTCCACCACGGGGGCGCCGTGGTGGGGGCGCGCGACAGCGCGACGAGCTGGGCCAGGGCCGGGGCCCATTCGCGCGGCGCGACCGGGCCCGGATGCTTGCTGGCCACCGCGTCGGAGATCAGGACGTCGTCCGACCGCTTGCGCCACAACGCCACCTTCGAAGTCGATGCGCGGCGGGCTGTCACAAATCGATCCTACTTCGCACATCGGAACCATCGCCACGCGAAATTCACGAGCATAATCTCACTGTTCGCTGCGGATTCGTTGACACACACAGACGTCGTACGCCGTCAGAGGGGCTCGACCGGCGGACCGGCGTCCAGCCGCCCGCCGGGCAGATTGCCTGGCGTCACGGCTCTTCGAAGGAGCATGGTCATGCGTATTTTCTCGACCGGTCCGGTCGCTGATCGGGCGACGCTCGCGATGCGGGGACTCCTCGCGATGGTGATGGCAGGAGCCCTCGGCTGCTCCGGCAGCGGGTCCTCGGGCGCCGGGACAGGCGGGCAAGCCGATGCCTCGACCACGGGCAGCGGCGGGGCGACGGCGTCGGGTGGTAGCAGCGGCACCGGCGGAACCAAGGGGTCCGGCGGCGTGACGGCCACCGGCGGCGCCGGCAGCGGCGGCGTCAAGGGTTCGGGCGGCTCGGGCGCGACCGCCAGCGGCGGGGGGCCTGCCTCCGGTGGCGCCGTCGGCAGCGGCGGCGTCATGGGCAGCGGCGGCCTCACCAGCACGGGCGGAATCAGCGGAGGCGCCGGCGCGGTCGGCACGGGCGGCAACAGCGGCGCTGGCGGGGCCGCGGGCCACGGAACCGGCGGCGGACGCGGCGGCAATGGCGGCGGTCTGCCGGCGACCGGCGGCGCGGGGGGCGGCGCCCCCAACGCCCTCTCGGGGCCGCCCATGGGCTGGGCGTCCTGGAACAGCTTCGCCGCCAAGATCAATTACACCGTCATCAAGGGCCAGGCGGACGCCATGGTCTCCAGCGGCCTGAAAGCCGCCGGCTATCAGTTCGTCAACATCGACGAGGGCTGGTGGCAGGGCACGCGCGATTCCTCGGGCAACATCACCGTCGATTCCACCGACTGGCCGGGCGGCATGCAGGCCATCGCCGACTACATCCATGGCCTGGGCCTGAAGGCGGGCATCTACAGCGACGCCGGCAAGGACGGATGCGGCTACTACTACCCCACCGGGCGGCCGGCGGCTCCCGGTTCGGGTAGCGAGGGCCACTACGATCAAGACTTCCTGCAGTTCTCGAAGTGGGGCTTCGACTTCGTGAAGGTCGACTGGTGCGGCGGATCGTCGGAGGGGCTGGACGCGAAGACCGCGTATCAATCGATCAGCGATTCGATCAAGAAGGCCACCACTCAGACGGGACGACCGATGGTGTTCTCGGTCTGCAACTGGGGCAACCAGAGTCCCTGGAACTGGGCGCCCAGCATGTCGACCATGTGGCGCACCAGCCAGGACATCATCTATTACGGCAACGCGCCCGACATGGCGCGCGTGCTCACCAACTACGACTCGGCCCAACATCCGACCGCGCAGAGCCCCGGGCACTACAACGATCCCGATATGTTGATCGTCGGCATGTCCGGGTTCTCCGCCGCGCAGAACCGGACCCACATGGCGCTGTGGGCCATCTCGGGGGCACCGCTGCTGGCCGGGAACAAGCTGGACACCATGAGCGCCGACACGAAGAGCGTCCTGACCAACGCCGAGGTGATCGCGATCGATCAAGATCCCCTCGCGAAGCAGGGCACCAAGGTCAGCGACAGCGGCGGCCTGCAGGTCTACAACAAGGTCCTCTCCGGGACAGGCCGCCGCGCCGTCCTCCTGCTGAACCGCAGCTCGGCGACCGGAATGATCACCGCCCGCTTCGCGGACTTGGGCCTCGGCACGACGGCGTCGGTCCGGGACGTGTGGGCCGGCATGGACCTGGGAACGAAGACGACCAGCTACGCCGCCAGCGTCCCCTCCAACGAGGCGGTCCTGCTGCTGGTGACCGAGGCCGCCGCTCCCTGATTCGTCGGCCGGCTCGGGTTGCGGGCTGTCGATTCGTTGGGTGCGCTAACGCCGCGACCTTGTCCGGGTGGAATGGCGACCGTCGTCGCATGGCCATCCGCGTGGCGGTACTGGCGATGGATCCGCGCTGGCGAACTTCGAAGAACCCGAGACGTTCCAAGACGCCCACGACCTCCCGCGGCTTGAGGACGGAGCTATGCTCATCCACGCGACCTTCGAAGAAATGACGCTTACAGCATCCGCTTGCTGAGGAGCAGCAGGGTGCGGGGGTCGCGCACGCGGCGGCGTAGGCCCGCGAAGTCGCCGTGCAGATCGGCGGGGGTGATCCGGCGGGAGTGAGGGACGTCGACGTCGCGGACCCGCTCGAGCACGCTGCGCGCGAAGGGCGGGTCGTCGACCAGCACCACCAGCTCGAAGTCCTTGTCGTCCTCCAGGCTGCGGCAATTCAGGTTGGTCGAGCCGTGGATGGAGTAGCGGGCGTCGAAGACGGCGATCTTCAGGTGGTTGAAGTGGTTCTGGTACTCGTACAGCTCGATCCCGCAGGCGAGGTAGCGCTCGTATTCGTGCTCCTGGGCGTCCTGACTGAACGAGTTGTCGTTGTGACGGCCGGCGGGGACGATCAGCACCACCGACAGCGTGGGGTTCGCCGTCTTCGCGGCGCACAGCGCCTCCACGATGGCCGGGTGATACAGGTAAGGGTTCTCGATGAAGATCGAGGAAGTGGCCTCGCGGATCAGGCGCAGGTACAGCTCGCGTACGCCATTCGGTCGATCGTCGGGCTCGTTGGAGTGAAGCTCGGCGTGTTGCAGGGGCCGGCCGCGCGGTGCCGTGCGCGGCGCTGACGGCGTGAGCCCGACGTAGTCCTCGCCGCCGTCCAGCACCCAGCGGTCGTGAAAGGCCGCGTCCAGCTTCAGCGCCAGCGGTCCCTCGAAGCGCGTCAGGCTGTCGTGCCACTTCCACCACGGCTCGGGCTGGCCGGCGTCCTTTCGCTCCGCCCCCTCTTCCCGGGCGTCCCTGGCCGGGTCGAAGGGGATGTGAAACATGTACTGCGCGCCGATGTTGGCGCCGCCGCACCAGCCGACCCGCCCGTCGATGATGACCAGCTTCCGATGATCCACGTGCAGGTCGTCGACCGCGATGGCGCTGCGAATCTGCTCCGCCATCGAGCGCAGGCGGGGATCAGAGATGTGAGAGGTGGCGTCGTAGTCGATGTTCGTATCCCTCACGCGCGCCCCGGCCGCGGTCAGCAGCTCACACAGCGGCCTGGTGTCGGTCGGGTCGTAATCGATGTTCGGATCGTGCTTCATCATCTCCTTCTCGCCGGTCGAGAAGGGATCGCCCATGGCCGTCTTCTCCATGTTCAGCAGGACACGGACATCCACGCCGGCGCGTGCCCTGGCCGCCAGCGCCTCGGCGACCTCCCAGCCGATGGGATCGCGGAAGAACAGAAAGATCGACACGTGGATGGCCCGCTCCGCCGCCGCGATGTCCGCCAGCAGGGCCGGCAGGATCCGGTGGCCGTCCACGTGCAGCTCCGCGAAGTTCTGGTCCATGCCGGGGCGGTTATAGCCGACGACCCACCCCAGAACTTTTTCCTAACCTTTCCTGCCGGCGGGTCTCTAGCTGGTCATGAAGACTGGAACGGCGATTTCCGGATGGTTCGTCGGCGGTTTGGCCGTCGTGACCCTGGCGGTGGCTTGCAGCGGGCAAGGGGCAAAGCCGGGGCCGGGCGGACCTGGCCAGGGGGGCCGCGCCTCCATGCCCGGTGCAGGCGTCGGCGGAACGACCCCCGGGCCCGATCACGGTCCGGGCGCCGGTGCGGGGCCAGGCCCTGGGCCCAGCCCCGGTTCTGGCGGCGTCAGCGGTGGCAACGCGGGGGGCGGCGGCATCACCGCGGGAAGCATGTGCACGCCCGGCGTGCAGCAAACGCTGGTGTCCGACTGCGGTTATCCGTACGCCAGCACGCGGCCGTTGACCAGCGTCGTCTTCAACGAAAGTGACGTGTTGCGCGCCATCGTCCCCTCCGGCGGCTGGCCGATGGCGACGATCTCGCTGTTCTACGATGACGAGCACGCGCTGACGCTGGGAATCCGCAGCGCCGTCGTCAAGAGCGCGTCGGGCACGACCACCACGGACTATCCGGTGTCGGCGCTGCCCAGCGTTCCCGGCGTCGTCACGAACCCCGCCACCGGAACCAACATCCTGGCGGGCGATCAAAGCGGGCTCGACACCTCCCTGCGGCCCATGTGGCCCGCGCTGTTCATCACGGACATCACCTCCGATCCGAACAGCCGCGCCGGCGACTGGCAGATGGGCGGCGTGCCCCACAACCCGACCGCCGTATTCGGCACCTGGAAGGCCGCCGTTCGCACCGTCGACAACACGCAGTCCCCGCCGCTGGTGACCATCACCCCCGACGCCGATCCGGCCAAGAACAAGCAAGTATTGGGGACCGGGGCGGCGACGTTCCCCGCCGGCATCAAGGACGAGGGCTTCGGCACGGAGGTGCGCTGGAATGTCCCGCTGGTGGCCGGTCACTCTTACCGCCTGCAGGTGATGGTCCACGACGGCGACCAGAACAAGGTCGGCGGCGATTCAGGCGAGGCCTGCGTCACCTTCTGCGCGGCCGCCGGCTGCTCCGAGTGCGGCACCGACGGCGCGGGCGGCAAGCCCGGTTGTTCCGAGTGCGGCACCGACGGTTCCGGCGGCGGGTGTGGCTCCGAAGGGCTGATCTCCTGTGGGGGCGAGGGAAGCGCCACCGACACCTGCCCGGCAGGGACCGCGTGCGCGAACGGCTGCTGTCTCGTTCCCCTGTGATGGCCCTCGAATCTCTCCGGAAAACAGCGATGAGACGTTCATGCGCACTGGTTTCGTGTCTGGTCGTGTCGACCCTGCCCCTGGCGTGCAGCTTCAACCGCGCCAGTGAACAAAGCTTGGGACTGGGCGACGGGGGGTTCGCGCCCGATCTGCCGGCCGTCGGCGACGGAGGCCAGACGTTTCAGGCCGACGCAAACGTCAGTTGCGTGCAGACCAGCCCGATGACCGCGAATGTTCCGCCGGACATCCTGATCTTGCTCGACCGGTCGGGCTCGATGAACGAGGATCTGAACGGGACGATGTGCACCAACGGGTGCGGCGCCAATTCGAAGTGGAGCATTGCCACCACCACGCTGAAGTCGTTCCTGCCCACGGTCGAGGGCATCGTGAACTGGGGCCTGAAGCTGTTCGCCACACCAGACAACGTCTGCATCGTCTCGAGCACGGCCGAGATCCCTCCCCAGATCAACAACGCGGCGGCCATCAACGCCCGGCTCGCCATGACCGACGCAGGCAGCTCGACGCCGACGACGGTCGCCTTGATGAACGCGGCGACCTATCTGAAGACGCTGACCGATTCGAGCCCGAAGTTCATCCTGCTTGCCACCGACGGAGTCCCGACCTGTGGCACGGCGGCCTGCGCCCCGGGCGTGAACAGCACCGGCATGGCGAACCAGTGTGACGACGCGAACGCCATCGCCATGGTCAAGACGGTTCGCGACATGGGCTTTCCCACGTTCGTGCTGGGCATCGGAACCTCCCAGGCCCCCGGGGATGGCACCCTCAGCCAGATGGCGGTCAACGGCGGCTACCCCCGCAACGGCACGCCCGCCTACTATCCGATCGACAAGGCTCAGGACCTGCAGGACGCCTTCCAGACCATCACGGGCATGGTCAGCAGCTGTTTCTATACGATCTCGCCCGCGCTCACCGACGGCCAGCGGGTGGCCGGGGTGAAGGCCGACGGCGTGTCGTTGTCGCCGACCGACTACACGGTCCTGGGCAACGGGGGCGTCCAGCTGATCGGACAGGCCTGCGACGACGTCACCAGCGGGAAGGTCAAGAAGATCGAGGTGCAGGTCGACTGCATCGGGTGAACGGCCGCACTGGCGGCCTCGCGGGGGGCTGATCGCCTTCGCGTCGTCGTTATCGATGGCCCCCCCGTCCTTCCGGTTTGTAGCCGCTGCGCGTCGCCTTACGGGGCGCGCCGATCAATCTTGGCCGGGAAGGTGCTACCGTCCCTCGAACGGAGGGCGCCATGTCCGGGCTCATGAAGTTTCTGTCGCGGACCTTCGCCGGTTCGGCGGCTCTGGGGATGGCCCTGCTGGCCGCGGGCTGCGCGGCCATCCACAACCCCGAGGTGGCAGCCGATGCGGGCGCTCCCTCCGCGATGGACGCGGCGCCGCTGGCGGACGTCTTCGTGGTCGAGCTGGGGCCAGGCGGGCAGTTCGAGGCGTCGCCTGATCGCGCCGCGGATCCCGACGCCTGCGACGGCGCCGCCAGCTGCGTGGTCGGATGCGGCAACGGAAAGATCGATCCCGGGCTGGGCGAGGCCTGTGACGACGGGAACGACATGTCCGGGGACGGCTGCTCGGCCGGCTGCGATACGATCGAGAACGACTTCATCTGCCCGATGCCGGGCATGCCTTGCATCTACCTGGTCGCCTGCGGCGACGGGAGGCGGGGCGGCAAGGAGACCTGCGATGATGGCAACCATGACGAGGGCGACGGCTGCTCGTCCGCGTGTCAGGTCGAGCCGGGCTGGGATTGCACGCAGCCGGGGCAGGCCTGCACCCCACACTGCGGCGACGGCATGCTGGTGGCCGGCGAGCAGTGCGACCCGCCGAGCATGGGGCCGGGCTGCTCGGCCGCGTGTCAGGTCGATCCGGGGTTCGTCTGTTCGCCGCCCTCCACGGGCGCGGGCGGTTCGAAGTGCCGGGCCACCGTCTGTGGCGATGGAAAGAAGGAAGGGACCGAGGCCTGCGACGACGGCAACGTCGTCGACGGCGACGGCTGCTCGGCCACCTGCACGTTCGAGCCCGATTGTTCCACGGGGATGTGCTTCTCGAAGTGCGGCGATGGCATGAAGCTGGCGCCCGAGGCGTGCGATGACGGAAACACCAAGAACGGCGACGGGTGCTCGGCTACCTGCACGTTCGAGGACGGGTTCGTCTGCAACGACTCGTCTTCCAACCCGCCGAACCAGCTGAACCTGAAGGTCACGTACCGGGACTTCATCAGCCTTCCCGCCGGAACCTCCGTGCGGCACCCCGATTTCGAGGCCTTCTGGGGCGACGACATCACCCCGCTGCTGGTGAAGCCGATGCTGTCAGCGGCGGGCAAGCCGGTGATGGACGGGCGCTGCGTGACGGCGCCCAAGACCACCATCTGTCCGATGGGGCAAGAGCTGACCACCAGCGCGAACTTCGGTCAGTGGTACAACGACACCTCCGGCGTGAACATCGACATCCCGGGCGCGCTGCTGCTGCCCCGGCTGGCCAATGGCTCCTACGTGTTCGACTCGGCGAAGCTGGGCTTCTACCCGATCGACGGCAAGGGGTGGACCGCGCCGCCCGCCAAGGAGAACAACGGCACCGCCGATTCGACGGTGAACGACGGCAAGATGCACAACTTCGGCTTCACCACCGAGATTCACTATTTCTTCCAGTATCGCGGCGGCGAGCTGCTGAGCTTCAGCGGGGACGACGACGTGTGGATCTTCGTGAATCGCACGCTGGCCCTCGATCTGGGGGGGCTGCACCCGCCCGAGGAACGCACCCTGGACGTGGACGCGAACGCCGCGGCGCTGGGGTTGACGGTGGGGGGACTGTACGAGATCGCGCTGTTCCACGCCGAACGTCACACGGCCGGCTCGAACTTCAAGCTGACGCTGACGGGGTTCGCGCCGACCTCCAGCGCCTGCGGCCCCACCTGCGGCGACGGCATCGTCATCGCGCCCGAGCAGTGCGATCTCGGCGCGGCCATGAACGACGGCAGCTACAACGGCTGCACGCCTGACTGCCGTCGCGGCCCCAACTGCGGCGACGGCATGGTGCAGGCCCCCGAAGAGCAGTGCGACGACGGCGTGAACCTGTCACTCTACGGCGCGAACGGCGCGCCCGGGTGCTCGCCAGGCTGCCTGAGCAGCGACTTCTGCGGTGACGGCAAGCTGGACACCCTGTTCGGGGAAGAGTGTGATCTGGGCGCCGACATGAACGCCGGCGGGTACAACGGCTGCACGTCGGCCTGCCTGCGTGGTCCGCGCTGCGGCGACGGCACGCTGCAGAAGGACGCCGGAGAGGAGTGCGATGACGGGAACACCATCAGCGGGGACGGATGCGGACATGACTGCAAGATCGAGGTGATCCAGTAGGCAGGCCACGGCGCGGCTGGGCGCTGCGGCGCTACAGGCAGATGTCGTAGGTGCCGCTGCCGGTCCGGCAGGTCAGGCCACGCGGACAGGCATTGGGCGGGGTGGAGTCGTGGGAGCAGACGGGCTGGCAGCGGCTGGCGCCGTCACCGGAGAGGGGACAGGTCCATCCGGGCAGGCAGTCGGAGGGGAGCTTGCACGAGGCGCCGTTCGTGCTGTCTCCGCTGCTGATGTCGCAGACGGTGCGGTCGGCGGCTCCGGCGCCCGTGATCAGGTAGCAGGTCCGCGCCCCCTGGCACTGGCTGACCGCACCGCTGAGGGGGTTGCAGGTCGCGGCAGGCAGGCCGCAGACGGTCGTCGAGTAGGTGCTGGTCGGCTCGATGCGACGGCTCTCACACGACACGCCCGCCGCGCAGTCCGCGTCGCCCCGACACAGCTTCATGCAGATGGCGTCGGCGTTCCCCTCGACGCACAGCAACCCCGGCAAGCAGTTGTCCGTTCGCTTCGCCGTGCCGGCGTTCAGCACGTCACAGGTCTCGCCCACGTCCCGCAGCCACTGGCCCTTCTCGCAGGCCAGCGCGGCCACGCTGGAGCCGCTGGCGGCGGTGTTGAGGGCGGTGCACTTCTCGCTGGTGCAGCATCCCGTCTGGCAGACGGGATCGCAGTCGAGGTCGGAGCGGGGCACGCATCCGCTGGGCGCCTGTCGGGGCAGGCAGGCGTTCCCGTCGGCGTCACCCGTGCCGTCCGGGGCGGCATCCGGCGGAAGGGTCACCTCCGCGGCGTCCGCGCTGGCGTCCTTGTGATCGGCGCCGGCGTCGGTCGCCTTCTCTGCCAGCGCGTCGGTCATGGAGAAGCAGTGCCCGCTGATGCAGCTGAACCCGTCCGGACAGTAGGGGGTCTTCGACGCGCAGGCGAGGCCACCCTCCGAGATCGAGGGGCGGTAGCACGCCGAGGCACAGGCCGCGGCCAGCGCCGCCACCAGGAGCGAAGGTCGCAGCCAGCTGGCGCGCCGCAAGCCGGCCAGCGCCGACGATGGCGCAAGAACGCTTCCGGGCGGCCCGGATGGCAGGGCTGGGCGGTTCACTGCGTGGGTCCTGGCGTCCGTCCGTTCATCTGTCCCGTCATCGCGCCAGCCGTGCCCCCGGTCGGCGTCCCTCCAGCGCAGGTCATGGCATTCGTGCACGCTCCGGTGCAGCAGATGCCTGTCGAGCAGGTCGTGCCGTCCAGCACAGCCGGGTTCGTGCACCGCCCGTTCGCGTCGCAGGTGCCGGCCTGGTGACACTCATCGGCGGGACAGGAGACGGTGCTCACGCAGACGCCCGCGCGACAGGCGTCGGTCGTGCAAGCCTTGCCGTCGTCGCACTTCGCCCCGTCGGCCTTGGCCGGGTTCGAGCACATCCCGGTGGCGGGATCGCAGGTGCCCGCGGTGTGGCACATGTCGCTGGCGGCACAGGTCACCGCGGGGCCCCCTGTGCAGACACCGGCCACGCAGGTGTCGTTGCCCGTGGTGCAGGCATTTCCGTCGTCGCACTTGGCGCCGTCGGCCTTGGCCGGGTTCGAGCACATGCCCGTCGTCGGGTCGCAAGTGCCACCGGTGTGGCACTGGTCGCTGGCGGGGCAGGCCTGGTTCATGCCGCCGGTGCACATGCCCTTCTTGCAGGTCTCGCCGGTGGTGCACATCTTCCCGTCATCGCAGGTCGTCCCGTCGGGCTTGGCCGGATCCGAGCACATGCCCGTCGCCGGATCGCAGGTGCCGGCAGAGTGGCACGAATCGCTGGCGGTGCAGGCGATGGTCGTGCCGGTGCATACGCCGGCCTTGCACGAGTCTCCGGTGGTGCAGGCGTTGCCGTCGTTGCACGTCGCGCCTTCGGCCTTCGCCGGGTTCGAGCACATGCCCGTCGCCGGATCGCAGGTGCCGACGGAGTGGCAGGAGTCGCTGGCGGTGCAGGCCATGGTCGCGCCGCCGGTGCAGACGCCCGCCTTGCAGGAGTCTCCGGTGGTGCAGGCGTTGCCGTCGCTGCAGGCGGCGCCCTCGGCCTTGGCGGGATTCGAGCACATCCCGGTCGTGGAGTCGCAGGTGCCGGCGGTATGGCACTGGTCGCTGGCCGCGCAGGTCTTCGTGGTGGTGGGGGTGCAGACGCCGGCCTTGCAGGCATCACCGGTGGTGCAGGCGCTGCCGTCGCTGCAGGTGGTCCCGTCGGCGGCGGTCGGGTTGGTGCACGCGCCGGTGGTGGTGTTGCACGTTCCGGCCACATGACAGGCATCGCTGGCCTTGCAGGTGACCGGGCTGGCCCCCACGCAAGCGCCCGCTTTGCAGGTGTCCAGCTGCGTGCACATGTTGCCGTCGCTGCAGGACGTGCCGTCCGCCGGCAGCTGGCACGCCCCCTTGCCGTCACACATGCCGGTGTTGCCGCAGGTGTTCGTGGAGGTGGGGCAGGTGTTCGCCGCCGGGTCGCGTGGCGCGCTGCCCGTGGCGATGTTGGTGCAGGTGCCCGCCTTGCCTGACAGCGCGCACGACTGGCAGCCGCCGCTGCAGGCGGTGTCGCAACAGATCCCGGTCGCATCGGCGGCGAGCGTCTTCACGCAGTGGGACTGGCTACAATCGGTGTCGGCGCCGCAGACGGCGCCGGGCGCCAGCTTGTCGCCGCACTTGTTCGTCTGGGTGTTGCACGGCACGCCTGACGCGCAGTCTCCGTTGCTGGTGCAGGTCGTCCGGCAGGTCGCCTGGTTGACGTTGCAGGCGTAGGGGCTGCAGTTCTTGGTGGTGGCCGGCATGCAGGCGCCCTTGCCGTCGCAGGTCGCCGCGTTCGTCTGGGTGCTGCCGGCGGGGCAGCTCTGGTTCCGGCACGAAGTCGACGTGTTCCAGTACTCGCACTTGCCAGTCCCGTCGCAGACCCCGTCCAGACCGCAGCTGGTGCGGTCGCTGGCCAGACATCGCCCACCCGGATCGGCGCCCCCCGCGGGGACGGGGGTGCAGGTACCGACGTGATTCGCCACCTTGCAGCTCTGACAGACGCCGCCGCTGGCGGCCGAGCAGCTGGTGTTGCAGCAGACGCCCTCGACGCAGTTGCCGCTCTCGCACTGGGCCCCCGAGGTGCAGGTGGCCTGGTTCCCCTTCTTGCCGCACGAGTGGTTGGTACAGCTGTTCGGGCTGACACACTGGCTGTCGGTGTCGCAGCTGGTGCGGCACAGCCCGGTGGTGCTGTCGCAGGTGAAGGCGCCGCAGCTCACGGTGGTCTGGGACGGACAGGCGTCGCCCTTGCCGTCACAGAACGCCGGGGCCAGCGAGCTGGTGGCGCTGGAGCACGAGGGCGCGGCGCACTGGTTGCTGGTGTGGTACACGTCGCAAGCACCGTTCCGGCAGGTCCCGTTCGTGCCGCAAGTGCTGACGTTCTTGGTGGCGCACTGTTTGTCGGCCGTTCCATTCGCGACGGCCGAGCAGCGCCCCGGCGACGACGACAGGTTGCAGGCCTGACAGGCGCCCGAGCAGGACGAGTTGCAGCAGACACCCTGCGCACAGTACGCCTTGCCGTCGGGCGCCTGCTGGCACTCGCTGGCGCTGCTGCACGACGCGCCCGGCGGCTTCAGGCCGCATGACCCGTTCACGCAGGTGTTGGGCGAGACGCACTGGGAGTTCTGCGTGCAGACGTCGAAGCAATGGCTGCCGTTGCAAGCGAACGGATAGCAGGTGCGGCTGGGGGGGGGCAGGCACTGCCCCCCTTCGCTGCAGGTGGAGGCCGCCGTGTACGAACCCGCCGTGCACGTCTCGGGCGCGCACATCGTGTCGGTTCCGTACTGCCGGCAGGCGCCGCTTCCGTCGCACGTCCCGTCAGTGCCGCAAGACGCCGCGCCGGTGTCCTTGCATTGATGATGCGGATCGTCCCGGCCGGCGGCCACGTCCAGACACCTGCCGGGAGACCCGGACGAGCCACAGGTCCGGCAGGCGCCGTCGCAGGCGCTCTCGCAGCAGAAGCCGTCCACGCAGAAGTTGGACAGGCACTCTCCGGCCGCCTTGCAGCTGGCGCCCATGGGCTTCTTGCCGCACGACCCGTTCACGCAGGTGTTCGGCGCGACGCAGTCGGCGTCGGTCGTGCACATGGTCGAGCACACCGTGCCCGAGCACATGAACGGACTGCAATCCACCTGGCCGGGCGCCTGGCAGGTGCCGTTGCCGTCGCACGTGCCAGGTGAGTTCGCGGAGCTGCCGCTGCACGTGGGCGAGATGCAGGTCGTGTCAGCGTCGTAGACGGCGCACGAGCCGAAGCCGTCGCACACGCCGGTGGTCCCGCAGGTCGAACGTTCCTGGGCCATGCACTTGTCGTGCGGCAGACCGCGTCCCACCGGACGGCACTGGCCTTCCGAACCGGTCTGATCGCACGACACGCACATGCCGTCGCACGCGGTGTTGCAGCACACCCCGTCGGCACAGAAGCCCGACAGGCAATCGTCGGCACCCTTGCAGGGCCCCCGACCGTTCGGCAGCTTGCCGCAGGCGTTGCCGGCGCACTTCAAGCCGGGGGCGCACTCGGCGTCGGTGGCGCACGTCGATAGGCACTTGCCGTCCGCGCAGCCATACGGCCAGCAGACCACCGCCGGACCCGGCTTGCAGGCGCCGTTGCCGTCACAGACGTTGCGGCCCGAGATGCTGCCCGAGTCGCAGATGCCCTGGCGGCAGCTGGCTCCGGCGACATACAGGCGGCAGCCGCCTTCGCCGTCGCAGGTCCCGTCGCGTCCGCACGACGTGGCGTCCTGCGCCGGACATTCCATCGACTGCCGCGGCTTGCCCCCGGGCGGAACCATGGAGCAGACGCCCTCGGAGCCCGGCAGGTTGCACGAGGTGCACTTTCCGGAGCAGGCGGTGGTGCAGCAGACACCGTCGGCGCAGATGCCGGTGGTGCAATCAGAATCGCACTGACACGTCTCGCCGGCGGCCGAGGAGTGCTTTCCCGTGGTCGTGCAGACGACCGCGGTGGCGTCGGCCTTGCCATCGGCGGCGCGCATGTCGACAGCGTCGGCCGCGGCGTCGCGGTTCTGCCCGCCGCTGCCCGCGGCACCGCCATCCATTGCGTGCGGGCTGGAATGGCTGCACGCCGTGGACGAACACAAGAACAGCAGCACCGCCGAAAGCAGCAGGAACAATGGCCGCTCGACGAGCTCGGTCTCTCTCCGCGAGGAGCCGCGAGCGCTCAATTTTTCCAAAATAACTGCCTCTCTGTTGCCTTGACCCTCAAACACCCACACCGCCGGAAAGACCAGCTTCCGACATACATACGGGCCGGTCAACGAAAGATTCCCCGATTGACCGTCTCGAAACGCAATCCGAGGGACGGCTCAGCCGCGGAGAATTTTCCTGACAAGATCGCCGGCGCAGCGACAAAACAAGGGCGCGGCTGCTGTGCGCACAAGGCAGCGTCTGCCGTGGCGGACGTTTGCTGCAGCCGGACGTGGCCGGGGGTTCAGCGGCGCCGCTTCACCAGCCAGGCCCCCAGCGCCACCACCATGAATCCAAGCGCGGGCGAGGCGGAAACGCCGGCGGTGCCGGCCAGCGCGCAACCGCTGGAGCCGCGGTCGCTGGCGCTGGCGCCTCCGCTCCCCGAAGTGGGGCCGCCGCCCCCGGAGCTCGAGGGAGCGCCGTCGCGCGCGCCCGCGTCCGCGGCGCCGCCACTTCCGAGGGCGCCACCGCTGCCCTTCGCGCCGCCCGAGCCGCTGCTGCCTCCGCTTCCGCCGCCGGAAGTGGACACGCAGCGCCCGCCCAGGCACGTCATTCCCGAGCCGGCGCACAGCTCGGCGTCCGTGCCGTTGTCGATCACGCCGTCGCAGTCGTCGTCGTAGGCGTTGCACGTCTCGACCAGGGGCGTTCCGGGCACGCAGGTGCTGGTGCAGCTGGCGGCGACGCGCTGGCACCAGCCGGTGCCGCAGGTCGGGCGCACCCCCTCGTCGACCATGTCGTTGCAGTTGTCGTCGTAGCCGTTGCACACCTCGGGCGCGCCCGGATAGATCTCGGCGCTGAGGTCGTCGCAGTCACCCTTGCAGTCCCCGAAGCCGGCGCTGGGGGCACAGTCCATCTTGGTGGCGTGCCCGGTCACGCCGTGCCCGTCGCCATCCTTGTCCTCGCAGTAGACCTGCATCACCACCGCGTCGTCGACGGCCCCGTTGCAGTCGTTGTCCTTGCCGTCGCACAGCTCGGGCGCGCCGGGATGGACGGTGTCGTGGAAGTCGTCGCAGTCCCCGGTCATGGCGGCATAACCCATGGGCATGGTGCAGTCCTGTCGCGGGGGATACGCGGGATCGGTGGTGCCGTAACCATCCGCGTCCTGATCCATGTAGTACGTGTGACCGGTCCCGCAGCCGACCAGCACCGGCAACTGCGCCGCATTGGCTCCGTCGCCGGAGGTGGCGTTGTTGCCGTTGGCCGACAGCGCGTACACGTCGAACTCGACGCCGGTGGCCTTGGTCGAGATCCATTGCGCCTTGAAGGTCGTCACGCCACCGGAGCCGGTGCGCGGCGTCGTGTGCATGACGCCGTCGCTGGTCGCGGCGGTGCCGGACTCGATGGCGGTGAAGGTCCCGCCCCCGAACGCCGTGGTCAGGTAGAAGCCCGCCACCGGACCGTTCGTCTGCGACACGGTGACGGTCAACGTCACGGTGTCACCGACGGCCGGCTGCATCGGGCTGGCGGTCAGCGTGACCGTGGGCTGCTGTCCGCCCTGATGGCATCCCTCACAGCCGAGGGCGGCGATGCCGTTCTTCCGTGCCCAGGCCGCGCCCGGGGTGGCAAAGACCAGGGCCAGCAGCGAGAGCGTCCGGACCGTCCCCGACGCGCGTCTCGCCTTCGCGCGGCGCGTCCGGGTGGCTTCCGGGCTCCGGCCGCGACCATCAGGAAACAGACGGTGCGGGCGGCAGGGTTCAGCGGGCGTCACGTCGCCAGGGTTCTCCATGTCTTTGCGAGATCTCTTCCGACGTGGACCTCGCTGCGACGACGTCGCCTGGCAGAGGTCGCGGCGGTGGCCGCCCGTCGAGATCGACGAAGTTATCACATGCGGATGGCCGCCCTTCGTGAAGACGAGACGGCCCCCCGGGGCCGCCGCCAGGTCCAGTCGATCCGCGCCGCGATGGGGCGTGGGCACATTATGCGAAGATCGGCGGAGGCATGCGGCCTATGTTCCCGCCGTGGAAACACCCTTCGAGGCACCGTTCGTCGTCCGCGTCCGCGCCCCTGGCATGTCTCCGCGCCTTCGCTTCTGGATCCTGGTGGCCCTCCCGCTGCTCTCCCTGGTCGGGTGCGCGGCCAATCCCGCCACCACCTCCGTCGCCGGCTCCGGCGGCGCTGACGGTTCTGCCCCGGCGCAGGACGGCGCCGCGGGGGGAGACTCGGGGGCCGCGGCCGACGGCGCGGGGGGCGACGCCTCGGCGGATCAGTTCGTGCTGTCCTGGCAGGACGACTTCGACACCCTGGACACGACGCGCTGGGAGCTTCAGTCGTTCACGTTCGGCGGCAACGAGGCGCAGTTCACGCCCGAGAACGCGGCCGTCGCGAACGGAATCCTCACCATCAGCCTGACCCCGAACCCCGACAGCACCACCGAGCCCTACTGGGGCGTCGAGATGCGCTCCGCCAAGACGCTGACGTACGGCAAGGTGTCCGCGCGCATGCGGTTCGCGGCCGGCTCGGGCGTGGTCTCGGGGCTGGTGCTGTTCTACACGCCCTACCCGAACTGCAACTGGAACGAGATCGACATCGAGCACCTGGGCAAGACCAGCAACAGCTCGCAGCTGAATGCGCAGGTGTTCACGGGGAAGCCTGATCCCAACTGCACGACCTCCGTCAGCCCTTCCCAGGATCCGCAGATCGTCGATCTCGGTGTGAACGCCGAGACCGACTTCCATCAGTACGACATCGAATGGACCCCCGATGCCGTCCGGACGTACATCGACGGCACGTTGCTGCGCACCTGGACCAAGCACGCCGATCTGCTGAACCTGCCCGAGACGATCCTGCTCACCATCTGGGCCTCGAACGCCGCGTCCTGGGCTGGGCCGCTGACGCCGACGTCGGCGCCCACCAGCGCCGACGTCGACTGGATCAAGGTCTATCAGTGGACTGGCACCCCGCCGGGCGGCGGCTGATTTCACCGCGGGATGGCGCGGCGCCCGCCGGCCTCACGGCTGCGTGAAGTCGAACGCGTTCGTCAGGTCCGCGGCGGCGGCGTCGCGTGTACCCAGCGGCGCCAGGTTCCAGCGGTGCTCGATCAGGGCCAGGATGGACGCGGTGTCGTAGACGGTCGAGTCGACGTAGGCCTTGCGCGCGAAGGGGGAGATCACGAACGTGGGCACGCGCGTGCCGGGACCCCACTGGTCGCCGGCCGGCGGGGCCACGTGATCCCAGAAGCCCCCGTTCTCGTCGTAGGTCACGATGATGGCCGTGTCGGCCCAGTTGCCGCCGTCGCGGATGGCGTTGATCAGCTGCAGGACGTGGCCCTCGCCGTTGATGACGTTGGTGTAGTTGGGGTGCTCGTTGTCGATGCCGTCCGGTTTGACGAACGACACCGCCGGCAGCGTGCCGGCGCGCGCCGCCGACAGGAAATCCGACTCGTCCCGCAGGTGACCGCGGCCGGCGCCGTTCTCGCCGTAGCCGTCGAAGTAGACGAACGGCTGGTGGTTGTACTGGAACAGCGTGTCGGGATCGACGCCGGCGTCGTTCAGGGCGGGGCTCGAGCCGATGGCGTTCCACCCCTCGGCGTACCATCCCCAGTCCAGGTTGGCCGCCGACAGCCGGTCGCCGATCGTGGGGAAGGTCTGGGGCGGCACCAGCTGCTCGGCGGGCGTGGCCGGCGGGTGCGGGGTCGCCGCCGGGAACAGGGTGCCCACCACGTGCCCGTCCGGCGTCAGCGGACCGTCCTGCGGCTTGCCGTTCGCGTCGGGAACCGGCATGCCGTTCCCGTCCAGCACGGCGCGCTTGATGGAGACAGGCGCGTCGGGGAAGGCGGCCACGCCGGCGGAGATCAGGAAGATGTGGTTTTGCAGAGAGCCGCCGAACACGCCGTGAAAGAAGTGGTCGCAGAGCGTGTACTTGGCCGCCTCCTTGGCCAGCGGCAGGCCGGCCGTGTGGTAGTAGCCCATCGTCAGACCCTTGGCCGCGGTGTCGTACAGGACGAACTGATCCATCTTTCCACCGTCGATCTGACGCTGCTCCTCGTAGAAGTTGTTCGTCAGGTCGGTCGAGGTGTCGGCGCTGCTGGGCACATAGGCGTCGAGCGGGAAGGGCGCGTTCGGCAGCGTCTGGGGCAGGTGCGTCTCGGTCTGCGGCAGTTGCTGGTAGGCCGCGCCCGTGGCGTCCACCTGAGGGGCGGCGTTCCCGGCGCTGGAGAGCCCGTCGGCGCCGGCGAAGTCCCCGTACAGGCTGTCGTAGCTCCAGTTCTCGAGCACGATCACCACCACATGATTCAACCGCGCCAGGCCGCCGGGGCCGGCGTCTCGGCTTCCGTCGCTGGTGGCGGCGTCCGTGGCCGACGGGGGCGACGTCGTGCACGCGCCGCCCATCCAGAGGCACAGCGCGCAACCCAGCCCCCTGGTCCACCGCTGCCGCCTTCGTGATGCAAGGTCCATCGGATGACTCCCTTCGTCCGCGGTCGATTGGCGGGGAGGCCGCTCATCGACCTTCTCGCGGTCGCATAACGGCGCGCCGGGGCCGATCGTTCCCTGGAAAAGGAAGGGGGCGCTGTCTCCGCGTGACGTGCTGGCAGCGGGCCGCGCGCGGCCTACGCCGTCCCGTCGTCGTCGGGCTGGTAACGCATGAACTGGGGCGCGTCGCGCGGGATGCCGTCGATCCACCCGGCCCTGGCGTCGGGAAAAGCATCGGCGTACGGCAGGTAAGGCTTCAGGTCCAAGATGGGCGTCCCGTCGAGCAGGTCGATGCCTCGCACGTGCAGATTGCGCCCCTCGACGCCAACCAGCCGCACCGCGGACAGCCCGATGGGATTCGGTCGATCGGGCGAGCGGGTGGAGAACAGGCTCCGCCGCACCCGGGGGCCACGCGGGGGCATGACCTGCGGCGCCCAGGTCCCTCCGCGATGCAGCCAGCTGACGACCCACAGCCGTTCGATCCCCGCCAGGTCGGCCAGCGCCGCCTCGGGGATCAGCTCGGGATCCAGCTCCAGCACGGCGTCGGAATCGGAGTCGGCGGCGGCAGACTGCTGGGGGGTCCCGAACCGCCGGCGATAGGGCGAGCGGACCCAACCGATGGGCGTGACGGCGAAGGGACCGGTCGGTCGCTCCGCGCCGTCACCCCGGGGACCCGCTGCATCCATCTCGTTCCCCTAGCCGACGCGGCGCCAACATTCAAACGTGACGGGACCGGGCGCGCATGGGAGATTCACGCGTTCGCCGTCCCACGTCTCATCCCTCAGATCTGTGTCACCCGCCGAAACGCCGTTGCTTTCGTCCGAGCGCGTTCGCGCCGCGGCCCGGGCCGCGCGGTTCACGCTGGTGGGGTTCGCCGAGCCCAGCCCCATCGACGAGGGACCGCTGCGCGCCTGGCTGGCCGCCGGCTATGCCGCGGACATGGACTGGATGGCGAAGAACGCGGACAAGCGCCTGGACCCCGCCAAGGTGCTCCCCGGCATCCGCACGGTCGTGGCGCTGGGCATTCCCTATCGCCGGCCTGATGGGGAGCGCTCGCGCCTGGCCAGCTACGCGCGCGGCAGGGACTACCACTACGCCCACCGCGACCGCATGAAGAAGCTGCGCCGCAGCCTGCTGGAGCTGGACCCCACCGTGGAGACCTACGCCTGCGTCGATACCGGCATGGCCATGGAGAAGGTATGGGCCGAGCGCGCCGGGCTGGGCTGGATCGGTAAGAACGGACTGCTGATCAACCGTGAGCTCGGCTCGTGGGTGACGCTGTCGGTGATGTTCCTCGACCGCGCCGTCGACGCCTACGACCGCCCGCACCCGTCCCTGTGCGGCGATTGCGCCCGCTGCCTCAGCGGCTGTCCCACGGGGGCGTTTCCTGCGCCCGGCGTGGTCGACGCGCGCCGCTGCCTCTCCTATCAATCGATCGAGAACAGGGGGCCGGTGCCCGAGCCGCTGCGCCGCGGGTTCGTGGCCCGGGTCTTCGGGTGCGACATCTGCCAGGACGTCTGTCCGTACAACCGTGACGACATCCCCGTCGGCGACCGCCGCTTCGAACCGCGGGCCCTCGCCTCGTTCACGCCCGCACAGATGGCCGCCCTGGGCGAAGACGAATTTCGCACGCTGTCGGCCGGCATGGCGGTCGCCCGCGCCCAGTACCACGGCTTTCGTCGCAACGCGATCCTGACCATGGGAGCGCAGCGCGATGAGTCCAGCCGAGCTTTGCTCGAGCGGCTGTCGGGGGATCCCAGCGAGATGGTGGCCGAAGCGGCGGCGTGGGCCCTGGAACGCCTGGGCCCGGCGCCTTCCCACGACTGAGAGGGTCGGGCCGATCCGGTAGTCCTGGACCGCTGCCGCCGTGCGTGAGCACCGCGCGTCGGTTGATGGTCGCTCGCGTCGGCGCTGCCTCGGCGGCAACGAACTGTTGAGGATGGGGCAACGCTCGCGCGTCCCTGAAGCGAAAATCTCGGCTGAAACGGTAATTCTACTTACCGTCTGCGATGGCAAGGTTCCTGCTTGGCGTATCTTGAACGGGGGACTGACGTCCCTTCGCAAGCGCCGCCGACAGACGGGTAAAGGGACCTCGGCGCTTGCTGCGCGACGGCTTCTGTCGAGAGGAACACGATGAGAAGATCCCTGCTCGTGAGCGCGCTTTCCCTCCTTCTGCCCGTGGGCGTTGGCGCCGCCGGGTGCTCGACAGGGGACGCGGACGCCGGGGTGAGCGTTCACGAGACGGAGTCCGGTGCCGCCACGTCGCAGAATGGACTGACCTCGATCAACGGCCTCAACTCGCTGAATGGCCTCAACTCTTTCAACGGTCTGAACTCGTTCAACGGCCTGTCGTCGCTGAACGGTCTCACCTCGGTGAACGGCCTCAACTCGTTCAACGGCTACATGACCGCGGACGCGCAGGCGACGATGTCGTACATCGTCCGCTGCGCGCTGCCTGCCGGGCACACCATCACCATGAGGGGTCCGAACAACGCGCCGATTCTGCTGACTGGCCAGCTGGGCGTCGCCCCTTCCTGGGAGTACGGTGCCTGCGGCAACGATTGCCAGCAGCTGGTCACCGCCTGTCTGCTGGCGCACGTCAACACCTCCGGCCAGCACATCGCCTTGTGGCTGGACGGCGACGCGGCCTCGCTGGGCTGGGGCCGCAGCACCGACTACCCGTATCAGGAGGGCTCCTTCTTCGGCAACATCTTCGTCAGCCCGCCCAAGGCGTACTTCTGCAATGGCAAGGACTTCGACCAGGGCATCGTGCCCGGCCGCCTGGGCGCGAATCAGGTCGGTTCGCCCTACGTCAATCCTTTCGGTCCGGGGGCCTATTGCAAGGACCACTGCACCGCCGCCGACGTGCCCAACAACAACGACGGTTACAAGGCGTGCCTGGGCTACAACCACGTCGTCACGGTCTGGCGCAACTTCGACCCCAGCGTCCCGTACAAGGTCTGCAGCCGCTTCGATGGCCAGTGCCTGGACGTCAGCGCCGGCAGCACGACGGCTGGCGCCCAGCTGATCCAGTACCCCTATCACGGGGGCAACAACCAGAAGTGGATCATCCGTCAGGCCTCGCCGGGCCGGTACACGTTCATGAACATGAACAGCGGCAAGTTCCTGGACATCAACGGCGCCTGGACGGGGAATGGTGCGCAGCTGATCCAGTGGACCCCCACCGGCAGCTCGAATCAGCTGTGGTCCTTCACGCCGACCGGGGACGGCTTCTACAAGTTCAGCCCGGGGTCTCAGCCGAATGGCTCGCTGGACATCAGCGGGGGCTCGACCACGGCTGGCGCCTACGTCCAGCAGTGGTCCTGGACCGGCTCGCCCTGGCAGCAGTGGACGATCGTCCCCGCGAACTGAGTGACCCGGCATCCTGACAAAGCCAGCGGGCCAGCTCGGGCTCCCAGGTCGAAGGCGGTCGAAGAAGAGAAGGACCGGACCGGAAGGCTGCTCCTTTCGCCTAGATAGCGGGTCCGGTCGGCGCTCGGGCGCCCAGCCCGGGAATTCCTGTTAATAGTCTGCCCCCCTGCCGACAGGAATGATTGTCATGCACCACCCCTCTCGATCCAAACGTGGTCTCGTTAAACGGTCCTTCCTCGTCGCCGGAGCGGCGCTGCTGGCGCTAGGCGGCTGCGGCGGGGCATCCAGCGAGCCGGGTTCGGGCGGAAGCCCGGGCGCCACGGGGGGGACCACCGGCGCGACGGGCGGCGCCGCCACGGGCGGTGCCACCGGCAGCGGAGGGAGCACCGGCTCCGGGGGAATCACCAGCAGTGGAGGTAAGACCGGCAGCGGGGGCGCTCTTGGGACCGCGAGCGGCGGGGCCCCCGGGACCGGCGGCACACCCGGATCGGGAGGCACCAGCGCGACGGGCGGTGCCCCCGCCGGCGGAACGAACGGATCGGGGGGCGCCACGGGCCGCGGGGGGACGACCGCCACCGGTGGTCACGCGGGGACGCCCGGCGCCGAGGGCGGGCAACCGGGCGCCGGGAGTGGGGGAGCAGGGGGTGCGGCGAGGCCCAATCCGCCACCCCCGCTGACGGGCACGGCCGTGGCCGCGACCATCACCGTGAACCGCGGCACCACGATGGGCCGCCTCACCCAGGGAGCGGCCGGGTTCAGCTTCGAGAAGTCGCACCTCAGCGACGCCTTCTTCACGGGCAGCCACGCCCCGCTGATCGCGATGTTCAAGCTCCTGGGGCCGGGCGTGGTGCGCATCGGCGCCGACGACGTCAACAACTCGGTGTGGACGCCATCGGCGACTTTCGTCAAGCCGGGCACGACCTCGCCGAACGTCGGCACCGCCGAGATCGACGCGCTGGCGGATTTCCTGACCGCGACGGGGTGGAAGGCGATCTACGCGGTGAACATGCGCGGCTCGTCGACGCCCCAGACCGCGGTGACCGAGCTGACCTACGTGATCCCCAAGCTGGGGGCGAACCTGCAAGCCATCGAGATCGGAAACGAGCTGAACCTTTACAACATCTCGAACGCCCAGTCGGTGTGGCACAGCTTCGCGCAGGCCATCCGCCAGGCCTTCCCGACCACCAAGATCGCCGGGCCGGGAGACTTCGAGAACGTCGGCTACGCGACGAACTTCATCAACGGCGAGGCCAGCCTGATCGACATCGCCACGCATCACTACTACCGCGGCCAGGCCGGCACCTCGACGGCCACGCTGGCCAATCTGGTCAACACCGACTCGACGGTGACCAACGACGCGCAGTCGCTGGCGAAGGTCGTGTCCAGCAACAAGATCGCGGGTGGCTTCCGGCTGGGCGAGGCGAACACCTACTCCAGCCACGGCCAGGCCGGCATCAGCAACGCGCTGATCTCCGCGCTGTGGGGCATCAACTTCATCCTGACCACGTCCCAGTACGGCTGTGTGGGGGTGAACTTCCACGGCGGCGGCCAGAACATGGACGGCAACAACTGCCCGAACGGCGTGTCGTCGTGTGACCGACCGTTCGTCTACTCACCCTTGATCGAGGTCGACAGCCGGGTGACGGCGGCCGCGCCGCTGTTTCACGGGATGTTGCTGGTCTCGCGCATCGCGGCGGGCGACATGTTCAGCACCACCGTGGCCGGCACGACCTTGCCTCTGCGCGCTTACACGATCGCCGGGGCGAACGGTGAGACGTCGGTCGTGGTCGTCAACAGCGACGCCAACAGCGGCGTCAATGCGACGGTCAACGTCGGCGCGGCGGTGACCTCGGCCAGCGCGATCTATCTTCGCGGCAGCTCGCTGACGGCGACCAGCGGCATCACGCTGGCCCAGGCGGCCGTCATGCCGGACGGCACGTGGAGTCCAGCGTCTCCGTACACGCTGACCGCCACGGGCAACACGCTGGCGGTGCCCGTTCCGGCGGCCTCGGCTGTACTGATCAGCGTTCGGTAACACGCGGCGGGACACCGCAGCCAGGCGCCTTCGCCGCTCCCCGGGCGGCGGGCGTCGCGGCGCACTGCGGCGGCGGCGAGATGATAAAACGCCTTGTCGAACCACGTCAGGCCCCCTTAAAGTAGGGACTCGGGCGGGGTGGCGGGTGGTCGCACAGCGGGAGGGGCTGGCATTCGGGCCGTCGATGCTGCTATGCCCGATCTGCCAGTCGTCCTCGCGCCGCGCCTGCGCCTGGTCCCCCGAGTCGAAGAGCCGCTTCCCCGGCTACCTGCTGAAAAAGGAGTCCCATGAGAACCCTCACCGTCTGCTCGACCATCGTCGCGCTGTTGTCCTTCGCTGGTTGCAGCTCTCACTCGCCGAGTGAGCCGTCGCAGAGCGGAGGCACGACGGGCTCGGGCGGTCAGACCGATCCGGGCGGCAGCGGTGGCGTCACGGTCAGTGGCAGCGGCGGCGTCACGGGTTCGGGCGGCGTCGCGGTGAGCGGCAGCGGCGGCACGTCCGCCAGCGGCGGCGCCACCGCGTCGGGAGGACGGGTGGGCACGGCCAGCGGCGGGGCGCCGGCAACGGGCGGCGTCACCGGCACCACCGGCTCCGGTGGGGTGACGCCGGCGGGCGGCAAGACCGGCTCCGGCGGGGCGCCGGCTTCTTCGGGTGGGTCCACGGCCTCCGGTGGCGCCGTGGGCAGCGGCGGCACGACCGCCAGCGGCAGCGGCGGCACCACGGCGTCCGCCTACCAGGGGCCCTGCGACGTGATCACCGGCGGGTGCGCCGAGGCGTTCGGCATGGCCCGGGCCATGACCTTGAAGTACACCGGCCCGCTGTTCCAGTTGGGCCTGGCGAAGGACAAGACGAAGACGCTCGACATCGGCCAGACCAGCGACCACAAGGCCGACATGAGCACCTGGAGCGACTTCTGCGGGGGCAGCCAGTCGAACTGTGTCGTCGCCAAGATCTACGCCCAGATCCACACCGGCCCCAACGATCTGGTGCCGGGCGTCTTCAAGACGCCGTGGAATCCCGACTGCAGCGCCGGTGGCTTCACTTGCGCGGCGAAGTTCACCATCGAGTCGGCGACCAGCCTGCCCATCCTGACCACGGACATGCCCGCCGAGTACTCGCTGTCCAACGACAGCTTCGCCACCGGCATCAACGGCGGATCGAAGGCCATGGGCATCATGTACAACGGCAAGCCCGTCGCCAATCAGGTCTACTGCTGCGGCGTCATCGGCCTGACCCACAAGTACAACGCCACCGACACCACCGGCACCGACTTCATGCTGGCGCTGGCGTACGGATGGAAGGACTCGGGGGGCTGCTGCATCGCCACCAACTGCGGCAAGAACAACACCTACTGCGTGGGCGCCGAGGAAGAGGAGAACAACGACCTCTACGATTACGGGACGTCGCCGCTGGACAACGCCCTGGTGATCACCGAGTTCGATCCCTCGCCCAACGCCGTGATCACCTACCTGAACGGGACGAAGGTGCTCACCCATTCGCCGCCCAAGGCCAAGCTGAACGCCGGGACCGCCATCCACCTGGGCGGCGGCGGCGATCTCAGCCAGCCCGCCCCGGTCCGCATGCGCGAGGCGTTCTTCACCAACAACGTGCTGGGCGACGACGACGCGAAGGCGCTGCAGTCGAACGTCACCGGGTTCTTCTCCGGCCTGAAGTACTAGTGCCGCGGGACGCCGAGGGCTCACCTCCGGCGCAGCCCACACGCACCGCCGCGCTCGGCATCTTTCTCATCGGGCTGGTCAGCCTGATGACGGAGTTGCTGCACGCCCGGATGCTGGCGTTCTTCCTCGGGAGCATCTCCAGCTTCCTGGCGCTGCCGGTGGCGCTGTTCGGCCTGGCGGTCGGCTCGCTGCTGGCAAACGGCCAGCGCCGCGACGCACGCCGTCTGATCGCGCTGCTGCAAGCGCTGATGCTGCCGGTGCTCGCTGCCACGTTCGTCGGATTCTTCGCCGTCGCCAACGCGTTCTTTCCGGCCGTGCACGTCTCGCTGGAGAACCCGTACGGGGACGCCGCGCGCCTGCTGGTGTACTCGGGCATGTTCCTGCCGCCCTATGCGCTCGCCGGCGCGCTGCTGGCGCTGTACTTCGCCGAGGGCGCGCAGGGCATCGGCCGCCTGTACTTCTTCGATCTCGCAGGAGCGGCGTCAGGTTGCGTCCTGGCGCCGCTGGTGCTGACCTGGGCGGGGCTGCCGGCGGCGATCATGACGGTGCTGCTGGGGGGACTGGCGCTGCTGGCCGTCACGCCGCTGGCGCGGCGCCGCCTGCTGGCCGCCATTGGTCTGGCGGGGTACTGCCTGCTGGCGCTGCTGGCCTGGGGCGGGAAGCTGCTCCACGAGCACCCCGATCCCGTTCGCCTGTCGCGCTACGTGCTCAGCGAGTACGCAGCCCAGGGGGTCGAGGAGGTGCGTGTGCGGTGGAACGACCTGGCGCGCACCAGCCTGCTGCGGGCCCACACCGGCGATGGCGGCACGGCGGCCTGGGGCATCGTGCAGGACGATGGCGTCAGCAACGTGAAGGTTTCGCGGTGGGAGCCGACCGCTACGCCGGCAGACCTGCTGCCCTACAGCCTGCACCACACGCTGCCCTTCCTGATGGGTCATCAGCCCAGGCGCATCCTGGTGCTGTTCGCGGGCGTGGGGCGCGACATGATCGAGCTGGACTGCATGGCGCAGGGCCGGGCCGACATCACGGGCGTCGAGCTGAACCGGGACGTGGTCGACCTGATCGACGATCCCTTGCTGGCTGACCTGAACCTGCGCGCGTTCCGCTCCCGACCGAACATTCACCTGGTGGTGCGCGAAGGGCGCGACTTCCTCGACCAGGATCGCGGCCGGTACGACCTGGTGTTCGTGGCCACGAACGGCTCGACCAGCGCCGAGCGCACCGGGCATACCCGAAAGTACCTCGACACCACCGAGGCGATGGCGTCCTACCTGGACCACCTGGCGCCGGGCCCGGATTCGATGATCGTGTTCATGAACCAGCCGGTGCTGCACAAGGCCGAGAGCCTGCGGCTGCTGTTCGCGGAGCGGGGCCTCGCTGACTTCGAGAAGGCGGTCTACGCGTTCGGTGCGCCGGCCTCGCGCGGGCAGGACAGCATGATCGTCAAGCCGGCCGGTCTGACGCCCGACGAACTGGCGGCCATCGACCGCAAGGTGGCGTCGTGGCCTCACGCGCGCACCGTGCTTTACGCCCCGTCGGGGCAGGGGCTGCCGCGCTTCGTGGACGCGGTCCTGGGACGTGCGCGCGAACCCCTGGTCAGCGACGATCGCCCGTACGTGAACCAGGTCAGCTGGCGTGATTTCGAGCTGCTGCCGGAAAAGCGTCGCTTCGTCGATCAGCTGTACGCCGCGAGCTGGGTGAAGGTCTTCACGCTGCTGTCCTTCGGCGTGGTCTCGCTGGTGGTGATCGCGCTGGCGTCGCTGTCCTGGGGCAAGCAAAGCGCCGCGCGGCGCGTCCCCTGGCCGTGGGCCCTGTACTTCTTCGTGGCCGGCGTCTCGTACATGTGCGTGGAGATCGGGCTCATCGCGAAGACCGAGCTGTTCCTGGGCAATCCGCTGTACGCCATCGCCGTGATGCTGGCGCTGTTCCTGGTTGCGAACGGGGCCGGCGCGTACCTGCGAGAGCGCGTGCCCATCTTCGAACGGCCTGCGCTGGTCCTGCTGCCGGCGGCGGCCGCCATCGGGTGGGGGCTGTTGGCGACGCGCCTGTGCGACGCGCATCTGCTGTCGCTGCCGCTACCGGCGAAGATCCTGTGCGTCGCCTGCTGCGTCGGGCCCGCCGGCGTTTGCCTGGGCATGTTCTATCCGTTCGGCGTGGCTCGCCTGGTGGAGGGCGGGCGCGGCGCCGCGGTCCCCGCCACCTACGCCCTGGCCACGCTGTCGTCGGTGTGGGGGGGCGCCTGGGCCATGACCGCCGTGACGAACGTGGGGTTCTCGGCCGTCATCCTGATGGGCGCGGGGGGATATCTGCTGATCGCGGCCACGTATCTGATGTCCCGCCCGCGCGGATGGACAGGCAAGCAAGGCGCGCGCGAGAAGGCCGCCGGCGCGTAGCTAGAACTTCACGCGCAGGCGCGGAAGCACGGTGGGCGTCGGGGCGGCCCCGGCGCTTCTCTGCGTGCTGACGTCCAGGCCGATGTCGACCCCGGGCTTCACCTGGTAGCGCAGCTCGACGCCCGCTTCCAGCGCCCGAGCTTCGCACGACGGGCTGACGCAAAGCGCTTCACTCCAGGCGCGCATGAACAGACCCAGCGACAGCCGAGGGCCGACAGGGGCGTACAGGAAGGTCTCGCCTCCCCAGTCCCCGCCGAAGGGGACCCGCAGTGTCTCGGTGAACAGGTGGAAAGGCAGCGTTCCCCCGGCCGCGTCCCCGGCGACCGGGAGGCGCGGCACTACGGGCACGGGCTGTCCCAGCTCTGTCCCCGGCGAGGCCATCAAAGCCAGCCACGCCAACTTCATCAGGGCCACCGGCATGCCGGTCAGCACGGAGGACCGCTCGCGCATGAGAACGGATGAGCGCCGAGGTCCTCGTTCCTGACGGTTACCACGCTGTAACCCTGCTGCCCAGCATCGCGTGGTTCGACCGGTAGGCAGGGCGTTCCGTTGCATGCGCAGGGCGCCGCGCCAGGGACCCCGGTATCTGCAGCCGAGATCCCTCAGGTCCGCGCGGACCTTGCCGATGTCTAGGGCCTTCTCGATGAACAAACGCAGCTCCAAGAAGCAGTGGCGGTATCTGGTCGTTGGCGCGTTCGTGGCCGTCGCGGCCGCCGGGGTCGTTGCCAGCCGCCGACCCGCGGCCCCTCCCCGGCCCACCGCGCTGACCACGATGCTGCAGCAGGTGCGCAGCGACCCGGGCTCGTGGACGGCCACCGAGCGCGACGTATCGGCGCTGCTGCAGGACATGCATCAGAACGAGATCGGCGGCCTGGCGCTCGCCCCGGCCGGCATGTTCGTCTCCACGCGACACGGCGCGAGATACTTCGTGGGAGACAGCGCAGGAAAACTCGCCGGTCTGGTGCTGGCGTCGTACGAGAGGATGGCTCCCGCGACATTTCCCCTGGCCGTCGTGGGCGAGGACGTCCGCGAGACGAGCGGTTCGCATCTGGATCTAGGTCTGCTGATGACGATCGCCTTGCTGTCGGTGGTCGGCATACAGGTGGCGCGGGTGTACCGCGGCAACGGCTTCAAGTTCTCGAAGGAGAAGCAATCCGTCGTCACGTTCGATGACGTCATCGGCGCGGCCGAGGCGAAATCGGCGCTGATGGACATCAAGAGGTACCTGAAGGACCCCAAGGGCTTCGTCGCGCTGGGGGCGCGTCCCCCCAAGGGCGTCCTGCTGTCGGGCCCTCCCGGCACGGGCAAGACCCGGCTGGCCAAGGCGCTGGCCGGCGAGTGCGGCGTGCACTTCATTCCGGCCACGGGCGGGGACTTCACGGCGATGTTCGTGGGCATGGGCGCCATGCGGGTGAAGTCGCTGTTCCGCAAGGCGCGCAAGAACGCCCCGTGCATCATCTTCATCGACGAGATGGACGGCATCGGTCGTCGCAGCAACACCGAGACGGGCGGGACGTCCGAGGCGGAAGGGAACCGCATCATCAACCAGATCCTGACCGAGCTGGACGGGTTCAACTCGTCGAGCGGCGTCATCGTGATCGGCGCGACCAACTTCCCCGACGCCGTCGACCCCGCCCTGGTTCGCGAGGGACGCTTCGACCGCAAGGTCCAGCTCTCGCTGCCCGACGTGGGGGATCGCGAGGCGCTGTTTCGCCTGTTCGCGAAGGACGTCAAGACGGGCGGCGCGCCCGACTACACCCAGCTGGCGCGTCTCACCACCGGCTTGACCCCGGCGGCGATCGCCTCGGTGGTGAACCAGGCGGCCCTGATCTCGGCGCGCCAGAGCCAGCTGGATGTCCCCATGGGCAACTTCCTGGAGGCGATCGAGGTCTGTCGCATGGGCGAGGTCAACGGTGCCTCCTCGGCCATGACGGAACGCGAGCGGGAGCGCATCGCCGTCCACGAGGCCGGGCACGCCATCCTGGCCCAGGTCATGAACGTGGGGCGCGTCGAGAAGGTCACCATCCTGTCGCGCGGGGGAGCGCTGGGCGTCACCCTGGTCACCCAGACGGAAGACAAGAAGCTGCACCTGAAGTCCGAGATCCAGGGCCGCATTCAGATGTTGCTGGCGGGGCGGGCCGCCGAGCTGATCACCTACGACGACGCGTCCAGCGGCGCAGCGAGCGATCTGAAGGAGGCGTCGAGGCTGGCGCTGTCCATGGTCGCCTCGCTGGGGCTGAGCGACACCGGCACGCTGTTCAGCCTGGAGGCGCTGACCGCCCTGAACATCAGGCCTGACCCGAACAGCGCCGTGGCCGAGGCGGAGGCGATCCTGGCCACGCAGAACGAACGATGCCTGGCCACGCTGCGGCAGTTGCGTGGCGCGCTGCTGGACCTGACCGCGAAGCTGGTCGAGCGCGAGACCATCGACGGTGAAGAGGTCGCCCGCGCCATCGCGGATGCCCGTTCGGCCGAGCAGATCTCGAACGCAGCACCCTGCGCGGCCGCCTGAGCCGCCGCGGCGATCAGCGGCCGTAGCCGGCGGCCACGATGTTGGCCTGGACGGCGTCGTCCGTGGCGTCGGTGGGCACGCCAGCGGTCAGGCAACCTTCGAAGAACGTGCCCTCGCCGGTGTGGCTGTTGTCGCCGCCGACCCCCAGGATCAGCGCGCCCTGCTTCTTCATCGGGCTGTAACCGGAGGGTCGCGCGCCATCGTACTTGGTGGCCAGCATCCCGGACTGGGCGTCACCGCCCTTCAAGACGAACCGGTTGCCGGAGGGGCCGTTCAGCTTGACGGTCACGTAGCTGGCCACCAGCGAGGTGTTCGTGGCCGGCGCGGCGAAGGAGCCGCCCCCGAACACGCCGTCCTCGAGGTCGGCCATCACCCAAGGTCCGGTGCCGCTGCCGCGTCCCCACTGCGTGCTGTTGCCGAAGTAGACCGCCTCCATGGTGGCGGCCCCGTCGTCCTTGTTGTTGGTCTCCGCGTTGCCGTAGTCGAAGCAGCAGTACTGGTTGAAGTGCTTGCCGCTCGCCACCATGTACATGCTCTCCGGCTCGTCCCCCTTCGGGATGTTCTTGGCGGCGTTGTTGCGGTAGCCCACCGCGCCGACGTCGTTGTCGAAGTTCGAGGTGGTGTACACGCCGTAGACGGTGTGTCCGGCGAGGGTGATGCGGGCGGCGGTGGCGTTCGCCTCGAGGCCGCCATTGTTCAGCCAACCGCCCGGCGTCGCCTTGGTCAGGTGGTTGGCGTTGGGGCTTTGATCGTAGATGACCGAGATCGTGCAGGTCGTCCCCGTGCAGAACGAGTCCTGCGCTGACGAGGCGGCGTAGCCGCCGGGCGCGGTGGTCGCGATGTCCTTCGTCGTCTTGTCGGAGGCGCGCCTGACCTGGTACAGGTTGCCGGAGTAGCTGGCGTACAGCGCGCGCACGGTGCTGTGCGCGGCCACGCACGGGGTGTTTCCGGCTTGAAAGATGTCGCACGGTCCCGGCGTGCCGCTGGCGCCGCCCCCGGCCGCGCCTGCCAAGCCGCCCCCGGCGGCACCACCGGGTACCCCTTGGCCACCGTGGCCCGTCAGGCCGCCGGATGCGGGCGTCCCGGCCGTGCCACCGGTGCCCACGCCGCCGGTGCTGGAGCCGCCGGTCGCGGTGCCCCTGCCACCGCTGGCTGTACCGCCCGTGCCGGTGCCGCCGGAAGAGGCCCCGCCGGTCCCGACCGAGCCCCCGGAACCCGTCATGCCCCCGGTCCCCTGCTTGCCCCCGCTGCCGGACGCGCCGCCTGTCGCCGGGGCGCCGCCGCTGCTGGATACGCCGCCCGATCCCGTGGTGCCCCCGGAAGCCGCCGCGCCATCGCTGCCGGGATTTTCGGCGCCGCTGCTCGAGCACGCGGCCAGCAGGGACCAGGCCATCGCCAGGACGAGGACCTGCCCCGGCCATGGGCTGGACGAGCGGTGCGGACACGAGTCGGTCGGGTCGGCGTCGCGGTGCACTCCCAAAACTGTCGCGCCCGCGGCGATTGTTAAGCGAAATCACGGTCCGGCCGAGTCGCAGCCCGGGCTGGGGAAGAACCGCCAGGAAAGGCGCGGGAAGCGCGGCGTCGAGCGACGCGATTCGTCCGCGAGGCGCGTCCGGCATGGGTTCACCGTGCGTCGGCGTCGGTCTTCTCGCCGGAGCGCGCTGCCGTCCCGTCGCCAGCAGGGGCAGCAGGAGCAGAGCGCCGATGCCATCGCGATCCCCGGCACGCCACGACCGCCGACACCGGGTCGA